>FTKD01001486.1_pt2 | contig 54093 bp, 56 predicted proteins | sample 1658191 | NCBI WGS metagenome assembly FTKD01 (sample SAMEA3914808, study PRJEB12502) | metagenome | biome: forest; material: soil | place: Canada | collected 2011-08-03 | depth 0.3 m
TGTTTTGTGAGGTCAAGGAGGAGGAGGCCGCAGGCCGACGGGGGACACGAACAAAACAAGCTCCCCCGGTGAGTCGTGCCTGACCCAGCGCGCCCCGCAAACCAACGCGCCCCGCAAACCAACGCGCCCCGCAAACCAACGCGCCCCGCAAACCAACGCGCCCCGCAAATCGACGATGAACCGAAAAAAAAGGCCGCTCGTCGAGCGGCCCTTCTTCTTCTGCTGCGTCGCGCGTGCGACGCGCGGCTTCAGCGTTCGCCGATCGGCTTGACCGTGCGCGGCGCGGCGCCCGAGAACAGCTGGCGCGGGCGGCCGATCTTGTACTCGGGGTCTGCGATCATCTCGTTGAGCTGGGCGATCCAGCCCACCGTGCGCGCGAGCGCGAAGTTGGCCGTGAACAGGCTCGTCGGGATGCCGATGGCGCGTTGCACGATGCCCGAGTAGAAGTCGACGTTCGGGTAGAGCTTGCGGGCGACGAAGTAGTCGTCTTCCAGCGCGATCTTCTCCAGCGCCATCGCCAGCTTGAACAGCGGGTCGTTGTGCAGGCCCAGCTCGTTGAGCACCTCGTGGCAGGTCTCGCGCATCAGCTTGGCGCGCGGGTCGTAGTTCTTGTAGACGCGGTGGCCGAAGCCCATCAGCTTGACGTTGGAGCTCTTGTCCTTGACCTGCGCGATGAACTCGCCGATCTTCTCGACGCCGCCCATCTTCTGGATGTCTTCCAGCATGTTGAGCGCGGCCTCGTTGGCGCCACCGTGGGCCGGGCCCCACAGGCAGGCGACGCCGGCGGCGATGGCGGCGAACGGGTTGGTGCCCGACGAGCCGCACAGGCGCACGGTGGACGTGGACGCGTTCTGTTCGTGGTCGGCGTGCAGGATGAAGATGCGGTCGAGCGCGCGCTCGATCACCGGGCTCACCGTGAAGTCCTCGCACGGCGTGGCGAACATCATGCGCATGAAGTTGCCGGCGTAGCTGAGATCGTTCTTCGGGTAGATGAACGGCTGGCCGACCGAGTACTTGTAGGCCATTGCCACGAGCGTGGGCATCTTGGCGATCAGGCGGATCGCGGCGATGTCGCGGTGCTCGGCGTTGTTGATGTCGGTGGAGTCGTGATAGAAGGCCGACAGCGCGCCCACGAGGCCGGTCATGACGGCCATCGGGTGGGCGTCACGGCGGAAGCCGCGCAGGAAGAAGTGCATCTGCTCGTTGACCATCGTGTGGTGCGTCACACGATTGACGAAGTCCGACTTCTGGTCGGAGTTGGGCAGCTCTCCGTACAGCAGCAGGTGGCAGGTCTCGAGGAAGTCGCAGTTCACCGCGAGCTGCTCGATCGGGTAGCCGCGGTACAGCAGCTCGCCCTTGTCGCCGTCGATGTAGGTGATGGAGGAGTTGCACGAGGCCGTGGACAGGAATCCGGGGTCGTACGTGAACTTGCCGGTCTGGCCGTACAGCTTGCGGATGTCGATGACTTCGGGACCAATGGTGCCCTTGTAGATCGGCAGCTCCATGCTGGGGCTGCCATCGGAGAACGACAGGGTCGCTTTGACGTCGGACGGGGTCATTGGGAATTCCCTTTCTAGAGGACAGCAGGACGGCGCATGAGCGCCAATACTTCTTTGACTTCGGGGGTGTCGAGCTCGCCGTCGGGTTCGCGGCGCGCCAGCAGGAGGTCGAGCAGGTCGTTGTCGGGCAGGTCCATCAGAGGCTGCAGGCCCGCCACGTGGCGGACCGTGAGCCCGTCGCCCTGTTCCCGGAAGAAGCGCTCGATGAACAGGTCGTTCTCGAGCAGGCCGCGCTTGCACCGCCACTTCAGGCGGTTCAGTTCGGTCGGGTCGATGGCCGGGTCCATTGTGCGGATCGTGATGCGGATTTGTTGGAGAGTCGTGTCGGGATCAGACGGCGCGGCGCACCATCATTTCCTTGATCTTGCCGATCGCCTTCGTCGGGTTCAGCCCCTTCGGGCAGACGTCGACGCAGTTCATGATCGTGTGGCAGCGGAACAGGCGGTACGGATCCTCGAGGTTGTCCAGGCGCGCACCGGTGGCCTCGTCGCGGCTGTCGGCGATGAAGCGGTAGGCCTGCAGCAGGCCGGCCGGGCCGACGAACTTGTCGGGGTTCCACCAGAAGCTGGGGCACGACGTGGAGCACGACGCGCACAGGATGCACTCGTACAGGCCGTTGAGCTCTTCGCGTTCCTCGGGCGTCTGCAGGCGCTCCTTCTCGGGCGGCGGCGTGTCGTTGACGAGGTACGGCTTGATGGAGTTGTACTGCTGGAAGAACTGCGTCATGTCGACGATCAGGTCGCGGATGACCGGCAGGCCGGGCAGCGGCTTCAGGATGATCGTCTGCGGCAGCGACAGCATGTTCGTGAGGCACGCCAGGCCGTTCTTGCCGTTGATGTTCATCGCGTCCGATCCGCACACGCCTTCGCGGCACGAACGACGGTACGAGATCGTCGGGTCGATTGACTTCAGCTTGATCAGGGCGTCCAGCAGCATGCGTTCCGACCCGTCGAGTTCCACGTCGATGGTCTGCATGTACGGCTTGTCGTCCTTGTCCGGGTCGTAGCGGTAGATCTGGAAAGTGCGCTTGGTCATGGTTTTTCTTCCTTCCAGGGTCAGAACGACCGCACGGCCAGGGGGATCGATTCGGTGGTCAGCGGCTTGAGCTTGACCGGCTTGTAGTCCAGGCGGTTGTCCGCGGAGAACCACAGCGTGTGCTTGAGCCAGTCGACGTCGTTGCGGCCGAGCGGGTTCTTCGGCGAATCCGCCGGCTCCTCGTAGTCGACGACCACGTGCGCGCCGCGGCATTCCTTGCGCGCGGCGGCCGACACGATCGTGGCCTGCGCCACCTCGATCAGGTTCTCCACCTCCAGCGCCTCGATGCGCGCCGTGTTGAACACCTTGGACTTGTCGCCCAGCGTGATGTTCTTGACGCGCTGGCGCAGCGCCGCGATCTGCACCACGCCTTCGTCGAGCAGGGCCTGGGTGCGGAACACGCCGGCGTGCTTCTGCATCGTCGAGCGGATGTCGTTGGCCACGTTCTGCGCGTATTCGCCGTTGACGTTGCCTTCGAGGCGGGCCAGGCGGGCCAGCGTGCGGTCGGCGGCGTCGGCCGGCAGCGGCTTGTTGGCGCGCGACTTCAGGTCGGCGGCCACGATGTGGTTGCCGGCGGCGCGGCCGAACACCACCAGGTCCAGCAGCGAGTTGGTGCCCAGGCGGTTGGCGCCGTGCACGCTCACGCAGGAACACTCGCCCACCGCGTACAGGCCGTTGATGACCGCGTTCGGATCGCCGTCCTTGGGCGCGACGACCTGGCCGTGGATGTTGGTGGGGATGCCGCCCATCTGGTAGTGGATCGTCGGCACCACCGGGATCGGTTCCTTGGTGATGTCGACGTTGGCGAAGTTGTGGCCGATCTCCAGCACCGAGGGCAGGCGCTTGGCGATGGTCTCGACGCCCAGGTGGGTCATGTCGAGGTGGATGTAGTCCTTGTTCGGACCGCAGCCGCGGCCTTCCTTGATCTCCTGGTCCATGCAGCGCGAGACGAAGTCGCGCGGCGCGAGGTCCTTGTAGTGCGGGGCGTAGCGTTCCATGAAGCGCTCGCCGTCGGAGTTGCGCAGGATCGCGCCCTCGCCGCGGCAGCCTTCGGTCAGCAGCACGCCCGCGCCGGCCACGCCGGTGGGATGGAACTGCCAGAACTCCATGTCCTCCAGCGGGATGCCGGCGCGCGCCGCCATGCCCAGGCCGTCTCCGGTGTTGATGAACGCGTTGGTGGATGCCTGGTAGATGCGGCCCGCGCCGCCGGTGGCCATCAGCACCACCTTGGCCTCGAGGATGTGCAGGTCGCCCGTCTCCATCTCGATGGCGGTGACGCCCACGACGTCGCCGTCGGCGTCGCGGATGAGATCCTGCGCCATCCACTCGACGAAGAACTGCGTGTGCGACTTCACGTTCTGCTGGTACAGCGTGTGCAGCAGCGCGTGGCCGGTGCGGTCGGCCGCGGCGCAGGCGCGCTGGACTGCCTTCTCGCCGTAGTTGGCGGTGTGGCCGCCGAACGGGCGCTGGTAGATGGTGCCGTCCGGGTTGCGGTCGAACGGCATGCCGAAGTGCTCGAGCTCGTAGACGACCTTGGGCGCCTCGCGGCACATGAATTCGATCGCGTCCTGGTCGCCGAGCCAGTCGGAGCCCTTGACGGTGTCGTAGAAGTGGAAGTGCCAGTTGTCCTCGCTCATGTTGCCCAGCGAGGCGCCGATGCCGCCCTGCGCCGCGACGGTGTGCGAGCGCGTGGGGAACACCTTGGACAGCACGGCCACGTTGAGGCCGGCGAGCGACAGCTGCAGCGAGGCGCGCATGCCGGAGCCGCCCGCGCCGACGATGACGACGTCGAACTTGCGCTTGGTGATTTTCGAGTTTGCGGATGAAGCGGCGGACATTCTCAGATTCTCCAGAGCACTTGCAGGGCCCAGCCGGCGCAGCCGACCAGCCAGGCGATGGCGGCGACTTGCAACACGATGCGCGCGGCCAGGGGCTTGACGTAGTCCATCAGCACGTCGCGCACGCCTACCCAGGCGTGCCAGATGATGGAGGCGATGGTGACGAAGGTGAGCACCTTCATCCATTGGTGCGAGAAGATGGCGCCCCACTTCTGGTAGCTCATCTCGCCGGGCATCAGGCATTCGATGACCAGGACGATGGTGAACAGGGCCATCAGGACGGCGGTGGCGCGCTGCACCAGCCAGTCGCGCAGGCCGTAGTGGGCGCCGACGACGATGCGCTTCGATCCGTAGTTGGCAGACATTGTTGGCTTAGCCCCGTTCAGTAGCCGATGAACAGCTTGTAGGCGAAGACGAGCGTCAGGACGGCGGCGATGCCGATCGCGACGAGCGCCGAGACGCGGCCGAATTCCTTGTCCACCGTGTGCGTGAAGTCCATGTACAGGTGGCGCACGCCCGCGCAGAAGTGCTGCAGGAAGGCCCAGATCAGCGCCAGCGCGGCGAGCTTGACCACGAAGGCCGGCACGAAGCCGATGCCGGCGGTGAACGCGCTGCGGAACTCGTCGAACGAGACCTCGTCGGTGACGCTGGTGTCGAACATCCAGATCACGAACGGCAACAGGATGATGATGATGAGCCCGCTGACGCGGTGCAGGATGGACACCCAGCCCGCCGGCGGCAGCCGGTACTGGGTGGCGTCGAGCAGGCTCATCTGCCCGGGTCGCTTCTTGATCGCCTTCGCGTCAGCCATGGTGATTCCTTGCTGTTATGTCGTTATGTCGTCTGGGCGGCGCCAACGAAGCGCCACCTGGTGTCCGGCGCCAGCACGCCGCGGTTCCGGCGTCGCCGGATGGCGTCGGGGAACGGTAAAACCCGCGAATTTTATGGCAATGCAACATGCGTTGCCGAAGTCGGGATTGGATTGCGTCGAACGTCGCTTTTCCACCGCAACGCGGACGCGCGCCGGGGCAGGGGAAAGCGCAACCCGTGCTGTCATTCTCAATTCAACGTGTTGCGGTAATAGTGGCTGTCGGTGCGGTAGAGGCCGCGCCGCAGTTCCACGGGCTTGTCGCCGTAGGTGAACGACAGCCGCTCCACCGACAGCAGCGGCGTGCCCGGCGCAACCGCCAGCACCTCGGCGGTCGACGCGTCGGCCGCGACCGCGCGGATCTTCTCCTCGGCGCGGATCATGCGCACGCCGAACTCGGTCTCGAACAGGCCGTACATCGGGCCGATGTAGTCGGTGAGCCGCTCGGCGGTGAGGCCCTTGAACAGCAGCGCGGGCAGCCAGATCTCGTCGAGCACCACCGGGCGGTCGTCCTGCGCCAGCGTGCGCCGCACGAGGATGGCGCCCTCGGCGCCCTTCAACTCGAGCGCGCGCGCGATGGGCGCGGGCGCTCGCATGCGCTTGCAGTCGATGAAGTGGCGTTCCATGCCTCTGGGCCTGGCGTCGTCGGGCGCCAGTCGCAGGAAGCGGTACTGGATCTGCTCCTCGGCATGGGTGGCCACGAAGGTGCCCTTGCCCTGGCGGCGCACCACGAGGTTCTCGGTGGCGAGCTCGTCGATCGCCTTGCGCACGGTGCCCTGGCTGACGCGGTAGCGCGCCGCGAGGTCGGTCTCGGCGGGGATGGCCTCGCCCGGCTTCCATTCGCCGTCCTGCAGGCTGCGCGTGATCAGCAGCTTGATCTGCTGGTACAGCGGGCTGAAGGCGGGGCCGGACGGATCCGAGGACATGGGTGGAGGTGGGCGCGAAGGAGTCCGGCCCGCGGAAGGGGCCGCCGGCATTGCAGCACAGCCGGCCGGCCCGCGTCCACCTTGCCCGGAGCATCCGACTGGGCTTGTCTTGTATAAGACATAAGATGATTGACCCTGTTCGGGTTTTTCCCTGGAGTCGCAGTAAACTTCGGCCCGAGCCCCGGGCTCGATCCCAAGCCGGAAACGCCCGCGCAAGTTCCTGGATCCGTGGCATCGTCATGGGCCCTTCATCCGTCCTCTTCCTTCGTCTCGGAGACATTTCCATGAGCAAGTCCCCCGTTCGCGTCGCTGTCACCGGCGCCGCTGGCCAGATCGGCTACGCCCTCCTGTTCCGCATCGCCTCGGGCGAGATGCTGGGCAAGGACCAGCCGGTGATCCTGCAACTGCTGGAGATCCCCGACGAGAAGGCCCAGAAGGCGCTCAAGGGCGTGATCATGGAACTCGACGACTGCGCATTCCCGTTGCTGGCCGGCATCGAGGCCCACGGCGACCCGCTGACCGCGTTCAAGGACACCGACTACGCCCTGCTCGTGGGCGCCCGCCCGCGCGGCCCCGGCATGGAACGCGCCGACCTGCTGGCCGCCAACGCCCAGATCTTCACGGCGCAAGGCAAGGCGCTGGACAAGGTCGCCTCGCGCAACGTCAAGGTGCTGGTCGTCGGCAACCCCGCCAACACCAACGCCTACATCGCGATGAAGAGCGCCCCGAGCCTGCCGCGCGAGAACTTCACCGCCATGCTGCGCCTGGACCACAACCGCGCGCTGACGCAGGTCGCCCAGAAGACCGGCACCAAGGTCGCCGACATCGAGAAGCTGACCGTGTGGGGCAACCACTCGCCCACGATGTACGCCGACTACCGCTTCGCCACCGTCGGCGGCAAGGCCGTGAAGGACCTGATCAACGACCAGGTCTGGAACGCCGACACCTTCCTGCCCACCGTGGGCAAGCGCGGCGCCGCCATCATCGAGGCGCGCGGCGTCTCGTCGGCCGCGTCGGCCGCCAACGCCGCCATCGACCACATGCGCGACTGGGCCCTGGGCACCAACGGCAAGTGGGTCACGATGGGCGTGCCGTCCAACGGCGAATACGGCATCCCCAAGGACGTCATGTTCGGCTTCCCGGTCACCACCGAGAACGGCAAGTACAAGATCGTCGAAGGCCTGGCCATCGACGAGTTCAGCCAGGAGCGCATCAACAAGACGCTCAAGGAGCTGACCGACGAACAGGCCGGTGTCGCGCACCTGCTGTAAAGCCTGGACAGGCGCTCCGACGGGCGCCTTGTTATCCTGAACGCGCGGCCTCGTCCGCGCGTTTTTCATTCCAAGGAGCCCCGGTGATGACCACCGCCCCCCACCCGCGCGACGTCCTGTTCGAGGACGGCGACCCGACCACCTCGCTGCCGGTCTGCGACCACTACTCGGGCGTCGAGGCGCGCATGCGCAAGAGCCTCGAGCTGCAGGCCGAGCTGGGCCCGGTGTTCGACGTCACGCTGGACGGCGAGGACGGCGCGCCGGTGGGCGGCGAGGTGGAGCACGCCCACCTCATCGCCGAGCTGGTGCAGTCGCCGGCCAACAAGTTCGACCGCGTGGGCGCCCGCATCGTGCCGCACGGCCATCCGATGTTCGAGCGCATGCTGGAGGTGCTGCTGCGCGATGCCGGCACGCGCCTGGCCTACCTGATGATTCCCAAGCCTCGCGACGCCGCCGACTTCGAGGCCGCCGTCCACGCCGTGGACGTGGCCTCGCGCACGGTGGGGCTCGCGCGCGAGGTGCCGCTGCACGCGCTGGTGGAGACCCACGGCGCGCTGCGCGACGTCGAGCTGCTGGCCGCGCACCCGCGGGTGGAGTCGCTGTCGTTCGGGCTGATGGACTTCGTCTCCGCGCACCGCGGCGCGATCCCGCAGTCGGCGATGGGCGCCGAGGGCCAGTTCACGCATCCGCTGGTGGCGCGCGCCAAGCTGGCGATCGCCGCGGCCTGCCACGGCCACGCGAAGACGCCGTCGCACTGCGTGGTCACCGAGTTCAAGGACAGCCGCCTGCTGCAGCGCGCGGTGGAGCGCGCCAGCCGCGAGTTCGGCTACACGCGCATGTGGAGCATCCATCCCGACCAGGTGCGCGTGATCGTCGACACCTTCGCGCCCACCGCCGCCGAGGTCGACCTGGCGGTGGAGGTGATCCTGGCCGCCCAGGCCGCCGACTGGGGCCCGATCCGCCATCGCCACGCCGGCCGCGAGCACCTGCACGACCGGGCGAGCTACCGTTACTTCTGGCAGGTGATCGAGCGGGCGCACCGCACGTCGGCGGGCGGGCACTCGCAGCTGCCGGCGGAGGCGCGGGTGCGCTGGTTCGGACGCTGAGGGCGGCTGGTCCGTGACGCAGTTGGCATCTCGCGGGCACGAAACAAGGGGTCACAACTGAACCTGTAACCGCGGGGAGGGCATGGCCGACAATCCGGAACCCGCCCAAACCCGGAGACTCCGTCCGATGTTCCGCACCCTTACCGCCGCCGCCGCCCTGGCCGCGCTTTCCTCGCTCACCCTGGCACCCGCGCAGGCCCAGACCACGACGCCGGCCAAGAAGGTCGCCGCGAAGAAGCCCGCCAAGGCCGAGCCCGTCTCCGCCACCAACGACAACCTGAACCCCGTCCAGCTGTCGCTCGCCGACCGCGTGCTCACCGGCGTGGCCGACTGCGAGTTCAGGGAGAAGGTCGACGTCGAGAAGATCCCTGGCCACAGCGGCAACTTCAAGGTCACCTACGAGAAGAAGTCGTACGTGATGGTGCCGGAAGAGACGACCACCGGCGCGATCCGCCTGGTCGATCTCACGGGCGCCGTGGTTTGGATCCAGATCCCGATGAAGTCGATGCTGATGAACCAGAAGGAACATCACCGCCTGGTGGACGGTTGCCAGGAAGACGAGCAGCGCATCGCCGTGCAGGCGTCGCAGAAGGCTGGCGCCAACGCCGGCGCGCTGGCGCCCAGCGTCGCCTCGCCGGCCGCCGTGGCCGCCGCGGGCGGCATGGCCGCCCAGGAAGCCGCGCAGGGCTCGACGGTCACCACGACCACCACCGCCGTCACCACCACCAAGGTCGTGCCGACCGCGCCGACGAAGAACGCGACCGCGCCGGCCGCCGCCGCATCGGGCATGTGGAAGTAAGACACCTCTGAAAGCAGAACGCCGCCCGGCTTCGCAGCCGCGCGGCGTTTTCTTTGGAGCTGCGCAACGTCAGTTGTTGGACGTCGCCCGCACTTCCTCGATGGTGGTGATGCCGGCCAGCACCTTCTCGATGCCGTCCTGGCGCAGCGTGCGCATGCCTTCGCCCATCGCGTGGTGCTGGATCTGCTCGGAGCGCGCGCCCTGCTGGATCAGGTGGCGCACGCCCTTGCTCACGGTGAGCAGCTCGTGCACGCCCGCGCGGCCCTTCACGCCGGTGTTGCCGCACTTGGCGCAGCCGGTGCCGCGGTAGAACATCAGGCGGCCGTCGACGGCGTAGCGGCCGGTCCAGTCGGCCAGGGTCGCCTCCCGCGTCGGCGCCTGCGGGTGATCGCCCCAGATGTGCAACGAATCGTTCAGCAGTTCATCGACCTGGTCGGGCGTGGCGGGCGTCGCGGTCTTGCAGCCGCTGCAGATGCGGCGCACCAGGCGCTGCGCCAGCACGGCCAGCAAGGCGTCGGCGAAATTGAACGGATCCATGCCCATGTCGAGCAGGCGGGTGATGGTCTCGGGCGCGCTGTTGGTGTGCAGCGTGGAGAGGACCAGGTGGCCCGTCAGCGACGACTCGACGGCGATCTGCGCGGTCTCGTTGTCGCGGATCTCGCCCACCATGATCACGTCCGGATCGGCGCGCAGGAACGCGCGCAGCGCCTTGGCGAAGGTCCAGTCGATCTTCGGGTTCACCTGCACCTGGCGCAGGCCGGCCTGGGTGATTTCGACCGGATCCTCGGCCGTCCAGATCTTGCGTTCGGGCGTGTTGATGAAGCTCAGCGCCGAGTGCAGCGTGGTCGTCTTGCCGGAGCCGGTGGGGCCCACGCACAGCACCATGCCGTAGGGCCGTTCGACGGCCTTCTTCAGGTGCATGAGGTTGTGCGGCGACATGCCCAGCGAGTCCAGCGGCAGCGGCCTGGCCGAGGCCAGGATCCGCAGCACGGCGTCCTCCAGGCCGTTGGCCGTGGGGATCATCGCCACGCGCAGCTCGATCGGGCACTGCGGCACGAAGCGCGCGAAGTTGATCTTGCCGTCCTGCGGCCGGCGGCGCTCGGAGATGTCGAGGTCGCACATGATCTTCAGGCGCGCGACCAGCGCCGAGCGATAGGTGTGCGGCAGTTCCAGGTAGGGACGCAGCAGGCCGTCCACGCGGAAGCGCACCTTGACCTTCTCGCGGCCGGGGCGCGTCTCGATGTGGATGTCGGAGACGCCCTGGGTGTGGGCCTCGACGATCATCGAGTTGATCAGCCGCACCAGCGAGGTGTCGGACTGCTCGACCGCGCCCTCGTTCTCGTCCGTCGGCGTGCCGTGGCTCACGTCGCCGGGCAGCTCGAGCGCTGCCAGCAGCGAATCGGTGCCCTGGTTCTCGCTGGCGGGCGCGACGAACTCGAACGCCATCTCCTCCAGGCCGCCGCGCGAGTACAGCAGCGGGATCTGGTCGGCCAGGTTGTTGACCGCAGGCAGTACCGGCACCACCTTGGACTGCGTGAGGAACTCCGCCTCGTCGATGCGATCGCGGCGCGAGGGATCCTCGGTCGCGACGACCACCTTGCCGTTCAGGAGGCCCAGCGGCAGCATCTCCAGCCGCAGCGCCGCGGCCACCGGCAGCTTCTTCAGCGCCTCGACGTCGATCGGGAAGGCTGCGAGGTCGACCTGCGGATAGCCCATCTTGCGGGCCAGCGCGGTCTGCAGGTTGACGCGCGTGATCAGGCCCTGGCGCACCAGCAGCTCGCCCAACGGCACCTTGCGGTCCTTGCCCTGGTTGGCGAGCGCGTCGGCGAGCTGGGCGTCGGTGATGAAGCCGAGCGCGATCAGCGCCTCGCCGATGCGCACCATGGGCATGCGGCTCTGCGATTCGATGGCGGCCTGCAACTGCTCCGGCGTCGTGACCAGGTCGCTCAGCAACAGGTCGGCCGGCCGTGCCTTGGCCGCCGGCGCGGTGGCGGACGGGGCCTTGGCCTCGGCAGGTTCGGCCAGATCCAGCAGCGGCATCGACGCGGTGCTCTGGAACGCCAGTGGGTCCAGCATCGACGCCGCGGGCGAGTCGTCGGGCAGGCACGCGCGCTTGATCTCGAGGGCCTCGCGCAGCTCCTCGCGCGAGATCACGCCTTGATTGACGAGCAGCTCGCCCAGCGGCAGGTTGCGGTTGCGGGTCTGGCTGCGCAGCGCGTTCGCCAGGTCTTCCGGCGACAGGATCTTCAGCGCGATCAGCGCCTCGCCCAGGCGCAGCATCGGCGTGCGCGACTGCAGCTCCAGCGCCTGCTTCAACTGCGGCGCGGTGATGAGCTCGACCTCGACGAGCATCTCGCCGAGCTTGATGTTGCGGATGCGCTGCTGTTCCTGCAGCGCGTCCTGCAACTGCTGCGGCGACAGGGTGTGCTTGCTGACGAGCACGTCGCCCAGGCGCGGTCCGAAATCGACGCGGCGGTAGGCGGTGCGCGGGTAGAAGAAGCGCTGCACCAGGCCGGCGTCGCCGACCGGCGGGAACAGGAACAGGCCCAGCTCGTTCTCGATGTGGCTGATGGTCCGGCCCGTGTGCGACCTGCCGTTGTTGAGCTGAACCTGGAATTCGGTGTCGCCCGGCACGCGCTCGGCCCAGCCCCGGGCGGCGTTGACGCCGTTGCTGGAAGGCATCACCGGCTCGGTGAGCGTCAGGCGCTGGAACTGGCCGAAGCGCAGCTGCATCGGCGAGCGCGCCGGCGGCACGAAGACCGTGGCCAGGCCCGTGGTCACGTCGAAGTGCGCCAGGCGGGCGTTGAAGCTCTTGTCGTTGAGGCCCAGGATCGCGCAAGACTCGCTGGTGCCGAGCGGCCACACGTCGCCCGCGTTCGCGGCCGGCGGCATGGCCCACCGCGACGGCTCGGAAGTGGCGCGGTCGGCGGATCGGAGATCCGGCGTGGCGGACTGGGGAGGCTGCGAGAGGTCGGACATGGCGTGGCGGCGGACGAATCCACATCCCCAGCGACGGTTGGGGGCGACTCGATACTAGAGGTGGCCCCTCGGCGCTAAGCGCGGAATAGCGGTCCGATCGAGGCCCAGTTCGAGACTGCGCGCAGGATGACGCGGCAGGCTGGCTAGCCTCCCGGCTCGTCTTCCTCGGCGTACTTCTTCCACTGCGCCATCGCCTTGTTCATCAACTGGACCTGCCCCGTGAAGCGCGTGCACATGAGGCAGATGCCCAGGTGGAAGCGCACCGCGATGCGCTCGACCCGCGTCAGGGCGCGGTTCTCGCGCTCGAGCACCAGGCGGGTCACTTCACGGCAGTTGCGGTAGAACAGGCTCATCGGGCGGGTTTCAACGTGGGGTGCGCATCGAACCAGCCGGCTTGCAGGCACTCGCGCAGGCGCAGCCGGGCACGATGCAGGAGTACCCACAGGTTGGTCGTGGTGATCGTCAGTTCCTTACACACCTCGTCGGACGACAGCTCCAGCCACTCCCGCATCATGAAAACGCGGGCCTGCGTCGGGGGCAGCACGTCCAGGCACGCCTGCATGACGTCGAAGAACTGGCGCTGGCGCAGCACGTCGTCGGGGTTGCCCCAGTCGGCCGGCATCTCGCGCCAGTGGCCGTCGGGGGCGAACAGCAGGTCGTCGAGATCCTCGTTGTCGTCGGTGGTCAGCACCGTCGCCTCGCGCTTGTGGCGGCGCAGCTGGTCGATCACCTTGTGCTTGAGGATGCCCACCAGCCAGGTCTTCAGCTGCGACTGGCCGCCGAAGGACTGCGGCTTCTCCAGCGCGGCCACCACGGTCTCGGAGACCGCATCCTCGGCCCAGGCCTCGTTGCGCAGCTGGGTGCGCGCGAAGCGCAGCAGTTGCGGCTGGAGCTTCTCGAGTTGCTGGGCGAAATCGTTCGACATGGCAGGCGCTGCTGGCGCGCCGGATGCGGCGCAGCGCGAGTATCGCCGAGGCCGCTGTCGCGTTGCCTAAGCTAAGCGGCCCGCGAGCGGCCGCCGCGGATCGATTCGAGGCGCGGCGCCGTCCACCCGCCGCGCTCCCGCTCGAGCCAGGCCACCAGCTCGTCGGCGGGGAGGGCGCGCGTGTAGAGGAAGCCCTGCGCCATGTCGCAGCCGGCGCGCGCCAGCAGCTCGCGCTGCCCCGGCGTCTCCACGCCCTCGGCCACCACCTGCAGGCCCAGCGCCTTGCCGATGCCGATCACCGCGTCGGCCAGCGCGCGGTCGCTGGCCTCGGCTTCCAGGTCGCATACGAAGCTCCTGTCCAGCTTCAGCTCGCTCACCGGCAGCCGCTTGAGGTAGCCCAGGCTGGAGTAGCCGGTGCCGAAGTCGTCCACCGACAGCCGCACGCCCATCTCGTTCAACGTGCGCAGGTCCACGCGCGTGCGTTCGTCGTCGCTGAGCATCACGCGCTCGGTCACCTCCAGCATCAGCGCGGAGGGCTTGAGCTCGTGCAGCGTCAGCAGGCGCCGCACGTGCGCCGGCACGTCGTCGGAATGGAAGCGCAGCGGCGACACGTTGACCGACATGCTCGCCACCGGCACGCCGTCGCGCTGCCACGCCGCGAGCTGCGCGCAGGCCGTCTCCAGCACCCACGCGTCGATCGCGCCGATCAGGCCGCACTCCTCGGCCAGCGCGATGAAGCGGTCGGGCGGCACCTGGCCGAGGGTCGGATCGTTCCAGCGCACCAGCGCCTCGACACCCGCGCAGCCGCTGCCGTCCAGGTGCATCTTGGGCTGGTAGTGCAGCGCCAGGCCGCGCGCGGCCAGCGCCTGGCGCAGCGCGCTCTCCATCTGCATGCGCTGCGCCACCACGTCGTTCATCATGCTGGTGAAGAAGCGCGACGCGCCGCGGCCCGCGCGCTTGACCTCGTACATGGCCATCTCGGCGTTCTTCACGAGGCGGTCCAACTCCACGCCGTCCTGCGGGAACAGCGCGATGCCGATGCTCGAGGACACCTCGATCTGCATGCCCGAGATGCGCAGCGGCGCCGCGAGCGCGTGGCGCAGGCGCTCTGCCGCGTGCATCGCCTCCACCGGGCTGCAGCGCGGCAGCACGGCCGCGAACTCGTCGCCGCCCAGGCGCGCCACGGTGGCGCTGTCGCCGATCTCGGCCTGAAGGCGGCGCGCGGTCTCGCGCAGCACCTCGTCGCCGGCGGCGTGGCCCAGCGAGTCGTTGGTGGTCTTGAAGCGGTCGATGTCGAACAGCAGCAGCGCGCCCGGGGCCTGGATGCGCGCCGCCATCTGCAGCGTCTGGCGCGCGCGGTCGCTGAACAGGCGCCGGTTGGGCAAGCCGGTGAGCGGGTCGAAGTAGGCCAGCCGCTCGATCTCGCTGCGGTTGGCCTCGTGCTGCAGCGCCACGCGGCACAGCGGCACGCAGGCCTCCACCATGCGCCGGTGGAACGGCGGCGCCGCGCCGGGCTCGCGGTAGTACAGCGCGAAGGTGGCCACCACCTCGCCGTTGCCCGCGATGATGGGCGTGGACCAGCACGCGGCCATGTCCAGCAGGGGCAGCAGGCTGCGGTAGTCGGCCCACAGCGGATCGGTGGCGATGTTGGTGACCTCCACGGCCGCGCGCCGCCACGCGGCCGTGCCGCACGATCCCGCGCGCGGCCCGATGGGCGCGCCGTGCAGCGCGTCCACGTAGGCCGCGGGCAGGCTGGGGCCGGCGATCGGAGTGACGGTGCCGTTCTTCTCCACCAGCAGCACCGAACACGCCGCGTCGGGCGCGAGCGCCTCCACGCGGCGGCACAGCAGGTCCAGCACCGAGCGCAGCGGGCGGCCCAGCGCGATGGATTCCAGCACTTCGCGCTGCAGGCCGTCGATGGCCTCGGCCTCGACCCGATCGGCGATGGGCACCAGCAGCAGCGTGGTGAGGGTGCGGCCCGCGTGCATGACGGGATGGGTGCGCACCTCCAGCACGCGGTGGCTGCCGTCGCGCGCGCGCAGGGACAGGCGCGTGGGCGTGGCCGCGGGGTCGGCGCGCCGCAACGCCTCGAGATGCTCGAGCGTCAGGTCGCCCACCAGCGTGGCCAGGGGCTGTCCCGACAGTGAGGCGACGTCGCGGCCCGTCCAGCCTGCAAAGCATTCGTTGGCCAGCACGACGCGGGCATCGGCGTCCAGCCAGACGGCACCCAGGTCGGTACCCCGGAAGGTATCGAGCAGCAGTTGCGCCTCGAGGGCGGCGATCGGCGTGGCGGGCTCGCTGGACAAGCACGGACTCCCAGGTTGGGGACACGGACAGCTTCGCCTTGCCTCGACGATTCTGCAAGCCCCCACGCACCGCTGCAACGCCATGTTTGTGGGGAATTGCCGATTCAACGGTGGCACCGCGCCCGTGCCCGGGCGTCCGGGAACGGGCAAACTACGCCCCTGGCGGCACGGGCCGCCTTCGAAAGGATGCGCATCCCATGAACAAGAGACTCATCGCCACATCCACGCTGGCCTCGGCGCTGGCGTTCGCCGTCGGCCAGGCGCAGGCCGCCGATGCCGCCAAGCCGCCCCAGGAAAAATGCTACGGCATCGCCAAGGCCGGCCAGAACGACTGCGCTGCCGAGAACGGCTCGCATTCATGCGCTGGACAGTCCAAGGCCGACAAGGACGCCAACGACTGGAAGTACGTGGCCAAGGGCACGTGCGACAAGCTGGGCGGCACGAGCGCGCCGCCGACGAAGAAGTGAGCCCGCGCTGTCGGTTGCTCAGTCCTGGGGATGCCAGATGATGGTGATCGAGTCCAGCGCCTTGCCGTTGGTGTCGCGCGGCAGCGTGCCGGTCTTGTCGATTGCGCGGAGCACGGCGTCGTCCCAGACCTGGGAGCCGCTGGGCTTGGTGATGCGCCGGCCGATGATCGTGCCGTCCGGCGCGCAGCGGATCTCCACCTCCACGCCCGGGTTGCCCGGCACGCTGTCGATGAGGGTCACGTTGGGCCGTAGCCGCGCGATGATGCGCCCGGCGTAGCTCGCCGAGGGCCCGGAGTCGCGCGCGGCGGTGCCGGTGGCGTTCGCCGGCGCGTCCATCTGCCCCATCATCCGCTTCAACTGCTCGTCGTGCAGCTTCTGCAGCGCCTTCGCGTCGAGCTTGGGCGGCGGCGGAGGCGCCGGGACGGGCTTGGGCGACGGCGGCGCGGGTGGCGGTGGAGGCGGCGCCGGCTTGGGCGGCTTCTTTTCCTTGACCTGCTCCACGACGATGTCCGGCGGCCTGGGCGTCTCCACGGCCGGCGGCGGTGGCGGCGTCTCGACGGGCGGCGGCGGCGCCACCACCGGCGGCGGCGCGGCGGTCTCGGGAATCGCCGACCACAGCTCGGCCGACGACGCCACGACCTCGGTCGAACTGCGCCAGTGCAGCCCCCACACCAGCGCCCCGATCAGCGACGCGTGCGCGATGATCGAGATGGTGACGCCGGTGCTCCAGTCCTCCTCGCGGGGCGGACGGTCGTCGGGGCGGGGACCCAGGATGCTGCTCATGCCTTGGCTGTCAGCCCACCTGTTTCACGGCGAGGCCGACGCGTTGGACCCCCGCGCGCTGCAGCGTGTCCATCACCTTGACGATGCTCTCGTAGCGCACTGCCTTGTCGCCCGCGATGATCACCGGCACGTCGGCGCGGCCGTCCTGCAGGGCGCTGACGCGCGCGGCCAGCTGCGGGATGGTGATCGGCTCGGGATCGGCCTTGTCGATGCGGATCTTGACCTGCTCGTCGGTGCCCACGATCACCTCGATGACAGAGGGCGGGCGCTGCTTGGCCTTGCCCATCGAGGGCAGGTCGACCACGCCGGTGGTGATCAGCGGCGCGCTGACCATGAAGATGATCAGCAGCACCAGCATGACGTCGATGAACGGCACCATGTTGATCTCGCTGATCGCGCGGCGGCCGCGGCCGCGGGAGACGACGCCCGGCATGGCGGCTCAGCGCGCGCCGGCCACGCCCTGGGGCGCGGTGGCGTTGCGTTGCAGGATGTTGGAGAACTCGTCGGCGAAGCTGTCGAGCGAGGTCGCGATGCGGTCGATGTCGCGCGAGAAGCGGTTGTAGGCGACGACGGCCGGGATGGCCGAGAACAGGCCGATGGCGGTGGCCACCAGCGCCTCGGCGATGCCCGGGGCCACCGTGGCCAGCGTCACCTGCGTCATGTTGGACAGGCCCACGAACGCGTTCATGATGCCCCACACGGTGCCGAACAGGCCCACGTACGGGCTCACCGAGCCCACCGAGGCCAGGAAGCCGAGGTTGCCCTCGATGGCGTCGAGCTCGCGCTGCAGGCTGGCCTTCATCGCGCGGCGCGCGCCGTCGAGCTGCGCGCCGGTGTCCAGGCGCCGGTCGCGCAGTTTCATGAACTCGCGCATGCCGCTGGAGAACAGGCGTTCCAGCGGGCCGGTCTCGGCCTGGTTGGACGCCTGGGCGTAGAGGTCGGTGAGGCTCTTGCCGGACCAGAAGTCGGCCTCGAAGGCCTCGTTGCGGCTCTTGATCTTGCCCAGCGACCCGAGCTTGGAGAAGATCAGGCCCCAGCTGAACAGCGACATCAGCAGCAGGCCGGCGATGACGATCTTGACGACGATGCTGGCGTGCAGCACCAGCTCGATGATGGAGAGATCCTGGTTCATTCAATCGCCTCGAAGATGGGGCCGGGGATGCGGTGGGGTTTCATGGTGGCGCGCTCGACGCAGCCGATGCGGATGTCGCCTTCGGCCAGCAGCCGGTCGCCGCACCAGGCCTGCTGCACGATGCGCAGGCTGGCACGCCCGCGTTCGCGCACGTGGACCGTGATGGTGAGCAGGTCGTCCAGGCGCGCCGGGCGGCGGTAGCGCACGCTGGTCTCCTGCACGACGAACATGCAGCCGGTCGTGTCCACCATCTCCTGCTGGCTGTGCCCGAGCGCGCGCAGCCACTCGGTGCGGGCGCGCTCGAAGAACTTCAGGTAGTTGGCGTAGAAGACGATGCCGCCGGCGTCGGTGTCTTCCCAGTACACCCGCACGGGGTGATGGAAGTGAGCGGCGGGAACGGGGGAAACTTCATGATTCATGGGGCGTCGGCGATCATACCGTGGCCCCCATGCTCGAGCGGCCGTCCCGGCCTGGCGAGCTATTGCCGGGACTTCAGGTAGACCGGGCCCCAGACCGGGTGGCCGGCCTCGGCCTTGCTCAGCGTGAACGCCGGATCGGCCGTGCGGGCGGCGCGGAATTCGGCCTCGCAGGCCGCCAGCCGGTTGCTGGTGCAGTAGACGAAGGCGCGCAGCTTGTGGGCCGTGGCGACGTCGCGGTTGCTGCGCAGGCCCAGCTTCATGGCCTCGTTGGCCTGGCGCTCCACCGCCGGATAGTCGGCGTCGTCGTAGGCGCGCATGGCGCCCATCAGCGCGCGTTCGGCCGGACGCTCCGAAAGGTCGGTGAGGCCCACGGGCGTCTGTTGCTGCGGCAGGGTGTCGCAGGCGGCCAGCAGGGTCGCGACGGCCGCGGCGGCGAACGCCCGCATGAGGCGGACAAGGATGGGCGAGGTGCGCATGGTGGGTTCGTGGTTCAGGGGCCGAAGCGATGGCGCAGCGTGACCGGGCTCTCGCCGTCGACGGTCACCGTCGCCGTGTAGGCCGGGAAGTCGGTGTTGCGCACCGTGATGGTGTGGTTGCCGGAGGTCAGGGTCAGGCGGGTCAGCGGCGGCGAAATGCCCATCGGCTTGCCGTCCACCTCCACCTGGCCCCAGGGGCTCACGGCCAGCTGCACCACGCCCTCGGAGAGCACGGCGGAGATCGGGACGCCCTCGGTGAGGGTGGCCACGGCCATGGCCTTGCGGCGGCGCGCGGCCTCGGCCTTGCTGACCACCGCCGGGGCGGACGGCGCGGCGGCCGGGGCCGCGGCGACGGCCGTCGGCGTGGTGCCGTTGCCGGTGTCGAGCGCCATCGCGGAGCTGGCACCGGCCGATGCCGACGCGGCGGCCGACGCGGCTGCGGCTTCCTCGGCGGCGGCCGCCACGGAGGCGATGGCCACGGTCGGCGCGGCCGCGGCCACGTGCGCGGGTGCGGAGGCGGCCGGCGGCACCACGGCGATCTCCGCCGGCGAGGTGCCGAACTTCAGCCAGGCGAGCCCGCCCGCCACGGCCACGAAGGCCAGCAGCGGCAGTCCCAGGCGCAGGAAGCGTTGGCCCGGCGGCATGGCCACCGGCGTGCCGCGCGCCTCGTTGCGCAGCGCGCGTGCCTCGGCGGAGTCGACCCAGTGGCGCAGCTCCATCGACAGGTGGCGCGCCGACGGGTAGCGCTGGTCGGGATCGCGCGCCATCGCGCGGCCGGCGATCACCGACAGGCCGAGCGGGATCTTGGGCGAGACGCGGTGCGCGGGCACGACCTCGGCCGTCTTCACGGCGGTCATGATCTCCTCGAGCGACTTGCCCTCGAACGGCTTCTTGCCCACCAGCAGCTCGTAGAGCACGACGCCCAGCGAGTAGACGTCGCTGCGGCGATCCACCGAGCGGCCGTCCATCTGCTCGGGCGCGAGGTAGAAGGGCGAGCCGGCGGCCACGCCCTCGAGCGCGGGCACGTCGCGATGGGCGACGCGCGCGATGCCGAAGTCGAGCACCTTGGGATGCATGCGCCCGGTCATGAAGATGTTGGCCGGCTTGACGTCGCAATGCACCACGCCCTTGCGGTGCGCGTAGGCCAGCGCGTCGGCCACGCGGCGCACCACCTGGGCGGCCTCGATGGGGCCGGGGCGCACGCCCTGCAGCAGCAGGTGGCGCAGGTCCTGGCCCTGCAGGCGCTCCATGGCGATGTAGACGCCGGTGTCGGACGGGCCGGCGTCGAACACCGTGACGATGTGCGGATGCGACAGGCCCGCGGCGGCGCGGGCCTCGTTCAGGAACAGCGCGTCGAGCGACTCGCGGGCGGCCGGGTCGGCGTCGATGTGCAGGGTCTTGAGCGCCACGGTGCGCGAGAGCAGCGGATCCCAGGCGGCGTACACGGTGCCGAGGCCGCCCTTGCCGAGGATGCTCTTGAGCGCGTAGCGGCCGACGTGGCCGATGCTCTCGCTCTCCATGCCGGTGCCGATGCCCGCGACCACCGGAGCCGGCGCAGGCGCGACGGCGCCTTCGGGCGCCTGGGCCATGCGCGCCGCCGCCACGTCATCGACCACCGTCGTTTCGAAGCTCGAGTCGGAGGCGTCCGGAGAATCGGCGCGCCTGAAGGGATTCCATCGCATGGGCGGAAGTTAACCGATGGTGGGCCGCAGATAAGGCCGGAATAACAGGAACATACCCTGCACGATGACACAAATGTGGAGGCTGCGGCGATTGCGTCACGCTTGCCGGCAGGGTTGAAAGGATCAACGGGGCAGCTCGCGGGCCAGTCGACTCACAGTTTCTTTCAGTTGCGGCATAGCCGTCGCGAACGACAGCCTGAAGTAAGCATTCGCATGCGCCGGGCCGAAGTCCTTGCCGGGCGTCAGGGCCACGTGGGCGGTGCGCATCAGCTGCATCGCGAAATCCCAGCTGCTGACAGCAAATTGACGGCAATCGGCCCAGACGTAAAACGCGCCGTCGGGAACCACGGGCACGTCCAGGCCGAGTTTCTGCAGCGCCGGGACGATGTAATCGCGGCGCTCGCGAAAAGCCGCGCGGCGGGTTTCGCATTCGGCCAGGCTGGCGGCGTCGAACGCGGCGACGGCGGCGTGCTGCGCGATCGAGCTGGCGCAGATGTAGAGGTTCTGGGCCAGGCGTTCCACCGGCTCGACCAGCGCCTCGGGCAGCACCAGCCAGCCCAGGCGCCAGCCGGTCATGCCGAAGTACTTGGAGAAGCTGTTGACCGAGACCACGTCGTCGCCGAGCGCCAGCGCGCAGCGCTCGAAGGCGGGGTCGTAGCTGAGGCCCTGGTAGATCTCGTCGACGATGGCGACGCCGCCGCGCGAGCGCACCCCGTCGACGATGCGCGCGAGTTCGGACGGCGCGATGGACGTGCCGGTCGGGTTCGACGGCGTGGCCAGCAGCACGCCGCGGGTCCGCGGGGTCCAGTTGGCGGCCACGGCGTCGGCATCGAGCTGGAAGCGCATGGCCGGCGTGGTGGGCACCAGCCGCGCCGTGGCGCCGGTGGCGGCCACGAAATGGCGGTTGCACGGGTAGCTCGGGTCGGGCATCAGCACCTCGTCGCCGGCCTCGAACAGCGCCTGGCAGACCAGCTGCAACCCCGCCGACGCGCCGGCGGTGACCACGATGCGCCGCGCCGGCACGTCCACGCCCCAGCGCGTGGCGTACCAGTGGCTGATGCGCTCGCGCAGCGCGGGCAGGCCCACGGCGTCGGTGTATTGCGAGCGGCCGGCGTGCAGCGCGGCCTCGGCGGCGGCCACCACCGGGGCGGGCGCCGTGAAGTCGGGCTCTCCGATGTTCAGGTACAGCATGCGCTCGCCGCCCTGCGCGGGATCGCACGCGGGCGAGCGCGCGATCTCCTGCGCCACCTTGGCGCACTCCATCACGTAGAACGGGTCGATGTGGGCGAGACGGCCGGCGAGCTTCATCTGCTTCAGCCGCGGCCCCTGGCCTGCACTTCCACCGGGCGCAGCACGCCCGCGGCCTTGTCCAGCACGCCGTTGACGTACTTGTGGCCGTCGGTGCCGCCGAAGCTCTTGGCGAGTTCCACGGCCTCGTTGATGGCGACCTTGTAGGGAATGTCGACGCAGTGCTTGAGCTCGTACGCGCCGATCATCAGCACGCCGTGCTCCACCGGCGACAGCTCGGTGGTCTTGCGATCGACGAACTTCGCGAGCACGGCGTCGAGGTCGGCGGCCTCGGCGATGCAGCCGTGCAGCAGCGCGTCGAAGTGCGCGCGGTCGGCCTTGTCGAAGCCTTCCTGCTCGTGCATGTGGGCGTCGATCACGCCGGCCTCGGTGCCGGAGACGAGCCACTCGTAGAGGCCCTGCAGCGCGAGTTCGCGCGAGCGGCGGCGCGCCGATTTCGGCTTGGCCGGCTTCTCGGCGGGTGGGGTCGTCTTGTCGGGGGCGGTGCTCATAGCAGGTCGTCCATCAGGTTGGCCATCTCGACCGCGACGCGCGCGGCGTCGCGCGACTTGTCCTCCACGCGGGCCAGGGCCTGCGCTTCGTTCTCGACGGTGAGGATCGCGTTGGCGATGGGCACCTGGTGGTCGAGCGACACGCGCGTGACGCCCGCGCCGCTCTCGTTGGCCACCAGCTCGAAGTGGTAGGTCTCGCCGCGGATGATGCAGCCGATGGCCACCAGCGCGTCGAAGTCGTCCTGGTCGGCCATCGCCTTCAGCGCGATCGGCACCTCGAGGGCGCCGGGCACGGTGATCACGGTGATGTGCTTGGGCGACACGCCCAGCGCCAGCAGCTCGGCCTGGCAGACCTCGGCCATGCGCGAGGTGATCGCGTCGTTGAAACGGGCACGCACGATCCCGATGACGAGGTCGCGGCCGTCCAGATCGGTTGCGGTGCCTTGATCAGCAGCTTGCATCGGGGAACGCTCCAGGAAAAAAGAACAAGGCCGCACCGCCGTCCGGCGGCACGGAAGAGGAAATCACGCAGCGTCTGCGGTGGTGATGAAACTGGACACTTCGAGGCCGTAGCCGGTCATGCTGGGCATGCGCCGCGGCTGGCCCAGCAGCTGCATGCGCGTGACGCCCAGCTCGCGCAGGATCTGCGCGCCGACGCCATAGGTGCGCAGGTCGACCGGACGCCTGGCCGACGACTCGCAGGGGTCGGCTTCGGGCATCAGCTGCGCCACGAGGTGGTCGGCCGGCTCGCCGCAATTGAGCAGCACCGCCACGCCCTGGCCGCGCTTCTCGATGGCGGCCAGCGCCTGGGGCAGGGGCCACGAGTGCTTGCCGCAGGACGAGTCGAGCAGGTCGATCGCCGAGAACGGCTCGTGCACGCGCACGGGGATCTCGTCGCCCGGCTTCCAGCTGCCCTTGACGAGCGCCATGTGCGCGCCGCCGGAGCGGTCGCGGAACAGGTGGCAGTCGAAGCGGCCGTAGGGCGTGGCGAGCTCGCGCTGGCCCACGCGGTTGATCAGCGATTCGTTGCGGCTGCGGTGGTGGATCAGGTCGGCGATGGTGCCGATCAGCAGGCCGTGTTCCTTGGCGAAGATCTCGAGGTCGGGCAGGCGCGCCATCGTGCCGTCCTCGTTCATCACCTCGCAGATGACGGCCGAGGGCATCAGGCCCGCCATCGCGGCCATGTCGCAGCCGGCCTCGGTATGGCCGGCGCGCATCAGCACGCCGCCGTCCTGCGCCTGAAGCGGGAAGATGTGGCCCGGCTGCACCAGGTCGGAGGGCTTGGCGTTGCGCGCCACGGCGGCCTGCACCGTGCGCGAGCGGTCGGCGGCGGAGATGCCGGTGGTCACGCCCTCGGCGGCCTCGATGGACACGGTGAACGCGGTGCCGTGCGGCGAGCCGTTGCGCGTGGCCATGGGCGGCAGGTGCAGGCGTTCGCACATCTCGCGCGTCATCGTCAGGCAGATCAGGCCGCGCGCGTGGCGCGCCATGAAGTTGATCGCCTCGGGCGTCACGAATTCGGCGGCCAGCACGAGGTCGCCTTCGTTTTCGCGATCCTCCTCGTCGACGAGGATGATCATGCGGCCCGCGGCCAGCTCGTTGACCAGGGCGGAAACTGAAGAGATGGGCATCCGGCGATTGTAGGCGGCGGACCAGGGTTTCCCAGGGGCAGGGCCTCTAGGCAACTCGTGTTCGTGCAAGGATGCGCAGGTCAGTGCCCACTTTCGCCGCGTCGTGGAAATCGAAGGCCAGGCCCTGCGAAAGCGATTCCAGCGCGCCCAGCGCCGCCATGCCGCGGCCCTCGCCCAGCAGCGTGGGCGCGAGATAGGCCAGCAGCTCGTCGACGCGCCCGGTGCGCAGCAGCGCGCCGTTGAGGCGGGCGCCGGCTTCCACGTGCACCTCGTTGACGTGGCGCGCGGCGAGCACGTCCAGCACGGCCTCGAGGTCGAGGCGGCCGGCGTGCGCGGGGACGTCCACCAGCTCGGCGCCGCGGGCCGCGAGCGCCGCGCGCCGCGCGGCATCGGCGGACGCGGTGAACAGCAGCACCGGCGAAGGCGACTCGAACAGGCGGGCGGTGGGCGGAGTGTCCAGGCGCGCGTCGACGACGCAGCGCATCGGCTGCCGCGCGGTCTCGACCAGGCGCACGTCCAGCGACGGGTCGTCGGCCAGCACGGTGCCGATGCCCGTGAGCACCGCGCCGGCGCGGCGGCGGAACGCGTGGCCGTCCACGCGTGCCTCGGGGCCGGTGATCCACTGGCTCAGGCCGTTGGGCAGCGCGGTGCGGCCGTCCAGCGACGCGGCGATCTTCATGCGCACCCATGGGCGCCCGCGTTCCATGCGCGCGAAAAAGCCGATGTTGAGCTCGCGCGCGCGCCGTGCGATCTCCGCCGGCGCGTGGCCGACGGCGATGCCCGCGGCCGCGATGCGCGCCGTGCCCTGGCCGTTGACCAGCGGGTTCGGATCGCCCAGCGCTATCTCCACGCGGCCGACGCCGGCGGCCACCAGCGCGTCGCAGCAGGGCGGGGTGCGGCCATGGTGGGCGCAGGGCTCCAGCGTCACGTAGACGGTGGCGCCGCGCACGTCGGCTCCGCGCGCCTGCGCGTCGCGCAAGGCCATGACCTCGGCGTGCGGGCCGCCGGCCGCCTGCGTGTGGCCCTGGCCCAGCACGGTGGCGCCGTCGGCCGACACGATGACGCAGCCGACGCGCGGGTTCGGGTCGGTCAGGCCGACCGCCTGCTCGGCCAGCGCCAGCGTCAAAAGCCAGGGTTCCATCGAGATCGTCCGGTTGGCCGCGCGCGGATGCGCCGGTTTCAGGGACGACTGGCGAAGCGTGCCGTCCCGGGGGGTGATTTTCCATGACAGGACTCGAACAATGGCCGGCACGCGCATCGAAAGAAAGAAATGCCTGTCCGTTTCCTTGTCCCGAGCCCGCCCGGCGGGCGCCCCGCCGCGGGCTTCACGCTGATCGAGCTGGCCGTCGTGCTGGCCATCGTCGCCATCCTGTGCCGCGCGGCGGCGCCCGGGCTGTCGCGCACGTTGGCCACGCGCGCGCTGGCGGCGCAGTCGTCGGAGTTCATGTCGACGCTGCGCTTCGCGCGCTCGGAGGCGCTCAAGCGCGGCATGCCCGTCACCGTGTGCGCGGCCGCGCCCGGCGGCCCGCTGCCGGCCTGCCAGGGTGCGCGCGCGGCCGACTGGCGCTCGGGCTGGATCGTGTTCGCCGACAGCCGGCGGCGCGGCGTGCTGGACGACGGCGACCCGGTGCTGCGCATCCAGCCGCCGTTGGGGCGCACGGGCGGCGTCGCCGGCACGCGCGGCAGCATCAGCTTCACCGCGGCCGGCTTCAGCACCGATGCGTCCTCGCACTACCTGTTCAGCCCGCCCGCCGCGGCCGCGCTCGACGCGCCGCCGCCCGTGATGGTGTGCGTCAGCAAGCAGGGCCGGCCGCGCCTGGCCGGCCACGGAGACTGCGATTGACCGCCCCCCGGAGAATTCGTCGGCCGCTCGTCGCGACGGGCCGCGGCGTGACCGGTGCCGCGCATCGGACGGCCGGCACCGTCCGTCGCGACATGGCGCGGGCGCCGGAGGCGATACATTCAGACTCGCCGCGGCGCCGCCTGTCCGCGCCGGACCTCCTGCGCCGTCATGAACCCGTCTCCCGCCGTCACCGTTCCCCTTGCCCGGCATCGCCGTCGCGGCGGCTTCACGCTGGTCGAGCTGATGGTCACGGTGGCGGTGGCGGTGGCGGCGCTCCTCCTCGGGCTGGGCGCGCCTTCGTTCCTGCGCGCGCTGGGACGGCACGCGATCATGGCGCAGGCCGAGGAGTTCCAGGACGCCGTGCGCATCGGACGCAACGAGGCGATGAAGCGCAGCGGGCCGGTGGTGCTGTGCCGCACCGAGGCCACCAGTCCCGGGCATTGCGCCGGCACGCCGGGCGACTGGCGGACGTGGCTGCTGTTCGCCGACGTCGGGCGCAGCGGTGCGTTCGCGGCGGGCGATCCCATCCTGCGCCAGCACGTGGACGTCTCCGGGAGCATGACGGTCAGCAGCGAGACCTCCGCCATCCGTTTCGAATCCACCGGCATCGCGCACGCGGACAACGGTGCCGCGGCGATCGTCCTGGGCCCGGCGGGCGGCGCGGCCGACACGCCGGCCACCGATCGCGCGCTGCGGCGCCAGGTGTGCATCAACCCGCGCGGCGAGGTGGCCATCGTCGAAGGCGAGGCCACATGCCCGTGACGACGCGGCGCGCCTTCCCGCGGGCCCTCGCACGCCGCGCGCGGGCGTTCGGCTTTTCGCTGGTGGAGGTGCTGGTGTCGATGTTCGTCGTCGCCATGGGCATCCTCGCGCTGGCCGGCCTGCTGCAGGCCTCCACGCGCTACGCGAGGATGAGCGAGCTGCGCTCCAACGCCACGCTGCTGGCCAACGACATCGCCGACCGCATGCGCGCCAACGCCGTGGGCGCGCAGCTCGGCGCGCTCGGCTACGACAACACCGGGAAGGCGTTCCCAACGGCCGTCGCCGCGCCCCACGCGGCCTGCACCAGCGACGCGCCGTGCGGCCCCGCCGATCTCGCCAAGGCCGACATGGCCGACTGGACGGCCCGCGTGCGCGCCACGCTGCCCAAGGGTTCGGCCTGGATCCAGTTCCGGGCCGGCAAGGCGCCCGCGCCCGACTCCCTCGACGTGTGGGTGGGCTGGGCCGATCCGCTCACGCTGGCGCCGGGCATCTCCACCGATCGCTCGGGCACCGAATGCCCGCCCAGCTGGAGGACCGCCGATCCCTCGGTGCGTTGCGTGTACCTGCAGGTGACGCCATGACGCGCCGCATGCCGACGCGAGCGGCACGCCCCCAGGCCGGCTTCACGCTGGTCGAGATGATGGTGGCGCTTGCCATCGGCCTGGCAGTCATCGGCGCGCTGATCGGCGCCTACCTCGCGTCGTTCCAGAGCGGCCGCCGCAGCGACGCGATGGTGCAGATCACGGAGGACGCCACGCTGGCGCTCAACGTGATGCGCCAGCAGGTGGCGCAGGCCGGCTTCAGCCAGCCGCATGGCGCGGGCGCGGGCGCGGGCGGCGGGCTGGTGCTGCACACCTTCCCCGCGGTCTTCGGCTGCGAGGCTTCCAACTTCAACGACCTGCAGGCGGCCATCGGCTCGCCCGCCAACTGCAGGCTCGCCGATGCCGATCCGAACGCGCCGGACGCGCTGGAGGTGGCCTACGAAGGCAGCGTGCTCGCGGGCCCGGCCTCCAACGGCATCCTGGGCGGCACGGGCAGCAAGCAGCCGCTCGACTGCCTCGGCAACTCGTTTCCCAAGACACACGACGACGCCACCGGCGACGACTACTGGCTGGACGACAGCAAGTTCTATGTCGCCGGCGGCAGCCTCTGGTGCCACGGCCCCGGCAACGCGGCCGGTGCGGCCGTGGTGCAGAACGTGGAGACCCTGCAGGTCACCTACGGCATGGCGTCCGCGCCGGCCGGATCGCCGGGCTCCAGCCAGGTCATCTACTACGGCACCGCGCCGCCGGCCGGCTCGCCGCTGTGGGCCAACGTGGTCTCGGTGAGCCTGTGCGTGCAGGTGCGCAGCGCCGCCAGGGTGCTGGACAAGCAGCAGTCGCCCACGCTGGGCGGCTGGGTCGATTGCGGCAACGGGCGCCAGACGTCCACCGATGGCTACCTGCGCCGCACCTTCTCCACCACCATCGTGCTGCAGAACAGGCTGTCGTGAACGCCCGCTCCCGCGCCCATCCGTCCGCCCGCCTCACGCCTGGTCGCGTGCCCGCGCGTGCGGGCGCGCGAGGCTTGCGCCCGATCGCGCGAGGTTTCTCGCTGATCGTCGCGATGCTGATGCTCGCGGTCATCGGCCTGGCCTCGGCCGCCATCATGCGCAACGCCACGAGCGGCGACCAGGTGGCCAACAACAACCGTCTGCAGACGCAGGCCAACCAGTACGCGCAACTGGCGCTGCGCTGGTGCGAGAACCAGATGGCGCTGGACGCGGCGTCGCGCGCCGCGCCGTTGCTGCCCGCCGTCGATCCGCCCGCGTGGACGGTCCGCCAGAACTGGAGCACCACCGCGGGCTCGCACGGGGCCCACACGCTGGCCGCAAGCGACCTGGGCGGCACGGTGCAGCCACGCGTCGCCCCGCAATGCCTCATGGAAGCCACGGCGGTGCCCAACGTCTACACGGTCACCGCCCGCGGCTTCAGTGCCGACTGGAGCGGCGACCCGACGACGGGCGCCACCCGCAACGGCTCGTCGGTGTGGCTGCAGGCCACGATCTACGCCGTGGGCGCGGGCGGCGCCGCGACGGATCCGGCCGCCACAGTCGCCGCCGCCAACGGCCCGCTGAGCGTGCGCCAGCGCCTGTGGCAGCAACTGCTGACCCCGCCGTTCTGACGCGCGTCACCTGGCCTTCGCCATGCCTTCGCGCCTCCTGCGCCGCGGCTTCACGCTCATCGAGCTGATGATCGCGATGGCGGCCCTCGCCATCCTCGCGGCGATCGCATTGCCCACGTTCCACGAGAGCATCGCCCGCGCGCGCCGCGGCGAAATGCAGGCGGCGCTGCTGGAGGATGCCGGCTACATGCAGCACTACTACGCGGCGCACGACGCGTTCATGGACACGCCGCCGCCGCAACTGCCGTCCACGCGCACGCCGCGCGCGGGTGCCGCGAACTACACGATCGCGGTGGGCGTGCCGGCGGGCGATCCGGCGTCCTTCGTGCTCACGGCTCGGCGCGCGGGCTCGATGAGCACGGATCCCTGCGGCGACTTCACGTATGACTCGCTGGGGCAGCGCGGCCTCGCGGCGGGCACGGTCGCCGCGGGTCGCAACGTCGCGGCCTGCTGGCGCTGAGCGGCGCCACGAAAAACCCGGCGCTCGGGCCGGGTTCGTTCACAGGTTCAGATGTCCTTGATCAATCGACTGAACTCGTCGACATCCTCGAAGCTCCGATACACCGAGGCGAAGCGAACGTAGGCCACCTTGTCCAGCCGCTTCAGCTCGCGCATCACCAGTTCGCCGACGCGCGTGGACGGCACTTCGCGCGCGCCCGTGCCCATCAGCTTGTCCTGGATGCGCTCGATGGCCGCGTCGATCTGCTCGATGCTCACCTGGCGCTTGCGCAGCGCGAGCGTCATCGAGCCGCGCAGCTTGGCCGGATCGAAGTCGACCCGCGCGCCGCTCTTCTTCACGATCGACGGGAACGCCATTTCGGCGCGCTCGTAGGTCGTAAAGCGCTTGTCGCACTTCAGGCAGCGGCGGCGCCGCCGGACGACGTCGCCCTCGTCCGATTCGCGGGTCTCGGCGACCTGCGTCTCGTCGTGACTGCAATAAGGGCAGCGCATGGGGCGACGTGGCCAGGGATCAGCGGTAGACGGGGAAGTCGCGCGTCAGCGCTTCCACCTTGGCGCGCACCTCGGCCAGGCGGGCCGGATCGTTCGGCGCATCCAGCACGTCGGCGATCAGGTGCGCCGTGGCGCGGGCCTGGTCTTCCTTGAAGCCGCGCGTGGTGAGCGCCGGGGTGCCCAGGCGGATGCCGCTGGTGACCATCGGCTTTTCCGGGTCGTTGGGGATCGCGTTCTTGTTGCAGGTCATGTGCGCCTCGCCCAGGATGCGCTCGGCATCCTTGCCGGTGATGCCCTTGGCGCGCAGGTCGACCAGCATCACGTGGCTCTCGGTGCGGCCGGACACGATGCGCAGGCCGCGCTCGATCAGCGTCTTCGCGAGCACGTCGGCGTTCTTCACCACCTGCTGCTGGTAGGCCCTGAACTCGGGGCTGAGCGCTTCCTGGAACGCGATGGCCTTGCCGGCGATCACGTGCATCAGCGGGCCGCCCTGCAGGCCGGGGAAGATGGCCGAGTTGATCTGCTTGGCGAACGCGTCCTTCATCAGGATGATGCCGCCGCGCGGGCCGCGCAGGCTCTTGTGCGTGGTCGACGTCACGACGTCGGCGTGCGGCACCGGGTTCGGGTAGACGCCCGCGGCGATCAGGCCGGCGTAGTGCGCCATGTCGACCATGAAATACGCGCCCACTTCCTTGGCGATCTTGGCGAAGCGTTCGAAGTCGATGCGCAGCGCGAACGCCGACGCGCCGGCGATGATCAGCTTGGGCTTGTGCTCGCGCGCGGTGCGCTCCATCGCGTCGTAATCGATGTCCTCGGCCGCGTTCAGGCCGTAGCTGACGACCTTGAACCACTTGCCGCTCATGTTGAGCGCCATGCCGTGCGTGAGGTGGCCGCCTTCGGCCAGGCTCATGCCCATGATGGTGTCGCCGGGCTGCAGCAAGCCCAGGAACACGGCCTGGTTGGCCTGCGAGCCGGAGTTGGGCTGCACGTTGGCGTTCGCCGCGCCGAACAGCTGCTTCACGCGATCGATGGCCAGTTGCTCGACCACGTCGACGTTCTCGCAGCCGCCGTAGTAGCGCTTGCCCGGGTAGCCTTCGGCGTACTTGTTGGTGAGCTGCGAGCCCTGCGCGGCCATGACGGCCGGCGAGGTGTAGTTCTCCGAGGCGATCAGCTCGATGTGCTGTTCCTGGCGGAGGTTCTCGGCCTGGATGGCGGCCCAGATGGCGGGGTCAACGTTGGCGATCGTCGATTGTTGGCGGTCGAACATGGAGGTTCCTTGGATTGAGGGCAATTTCAGGCGCGTCGGTTGGGCCTCGCTGGCGGCCGCCTGGACGCGTGCGCGCGCCCCAGGGCAGTCGGTGGTTCCAGCGGTGCGCGAAAAACGCGCTGCCCAGGCGAACGGCTGACAAGGCAGGCCGGACATCCGATGACGTCCACCGCCCTTCGCGCTTCCCGGTGGTGGCCCACCTCGCAACCCGTCCGGAGGAGTCCGGCGGCCTTGAGCTCTTGCGGATCTCTCGAGACGCGTCCTGTCGCCAGTCGCGCGAGCCGCCAGTTTAACCGGCCGGCCGGTTTCGCGGGGCAGGGCGAGCGTCGATTGACGCAATACGAAGCAAGACGGGCGCCTCGGCGCCCGTCTTCGTCTTCAGGAGTCGCGGTGTTTGCGCGACGTGGAATCGCTCAGTGCGCCAGCGCCACGCGCTCGCGCTCCGGCCGAGCCTGCGCGTCCTGCTCGGGCGCGGCGGCGTGGGCCGTCGATTCGCTGGCCGCGGCCGCCGGAGCGACCGCCGGCACCGGCGTGGCGGCGGGGGTCGGCGCCACGTTGGCGATGATGGGCACTACCGTCGGCGGCACGTTCTGGCCGGCCGCGACCCGCTTGAGCAGGTCCTGCTCGGCGATGACCTTGGCGGCGTAGCCCCCGTCGTCGTCGGCGGCGCCCGCGCCCACGTAGTAGCGCAGGCCACTGGCCAAGCCACCGCCCTTGGCGATGCATTCCTTGAGCACCAGCACGCCCACCCGCAGGTTGCTCACCGGGTCGAACGCCGCCAGATGGCCGCCGTAGGGATCGTATTTCTCGCTGTGGATCTTGGTCATCACCTGCATCAGGCCCTGCGCGCCCACCGGGCTCTGCGCGAACGGGTTGAAGCTGGACTCGATGGCCATCACCGACAGGATCAGCGTCGGGTCGAGGCCGGTGCGCTGGCCCACTGTCCACGATTCCTGCACCAGCCGGGCCACCGGCTCGGGCGCCACGTGGTAGCGGCGCACGATCCAGCGGGCCACGTTGGCCTGGGCGCGGGTGAGGTCGGCCGGATCGGCCGTGGACGAGGTGTTGACCGGGCCGGCCGCGGTCGGCTCGCTCTCGGCCTCGGCCGCCAGGTCCTCGCCGCCGCTGCGCGCCAGGTGGCGCGCCTCGAGCCAGCCCCAGGCGCGAGCCTCGAGGGTATCGCGCAGGTCGTCCTGGCTGCCCATGAACAAGGCACCGGCCACCACGGCCAGTCCCACCATGGCCAACATGCTGTGGCTCACGTCGAGCAGGCCGTGGCCCACGTCGGTCAGGAACACGGTCACTGACTCTCGCCCGGTGGTCAGTGCCTTGCGCACGACTGCTTGGGGTTGAAGCATCTCTCTCCTTTCACAGCGTTCGGTGCCGGCGGTTGGCGCTCGGGGCGCGCGGTCGCGGCGTTCTCGACGCTGGCGATAATGGATCGCTGCGATTCATGGCCGGGGAGTCTGCGTCTAGCAGCCGGCGGCAGCCTTCAGGGCCCGGCCTCAGCGAGGAGGAGGGATAACCCTGGTGTTACGTCTGGCCGGATTGTAGGGAGCCGCGTAATAACCCGTCAACAATATAGACTTCTCAAGTCATAACCAAAAATTATGAAATACCGTGATTTGCGCGATTTCGCGGCCAATCTTGAGGGTTTTGGGGAGCTCAGACGTGTAACAGCGGCGGTGTCCCCTAACCTCGAAATGACCGCCCTGGCCGATCGCGTGCTCCGCCAGGCAGGCCCCGCCTTGCTGTTCGAGAACCCCACCGGGTATGGCGTCCCGGTGCTCGCAAACCTGTTCGGGACCCCCCACCGCGTGGCCCTCGGGATGGGGGCCGCCGACATCTCCGAGCTGCGCGGCATCGGCCAGTTGCTGGCCAGCCTGCGTGAACCGGAGCCGCCGAAGTCGGTCAAGGATGCCGGCAAGCTCTGGACGATGGGCAAGGCGCTGTGGGACATGAAGCCCGCGGTATTGCGCAGCGGGCCGTGCCAGGAAGTGATCCAGGCCGCCGACGAGATCGACCTCGCGCAGTGGCCGATCCAGACCTGCTGGCCCGGCGACATCGCGCCGCTGGTCACCTGGGGCCTCGTCGTCACGCGCGGCCCGCGCAACGTGCCGAAGCCGCGCCTGCGCCAGAACCTGGGCATCTACCGCCAGCAGGTGATCGGCAGGCGCGAGCTGATCATGCGCTGGCTCACCCACCGCGGCGGCGCGCTCGATTTCCGCGAGTTCGCGCGCGTCAACCCCGGCAAGCCGTTCCCGCTGGTATGCGCGCTGGGCGCCGATCCGGCCACCACGCTGGGCGCCGTCACGCCGGTGCCCGATACGCTGGGCGAGTACCAGTTCGCGGGCCTGCTGCGCGGCGGCCGCACCGAGCTGGTGGACACGCAGACCGGCGAGGACGGCCTGATGCTGCAGGTGCCCGCGCGCGCCGAGATCGTGCTCGAGGGCCACATTCCCGTCGCCGAGCCCGGCTTCAGCGGCTTCAGCGAGACCGGCATCCCGCTGAAGGAGCAGGGCGGCTATCTATATGCACTGGAAGGCCCGTACGGCGACCACACCGGCTACTACAACGAGCGCGACTGGTTCCCGGTCTTCCGCCTCGACCGCCTGACCCACCGGCGCGACCCGATCTACCACTCCACCTACACCGGCAAGCCGCCCGACGAGCCGGCCGTGCTGGGCGTGGCGCTCAACGAGGTGTTCGTGCCGCTGCTGCAGAAGCAGTTTCCCGAGATCGTCGACTTCTACCTGCCGCCCGAGGCCTGCAGCTACCGCATGGCTGTCATCTCGATGAAGAAGGCCTACGCGGGCCACGCCAAGCGGCTGATGTTCGGGCTGTGGAGCGTGCTGCGCCAGTTCATGTACACGAAGTTCATCGTGGTGGTGGACGAGGACATCGACATCCGCGACTGGAACGAGGTGATCTGGGCCATCACCACGCGCATGGATCCGGTGCGCGACACGACGCTGGTCGACCACACGCCCATCGACTACCTCGACTTCGCGTCGCCCATCAGTGGCCTGGGCGGCAAGATGGGGCTGGACGCCACCTCGAAGTGGCCGGGCGAGACGAATCGCGAGTGGGGCAGGCCGATCACGATGGCCGGCGCGATCGCCAAGGAGGCCGAGGCTCGCCTGGACGCGGTATTCTCCCAAGTGATGGGGACTGTCAAGCGCTGAGGCGCTATCAGGACGCCGGGTCCGTTCGTCGAGATTTTCTTGCGGCGGAGGGCCGCGAGGACTATCTTTGAACTGCCTCAAGCGAGGCACTCCCCTCTGCGCAATCGATGCGCAATCGGAGCCCCGGGCGTTCTGCTCCGGAGCCCCATCGGACGACGTTCAAGTCGCCCAGGAAGCCCCGACCACCCTCCGTGATCGGGGCTTCGTCATTCCAGGAAGCGACGCTCAGCGGCGGTCGGCGATGCCCGCCAGCACCTCGTGCAGCACCGCGTGCATGCGCAGCGCGCCGTCGCCCGACGGGAACCAGTCGAGCGCGGGCGTGCCGGCCGGGCTGGCCTGGTCCATGGGGGCGGCACTGATGCGGATGGCGGACGATGCCGGCCGCGCGGCGGCGGCGGCCCTGAACTCCCGCAGGGCGCGCGGCATGTGCAGCCCCTGCGTCACCAGCACCAGTTCGCGGATGCCCTCCGGACGCAGCAGGGCCAGGGTGTCGGCGGCGTTCTCATGCGTGTCGCGCGACTCGGTCTCCGTCCAGCGCAGCGGAACGCCGAACTCGGCCTGGGCGATCTCGGCCATGCGCGTCGCCTCGGGCGGGATCGCCGGGTCGGGCGCGGCCCATCCGCGTCCACCGGTCGCCGCGATGGGCAGGCCGGTCTGGCGGCCCAGCCAGGCGGCGTAGCGCAGCCGGCCCATCGCGGCGCTGCTGAGGTCGTACCTGCCGTACTCGGGCGCGAGCCCGGTCATTCCGCCGCCCAGCACGACGATGGCGATGGGTTCGCCGGCCGCGGCACGGTGGCGCAGGTCCTCGCGCCGCGCCGCGTCGAGCGCCACCGGCTCGTCCAGCGCATGGTGTTCGACCCAGCGGGCCGCGCCGGTGCAACAGGCCAGCCACGCCCCGACGCAGGCGATTCCGGCCAGCCAGCGCCCCGCGCGCGGCCGCGCACGCGCGAGCCACGCGCCCGCGAAGGCAAGCACCAGCAAGGGCGAGGGCGGCAGCACGAGCGCCGCCAGGACGGGCTTGGCGCTGCCCAGGCCCAGTGTGGTTAACCAGTCGGCAATCATGGCGCTGCATTGTGGCGCTCCGCCGTCGAGCCCCTGGCGAATTATTCGGCGGCCGAGGCGTATCACCAGCATTACTACGCCAACAATCCCAGCCAGGGATATTGCCCGGCCGTGATCGGGCCCAAGCTCGAGAAATTCCGCAAGAGTTTCCGCGGCCGGCTGCTGGATTAGGGCGCCAGGCGCTCGCGCACCCACGCCCCGTTTTCCAGCCGGTAGCGCAGGCGGTCATGCAGCCGCGACTTGCGCCCTTGCCAGAATTCCCAGCTGTCGGGCTGGAGGCGGAAGCCGCCCCAGTGCGGCGGCCGCGGCGGGTTCAGCAGGAACTTCGCGGCCGCCTTCGCCGCGTTGGCCACCAGCACGCCGCGCGACTCGATGACCTGGCTCTGCGGCGAGGCCCACGCGCCGATGCGCGAATCGAGCGGGCGCGAGGCGAAGTAGGCGTCCGATTCGGCGTCGTCCACGCGCTCGACGCGGCCCTCGATGCGCACCACGCGCTCCAGCTCCACCCAGTGGAACTGCAGCGCGGCGTACGGATGCACGGCCAGTTCCCGGCCCTTGCGGCTGTCGTAGTTGGTGAACCAGACGATGCCGCGCGCGTCGAAGCCCTTGATGAGCACGATGCGGGTCGAGGGACGGCCGTCAGCACCCACGGTCGCGAGCGTCATCGCGTTGGGTTCGGGCACCTTCGCCGCGAAGGCCTCGTCCATCCATGTCTCGAATTGGCGCAGGGGATCGGTGGCCGCGTCGGCTTCCTCGAGGGCGTCGCGCTCGTAGCTCTTGCGCTGATTCGGCAGATTCGAATGCTCGTTCATATGAATAGTTTAGGGGAACGCCTTAGGTAGACGTCCCACTGGAACAAAAGGGGTTTGGCAACGATTCTTGAGGCACATAACCATTCAAAGCGCGGCAGCCTCAAGGAAACGCCGTGTCAGCGCCCATGAAAAATGATCCAGCCGTCGTCGTGCTGGCCGCGGGCGCAGGGAGCAGATATCACGGAACGCGTCACAAGCTCAGCGAAAAGCTGGGCGGCGACACCGTTCTCGTGCGCACCCTGCGCAATGCCATTGCCTCGGAGATGCCGGTCGTGCTCGTCATCGCGGAGGGGCTGGTGGCCGAGGCGATGGGCCTGGTCGCGCCCGCCGACATGGTCGTCGTCGATGCCCGCTCCCAAGGCGGTTGGGGGATGGGCGACTCGATCGCGGCGGGTGTGTCCGTGCATTCGGGCGCCAGCGGGTGGCTGGTGCTGCCCGGCGACATGCCGCTGGTGCGACCGCAAAGCCTGCGCGCGGTCGCGCAGGCGCTCGACCAGCAACCGATCGCGTTCGCCCAGTACCGCGGCCGCCGCGGCAGCCCGGTGGGCTTCGCGGCCGAGCTGTTCTCCGAACTCGTGATGCTCAAGGGCGACGAAGGGGCGCGCCGGCTGCTGGCGCGCTACCCGACGGCGGCCGTCGAGCTCGACGACCCGGGCGTGGTGTTCGACATCGACACCGTCGACGACCTGGCCGTGGCGCAACGCCGCATCGACGGCTCGTCCTCGCTGCGGCCCGAATCAGCGTAGCGGCGGCGCGCGCCGGGAAGGCGCACACTCGCCGAACGGGCGCGCCGGTTGCTCCCCCCGGTTCCTCGTCTTGACCCCTGAGAGTCCACGTCGCCACGCCACTGGTTTGACGATGTAACGGAGTTACCAGATAATCAAACCATGAGTTACACCGCCACGCCAGGATCGCTTCCCCCGCTGAACGCGACCGTCGCCGCCGTCACCGACCGCATCCGCCGCCGCAGCGCGGACACCCGCGCCGACTACCTCGGCCACGTCGATGCCCTGCGCACGCGGGCCCGCGGCGCCGAGCGCCTGGGCTGCGCCAACGTCGCCCACGCCTTCGCGGGCATGCCGGCCAACGACAAGCTACGCGTCGTGGCCGAGCGCGCGCCGCACATCGGCATCGTCACGGCCTACAACGACATGCTGTCGGCCCACCAGCCGTACGAGGGCTATCCCGAGCAGATCCGCCGCGACGCGGCCGCCCTCGGCGCCACGGTGCAGGTGGCCGGCGGCGTGCCGGCGATGTGCGACGGCGTCACGCAGGGCGCGCCCGGCATGGAGCTGTCGCTGTTCTCGCGCGACACCATCGCCATGTCCACCGCCATCGCGCTGTCGCACGACGTGTTCGACGCAGTGCTGGCGCTGGGCATCTGCGACAAGATCGTGCCGGGCCTGCTGATCGGCGCGCTGCAGTTCGGCCACCTGCCGTGCGTGTTCGTGCCGGCCGGGCCGATGTCCACCGGGCTGTCGAACAAGGAAAAGTCCAAGGTGCGCGAGAAGGCGGCGCAGGGCCTCGTCGGCCGCGCCGAGCTGCTGGAGGCCGAAAGCAAGGCCTATCACGGCCCGGGCACCTGCACGTTCTACGGCACCGCCAACTCCAACCAGATGCTGCTCGAGGCGATGGGCCTGCACGTGCCGGGCGCGGCGTTCGTGCACCCGCACGACGGCCTGCGCGCGGCGCTCACGCGCGAGGCCGTCAGCACCGTGCTGTCGCTCACCCGCGAGCGCCGCAACGTGCCGATCGGCGTGCAGGTGGACGAGCGCTGCATCGTCAACGCGATGATCGCGCTGCTGGCCACCGGCGGCTCCACCAACCACCTCATCCACTGGGTAGCCGTGGCACGTGCCGCGGGCATCCTGATCGACTGGTCGGACTTCGCCGAGCTGTCCACCGTGATCCCGCTGCTGAGCCGCGTGTATCCGAACGGCAGCGCCGACGTTAACCAGTTCCAGGCCGCGGGCGGCCCCGGCTTCGTGCTGCGCGAGTTGCTCGGAGCGGGCCTGCTGCACGGCGACGTCGACACGGTCGCTGAACGCGGCATGGCGGCCTACGGCGAGGTGCCGTCGCTGCAGGACGGCCGCGTGCGCTGGACGCCGCTGCCCGACGCGCCCATCGACGACACCGTGGTGCGCACCGCCGCCGAGCCCTTCGGCGCCACCGGTGGCCTGAAGCTGCTGGAGGGCAACCTCGGGCGCTCGGTGATCAAGGTCTCGGCCGTGCCGGCCGACAAGCACGTCATCGAGGCGCCGGCCCAGGTGTTCGACGCCCAGGAAGACCTGCTCAAGGCGTTCCAGGCCGGCACGCTGGAGAAGGACTTCATCGCCGTCGTGCGCTGGCAGGGCCCGCGCGCCAACGGCATGCCCGAGCTGCACAAGCTCACGCCGCCGCTGGCGGTGCTGCAGGGCCGCGGCTTCAAGGTGGCGCTGGTCACCGACGGACGCATGAGCGGCGCGTCGGGCAACGTCCCGGCGGCGATCCACGTGAGCCCCGAGGCGCTGGGCGGCGGCCCGCTGGCCAAGGTGCGCGACGGTGACATCATCCGCCTCGACGCCGTGGCCGGCACGTTGCAGGTGCTGGTGCCCGAGGCCGAATGGGCCGCGCGTCCGGTGGCCGAGCGCTCGCAGCAGCTCGCCGAGGCGCACGGCGCGGGCTTTGGCCGCAACCTGTTCGCCGGCATGCGGCGCAACGTCAGCACCGCCGAAGAAGGCGCTTGCACTTGGCTTTGATGGAGCTCCCATGAAAACGCAGAGACACCCCCTGAATCCGATCGAACTCGCCTCCTACGGCCCCGTGATCCCGGTCATCGTCATCGACCGCCTCGAGGACGCCGTCCCGATGGCCAAGGCCCTGGTGGCCGGCGGCGTGCGCGTGCTGGAAGTGACCTTGCGCACGGCGGCCGGCCTGCCGGCCATCGCGGCCATCGCGCGCGACGTGCCCGAGGCCATCGTCGGAGCCGGCACTGTGCGCAGCGCAGCAGACGTGCACGCGGCGCACGATGCGGGCGCCCGCTTCATCGTCAGCCCGGGCTACACGCGCGTGGTCGGTGACGCCTGCAAGTCGCTGGGCATCGCGCTGCTGCCGGGTGTGTCCACCGGCAGCGAGATCATGATGGCGGCCGACGACGGCTTCACCTTCCTGAAGCTGTTCCCGGCCACGGCCGTGGGCGGCATCCCGCTGCTGAAGGCGTTCTCCGGCCCGTTCGCCGACGTCGCGTTCTGCCCCACCGGCGGCGTGACCGTGGAGACCGCGCCGCAATTCCTGGCGCTGCCCAACGTGAAGGTGGTGGGCGGTTCGTGGCTGACGCCGGCCGACGCGATGAAGAGCGGCGACTGGGCGCGCATCACCGAGCTCGCCAAACAGGCGTCGGCGATCCGGGCCTGAGCCGCTACTTGGGCGCGGCGTCGCGGCGTCGTGTCTCCGCTGCCTGCATCGCCTGCGCGAGCGCGTCGGCTTCGGGTTGGCGCCGTGTCGTGGCATCGGCCTCGAGCCCGAGTACGACGCCGGTGCGATCCTCGGCCGAGCGGTTCTGGCTCAGCTTGAACTTGCCCTCGACGCGCGTCACCTCGATCTCGATGCCGACGATCGCCTTGAGCATCGCGTCGAGGTAGTCGGGCGGCGCATCGGCCACGTGCCACGGCGCGGCGCGGCCGCCCTCGTGGCGCTCGGTCAGGCGCGTGACGAAGGCGCGCAGCCATTCGGGATCCTGGATCGCACGCAGCGTGCCGTGCGCCTGCACCATCGCGTAGTTCCAGGTGGGCACCGCCTTGCCGTGTTGGAACTTGCTCGGGTACCAGTTGGGCGAGACGTAGGCCTGCGGACCCTGGAACACCAGCAGCACCGGCTGGCCGTCGGCCTCGCGCCAGAGCGCGTTGGCGCGCGCGACGTGCCCGGTGATGCGCCAGCCCGCGTCGGTGCGCTCCACCTGCAGCGGCAGGATGTCGGCGGCCAGCTCGCCGCCGCCGCGGATCAGCGTGGCCAGCGGGTTGGCCGTCATCAGCGCCAGCAGCGCGTCGGCGTCCTGTTCGACGAAGTGGGCTGGCTGGTACATCGCGACTCCTGTCAGGCGGGGACGGTGTAGTTGAGCGCGAGCCGGCCGCCGTCCACGTAGACGACCTCGCCGGTGACGTAGCTGGAGGCGTCGCTGAGCAGGAAGCCGACGACATCGGCGATCTCCTCGGGCTCGCCCAGGCGCTTCATGGGCGTGCGGCCCAGGATGCGCTGGCGCGCGGCCTCGCTGGTGAGCACGGCATCGCGCGCCAGGTCGGTGGCGATCGTGCCGGGGGCGACGGCGTTGACGCGCACGCCGTGGTCGACCAGGCCCAGCGCCATGGCGCGCGTGAGCTGGTTGATGCCCCCTTTGCTCGCGTTGTAGCTGGCGATGGTGGCGATGGCCATGAGGCCGTTGACCGAGGACATGTTGACGATGGCGCCGCGTTTGCGCGCCACCATGTGCCGCGCGATGGCCTGGCCCACCAGGAACGCGCCCTTGAGGTTGACGTTGATCACCGCGTCCCAGTCTTCCTCGGTGACGTCGAGGAACTCGGCGGCGCGGAAGATGCCGGCGTTGTTGACGAGCCCGTCGATGCGGCCGAACTCGCGGATCGTGGTGGCGGTGGCGGCGTCGACGGCGGCCTTGGACGACACGTCGCAGGTCATGAAGCAGGCGTCCTGGCCGGCGGCGCGCAGTTCGGCTGCCAACGCGCTGCCGGGGCCCTCGGCGACGTCCCACAGCGCCACGCGCGCGCCATCGCGCGCGAGCCGGCGCGCGCAGGCCGCGCCGATGCCGTTGGCGGCGCCGGTGATCACGACGACACGGCCCTCGAGGCCGTAGGAAATGGTGCTGCTCATGGAGGGTTCTCTGGAGTCGGACGATGGTTGGCGCCGAGGCGCGAGGCGTCCGCCACTATACGGCTCGCGCCGAGCCGTGCCACGCGCCGAAGGCCCGGATTCAGGCCGCCGCGGACGCGCGCGTCGGCCGGTCCAGCCACGCGATCAGCCCGGCCGCGTTGAGGGCCGCGTCGTCGCGCAGCAGCTCGGCGATGCGCTCGTCGGGCAGTGCGACGCCGAACGTGCGCGCGCCGTCGCCGTAGAGCCGCATCAGCGCGGCGGTGAGCGCGGCGAGGCGGTCGGGCGAGTCGCGGTGCGCGAGGGCGGCGGCGACGGTCGCGGCCAGCATGGCCTCCAGGCGCGCGGCGCAGCCGGCCACGTCCGTGACGACGCTGTAGTGGGTGAGGAACATCTGCCGCGGCTCCGCCGCCAACAGGCGCGCGAACGACGCCCGCATCGCCTCGGGATCGAACTGCACCGGCGTGGTGGTGGGGAAGATGAAGGCGCGGCCGCCGACGTTGAACTCCGGATAGGCCATGCCGAAGTTGTCGCCGGTGAACCAGCCGGCGCTGCGCGCGTCCCAGACGCAGTGGTGGTGCAGGGCGTGGCCCGGCGTGTGCGCGAAGACGAGCGGCCGGCCTGCCAGGTGCAGCGTCTCGCCGTCGCTGGTGACGTGCACGCGCCGCGCGTCCACGGGCACGAGCTCGCCGTACGCGCGCGCCATCTGCTCGGCGCCGTAGACGCCCAGCGCGCCTTGCCACAGCGCCGCGGGATCAATCATGTGGCGGGCGCCGCGTGGATGCACGGCGAGGCGCGCATCCGGCAGCGCCTGCATCAGCTGGCCGACGCCGCCCGCGTGATCCAGGTGCACGTGCGTGGCGATGACCCAGGCGACGTCCGATCGGGCCAGCCCGAGGGCGGCCAGCGAGGCCAGCAGGCGCGGCACGGCGAAGGCGGTGCCGGTGTCGATGAAGGCAGCGCGACCGCCCTCCGCCACCAGGTAGGCGGCATCGAAGCGGTCACGATGGAAGCCGGTGTCGATGGCCCAGAGGCCATCTCCCAGCGGCTCGAGAAAGGTCGGAAGCGCGGCGGCCATCCGACGGCCTCGGCCTTACGAGGCGGCGCCCAGGGCGATGTACAGGCGGGCCACTTCGGGTGCGCCGTCGGTGCCCTGCACGCTGCGCAGCGCCTTGATGGCGGCGGCCTTGGCCTTGCCCGACTGCAGCAGGGCCACGCCCAGGCGCAGCTTGGCGTCTTCCGGATGCTTCAGCGTGTCCTTGGCGATGCCTTGCTGGATCAGCTCGATGCCTTCGTCGTACTTGCCCATGGACGCGTACTCGGCGCCGATCGCGACGAGGTCGTCGCCGGTCTTGCTCACCTTGGCGTCGGAGGTGCGCTTGATCAGCGAGGCGGCCGCATCGGCGACGCTCTTGTTGACCAGGTCGCGCAGGCGCTGCTGGCGCGAGGCCTCGGCGCCGGTGCCGAGCACGCCGGCGGCGTAGCCCTTGTCGACGACGGCCTTGGCTTCGGCGGGCAACTGGGCCTGCAGCAGGAGCTGGGCCATTTCCATGAAGTCGGCGGAGGCCGTCAGGTTGCCCGAGGACAGGCGCAGGCGCAGCAGATCCAGAGAGAAGCGCGGCGAGAAGCCCGACTTGCCCGGCAGGTCCGACAGGTAGATGCCGGCGTACTGCTTGTTGGCCGCGTAGTAGGTGACCAGCTTTTCCTTGACCACCATGTCGCCGGCCTTGTTGCCGGTGTGGCGATAGGCGTCGGCCAGCCGCAGCAGGTCGTCTTCGTCTGGGCGGCGGCCGCTCGATTCGGCGGCCTGGATCTTGGCGGCGTTGTCGCGCGCGATCTGGCCGTAGTCGCCGCTCGAGCCCTGGACGTAGTCCTGGATCTGGCGCAGCGTGCCGCTGTTGTCGCCGGCGGCCTTGGCCTTCTCGATCCACTTGAGCGCCTGGGCGTTGTTGTGCTGCTGGGCGTAGACCCCGGCGATGGTCTCGGCGAGCGGGCCGGCGTCGCTGGCAGGCACCTTGCCGGTGGCGAATGCGGCCTCGAGCTGCTGGACCGCCGCGCCGTTGTCGCCCATGCGCTGGTACGCCGCGCCGCGGATGCGCGCGAGCATGTACGTGTCATCGGGGCCTGCACCGGTGACGCCATTGAGCTTGGCCAGGGCTTCCTTGGCCTTGCCGGCATGCACGAGCTCGCTGGCTTCCTTGAGCGGCTTCGCGACGGCGGCGGACACGGCGTGGGCGGCCGGGACTTGCAGCAGGCCGGCGGCCAGCAGCATGGCAGCCAGGAGACGGGTGGTCTTCATGGAGTTTGCAAACCTGTAAGTGACACTCTGAATGGGAGAAGGCGCACTGCTCGCAGTGCGCCTTCGTAGGGGACGTCGTCGTCTGATCAGTGCGTGAACTGTTCGTTCCCGACGATGCCGATCTTGGTGACGCCGAGGCGCTGGGCCTCTGCCATCACTTCGGCCACGTACTTGTACGGGGCCAGCTTGTTCGGCAGCAGATGGACCTCGGGCTGGTCAGGCATCTGCGTCAGACGGTAGAGATGGGTCTCCAGGTCCGCGCGATCCTTGATCATCTCGTTGTTCCAGCCGATCTGACCGTCGAAGTCGACCACGATTTCAACGACGACCGGAGGCACCACGTTCGGGTGCAGCGGGTCGGGGATCGGCATGTTCAGCTTCACCGCGTGCGTCTGGATCGGGATCGTGATGATCAGCATGATCAGCAGCACCAACATCACGTCGATCAACGGCGTGGTGTTGATGTCGACCATCACTTCGCCGTCTTCGCTGGAGCCAGCACTCATTGCCATGTTCTCGGCTCCTTATTGGTTCGGCGGCGGTTCGGTGATGAAACCGACCTTCGCGATACCCGCGCGCTGGCAAGCAAACACCACGCGACCGATGGACTCATACCGGGCGCCTTGGTCGCCGCGGATGTGCACTTCGGGTTGCGGCTTGAGCTTGGCCTTCTCGGTGAGCTTCTCGACGAGCTCATCGATGTCGCGGATCTGATGCGTGTTCCAGTAGACGTCGCCGTCCTTGCTCACTGCGAGCAGGACGTTCTCGGGCTTCGTCACCGTCACGACGTTGCGTTCCTTGGGCAGCTCCAGCGTGATCGACTGGGTCACGACCGGGATCGTGATCAGGAAGATGATCAGCAGGACCAGCATCACGTCCACGAGGGGCGTGGTGTTGATGGTCGAGTTGACTTCTTCCTCGTCGCTGCTGTCGCTTCCGACATTCATCGCCATGAGGATTCCTTCGCGTTACAGGCGTTCAACAAAAACGCGAGTTCAGCGCTTGCCGGCCAGCAGGACGTTGTGCAGGTCGCCGGAGAAGGCGCGAACCTTTTCCATCACCGACTTGTTGCGGCGGACGAGCCAGTTGTAGCCCATGACGGCCGGAACGGCGACGGCCAGGCCGATGGCGGTCATGATCAGCGCTTCGCCGACGGGGCCCGCGACCTTGTCGATGGAGGCCTGGCCGGCGATGCCGATCTGCGTCAGGGCGCCGTAGATACCCCACACCGTGCCGAACAGGCCGACGAACGGAGCGGTGGAGCCGACGGTGGCCAGGAACGCCAGGCCGTCCGACAGGCGGCTCTGGATGTTTTCCACGGCGCGCGCGACGCTCATCGAGATCCAGGTGTGGCGGTCGATCTGTTCGACCAGCGTGCCTTCGTGGTGCTCGCTGGACTTCAGGCCGGATTCGGCGATGTAGCGGAAGGCCGAGCCTTCGTCCAGCGTGTTGGCGCCGGCCTTGATGGAGCCCGCGGTCCAGAAGCCGTCGCTGACGCCGTTGGCGCTTTGGAACATCTTGCGCTGTTCCCAGTACTTCGTGAAGATGATGTACCAGCTGCCCATCGACATGATCAGCATGATCACGAGGTTGAACTTGGCGATCCAGCCGCCGTCGCGCCACAGCGCGCCCAGGCCGTACGGGTTTTCGATCGTTTCCTTGCCGACGACCGCCGGGGCGATCGGGGCGGCGCTGGTGTCGACGGCGGCGGGAGCCGGCGTCGCCGAAGCGTCGGAGCCGGCAGCGGCGGGGGCCGTTGCTTCCGGAGCCGATGCCTGGGCCAGAGCGGTGGTCGGGGCGGCGGCGATGGTCGCCAGCGCGAGGAGCGCGGCCGCAAAGGGAGTGCGCATCGAGTTCAGAAAGGACATGTTTCCTCCGGAGGAATGAGACCGGCCTGCATGTCGATCATGGCCGGGTATCACAGAAAAAAAGGGGTTGGAAAGCGGGCCGTATGGCTCAGCCGTCAATCGATCTGCTTCCAGGTGTACAGGACTTCGACCTGGGTACCGATGGGATGTCCCTCGGCGTCTGTCCCGACCTTGATCGGGCAGGATGCCAATGCCGACTTGGCTGCATTGTCCAGTAGCCGGTGTTCGCGGGTGGGGCCCGACGAACCGACCACTTCCGCGGCGGTGACCTTGCCGCTGGCATCCACCGTGAAGCGGATGCGCGAGACGCCCGCGGCACCAGCGCGCAGCGCGGCCGGCGGGTACTCGGGACGGCAGCCCGGATCGTTCGCGTTGATGACGGCGGCACGGGCAACTGGGCCTGGTCCGGGCGCCGCGGCGGGGGCGGCGGTGGCCTCCACGTGGCGTTCGACGGCGGGCGGCGGCGGCACGGTGGTGGCGGCGACCGTCGGGGCCGGCGGCGGCGGCGGCACGTCGACCGGCGGCGGCGGCACGTAGACCGGCGGCGGCGGCAGGTTCTTGGGCGGCGGCGGCAGATCCTTGGGCGGCGGCGGAGGCGGCGGAGGCGGGGCTTCCACCACCTTCGTCTCGGTGACCATCACCTTGTCCACTACCTTCTTTGCCAGGCCCGAGACCAGGGCATAGGCCAGCAGAAAGTGCATGACGACGACGATGATCAACCCGGTCGGGTGCTTCCCCGGATTGCGCTGCGATTCAGCAAAATTCACTCGAAATACCTCCAGACGACCCAGGTGGGCGCTGCATCTTTTCCTGCGCACCGCAGCGCGGCTGCGCTGCGAAGTCGAGGACTATAGCGCGATCCCGTTCTCCGACGTTTGCGGGTTTCCCTTAATTTTCGACGCCTCAAATGCGTTTCAACCGCAGTGGATTTTGTCTTGATGCCGATTGGTAGTTGCTTGTGACAGGCAATGCACAAGAACGACCGTTCGTTTATCTACCAGGGAAAGGATGTACGGAATCGCAAACTTCATGCCAGAGTGCACGTCAGTCCCCTAGGCAAGCCGTGTTCCGGACGTAGTCAGACTACTTTCCTGGCGCGAGGGGGCGTCGCGCCCCGTTTCGCAGTATCGGCGAGTCAATCACCCCTCCGGGGGATTGTCGCCAGCAAGCGGCTCGCGGCGTCATTCGTTCAGGTTCCCGACGCCCTCCCGACGGGGCGCCCCGCACCACGCGGGTGCGAGACGGGAGCCGCTTCAGGTGCAGGTGCGGATCACGTCGTCGTTGACGCCGATCCGCTGGAGCGGCGTCGTGGCGTGGAGGTTCCGCAAGGCGCGTCCTGGTTGGAGCCGGGCGCGCATGCGCAGCCACCGGATCGCCACGCGAAACGGGCCTCGATGCGGACGCCCGCGGGCACGCGCGGCGCGCGACGCACGCTCGCGCGCGGGAAGGAGTCAGCGAAAGCCATTGGAAGGCATTCCATGGCTGTCCACTGCATGTGGAGGTTAGGGTGTGCCGGCTAGCGGGGGCGAGGCGGATGCTTGCTGCATCCGCACATGAATCGGGGCTCGGAATTTCCCGTAAATGCAAGCCAGGGACTTGTGCTTGTCACGCTCGAACGCATAGACTGATTTGATTGGCTGAACGCCGTTCAGCCGGCTGAACAAGGGGCTCACGACGCCCTGCAAGACACGCCAGGAGACAGCCCATGGACACTGCCTTCGACAAGCCCGCCGCCGCGCGGGCGCCGGCCGACTCGCTGGTGCCCGCGGTGTCGCGCGCGGTGATGCTGCTGGAACGCCTCGCGCGCGCGCCAGCCGATGTCGTCGAGCCTGCTGGCCGCGGAGCTCGCGTTGCCGCGCAGCAGCGTGCACGGGCTGTGCAACACCCTGCTGCACCACGGCCTGCTGCGGCGCCAGGGCGACGGCGGCTTCCTGATCGGCTCGGGCGTGATGAACCTGGCGCAGGCCTTCGTGGCCGACACCAACGTCACCCATGAGTTCGGCGCGATGTGGCGCGACATCGGGCAGTCGCCGGACGAGGCCGTCGTGCTGTCGGTGCTGGACGGCGCCGACTGCGTCTACGTGGCCGTGCGCAACAGCCTGCGCCCGCTGGGGCTCGCGTTCAACGTGGGCATGCGCCTGCCCGCGCACCTGGCCGGCAGCGGCAAGGCGATGCTCGCCTGGCTGCCGGGCGCCACGTTGCGGGCGCTGCTGCCCGAGGGCCCGCTGGCGCGCGTGACCGACCACGGCGCGCGCGCCACGGATCAGCTGGACGCGGAGCTGGCGCGCATCCGCGAGCGCGGCTACAGCGTCGACGACGAGAGCGTGCGCCAGGGCGTGCTGTCGTTCGGCGCGCCGGTGTTCGACGCCGCCGGCGCGGTCGTCGCCGGCATCGGCATGTGCATCAACAAGGCGCAGCTGGCGCGCGACGGCTCGGACACGCACCACGAGGCGGTGATGCGCGTGGCCCGCACCCTGTCGGCTCGCCTGGGCGCGCGCTGACGCCCGCGGCGCCGGCTTCGCGAGGAGACCCCCATGGACAAGCAAGGCACCCCGCCGGCGACCCGTCCGGCCGACGAACCGGCGCTGGACTACCGTTCCGCGTTCGAGTTCGCCCCCGTGGCCGTGGCGCTGTCGCGCGACCGCCGCATCGTGGACTGCAACCTGCGCATGCTCGCGATGTTCGGCGCCCAGCGCGACGATCTCGTGGGCCAGTCCTTCGAGCGCCTCTACCCCACGCGGGCCGAGTTCGATCGCACCGGCCTGCGCATCCTGGCCGAGCTTCGCTTGGCGGGCGACGGCGAGTATTCGGACGAGCGCGTGATGCGCCGGATCGCCGACGGGCGCCTGTTCTGGTGCCATGTGTCCGGCCACGCCTTCGATCGCGCGAACCCGCACGCGGCGTGCATCTGGTCGTTCGAGGACATCTCGCGCAGCCGCCACGACTGCGTGGCCCTGACCCCGCGCGAGCGCGAGATCGGCGCGCTGCTGGTGGAAGGACTCACCAGCAAGCTCACCGCCAAGCGGCTGGGCCTGAGCCCGCGCACGGTGGAGATCTACCGCAGCCGGCTGATGCGCAAGCACGGCGTGGACACCGCCACGGGCCTGGTGCGCAAGCTGATGAACGACGGCCAGCTGGGCGCCGGGCGCTAGTGTTCCATTGATGCGTTTTCCAGCGCCGTCGGGCCCCCGGCCGCGCCGCGCTCGCGCGCCGACAGCGCCATGCAGGCCGCGCCGCCCAGCATGATCAGGCTGATGCCCGCCAGCGCCCAGGCGTCGGGCACGTGGGCGAAGACCAGCCAGCCCAGCAGCGTGCTCACCGCGATCTGCGCGAACAGCAGCGGCGTGAGCGTGGCGACGCCGGCCTTGGCGTAGCCGACGATCAGCATCCAGTGGCCGGCGGTGCTGAGCACGCACACCAGGCCCAGCAGCGCCCAGGTCGTCCAGGAGCCCAGGGGCGTCCAGAAGAAGGGCAGGGCGATGGTGGCCAGCACCGCGCCGGTGCAGCCCGTGTAGAACTGCATCGTGCCGACGTCGTCGAGCCGGGCGAGGCGGCTGGTGACCAGGTGGAAGCCGGTGTTGAGCGCGAGCGTGACCAGCGGCATCAGCAGCGCCGGCGACAGCAGGCTGCCGCCGGGGCGCACCACCAGCAGCGCGCCGGCGAACGTGGCGACTATGAGCAGCCAGCGGGCGCGCGACACGCGTTCGGCGAACGACAGCGCCGAGATGAGCGTCATCAGCAGCGGCGTGAGCATGATGATGGCGGTGAGCTCGCCCACAGGCATGTAGCGCAGGCTGAGGAACGAGCACACGCTGGTGGACATGATCAGCACGCCGCGCAGCACGTGCAGCCCCGGATGTCGCGTGCGGAGCAGCGCGCGGCCCTGCCGCGGGAGCTGGGTCAGCGCGGTGACGCCGGCCTGTGTCATGTAGCGGAACCACACCAGCATCATCACCGGTATCGCGCTGATCACCTTGGAGGTGGCGTCCAGCCCCGCGAAGCAGCTGACCGCGGCGAGGACGAACAGCGCGCCCATCAGGGCCGCGTCGGCGGTGGGACGGGCGGCGGAGGATGCGGGCAGGCGCAAGGCGTGTGTCGGGTTCATGCGGATGACGGAAGACCAGACCCAAAGACTAGGCCCAAGACATCATGTCGTCTACGATGCAAGATCAATGGACTTCATGTCGAAAGGCAATGATGAACCCGCTCCTCGCTGAAGCAGGCGCCGCGCTCGGCGAGCTCGACGTGAAGTGGCTGCGCCTGTTCGAGCAGATCTACGCCACCCGCAGCGTCACGCGTTCCGCCGAGGTGCTGGGACAGAGCCAGCCCACCGTGAGCATCTGGCTGGGCAAGCTGCGCGACCGCCTAGGCGACGTGCTGTTCGTGCGCACCGCCGACGGCATGCTGCCCACCCCGCGTGCCCAGGCGCTCATCGCGCCGGTGCGCGAGGCCCTGCGCGCGCTGGCCGAGATCGCCACGCCGCAGTCCCCATTCGACCCGGCCACCAGCACGCGGCCGTGGCGCATCTGCATGACCGACGCGAGCCACGCCACGCTGCTCCCGCGCCTGTTGGAACGCTTGCGTGCGCAGGCGAAGTGCGCGCCCGTCATCGCGGTGCGCATCGACGACCAGACCGGCGCCGCGCTGCAGTCCGGTGCGGCCGACATCGCGGTGGGCTACATCCCGGGCCTGGACACCGGCTTCTATCAGCAGGCGCTGTTCACGCAGGACTGGATCTGCCTGGCCGGCCCCACCAACACGCGCATCGGCGCCACGCTCACCCTGCGCGGCTACCGCGAGGCCGAGCACGTGGCCACCGCGGCCGGCACCGGCGCGGCCGACCTCGAGGCGGCGCTGGCGCGGGCGCGCGTGGAGCGGCGCGTGATGCTGTCGCTGCCGGGCTTCCTGGGCCTGGCCGCCATCGTCTCGGCGTCCGACCTCGTGGCCACGCTGCCGCGCCAGATCGGCGAGCTGCTCGCGCGCAACGCGGGCCTGCGCGTGCTCGCGTGCCCGTTCCGCGTGCCGCCGTTCACGGTCAAGCAGCACTGGCATGCGCGCTTCCACCAGGATCCCGCGAACCGCTGGCTGCGCGAGCAGGTGGCCGGGTTGCTGATGGTCAGATGACTTCCCGCAGGACCTTCACCACGTCCTGCAGCGCCGGCAGCAACTGGGTCAAGACGGTGTCCTCCGGATAGCGCTGCATCTGGAAGGTCATGCTGATGGCGCCCACGCACTGGCCGTGGCGGTCGAACAGCGCGGCCGCGATGCCGCCCAGGCCCACGTCGATGTACTGGTTGACGAAGGAGTAGCCGGCGCGCGCGGTGGCGTCGACCGTGCCGCGGAACGCGCCCAGGTCGGTGATGGTGTTGGCGGTGAAGCGGCTGAAGTCGTGCGCGGCGATCCAGGCGTCGAGCCTGGCGCGCGGGAACGTGGACAGGATCGCGAAGCCGGGCGAGACCACGTGCGCCGGCGTGCGGGCACCCGGGTGGAAGCCGATGGACACCACGCGCGGCGAGTTGCTGCGCTCCAGGTAGACGATCTCGTGCCCGTCGAGCACACTGAGGTTGGCCGTCTCGCCGGTCTGCATCGACAGCCGCTGCAGGAACGGTCGCACGAGTCGCGGCAGCCGCGCGGCCTCCAGGTAGCTCTGGCCCAGCCGCAGGATGCTCGGTAGCAGCCAGTAGTGCTTGCCGTCGGTGTCGGCGTAACCGTAGTGCACCAGGCTGACCAGGTAGCGCCGCGCCGCGGTGCGGGTGAGCCGGGCCAGCGCGCCGGCCTCGGTGGCGGTCAGGCGTGGGTGGTCGTCGGAGAACTGCTCGATGACACGCAGGCCCTTGCCCAGGCCCTCGATGAGCAGGGAACGGTCGATGTCCTTGGCTCGGGTCATGGTGGTAACTACGGTGAAACCCTGGATACGATCGATTATCGATCAATTGCGATCGATAATCGATCGATGCCGGTGGATTGCCTCTGGGAAAAAAATTCGACGCTGCCTACATTTCGGTCACGGAGTTCGAGGAGCGCGACGACCCACCCGGATGGTGCGGCGGCGCGAACCGATGACATCGAGACAGAGGCGACAGGCACGAACCGGTCGCCCGACATCCACACCAATGGAGACAAGCATGACCCCCCAGGATCTGGATCACAGCAGGCAACAGACCCGCAAGGCCACGGCCAGCGGCTGGATCGGCTCGGCCCTCGAGTACTACGACTTCTTCATCTACGCCACCGCGGCGTCGCTGATCTTCCCGCAGATCTTCTTCCCCAAGGGCAACGCCACCGCCGCCATCGTCGCGTCGCTGGCTACCTACGGGGTGGGGTATGTAGCGCGGCCGATCGGCGCGTTCTTCCTGGGCCACCTGGGCGACACCCATGGCCGCAAGCGCGTGCTGCTGATCTGCATGTTCGTGATGGGCTTCTCCACCATCGCCGTGGGCCTGCTGCCCACCTACGACCAGGTGGGCCTGCTGGCGCCAGTGCTGCTGGTGATCCTGCGCCTGATCCAGGGCTTCGCGGTGGCCGGCGAGATCTCGGGCGCCAGCTCCATGATCCTGGAGCACGCGCCGTTCGGCCGGCGCGGCTTCTTCGCCAGCTTCACGCTGCAGGGCGTGCAGGCCGGCCAGATCCTGGCGGCCGCCGTGTTCCTGCCGCTGGCGCACTACATGCCCGAGGGCCAGTTCAACGCCTGGGGCTGGCGCGTGCCGTTCATCCTCAGCTTCGCGGTGATCGCCGTGGCCTTCGTCATCCGGCGCGAGGTGGAGGAGACCCCCGCGTTCGCCGCCGAGGCCAAGCGCGGCCAGGTTCCCCGCGCGCCGGTCATCGAGGCGGTCAAGTACCACTGGGCCGACATGCTGCGCGTGATCTGCTGCTCGCTGATGAACGTGATCGCGGTCGTGGCCACGGTGTTCGGCGCGGCCTACGCGGTGCAGCCAGCCTACGGCATCGGCTTCTCGAAGTCGGTCTACCTGTGGATCCCGGTGCTGGGCAACATCATCGCGGTGCTGGTGATCCCGTTCGTGGGCAACCTCTCCGACAAGATCGGCCGCCGCCCGCCCATCATGTTCGGCGCGATCGGCGCGGGGCTGCTGTCGTTCGGCTACCTGTACGCGATCAGCATCCACAGCGTGCCGCTGGCCATCGCGATGTCGTTGCTGATGTGGGGCGTCGTCTACCAGGGCTACAACGCGGTGTTCCCGAGCTTCTACCCGGAGTTGTTCCCCACCCGCGCGCGCGTGTCCGCGATGGCCATCGCGCAGAACGTGGGCACGATGCTGACGGCGATGCTGCCGGCGGTGTTCGCGGCGGTCGCTCCCCCCGGATCGACCAACATCCCGTTGACCATCGGCGGCCTGACGCTGGTCACCACGCTGATCGCCGCGATCGCGGCCTGGAGCGCCCGCGAGACCTACCGCATGCCGCTCAAGGATCTCGGCGAACGCGGCGCGGCCCCCACCCCCAAGGGCGAATACGACCAGCAGCGCGAGGTGGTGATCTCCCAGTCGCGCTGGCGCAAGGCGGCCTGAAGCCAAGAACCTGTGAACGAATCCGAGCGGTCGCGACGGCGCCACGCGGCGCCGCCGGCGGCCCCGCTTTACCTGGAGCTTCCCATGATCAGCGGCAAGACCACCCTCATCGCGCACATCGGCTTTCCCACGGAGAGCTTCAAGGCGCCGATGATCTACAACCCCTGGTTCGACAAGCACGGCATCGACGCCGCGGTCATCCCGATGGGCGTGAGGCCGGAGGACTACGCGACGAGCCTGAAGGCCATCTTCCGCATGTCCAACGTGCGCGCCGCGCTGGTGACGATGCCGCACAAGGTGGTCACCAATTCGCTGGTCGACGAGATCACGCCCACCGCGCGCATCGCGGGCGCGTCCAACGCGATCCTGCTGCGGCCCGACGGCACGCTGCTGGGCGACCAGTTCGACGGCGCCGGCTTCGTGCGCGGCGTGCAGCGCAAGGGCCTTGCGCTGGCCGGCAGGAGCGTGCTGGTGTCGGGCAACGGCGGCGTGGGCTCCGCGATCGCGGCGTCGCTCGCCGCGGCCGGCGTGGCGCGGATGGCGCTGTTCGACGGGTTCGAGGCGTCGTCGCGCGCGCTCGTCGACCGCCTGCGCCCGTACTACCCGAATCTCGAGATCAGCATCGGCTCCAACGACCCCGCGGGCTTCGACCTGATCGTCAACGCCACGCCGCTGGGCATGAAGGAGGGCGATCCGCTGCCGTTCGACATCGACCGCGTCGCGCCGTCCACCTTCGTCGGCGAGGTGGTGATGAAGGAGGCGATGACGCCGCTGCTGCGCGCGGCCCAGGCCAAGGGCTGCGCGTTCCAGCTGGGCACCGACATGCTGTTCGAGATGATCCCGGCCTACCTCGAGTTCTTCGGCTTCGGCACCGCCACGCCCGAGGAACTGCGCGAGGTCGCGACGTTGAAGTATTGAACGAGGACGTGCGAGGAGACAAGCCATGACGCAGATCGTGGCCCTGCACTGACCAGTTCCCGGACAAGGCGCCGCAGCGCGCCGGCAACCTTTCCCGAACCGCCCGCCCGCAGCCTCTCCGGCCCGGGCGAGGCCCACCACAACCATGAGAAGGAGACATCCGATGACCACCACGACCCTGTTCCGCTTGAACCCGCTGGCCGCCGCCATCATCTCGGCGGGCCTGCTGGGCGCCACGGGCGCGGCCCGCGCCGACCAGCTGAGCGACCTCGAGGCCGCCGTGAAGGCCCTGCAGGCCCAGGTGGAGGAGCTGAAGGCGCAACGGGCCGCGGATGCGCAGAAGGCGGCGGCCGCCGCGCCGGCGGCTCCGGCGGTGGTCGTCAATCCTGCGCCGGCCATCCCGGCCGCCACCGACATCGGCACCGCCGCGCAGCTGGTGCCCGTACCCCGCCTGCTGCAGCTGAAGACGCAAGGCGGCATGTTCATGGTCTATGGCGACATCGACCAATACGGCAACCACATGCGCAGCAGCAGCGGCGCCAAGATCAACGCGCTGCAGGACGGCGCGATCCTGCGCAG
>FTKD01404474.1_pt1 | contig 53570 bp, 46 predicted proteins | sample 1658191 | NCBI WGS metagenome assembly FTKD01 (sample SAMEA3914808, study PRJEB12502) | metagenome | biome: forest; material: soil | place: Canada | collected 2011-08-03 | depth 0.3 m
GGGGGAGCTTGTTTTGTGAGGTCAAGGAGGAGGAGGCCGCAGGCCGACGGGGGACACGAACAAAACAAGCTCCCCCGGTGAGTCGTGCCTGACCCAGCGCGTCCCGCAAAACAATGCACCCCGCAGATCGGCGAAGAACCTTTTTCATTGGGCGTCGCGGACACGGCGATCCGCGCACAATCACTCCTCGCCCAGCCACCGCCGCCATGAACGCCACCGAACCCCGCATCCTGCTGACCGGCTTCGAACCCTTCGGCGGCGACTCCGTCAACCCGTCGTGGGAGATCGCACGCGCGCTCGACGACTGGAGCTGCGAGGGCCATCGCGTGCGCGCCGAGCTGCTGCCCTGCGTGTTCGGCGCCGCGCTGCGCCGGCTCGACGAGGCGCTGGCCGCGCATCGCCCGGCCCTCGTGGTATGCCTCGGGCTGGCTGGCAGGCGCACGGAGATCTCCGTCGAGCGCGTGGCCATCAACGTGGACGACGCGCGCATTCCCGACAACTCGGGCCGCCAGCCGATCGACACGGCCGTCGAGCCCGGCGGCCCCGCGGCCTATTTCTCGACGTTGCCGATCAAGGCGATCGCGCGCGACGTGCGCGCCGCGGGCATCGCCGCCAGCGTCTCCAACACCGCGGGCACCTTCGTCTGCAACCACCTCTTCTACGCGCTGATGCATCGCCTCGCCACGCGGCCCGACCTGGCGAATGTGCGCGGCGGCTTCATCCACGTGCCCGACACGCCGGCCATGCCCTTGGCCGACCAGGTCACGGGCATCCGCCAGGCGTTGCGCACGGCGGTGCTCACGCGCCACGACGCGCGCGAGACGGCGGGCCGCGAGCACTGACACTGGCGTAAATAGTCTTTACGGCGTGAGCCGCGGCGGCATTGCGGCCTCATCACGCGCACGGAGCAGCGCGCATCGCGCCTTGAACCACACCGGCGCACAAGAAAATTGGATATGAGTTCACAAGAATTTCTTGTTGGAACCGCGGCGGCCAAATCATGAGAATGCTTCATCCGTCCGTCCCGGAAGCTTCCGCCGTCCGGCCCGGGCGCGTCGATGCCCGCCGCATCGGATCCGAACCGCGAGCCACCCGCCATGTCGTCGACGATCGCCCTGCCCAGCATGCCCGCGCATCGCGCGTCGCCCGCCGACGTCATCGAGGCCTATGTCCGCGCCAAGGACGGCAACCGGCCGCACCTTCTGCGCGCCGCGTTCGCCGACACCGCGAGCCTGCGCATGCACGTGCGCACGGCCGGCATCTCGTTCCCGCCCGGCGCCGTCGGCCGCCAGGCCATCGCGGAGATGCTCGTGAGCCGCTTCAACGAGACGTGGGAGAACATCTACACGCTGTGCGTCGGCGATGCGCCGCCCGCCGGCGTCACGTCGTTCTCCTGCGGCTGGCTGGTGGCGATGTCGGCCAAGCTCGATCGCCAGGTGCGCGTCGGCTGCGGGCGCTACGACTGGGTCTTCGACCCCGCCACGGGCCTCGCGCGCTCGCTGGTGATCACGATCGATGCGATGGAGACGACGTCGTGGGGCGTCGACGCGATGATCGATTGGGCCTCGGCGCTGCCGTATCCGTGGTGCGGCGCGCGCCGGCTCGGGTCGGGCGCGCCGAGCGCGCCCGCGCTGCGCGCGGTGCTGGCGCGGATGCGCCCTCTGTCCTGAGAAGCCCGCTCCCGATTCGCGGCGCACGTGCCGCGGCGGAGCAGATGTCGAGACTCCGCGCCGCGTTGCGCGCCCGTCCATGGGAAGCCGAATGAACCAACGTTTCGTCGAAGCCTTCTATTGGGTCGCGACCCTCAAGAGCATGACCCGCGCCGCGGAGAAGCTGTTCATGACGCAGTCGGCGATCTCGAGCCGCGTGTCCGCGCTCGAGGAGGAGCTGGGCGTGCTGCTGATCGACCGGCGCGATCGCCAGCAGTTCGCGCTGACCAACGCCGGCATGCGCTTCCTGAACTACGCCGAGCGCCTGATGACGATACATCGGCAGCTGCGCGACGAGCTCGGCACCGAGGACGCCGGCGTGCACCTGCTGCGCGTCGGGGCGATCGAGTCGGTGCTGCACACGTGGCTGATCCCGATGCTGCAGCACCTGCGCAGCGTGCACCCCAACCTGCAGCTGGAGCTGACGGTGGAAATCACGCCGGTGCTCGTCGAGGCCGTCAAGCGCGGCACGCTGGATCTCGTCTTCGCCGCGCAGTCGATCTCGGCGCCCGACATCCGCACGCGGCCGCTGCCGACGATGGAGATGGTGTTCGTCGGCGCGAAGAACCTCAAGCGGCGCACGCCCTACACGCTTGCGGAGATCGTCTCCTACGAAATGATGACGTTCCAGCGCGGTTCGCAGCCGCATCTGGCGCTGCTGGAGCAGCTGCGCGGCGAAGGCCTGGAACCGCCGCGCCTGCACACGGTCTCGTCGATCCCCGCGATGGTGCATCTGATCGAGAGCGGCTTCGGCATCGCCACGCTGCCGATCATCGCGGCGCAAAGCCTGGTGCGAAAGCACGAGATCGCGATCCTGCCCTGCGAGACGGCGCTGTCGCCTTTGCCCGTGCAGGCCAGCTATCGCTACGATCCGGGCTCGTCAGCGCTGCTGTCGGTGATCCAGGACGCCCTGAAATTCATCGACGCCTTTGGTGGAAACCCGAAGAAGGTGCGCGCCGGCACCGCGCTGGCTCACAAGAAAACTCGATGAGTTCAAAGAAATAATTTGCGCTTGCCCGGCGGCGCCGGGCTTTCCAGAATCCATCCATTCCCGATGCGGCGGCTGCCACATCGCGACGTTCGAGACGACTCCCCATCCCGTCCACTACCGCGAGAGACTCATGAACCTCACCTGGAAACACCGGCTCGTTGCCGCCGCCGCCCTCGCGGCCGTCACGCTAGTCTCGCAGGCGCAGCAGGAGATCAAGATCGGCGTGATCTATCCGCTGACCGGCCCGCTCGCCTCCAGCGGCGCGGAGATGCGCGACGCGCTCGAGTTCGCCGCCGACGTGGTCAACAACGGCCTGAAGGGCGTTCCCGAGCTGCCGTTCTCGGCCGGCGGCGGCCTGCCCGGGCTGAAGGGCGCGAAGATCAAGCTGGTGTTCGCCGACCACCAGGGCAATCCGCAGGTCGGCGCGACCGAGGCGGAGCGCCTCATCAGCCAGGAGCACGTGGTCGCGCTGATGGGCTCGTACAACTCCAACGTGACGCAGACGGCCAGCCAGGTGGCCGAGCGCGACAAGATCCCGTTCCTGAACGCCGAGTCGTCGTCGGCGACGCTGACGCAGCGCAACTTCAAGTACTTCTTCCGCACGACGCCGCACGACGAGCTGTTCGTGAAGAACGCCGTCGAGTTCATGAAGGACGTCGAGCAGGCGCACCACATCAAGATCGGCCCGGTGGCCACGCTGGCCGAGAACACGCTGTTCGGCAACGAGGCCGCCAAGCTGCAGTTGAAGTACGCCGCCGCCGCCGGCTACAACGTGGTCAAGCAGGTGAGCTATCCGGCCAAGACGACGCAGCTGACGTCGGAGGTGCAGACGCTCAAGGCCGCCAATCCGACGGTCCTGCTGCAGTCGTCGTACTCCGAGGCCATCCTGTCGATGAAGACGTACAAGGAGCTCGGCTACCTGCCCGACATGCTGATCGCCAACGACGCCGGCTTCGCCGACACCGAGTTCGTCAAGACGCTCGGCAAGGACGCCGACTATGTCGTCTCGCGCGAGGTCTGGGCGCTCGACATCGGCGACAAGAAGCCCATCATCAAGAAGGTCGACGACCTGTTCAAGGCGCGCTACAAGATCGACTTCACCGGCAACTCCGCACGCAGCTTCACCGGCCTGATGGTGCTGGCCGATGCGATCAACCGCGCCGGCAGCACCGACCCCGAGGCCATCCGCAAGGCCCTGGTCGCCACCAACATCCCGTCGTCCGCGCTGATCATGCCGTGGAAGGGCGTGAAGTTCGACGAGACCGGGCAGAACACGCTGGGCGCCGGCATCCTCGTGCAGATCCGCGACGGCAAGTACGCCACCGTGTGGCCGTTCGACCTCGCCTCCAGGGAAGTGGTGTGGCCGATGCCGAAGTGGGACGCGCGCAAGTAAGCGCCGCGACCCTCACCGAATCCACGACACGTGAGCGCGCAATGACCGCTGACCTGCTGTTCCAGACGCTGGCCTCGGGGGTGCTGATCGGCCTGATCTACGCCCTCGTCGCGATCGGACTGACGATGATCTTCGGCGTCATGGACATCGTGAACTTCGCCCACGGCGAGTTCCTGATGCTCGGGATGTATTCGAGCTTCTGGCTCTTCGCGCTGTTCGCGCTCGACCCGCTGATCACGCTGCCGCTCACGGTGCTGATGCTGTTCGCGTTCGGGATGCTGCTCTACAAGCTGGTCGTCAAGCGCATCATCGACGCGCCGCCGCTGAGCCAGATCTTCACGACCTTCGGCCTGATGCTGCTGTTCCGCGGCCTCGCGCAGTTCTTCTGGAAGCCCGACTACCGCACGATCGAAGGCTCCATCGCCAGCGGCAGCGTGCACCTCGCGAACTTCCAGCTCGGGCGGCCGCAGGTCGTGGCAGGCGCCGGCGCGATCGTCGTCACCCTGGTCGTGTGGTGGTTCCTGCACCGCACCAAGCTCGGCGCCGCGCTCGAGGCCACCGCGTCCGACAAGGAGGCCGCGCGCCTGATGGGCATCGACTCGCACAGGATGTTCGGCCTGGCCTGGGGAATCGGCGCGGCCTGCGCCGGCGCGGCGGGCGCGCTGCTGTCGACGTTCTTCCCGATCTTTCCGGAGGTCGGCGCCAACTTCATCCTGATCGCCTTCGTCGTCGTCAACCTCGGCGGATTCGGCAGCGTCGCGGGCGCGTTCTGGGCCGGCATCCTGGTGGGCGTGATCGAAGTGATGGGCGGCCTGCTGATCGGGCCGCAATACAAGATGGCCATCGTGCTCGGACTGTTCCTCGCGGTGCTGATGTTCCGACCGCAAGGCCTGATGGGGAGGACGCAATGAAGCGCACCACGCTCCTGCTCGCCGCGGCGGCCGCCGTCGCCCTCGTACTGCCGTTCGCCGTCAAGGACGCCTACTGGGTCAACCTCGCGGTGCTGGCGCTGATGGCCGCCCAGATGGGCGCCGCCTGGAACCTCGTCGGCGGCTATGCCGGCCAGGCCTCGCTGGGCCACGCGGCGTTCTACGGCGTCGGCGCCTACACATCGACGCTGCTGCTGATCAATTTCGGCTGGAACCCGTGGCTGGGCATGCTCGCCGGCGGCCTCGTCGCCGCGATCCTCAGCGCCGTGTTCGGCTGGTCGTGCTTCCGGCTGAAGGGCCACTATTTCACGATGGCGACGATCGCCGTCGCCGAGATCGTGCAGATCGTGTTCACGAACTGGGAGTACGCCGGCACCGCGGTGGGGCTGTCGATCCCGATGGACAGGCAGGGCCTGGCAGCGATGGTGTTCTCCGACAAGGTGTCGTACTACTGGCTCGCGCTGGCCCTGCTGGCGCTGACGCTGCTCGCGACCTGGGCGGTGGAGCGCAGCTTCCTCGGCTTCTACTTCCGCGCGATCAAGGACGAGCCGGAGGCCGCGCGCAGCGTCGGCATCGACATCGCGCGCTACAAGCAGGTGGCGCTGTCGCTCAGCGCGTTCTTCACGGCGATCGGCGGCAGCCTCTACGCGCAGAAGGAACTCTACATCGATCCGGGCTCGGTGCTGTCGACGGCGTTGTCGATCAAGATGGCGCTGGTGTCCATCCTGGGCGGCGTCGGCACGCTGTTCGGGCCGGTGATCGGCTCGATGGTGCTGACGGTCATCGAGGAACTGTCGCGCGCCACGTTCGGCGGCAGCGGACGCGGCACCGACACGGTGATCTATGCCGGGCTGATCGTCGTCGTCGCGGTGTTCTATCCGAGCGGCATCCTGGGCTGGTTCAAGGAACGCGCCGCACGCCGCCAGGCGCGCCGCGAGGGCGCGGATGCGGAGCAGGTCCGTGCCGCCGCGCAGGACGCCTCCGCGCTGGCCGCGCCGGCGCACGAATCGACGGGAGCATCGCTGTGAGTTCTCTTCTCGAGCTGCGCGGCGTCAGCAAGCGCTTCGGCGGGCTCACCGCCAACGAGGACGTCTCCTTCGACGTCGCCAAGGGCCAGATCGTCGGCCTGATCGGGCCCAACGGCGCCGGCAAGACCACGCTGTTCAACTGCGTCGCCGGCTCGTCGGCGCCCAGCGACGGCACGATCCGCCTGAACGGGCGGCTGATCTCCGGCCTCACGCCCGAGAAGTGCGCGCGCGCCGGCGTCGGCCGCACGTTCCAGATCGCGCGCACCTTCCACGGCATGACGGCGCTGGAGAACGTGCTCACGGGCGCGCTGCTGCGCGAGCGCCGCGTGACGCGGGCCCGCGAGCGGGCGCGCGCCTGGCTCGCGTTCGCGCGCCTCGATCGCTTCGCCGACAAGCCCGCCCGCACCATGACGATCAGCGAGCAGCGCCGCCTGGCGGTGGCGCGCGCGCTGGCCACCGAGCCCGAGCTGCTGCTGATGGACGAGGTGATGGCGGGCCTCAACCCGAGCGAGGTGCGCGAGATGGTGGACGTCGTGCTGCAGATCCGAAGCAAGGGCATCGCCTCGCTGATCGTCGAGCACGTGCTCGAGGGCATCATGCCGATCGCCGACAAGATCATCGTGCTCGAACGCGGCCGCAAGATCGCCGAGGGAACGCCCGCCGCGGTGCAGGCCGACCCGGTCGTGATCTCGGCCTACCTGGGAGACGACTGATGCTCGCGCTTTCCAACCTGCGCGTCAGCTACGACGGCGTGCCCGCGCTGACCGATGTCAGCCTGACCGTGGCCGCGGGCCAGATCGTCGCCCTCGTCGGCGGCAACGGCAACGGCAAGTCGACCACGCTGCGCGCCGCAGCCGGCCTCAACGCACTCGACGGCGGCAGCATCCGCTTCGAGGGCCGCGCGATCCATGCGCTGCCGGCCCACGAACGCGTGCCGCTCGGGCTCTCGCTGGTGCCCGAAGGCCGACGCCTGTTCCCGAAGCTGACGGTGCGGCGCAATCTCGAGCTGGGCGCGTACACGCGCAGCGTCGACGTGGACATCGCCGCCGACATCGAGCGCATGTTCGGGCTCTTCCCCATCCTGAAGGAACGTTCGACGCAGCTGGCCGGCACGATGAGCGGCGGCGAGCAGCAGATGCTGGCCATCGCGCGCGGGCTGATGGCGCGTCCCAAGCTGCTGATGCTCGACGAGCCGTCGTGGGGCATCGCGCCGAAGTTCGTCACCAAGGTGCTGGACGTGATCCAGCGCGTCAACGAGACCGGCGTGGCCATCCTGCTCGTGGAACAGAACCTGACAAAGGCGCTGGCCATCGCCCACCACGGCTACGTGATCCAGACGGGCCGCGTCGTGATGGAGGGCCCGGCGCAGGCCCTGCTGCACGACGAGGCCGTGAAGAAGGCGTACCTGGGGCATTAGCGCCCGCGCCCGATCCCTCCCATTCCAACCGAGAGAAACGCCATGCACGTCACCTACGACGACCCGGGCGCGCTGCGCCACGCCTGTCGCTCGGGCGCCTTCACGCTGCCCACCGCCGGCCACGCCGACGGCCGCATCCAGGCCAACCTGATGATCGTGCCGCAGGCCGACGCCTTCGACTTCCTGCTGTTCTGCCAGCGCAACCCGAAGCCATGCCCGTTGATCGAAGTGCTGCAGCCGGGCCACCGCGAGCCGGCCTGCGCGCCCGGCGCCGACATCGCCACCGACGTGCCCGGCTACCGGGTCTACCGCGACGGCGAGTTCGTCGAGGAGCGCGCCGACATCGCGGCGCTGTGGCGGCCCGATTTCGTCACCTTCCTGATCGGCTGCAGCTTCTCGTTCGAGGCGGCCGTGGCCGACGCGGGCATCCCGCTGCGCCACGTCGTGCAGCAGCGCAACGTGGCGATGTTCCGCACCAACGTCGCCTGCACGCCGGCCGGCCGCTTCAGCGGCGAGATGGTGGTGACGATGCGCCCGATCAAGAGCCGCGACGTCGCCCGCGTGGTGGAAATCTCGGGCCGCTTTCCGCAGGCGCACGGCACGCCGGTGCACGTCGGCAATCCGGAGAAGCTCGGCATCGTCGACCTGATGAAGCCGGACTACGGCGATGCGGTCGAGATCCTCGACGACGAGGTGCCGGTGTTCTGGGGTTGCGGCGTCACGCCGCAATGGGTGTCGCAGCGCAGCCGCCTGCCGCTGTGCATCACGCACGCGCCCGGCAAGATGTTCGTCACCGACCTGAAGGGCTGAAGCCATGGGCACGGCGATCCGCTTCCTGCGCGCCGCCGCGTTCGCGTCGGCCCTGTCGCTCGCCGCGTCCGGCGCCGCGGCGGCGCCGGTCACCTGGCGGCTCGCCACCGGCTACGCGGCCGACACGTTCCACAGCGCCAACCTGCGGCAGTTCGCCGACGACGTCCGCACGGCCACGCACGGCGATGTGCAGATCGAGGTCCATCCGAACAACTCGCTGGTCAAGCTCGCGGACATTCCCGCCAGCGTGGAGTCCGACCGCATCCCGGCCGGCGAGGTGATCATGACGGCGCTGGTCAAGGACATCCCGATCGCCGGCGCCGACTCCGTGCCCTTCATCATCGACAGCTACGCCGACGCCCGCACGCTGTGGCGCTTCCAGCGGCCGGGCATCGAGAAGGCGCTGGCCGCGCGCGGGCTCGTCGTGCTGTACGCCGTGCCATGGCCCTCCCAAGGGCTCTACACCACCAGGCCGATCGCGAGCACGCTGGACCTGCGGGGCATGAACATGCGCACCTACAACGCGACGACCACCCGCATCGCCGAGCTGGTCGGCGCGCATCCGGTGGACGTCCCGATGACCGGCGTGGCCCAGGCGCTGGCCGAGGGCCGCATCGACTGCATGATCACTTCGGGCGTGACCGGCACCGAGAGCCGGGCCTGGGAGCATCTGAAATACTTCTACGACATCCGGGCCTGGTTTCCCAAGAACATCGTCATCGTCAACAAGCCGCGCTTCGAGGCGTTGTCGCAGTCCGAGCGCGAGGCGGTGATGCTCGCGGCGCGCGGCGCCGAGGATCGCGGCTGGACCGCCAGCGAGGCCGCCTCCACCGCCGCGCTGCGCGAGCTGGCCGCGCACGGCATGCACGTCGAGACCCCCGACTTCGAGATCCGCAAGGACCTGCGCCGCTACGGCGAGAAGTTCTCGCTCGAATGGGTGCGCGCCACCGGCCCGCAGGCCAGCGACATCCTCATTCCGTACTACACCTTCCTGACCGCCAAGCGCGCCGGCAGCCACGCTCCGGCAAGCTCGCACTAACCACTCCTGACGAGACATCATGACCACCCAAGCACCCGCCCTCCCGTCGCGCTGGCAGTTCTGGATCGACCGCGGCGGCACCTTCACCGACATCGTCGCCAAGCGCCCCGACGGCACGCTCACCACGCACAAGCTGCTGTCGGAGAACCCCGAGCAGTACCGCGACGCGGCCGTCGCCGGCATCCGCCACCTGCTCGGCTTGAAGCCCGGCGAGCCGGTGACGCCCGAGCTCGTCGAGTGCGTGAAGATGGGCACGACGGTGGCCACCAACGCATTGCTGGAACGCAAGGGCGAGAAGACGCTGCTGGTCACCACGCGCGGGTTCCGCGACGCGCTGCGCATCGCCTACCAGGATCGGCCGCGCCTGTTCGACCGCCACATCCGCCTGCCCGAGCTGCTGTATTCGCAGGTGATCGAGGCCGACGAGCGCGTCAGCGCGCAGGGCGAGGTGCTGCAGGCTCTCGACGACGCGGCGCTGCGCGCGGAGCTGCAGCGCGCCTTCGACGCCGGCCTGCGCAGCGTGGCCATCGTGTTCCTGCACGGCTACCGCTTCACGCAGCACGAGGCCACCGCGGCACGGCTCGCGCGCGAGATCGGGTTCACGCAGGTGAGCGCGTCGCATGCCACCAGCCCGCTGATGAAGCTGGTGAGCCGCGGCGACACCACGGTCGTCGATGCGTATCTCTCGCCGATCCTGCGCCGCTACGTGGACCAGGTGGCCGGCGAGATGCCCGGCGTCAAGCTGTTCTTCATGCAGTCCTCGGGCGGCCTGGCCGACGCGCACGCGTTCCAGGGCAAGGACGCGATCCTGTCGGGCCCGGCCGGCGGCATCGTCGGCATGGTGCGCACCGCGCAGCTGGCCGACTTCGGCCAGGTGATCGGCTTCGACATGGGCGGCACCTCCACCGACGTCTCGCACTTCGCCGGCGAGTTCGAGCGCGCGTTCGAGACGCAGGTGGCCGGCGTGCGCATGCGCGCGCCGATGATGAGCATCCACACGGTGGCCGCGGGCGGCGGCTCCCTGCTCGGCTTCGACGGCGCGCGCCTGCGCGCGGGCCCGCACAGCGCGGGCGCGAATCCGGGGCCGGCGAGCTACCGCCGCGGCGGGCCGCTGGCCGTCACCGACGCGAACGTGCTGCTGGGCAAGATCCAGCCGAAGTGGTTCCCCAAGGTGTTCGGCAAGGGCGCCAACGAGCCGCTGGATCGCGACGCCGTCGTCGCCGCGTTCGACCGGATGGCTGCCGACGTCGCGGCGAGCACCGGCGCGAAGCGTTCGCCGGAGGAGCTGGCCGAGGGCTTCCTCGACATCGCCGTGGCGAGCATGGCCAACGCGATCAAGAAGATCTCCGTGGCGCGCGGCTACGACGTCACGCGCTACACGCTGCAGTGCTTCGGCGGCGCGGGCGGCCAGCACGCCTGCCTGGTGGCCGACGCGCTGGGCATGACCACCGTGTTCGTGCACCCGCTGGCCGGCGTGCTGTCGGCCTACGGCATGGGCCTGGCCGACCAGGGCGTGATGCGGGAGGCGGCGATCGAGCAGCCGCTGGCCGACGCGGCGCTGCCGGCGGTGCGCGCGCGTCTGGATGAACTCGCCGCCGAGGCCACCGGCGAGATCCGCCGCCAGGGCGCCGGCTCGGGCGCGGTGCGCGTGATGCGGCGCGCGCACGTGCGCTACGCCGGCACCGACTCGGCGCTGGTGGTCGACTTCGGCGACGGCAGCGTCGCCGCGCTGGCCGCCGCGTTCGAGGCCTCCTACCGCCAGCGGTATGCGTTCCTGATGGAGGGCCGCGCGTTGATCGTCGAGGCCGTGTCGGTGGAGGCGGTCGCCGCGGGCGATGCGCCGGCCGAACCGCGCCAAGCCGCGATCGCGGCCACGCCCGCGCCGGCCACGGAGACGGTGCGCATGTACAGCGAGGGCCGCTGGTGGGAGGCCGCGCTCGTCGTGCGCGAGACGCTGCGTCCGGGCCACGTCGTCGACGGCCCGGCCATCATCGCGGAGAAGAATGCGACGACGGTCATCGAACCCGGCTGGCGCGCTCGCGTGACCGAACTCGACCACCTGGTGCTGCAGCGCGTGCAACCGCGCGCGCAACGCGTCGCGATCGGCACCAGCGTCGATCCGGTGATGCTGGAGGTGTTCAACAACGCGTTCATGAACATCGCCGAGCAGATGGGCCTGCAGCTGCAGAACACCGCCTACTCGGTCAACATCAAGGAGCGGCTGGACTTCTCGTGCGCCCTGTTCGACGCCGCCGGCAACCTGATCGCCAACGCGCCGCACATGCCGGTGCACCTGGGCTCGATGAGCGAATCCATCAAGACCGTGATGGCGCGCAACGCCGGCCACATGCGGGCGGGCGACGTCTACGCGCTCAACGACCCGTACCACGGGGGCACGCACCTGCCCGACATCACGGTGGTGACCCCCGTCTTCGATGCGGCCGGCGAGGCGATCCTGTTCTACGTCGCCTCGCGCGGCCACCATGCCGACGTCGGCGGCGTGACGCCCGGCTCCATGCCGCCGTTCTCGACGCGCGTCGAGGAGGAAGGCGTTCAGATCGACAACTTCAAGCTGGTCGAGTGCGGGCGCCTGCGCGAGGCCGAGATGGTCGCGCTGCTCGAGAGCGGCGAGTATCCGTCGCGCAACCCCGCGCAGAACATCGCCGACCTGAAGGCGCAGATCGCGGCCAACGAGAAGGGCCTGCAGGAGCTGCGCAAGATGGTGTCGCAGTACGGCCTAAACGTGGTGCAGGCCTATATGGGCCACGTGCAGGACAACGCCGAGGAGTCGGTGCGCCGCGTCATCACCCGCCTGAAGGACGGCGCGTTCACGCTGCCGCTGGACAACGGCGCGCGGATCAGCGTGGCGATCCGCGTGGACGCCGCCGCGCGCCGCGCCGCGATCGACTTCACCGGCACCTCCGCGCAACTGGCCAACAACTTCAATGCGCCCACCGCCGTGTGCATGGCCGCGGTGCTGTACGTGTTCCGCACGCTCGTGGACGACGACATCCCGCTCAACGCCGGCTGCCTCAAGCCGCTGGACGTGATCATCCCGCCCGGCTCGATGCTCAACCCGCATCCGCCGGCCTCGGTGGTGGCCGGCAACGTGGAGACCTCCACCTGCATCACCAACGCGCTGTACGGCGCGCTGGGGCTGATGGCGGCCGGCCAGTGCACGATGAACAACTTCACCTTCGGCAACGAGCGCCACCAGTACTACGAGACGATCTCGGGCGGCTCGGGCGCCGGCGCGACCATCGATGCGCAGGGCACCGTCACCGGCGGCTTCGCCGGCACCAGCGTCGTGCAGACCCACATGACCAACTCGCGGCTGACCGATCCCGAGGTGCTGGAGTTCCGCTTCCCGGTGCGCGTGGACAGCTACGAGATCCGCCCCGGCTCCGGCGGCGCCGGCCGCTGGCGCGGCGGCGACGGCGGCACGCGCCGGGTGCGCTTCCTCGAGCCCATGACCGCCTCCATCCTCAGCAACGGCCGCCACCACGGCGCGTTCGGCATGGCCGGCGGCTCGGCCGGCGAGGTGGGGCGCAACTCGGTCGAGCGCGCCGACGGCACCATCGAGCGGCTGGACCACATCGGCTCGGCGCAGATGCGGCCGGGCGACGTGTTCGTGATCGAGACGCCGGGCGGCGGCGGGTTCGGCCGCCCGGACTAGGGCCTGTTCGCACTAAATGCGTGCCCGCGCCGCCGCGCGCAGGCCGCGCCACCCGCGTCGAACACGTGCAGCGAGGCCGGATCCGCCTCCAGCGCGATCCGGTCGCCCACGCGCAGCCGCGTGTGCCCGGAAGCGCGCGACACCAGCTCGAGCCCGTCGGCGCAGCGCAGGTAGACCAGGTGCGATTCGCCGAGCTGCTCGATCAGCGTGATCTCGCCGCCGAAGCGGATGCCGGCGCCGAGCGCGTCGCCGTCGGCCACGCGCAGGTGCTCCGGCCGGATGCCGATCTCCACCGCCTGCCCGGGCGACAGCGACGCGCCGTCGACGGCCACGTCCACCACGCAGCCCGCATGCACCTCGAGCCGCGCGCCCGCGGCCGAACAGGCCTGCGTCACCGCGGGCACCAGGTTGATGGTGGGCGAGCCGATGAAGGACGCCACGAAGCGGTTGGCCGGATGCTCGTAGAGCTCCAGCGGCGTGCCGGCCTGCTGGATGCGGCCCTCGTGCATCACCACGATGCGGTCGCCCAGCGTCATCGCCTCCACCTGGTCGTGGGTGACGTAGACCATCGTGGCGGCCAGCTCGCGATGCAGCCGCGCGAGCTCGATGCGGGTCTTCACGCGCAACGCGGCATCGAGGTTGGACAGCGGCTCGTCGAACAGGAACAGCCGCGGCTCGCGCACGATCGCGCGCCCGATGGCCACGCGCTGGCGCTGGCCGCCCGACAGCTCGCGCGGGCGGCGATCCAGCAGGTGGTCGATGTGCAGCGCCTTCGCGGCCGCCAGCACCCGGGCCGCGCGCTGGGCCTTGTCGGCGCCGTGGATCTTCAGCCCGAACGCCATGTTGGCGCGCACGGTCATGTGCGGGTACAGCGCGTAGCTCTGGAACACCATCGCGATGCCCCGCCGCGCCGGCGGCAGGTCGTTGACGCGCTCGCCGTCGATGCGCATCTCGCCTTCGGTGATGTCCTCGAGGCCGCAGATCATGCGCAGCAGCGTCGACTTGCCGCAGCCGCTGGGGCCGACCAGCACCACCAGCTCGCCGTCGGCGACCACCAGGTCGATGGCGTGCAGCACCTGCGAGCCGCCGTAGCTCTTGGAGACGTTGGAGAGTTCGAGTCGGGCCATGGATGCGGGCAAGGCTGCGCTACTTGACGGCGCCGGCGGTGATGCCGCGGATGAGCTGGCGCGAGAACACCGCGTACAGCACGAGGATGGGCAGCACCGCCAGCGACAAGGCGGCCAACACGGCGTTCCAGTCGGTGGCGAACTGCCCGACGAACTGCTGCACGCCAAGCGTGATCGTCTGCGTCTGCTCGGACGGCGCGAGGATCAGCGGGAACCACAGGTCGTTCCAGATCGGCACCATCGTGAAGACCGCGACGGTGGCCACGGCCGGCCGGATCAGCGGCAGCACCACCTGGAAGAAGATGCGGTACTCGCCGACGCCGTCGCAGCGCGCGGCGTCCTTGAGCTCCTGCGGCACCTGGCCCACGAACTCCGACAGGATCATCACGGCCAGCGGCAGCCCCTGCGCGATGTAGACCAGCACCAACGCGGTGAGCGTGTTGACGAGGTCCAGCGCCACCATCTCCTGCAGGATCGCCACGGAGCCCAGGCGGATCGGCACCATGATGCCGAACGCGAGGAACAGGGCGAGCAGGCGGTTGCCGAAGAAGCCGTACTCGGTCAGCGCCCAGGCCGCCATCGCGCCCAGCAGCAGGATCGCGGCCAGCGACACCCCGGTGACGATGGCGCTGTTGACGAACATGTGGCCGACGGCCGCGTCGCCCAGCACCTTGCCGTAGCCCGCGAGGCTCAGCGTGGCCTGGGTGGGCAGGCCCAGCGGATCGTCGAAGATGCCGGCGCGGTTCTTGAACGAGTTCAGCAGCACCAGCAGGATCGGGCACAGCACCAGCAGGCTGTAGCCGCCCAGCGCGAGGTGCACGAGCGCCGAGCGGCCGAGCGCGCCGGCGCGGACCGGGCGCCGGCTCATGAAGCGATGCGCTGCAGGCGCCGCTGGATCACGAGGAAGTACAGGCCCACGCCCGACAGGATCACCAGGAACATCAGCGTGGCCAACGCGGCGCCCATCGTGGCGCTGCCCATCTCGGACTGGTAGCCGAAGAAGGTGCGGTAGAACAGCGTGCCCAGCAGGTCGGTGGCGAAGTTGGGGCCGGCCAGCGCGCCCTTGACAGCGTAGATGAGGTCGAACGCGTTGAAGTTGCCGACGAACGTGAGGATGTTGACGAGCCCCAGCGTGGGCAGGATCAGCGGCAGGCGGATGCTCCAGAAGATGCGCCACGCGCCGGCGCCCTCCACCGCCGCGGCCTCGACCACCTCCTCGGGAATGGCGATCAGCGCCGCGTAGATCAGCATCATCGGGATGCCCACGAACTGCCACACCGAGATCAGCGCGATCGTGCGCAGCGCCGTCTCCTCCTGGCCCAGCCACGGTCCGAATTGCTCGCCCAGTCCCACCAGCGTCAGCAGCTTCTCGCTGACGCCCCACAGCGGCGACAGGATCAGCTGCCAGGTGAACCCGATGATCACCACCGACAGCAGCGTGGGCAGGAACAGCACGGTGCGATAGGCCGCCGCGCCGCGCACCCCGCGCAGCGACAGCAGCGCCGCCAGCAGCAGCGCCACCGGGTTCTGCACGAGCGTGTGGATCGCGAAGAACTCGATGTTGTTGACCATCGCGTTGCGGAACGCGGCGAACCAGTGCTCGTCGAACAGCAGCCTGGCGAAGTTGCCGAGCCCGACGAAGCTCACATGGCCGACGTCGTCCGTGCCGTACAGCCCCAGCCGCAGCGTCGCCAGCAGCGGCCACGCGCTGAACGCCGTGTAGATGACCAGCGCCGGCGCCAGGAAGAAGAGGGCCGGCCAGCCGGCTTTCTGCCTCATGCCGCGCGCGTCACTTGGCGGCGGCGGGGTGGTACCACTTCGCGAAGCCGGACTGGATCCGTTCGGCCGCCTGCTGCGGCGTCATCTTGCCGTTGAGCACCTGCGAGTTCACGTTCCAGAGTTCGTTCTCCATGCTCGGCTCGCCGCGGCTCATGATCTGCGCATTCAGCCGGATCGTGGACTTGCACTGCAGGCGCCAGCCCACCATCTGCCTGGCCACCGGGTTCTGCACGTCGATGGGGAACTTCGACAGCGAGAAGAAGCCGGTCGCCTTGTTCGTGTACAGGTCGGCGAACTCCCTGGACGCGATCCAGTCGAGGAACACCTTGGCGTCCGCCTTGTTCCTGCTGGCGGTGTTGATGCCCATGCCGATGTCGGCGTGGTCGGAGATGTAGCAGGGGTCGCCGGCCTTGCGCACCGGCGGTGCGAACGCGCCGAAGTCGAGTCCGGCCTCCTTTTGATAGAACGCGATGTCCCACGATCCGGCGGGCACGATCGCGGCCTTGCCGGACGCGAACAGCGTCTGCGTATCGCCGTAGGTCTGCGCCTGGTAGCCCTTGGCCAGGTACGGCGGCCACTTGGCCATGTCCTGCCACACGGCCACGAACTGCGGGTCGGTGAACTTCGCCTTGCCGGCGATCAGCGCCTTGCGGCCGTCCTCGCCCTTCCAGTAGTTCGGCCCGATGCCGGTGAAGACCACCTGGCTGGTGTCCCACTGGTCGGCGGTGCCCAGCGACATCGGCGTGGCCTTGCCCGAGGCCTTCACCTTGTCGAGATCCGCGTAGAACTCGGCCTCGGTGGCCGGCGGCTTCAGGCCCAGCTCGCCGAAGATCTTCTTGTTGTAGAAGAAGCCGTGGATCACGGAGGCCATGGGCACGCAGTAGGTGTCCTTGCCGTCGTCGGTCTGCCAGGCCACCTTGGCCGAATCGGGGAAGTTGGCGAGCGCCGGGTTGCCGTTGAGCTTCTCGAGGTGGCCCTTCTTGTAGAGATCCAGCGAGACGTCGAACGGCCGGCACGTGATCAGGTCGCCGGCGCTGCCGGAGGCCAGGCGCGCGCTCACGACCGAGTTGTATTCGGGCGGCGCGGTGGGCGTGAACTTCACGGTGATGCCCGGGTGGGCCTTGGTGAACGCGGGCAGCAGCACCGTGTCCCACAGTGTCTTGTCGTCGGTGCGCCAGCTCTCCAGCGTCAGCGTGCCGGCGTCGGCGCGCGCCACGCAGAGGAGGGCGAGGGCGACGAGGGCGATCGGGCGAAGCAGTGCGTTCATCGGACGGATCCTTGAAGACGGAAGGGGCGCGGGCGACGGGCCCTCGCGGCGTCGCGCAAGTTAGCATCGGGCCGCGCGCAACGCGAGCGCGGCCACCGTCGCGCGGAGGAGGGCGCAAGTGCTTGATCCGCAAGGTGGTTTCCAGCATTGCCACGCGGACCGCCTTACGCATCATTACGTTGCCGCTCACCCGCCCCGCAGGGCCTCATGCGAACCACGGAACCGGGCTTACAAAACATTGCAAAGCGCAGGCTTTCGACAGCCGGGCGCCCGCCTGCGCGCGCCCTGGCCGCGTCGATACTGGCCGCCGTGTCCCTGTCCTGCCTGAATCCGAGTGCGCATGCCCAGCCGCTGAACGTCCTGCACTGGTGGACGTCCGACAGCGAACGCCAGGCCGCCGATCGCCTGGTGCAGCAACTCGCGAGCCAGGGCGTCGAATGGCGCGACGACGCGATCCCCGGCGGCGGCGGCGGTGCCGCCATCAAGGTGCTCACCGGCCGGGTGCTGGCCGGGGAGGCGCCCGACGTGGCGCAGGTGATCGGCCGGACGCTCACCGACTGGGCCGGGCTGGGCCTGGTGTGGCCGCTCGACGACGTCGCGCAGCGCGGGCACTGGCGCCAAGCCATGTTCCCCGTCGTGCTGCAGACCATCAGCCGCGGCGGCCGGATCATGGCCGCGCCGCTGGGCGTGCATCGCATCAACACGCTGCTGTACAACCACCACGTGTGGGAACAGCTCCGCCTGGCGCCGCCGCGCACGTGGCACGACGTCGAGGCCGCAGCGAAGGCGATGCGCGCCCACCAAGTGACGCCGCTCGCCTGGAGCGACGAGCCCTGGCAGATCGCCACCGTCTTCGAGACGGTGCTGCTGTCCGAGGGCGGCCCGTCGCTCTACGCCCAGTTGGCATCGACGCAGGGCTGGCCAGCGTGGCAGGACGCGCGCGTGGCCGCGGCGCTGAAACGCCTGCGCTGGCTGCGCGACCTCGACGACGAGCCCACCACCGAGCAGCCCTGGACGGCCTCGGCCCGGCGCCTGCAGTCGGGCGCCGCCGGCATGCTGATCATGGGCGACTGGGCCCGCGGCGAGCTCGAGGCCTGGGGCGAGCAGGCCGGCCTGGACTTCGACTGCGTGCCCATCCCGCAGACGGCCGGCATGCACCTGTACAGCATCGACACGCTCGCGATGCTGGTGGGCCGCGACACGCACCGCCCCGAGCAGGAACGCATGGCCGAGATCCTGGCGCAACCGGCCGCGCAGATGGCCTACAACCTCGCCAAGGGGTCGGTGCCCGTGCGCATGGACATCGATCCTGGCCAGCTCGACGCCTGCGCGCGCGACTCCTGGCAGACCCTGGCCCGCCCCGGCAGCGCCCTGCTGCCCAGCATCGCGCACCGCATGGCGGCCGTCGAGTCCGTGCGCGAGGCCATGGGCGACGTGCTGCACCGATTCATCAAGGAGCGCGCCATGACGCCGCAGGAGGCGCAGGCGCAGCTGGTGGCCATCGTCCGGGGAGCCGCGCCATGACGACCCCGCGCAAGAAGACCATCCTGGCGGTCGACGACGACCAGAAGACGCGCCAGCTCCTCAAGCAGTACCTCGAGAAGCACCAGTACGTCGTGCATCTGGCGCACGACGGGGAGAACTTCCGCTCCGAGTTCGAGCGCCATCGCGACGACCTGAGCCTCGTGATCCTGGACGTGATGCTGCCCGACACCGACGGCTTCGCGCTGTGCCGCATGGTGCGCGAGCGTTCCGAGGTGCCCATCATCATGCTCACCGCGAGCTCGGACGACACCGAGCGCATCGTCGGCCTGGAGCTCGGCGCGGACGACTACATCGGCAAGCCCTACAACCCGCGCGAGCTGCTCGCGCGCATCAAGGCCATCCATCGGCGTTCGAGCCCGGGCGATTCGAACGCGCGCCGCTATCTGCGCTTCGCCGGCTTCTGCCTGGACCGGCTGGAGCGCACGCTCAAGGACGCCGACGGCAACCTGGTGGCGCTGACCGGCATGGACTTCGACCTGCTGCGCATCTTCGCCGAACACGCCGGCGAGGTGCTCGATCGCGCCCGGCTGATGGAGCAGACGCGCGGACGCGACCTCGGGCCCGCCGACCGCTCGCTGGACGTGCAGGTGAGCCGCCTGCGCCAGCGCCTGGCCGACGACGGCAAGCAGCCCGTGCTGATCAAGACCGTGCGCAACAGCGGCTACGTGTTCTCGGTCGAGGTGGTCGCCGCCCATGAGTGACGGCGACGCGCGGCGACGCGCGGCGGGCTGGCTCGACCGCCTGCTGCCCGCGACGCTGCGCGGCCGCATCATGGGCGTGATGGTGGTCGGCGTGCTGCTGAGCCAGCTGCTGGGCAGCGCCATCTGGACCTGGCAGCTGCGCGACACCGCCCGCCAGGACGCGGCCGAGGCCGCGCGCCAGACCGCCGTCAGCGCGGCCGCCGCGATCCGTTTCCTGCGCGACCTGCCCGGCCAGTACCGCCCGCTGCTGATCGACCAGCTGCGCCAGATGGGCGGCACGCGCTTCTTCGTCGCGATCAACCGCCAGCACGTGGCGGTGCAGCCGGTGGACGACTCCCTGCTCGCGCGCACCGTCGTCGGCCAGGTGCGCGGCACCCTGCAAGCCGAGCTGCCCCAGGGGTTGCCAGCGGACGTGACGCTGGCGTGGCCGGAGAAGCTGTCGGTCACCGGCGACGGCCGTTCGCTGCGCGAGCTGCCCGGGAACTGGGTCGTCGCGCCGATGCTGCTGCGTCCGCGGCGCGCGCCCATCCTCGTGATCCAGGTCGACCTGGACCGCGGCGGCTGCCTGCTGCTGGCGGCCACGCTGCCCGACCCGTATTTCCTCGACGCAGCCAACCCGCTCACGCGCGACCGGCTGCTGCTGCAGGGCGCGACGCTGCTGACGGTGCTGCTGCTGGTGGTGGTGGTCGCGCGCACCGTCACGCGCCCGCTGCAGCGCATCACCGACGCGGCGGCCGCGTTCGGCAGCGCGATGCATCCCAACCACGTGCCTGACGAGACGGGCACCGTCGAGCTGCGCCGCACCGCGCGCGCGTTCAACGACATGCAGGCCCGCATCCAGCGCTTCGTGGAGGACCGCGAGCGCCTGTTCGCCAGCATCTCGCACGACCTGAAGACACCGATCACGCGGCTCAAGCTGCGCACCGAGCTGCTGGACGACGACGCGCTGCGCGCCGACTTCCACGAGGATCTCGACGAGCTCGACGTGATGGTCAAGGGCGCGTTGCAGAGCGTCAAGGACAGCGCCGTGCACGAGAACGTGGCCGACGTCCGCCTCGATCGCCTCGTCGAGCGACTGACGACGCCCGCGTTGTCGGCCGGCGCGCGCGTCACCATCGACATGCCCCCCATCACCGTGCGCGGCAAGCCGCTCGCCCTCAAGCGCGCGCTCGGCAACCTCGTCGACAACGGGCTGCGCTACGGCGCCCAGCACCTGGAGATCGCCGCGGCGGCCGACGGCGCCGGCGTGACGCTGACCTTGCGCGACCACGGGCCGGGGCTGCCCGAGAGCTCGCGCGAGGAGATCTTCGAGCCCTACGTGCGCCTCGCGCACGGGCGCGAGTCCAGCCGCGACGGCAGCGGCCTGGGCCTGGGCATCGCCCGCGGCATCCTGCGCGAGCACGGCGGCGACGTGCGGCTGGACAACCATCCGCAGGGCGGCCTGGTGGCCACCGTGCGGCTTCCCCAGGTCGGCATCGGGCCGGAACGCGACTTGCCGTGATCCCGGCAGCGTGACATTGCGCACGCGAGCCCGCTCGCGTGCATCGATCCATTCCGGAAATGCATGACCTCGCCGGGCCCGGTGGTTACGACGCAATTACACTGATGGCAACGCCAGTTGCCCCGCTATTAGGGGGTTATCACCTAGATTCGAGGGGTTTCTCGGTGTAACTCCCGTTCGCCGGCCCACCGGACGCGGGTACGGTCGTAACGGGCGCCGCGAGATTGGGCGAGCCCCGCGCCACGGAACGGCCCGTGGCAGCGAGGTTCGCCCAATCTTGTCTTTGAACCTTGTGATTGGAGTCTCCTCATGAACCGTCCCGCCATGGAAGGGTTGCGCCTGAACGTGCCCGCCTACGTCAAGCACGACCGCCTCGTCTCCTGGGTCGCACAGATCGCCGCGCTGACGCAGGCCGCCGACGTCTACTGGTGCGACGGCACCGAGGCCGAGTACGACCGGCTGTGCGAACAGCTCGTCTCCGCCGGCACCTTCAAGAAGCTGAATCCCGCCAGGCGCGCCAACAGCTACCTGGCCTGCAGCGACCCGTCGGACGTGGCGCGCGTGGAGGACCGCACCTTCATCTGCAGCGAGCGCAAGGAATCGGCCGGCCCCACCAACAACTGGGAATCGCCCGCAGCGATGCGCGCGCTGCTGCAGGACGGCCAGGCCGACGGCACGCCCGCGCTGTTCGCGGGCTCGATGCGCGGCCGCACGATGTACGTGGTGCCGTTCTCGATGGGCCCGCTCGGCTCGCCGATCTCGCACATCGGCGTGGAGCTGACCGACAGCCCGTACGTGGCCGTCAACATGCGCCTGATGACCCGCATGGGCCGCGGCGCGCTGGAACAGCTGGGCACCGACGGCGACTTCGTGCCCTGCGTGCACACCGTGGGCGCACCGCTGGAGGCCGGCCAGAAGGACGTGGCCTGGCCCTGCAACAAGACCAAGTACATCGTCCACTATCCCGAGACGCGCGAGATCTGGAGCTACGGCTCGGGCTACGGCGGCAACGCGCTGCTGGGCAAGAAGTGCTTCGCGCTGCGCATCGCGTCCAACATGGGCCGCGACGAGGGCTGGCTGGCCGAGCACATGCTGATCCTGGGCGTCACGAACCCGCAAGGCGTCAAGCGCCACATCGCGGCCGCGTTCCCCAGTGCCTGCGGCAAGACCAACTTCGCGATGCTGATCCCGCCGTCGGGCATGCCCGGCTGGAAGGTCACCACCATCGGCGACGACATCGCCTGGATCAAGCCCAGCGCCGACGGCCGCCTGATGGCCATCAACCCCGAGGCCGGCTACTTCGGCGTCGCCCCGGGCACCAACGAGCAGACCAACCCGAACTGCATGGCCAGCCTCACGAAGGACACCATCTTCACCAACGTCGCGCTCACCGACGACGGCGACGTGTGGTGGGAAGGCATGGGCGAGGCGCCCGCGCACTGCATCGACTGGCAGGGCAAGGACTGGACGCCGGCCATCGCCAAGGAGACCGGCGCCAAGGCCGCGCATCCGAACGCCCGATTCACCGTGGCCGCCACCAACAACCCGGCGCTCGACCCGGCCTGGGACGACCCGAAGGGCGTGGCCATCGACGCCTTCATCTTCGGCGGCCGCCGCTCAACCACGGTGCCGCTGGTGACCGAGGCGCACGACTGGGTCGACGGCGTCTACATGGCCGCCACCATGGGCTCCGAGACCACCGCCGCGGCCGCCGGCCAGCAAGGCGTGGTGCGCCGCGACCCGTTCGCGATGCTGCCCTTCACCGGCTACAACATGAGCGACTACTTCCAGCACTGGCTCAACGTGGGCGAGAAGCTGGAGAAGCTGGGCGCGAAGCTGCCGGCCATCTACTGCGTGAACTGGTTCCGCAAGGGCGCCGACGGCAAGTTCGTGTGGCCCGGCTACGGCGAGAACATGCGCGTGATGGAGTGGATGCTGGGGCGCATCGATGGCACCGCGCAAGGCAGCGAGAACGTGTTCGGCACCAGCCCGCGCTACGAAGACTTGAACTGGAACGGCCTGGCCTTCAGCCGCGCCCAGTTCGACAGCGTGATCGGCGTCGACAAGGCCGCGTGGCAGCAGGAGCTGACCATGCACGACGAGCTGTTCGCGACGCTCGCGTACCACCTGCCGGCGCAGCTGCGCACGACCAAAGCGCGCATCGCGGCGGCGCTGGGCTGAGCCGCCGTGCTCACGACAAGGCCGCCTCCGGGCGGCTTTTTCATGGTTCATCACCGATCTGCGGGAACGCACTGAGCATGCGCAAATGGGCAGGGCCAATGGGTGGTCCGGGGACTTGGAATGCGCCAATCCGCGGACTTCGCTTTGCGGGGCGCGCTGGGTCAGGCACGACTCACCGGGGGAGCTTGTTTTGTTCGTGTCCCCCGTCGGCCTGCGGCCTCCTCCTCCTTAACCTCACAAAACAAGCTCCCCCGGTGAGTCGTGCCTGACCCAGCGCGCCCCGCAAACCAAGGCACCCTGCAGATCGGCGAAGAACCTTTTCATTGGCGCCTGTATCCTTCCGCCACGATGCGCCTGCAGATCCTGTCCGACCTCCACCTCGAAACCGAGACCTTCGAGGCCCAGCCCGCGCCCGGCGCGGAGCTGCTGATCCTGGCCGGCGACATCGACCGCGGCTGGGACGGCCTGCGTCCGTTCGCGCGGTGGCCGGTGCCGGTGCTGTTCGTACCCGGCAACCACGAGTTCGACGGCCGCGACGTGGACCAGGCCGCGATCGAGCTGCGCGCGTTCTGCGACTCGCTGGGCATCCGCATGCTCCATCGCGACACGGCCGTCATCACCGACGACCAGGGCCGGCGCATCCGCTTCTGCGGCACGGTGCGCTGGAGCGACTTCGATCTCTTCGGCGAGGCCGGCCGCGCCAAGGCCCTGCGTGCGGGCTCGTACTTCCAGCGGGTGATGGGTGCCACACGCCACGGCCAGCCGTTCGATGCCGAGGCGGTTCGGGTGCTGGGCCTGGCATGCCGGGCGTGGCTGGAGCGCACGCTGCAGGAGTCGCCGCAGGGGCGCTGGGATCGCACCGTGGCGATCACCCATTTCGCGCCCAGCCTGCGCAGCGCCGACCCGCGCTACGGGCCGCAACCGACCACGGCCAGTTTCTGCAACGCGGACGACGACCTGATTCCACGCGCCGACCTGTGGATCCACGGCCACCTGCACTGCCGCCACGAGTACCTGATGCCGCGGCCGGGGCTTCACGCATCCCGCGTGGTGTGCCAGGCGCGGGGCCTGGAGAAGAAGGGCGAGGCGAACGGGTTCGACCCGCTGCGCCTCATTGAAGTCTAGGCGCCCAGCTTTCGCCCGAGCCACAGCCGCCACGGCGCCACCGGCACGACGGCGCGCATAGTCGGCGGTGATTCTCCCGGCGCGAGCGTGTCGTAGCTGCCCTGCTCCACCGCCTCGTCCAACGCGAACGCGGTGCCCATGTCAGCCAGCTCGGGCGCGCGTCGCGCTGCCGATCCGCGGCCGAAATTGCGAAGGAACGTGGGGTGTGAGGCGTTCGACATCTGGCTCTCCATCGGACGAGGTCCGTGAAGCCAGTGTGTTGGAAGGTAACGATTCTGATACATCAAATAGTGTGTCGTATGTCCGACAGTTCGCGTGTATCAATCTCACGACTCCCTCGCATTGAGGATGGCAGGGTCTTGGCTTCACGCTTAAGCTGATTGCGTCGACTCGGGGGTGCAGCGTCGCGCCCCCGGACACCCTTGGGAGCCGCCACCATGCGCACCATGCCGCTTCAATTCCTGACCTGGGGCACGATCACCGCTGCCGTCGGCAGTGCGGTGTGGTTGTCGTCCGAGGACCAAGCCGCCGTGTTCTGCTCGGTCGGCTACCGCGCCACCAGCCAGGCGATGGGCATCGAGGTCCCGCTGCCCGCCGAACCTACCCGCGCCGGTCCGTCGGCCAAGCTGCCGGGTTCGAGTGCGGCCAAGCAATTGCAGGCCAACTCGGTCTGAATCCCGAGCTTGCGCTGTCATTGCGCGCGCAGTCGCGGAACCCATCATGGAGACCAACGTGGGTCCTGCGACGTCGCGCAGGATGACGGCACTCGATGCCCGTGGAATAAGTAGCTCCGCTACTTAACCAGGAATTCAATTAATCCAGCTTCATTTGCTAGGCAAGCTCCCGGAGAATCCCGCTCGAGCGTGACGGCGCCGCCGCGCCCCCAGGCGCGACCGCCGCACCGCAAAGGATTCCCCATGAAAGTCATCGTCCTGGGCGCCGGCATCATCGGCGTCGCCACCGCCTGGTACCTGCTGGAAGAAGGCCACGAAGTCACCGTCGTCGAGCGCCAGCCCGACGCCGCGCTGGAGACCAGCTTCGCCAACGGCGCGCAGATCTCGGTGTGCTTCTGCGAGCCGTGGGCCAACGCGGGCGCCCCATTCAAGGTGGCCAAGTGGATGCTGCAGGACGACTCGCCGCTGCTGTTCCGCCCGCGCCTGGATCCGCACCAGTGGCGCTGGGCGCTGAGCTTCCTGGGCCAGTGCAACGACGCCGCATTCGCGCGCAACGTCGAGCAGCTGGTGGCGCTGGGCCGCTACAGCCACGAATCGCTGAAGTCCGTGGTCGCCGCCACCGGCATCGAATACGACCGGCTGCAGCGCGGCATCCTGCACTTCTTCTCGTCGGCCGCCGACTACGAGTCGGGCGTCAAGGCCGCCGGCTTGATGCGCGACCACGGCGTCGACCGCCGCGTGCTGGGCCGCGAGGAGGTGCTGCAGGTCGAGCCCGCGCTGAAGGCCTTCGGCGACCAGATCCACGGCGGCACCTACACGCCCAGCGACGAGTCGGGCGACGCGCGCGTGTTCACGCAGGCGCTCGCGAAGCGCTGCGCCGAGCGCGGCGCGAAGTTCCTGTGGGAGCACGACGTCCTGGGCTTCGACAAGCAGGGCGCGAAGGTCGAGGGCGTCATCGTCAGCGACCGCGGCACCCTGCGCCGCACGACGCTCACCGCCGACCACGTGGTCGCCGCCGCCGGCTCGTTCACCGCGCCGCTGCTGCGCCAGCTGGGCATCTGGCTCAACATCTATCCGGCCAAGGGCTACTCGGCCACGATGCGCCTGAAGCGCCCCGAAGACGCGAGCACGGTGAGCCTGCTGGACGACACCCGCAAGATCGCGATCTCGCGCCTGGGCGACCACATCCGCATCGCCGGCACCGCCGAGATGGCCGGCTACGACACCTCCGTCGACGGCGCCACCTCGCGCACGCGCTGCGAGGCGCTGGTGCGGCGCTACGAGCAGCTGTTCCCGGGCGTGGCCGACACCAGCGCCCCGAACTTCTGGGCCGGCCTGCGCCCCAGCACGCCCAACAACCTGCCCTACATCGGCCGCAGCAAGATCGCCAACCTGTGGCTCAACGCCGGCCACGGCACGCTGGGCTGGACGCACGGTGCCGGCTCGGGCCGCGCGCTGGCCGAGCTGATCAGCGGCCGCCGTCCGCAGCTGGAATACGGCTTCTGCGGCGAGGCGCTGCCCAGCCGCCGGCCGCAGGTGGCGATGCCGTCGCGCTCCTGGGCTTGAGCTTCAAAAGCGACCGCGTCCCGGCGGCCCGCCACGCTTGGGCGGCGGCCGCCTGGGCGTGGTGACCGCCTTGGGCAGCGGCCGGCTCACGTCGGCCAGCCGCATCACGCTCTGCACGATGTCCTCGATGGCCTCGTCGAGGCTGGACGGCGGCTCCAGCGTCTCGATCTCGGCGAGCAGCGCGTCGGCGTCCTCCAGGTCGTCCGGATCGAAGGCGGCGTACAGCACGGCCAGCGGCTCCAGCGAGTCGGTGGAGTCCATGTCCATCAGCGCCGGGAACAGCTCCATCGCCGCGGAGAAGCCGGCCACCCAGGGCAGCGCCGACTCCAGCGGCCCGGCCTCGTCGTCGAGCTCGAACACCCAGGGGTCGAACCACTGGCGCCCGGCGATGGCCGTCATCAGCTCGCGGTAGCGCCGCTGCACCAGGCCCTGCAGCTCGTGCAGGCCGCGCCACTTGTCGTCGAGCGGGCGGCCGTCGATATCCCACACGTGCTTGATCCAGGCGCCCGCGGGCACGGCGGTGGGTTGCAGCAGCACGCCGCAGAGGTAGCCATCGAGCATGCTGATGTCCAGCGGCTCGAGCGGTTCGGGGAGCTTGTCGAGCAGGGTCTGCAGCCGGTTCATGTCGGCTTCGCCCAGCGGCGGCACCGGGGCGGGGGAGGCGGGCGAGGTCATGCCCGATTGTCGCCCCGTGGGATCATCGCGGGTTATGACCGCACGACACTTCCTGTTCATCGTCTCCAGCGCCCGCGTGCCGGGCGCCATCGGCAACACCGAATGGCTGGCCCGCGAGGCCGCTCGCCACCTGCCGGCCGGCGCCACCAGCACCTGGCTGCACCTGAACGGCCTGGAGCTGGCCGACTTCGAGGATCGGCGCCACGACGTGGGCGTCTATCCGATGCCCACCGGCGACACCGTGCGCCTGCTCGACGCCACGCTGGAGGCCACCGACCTCGTCTTCGTGACGCCCTTGTACTGGTACAGCTTCCCCAACCGCCTCAAGCGCTACCTCGATCACTGGAGCGCGTGGATGCGCATCGAGGGCATCGACTTCAAGGGCCGCATGCAGGGCAAGCGCGTCTGGGCCATCACCACCAGCGGCAACCGCGAGAAGACGCAGCCGATGTTCGACAGCCTGAAGCTCTGCGCGGAGTTCCTCGCCATGCGCTGGCAGGCACCGTTGTGGGGCCAGGGCGGCGCACCGGGCGCCGTCGAGAAGGACGCCGCGGCGGTGGCGGCCGCGGCGAACTGGTTCAGTGCATCGGACTCCTGAGGTGTTGCCTAAAAGGGCACTCCCCCTGAAATAGGGATGCGGTCCCGCATTCCCGCTCGTACATTGGATTCCGTTGTGTCGATCGAACCAGGAGCTCTGGGAGGGGACGGGGGCGATCGACACGCACAATCCCAACGACGTCCTTCTCGCGAAGGACTTGAAGCCCACCCTCGCGGTGGGTTTTTTTTCGCCCTCCCACGATCGATATACGCAGACTGCTTGCGTATATATACGCTCTGAGTTCAAATGCGAGCTCATGATCACGCAACAAGTCCTCCTGCGCGACGCCATGCGCCGCCTGGACATGACCCGCGATGCGTTCGCGGACCGCATCGGCAGCCGTCGGCGTGCCCTCGACAGCTGGCTTCTTCCCGACGAATCGAACGAGTTCCGCGCGATGCCCGAGGTGGCGCGCCGCTTCGTGCAGGAGATCCTGGCCAACGCCACGCCGCGCACGGATCCGTCGACGCAAAGCGTATACACTGGAGCAGGCCCACTGACGCCCGGCGGCCCGCTGCGCCACCTGCTGTCGGTGGATCAGTTCACCCGCGAATCGGCCGAGGACCTGTTCCGCCTGGCCGACGTCATGCTGCCCATCGCACGCCGCCACAAGGTCACGCGCGTGCTGGAGGGCGCGGTGCTGGCGAACCTGTTCTTCGAGGCCAGCACGCGCACCCGCGTCAGCTTCGGTGCCGCGTTCTGCCGCCTCGGCGGCTCGGTGTGCGACACCACCGGCTTCACGTTCTCGTCGATGGCCAAGGGCGAGTCCATCCACGACACCAGCCGCGTCATCGCGGGCTACGCCGACGCGATCGTCGTGCGCCATCCCGAGCAGGGCGCGGTGGCCGAATTCGCGCGCGCCACCAACGTGCCCGTCGTCAACGGCGGCGACGGCCCCGGCGAGCATCCCACGCAGGCGCTGCTGGACCTGTACACGATCCAGCGCGAGTTCTCGCGCCTGGGCAAGCCCGTGGACGGCGCGCGCATCGCGCTGGTGGGCGACCTGAAGTACGGCCGCACGGTGCACTCGCTGATCAAGCTGCTCGCGCTGTACAAGGGCGTGCGCTTCACGCTCATCGCGCCGCCGTCGCTGGAGATGCCCGCCGCGATCGTCGACCGCGTCAACCGCAACGGCAACGTCGTGGAGGTGCGCGAGTCGCTGCAGGGCCTGGCCGACGCCGACATCGTCTACGCCACGCGCATCCAGAAGGAACGCTTCGCCGAGGAGTCCATCGAGGGCTACGGCGCCGCGTTCGAGATCAACCGCGCGCTGGTCGAGCGCACCTGCAGGCCCGACGTGGTGGTGATGCACCCGCTGCCGCGCGACAGTCGCGCCGGCTCGCACGACCTGTCGTCCGACCTCGACGGCGACCCGCGCCTGGCCATCTTCCGCCAGACCGACAACGGCATCCCGGTGCGCATGGCCATCTTCGCGACGCTGCTGGGCGTCGACAAGCTGGTGCAGCGCTCGATGCGCGACGCGCAGTGGACGCCGCCCACGTTCATCGGGCCGGAGGACAGCCCGTTCCACGGGCTGGACTGATCCATCAAGCGATGGGGAAGCCGTCTTCCAGCGCCGTGCGCCAGTAGCCGATGAAGGCCTGCACCGCGCGCGGCACCACCGGGCTGTAGGGCCGGATCGCGTAGAGGTGCTCGCCGAACGCGCCCACCGGCTTCCACTGCGGCAGCACCAGCTGCAGCTTGCCGGCCTGCACCGCGGCCTGCGCGCTGAAGTCGGGCAGCAGCGCGATGCCCAGCCCGGACAGCGCGGCCTCGCGCAGCGCCTCGCTGTTGTTGGCCGCGAAGACGCCGCGCACGCCGACGCTGACGCGGCCGGCCGCCTTGCCCGCGCGCGCGGCGTCGGGCTCGAAGCTCCAGGTGGGCGTGTCGCCGGGCCGCAGGTAGTGCAGGCAGTCGTGGCCGGCGAGGTCCTGCGGTGTCGCGGGCGCGCCCGCGCGGCGCAAGTACGCGCGCGAGGCCACCAGCCAGCTCCGCGTGGCGCACAGCGGCCAGGCCACGTGGGTGTCGGGCGGCGCGGCCGTGTGGCGCAGCGCGACGTCGAAGCCCTCCTGCGCCATCGCCACGAGGCGGTCGGACAGCTCCAGCTCCACGCGCACCTGCGGGTACGCGCGCAGGAAGCCCGCCAGGCGCGGCACGATCTGCTGGCGCCCCAGCGCGACCGGCGCGCTGACGCGCAGCACACCGTGCGGCTCGCCCACGAGATCCTGTACGCCGGCGAAGCCCTGCTCGATCTGCGCGAAGGCGCCGCGCGTGGCCTCCACCAGGCGCTCGCCGGCCTCGGTCAGGCGCACGCTGCGGGTCGTGCGGTGGACCAGCGGCACGCCGGCGGCGCGTTCCAGCTCCGAGATGCGCTGGCTCATCGCCGCCTTGCTCAGGCCCAGGCGCTGCGCAGCGGCGGTGAAGCTGCCGGCGCTCTGCAGCACGCCCAGGCCGTGCACGTGCGACCAGAGCGACTCGATCTTGCGGGTGTCCATGCGTTGTTCCGAAATTTAGTGCTCTCATTGTTCATCAATGTGAACAGTGAATCCAGTGCGCCGGGCTTCACGCCGCCGGGGCCGGTGCCTAGACTGGTGCATTCAGCCCAGGAGTCCGCCATGTCCACGCCCGCCTTCTCGTCCCACCACCCCGTCGGCCATTTCATCGGCGGCGAACACGTCGTGCACGAGGACGCGCGCAAGCAGCCGGTCTTCAATCCGGCCACAGGCGCGGTCACGCGCCAGCTGCACCTGGGCACGGCGGCCGACGTCGAGACCGCCGTGGCCGCCGCGACGAAGGCCTTCGACGGCTGGTCCAACACGCCGCCGATCCGCCGCGCCCGCGTGCTCAACGCGTTCCTCGCGCTGCTCAACGAGCACCGCGACCAGCTCGCCGCGATGATCACCGCCGAGCACGGCAAGGTGTTCTCCGACGCGCAGGGCGAGGTGATGCGCGGCATCGACGTCGTCGAGTTCGCCTGCGGCATCCCGCAGCTGCTCAAGGGCGACTACACCGACCAGGTGTCCACCGGCATCGACAACTGGACGATGCGCCAGCCGCTGGGCGTCGTCGCCGGCATCACGCCGTTCAACTTCCCGTTCATGGTGCCGTGCTGGATGTTCCCGGTGGCGCTGGCCTGCGGCAACACGTTCATCCTCAAGCCCAGCGAACGCGACCCGTCGCCCAGCCTGCTCATCGCCGAGCTGCTGCAGCGCGCCGGCCTGCCCGACGGCGTGTTCAACGTCGTGCAGGGCGACAAGACCGTGGTCGACGCGCTGCTGACGCATCCCGACGTGAAGGCGCTGTCCTTCGTCGGCTCGACGCCGATCGCGCAGTACATCTACGAGACGGGCGCGCACCACGGCAAGCGCGTGCAGGCGCTCGGCGGCGCGAAGAACCACATGGTCGTGATGCCAGACGCCGACATCGAGCAGTCCATCGACGCGCTGGTCGGCGCGGCCTACGGCTCGGCCGGCGAGCGCTGCATGGCGATCTCGGTGGCGGTGCTGGTGGGCGACGTGGCCGACCGGCTGCTGCCCAGGCTCGCCGAACGCGCGAAGACGCTCGTCATCGACAACGGCATGAACCCGGCCGCCGAGATGGGCCCGGTCGTGACGAAGGAGGCGCTGCAACGCATCGAGGGCTACATCGACCTCGGCGTGCAGGAAGGCGCCACGCTGCTGGTGGACGGCCGCGGCTGCAAGGTGTCGGGCCACGAGAGCGGCTTCTTCACCGGCGGCACGCTGTTCGACCACGTCACGCCCGGGATGCGCATCTACAAGGAAGAGATCTTCGGCCCGGTGCTGGCGTGCGTGCGCGTGCCCGACTTCAAGGCGGCCGTCGACCTCGTCAACGCCCACGAGTACGGCAACGGCGTGGCCTGCTTCACCAGTGACGGCAACGTGGCCCGCGAGTTCGCACGCCGCATCCAGGTGGGCATGGTGGGCATCAACGTGCCGATCCCGGTGCCGATGGCCTGGCACGGCTTCGGCGGCTGGAAGAGGAGCCTGTTCGGCGACATGCACGCCTACGGCGAAGAGGGCGTGCGCTTCTACACCAAGCAGAAGAGCGTGATGCAGCGCTGGCCGGCGTCGATCGCCAAGGGCGCCGAGTTCGCGATGCCCACCGCGAAGTAACGCTTTCGCCGTGCCGCGGTGTTAGAACTGCGGCATGGACATCTCGCGCACTCTCCTGATCACCGGCGCCAGCCGCGGCATCGGCGCGGCCTGCGCGCTGCGGGCGGCGGATGCCGGCTGGGACGTCGGCGTGCACTTTCACCGTGACACCGAAGCGGCCGAGCGGGTCGCCGCCCAGGTGCGCGCGCGCGGGCGACGCGCCTGCACGTTGCAGGCCGACGTGGCCAGCGAGGGCGCGATCGAGGCGATGTTCAGGCAGCTCGACGACGAGCTCGGGCCGCTGGCCGGCCTGGTCAACAACGCCGGCATCGTCGACGTGGCGGCGCGGGTGGACGAGATGTCCGCAGCGCGCATCGCGCGCATCTTCCAGGTCAACGTGGTGGGCGCGTTCGTCTGCGCGCGCGAGGCGGTGCGGCGCATGAGCACGCGCAGCGGCGGGCGCGGCGGCGTCATCGTCAACCTGTCGTCGGCGGCGGCGCGCCTGAGCTCGCCGGGCATCTACATCGACTACGCGGCCAGCAAGGCGGCGATCGACAACTTCACCGCGGGCCTGGCGCGCGAGGTCGCCGAGGAGGGCATCCGGGTCAACGGCGTGCGCCCCGGCATCATCGATACCGAGATCCACGCCACCAGCGGCATGCTGCAGCGGGCCCGGGCGGCCGTCGACCAGATTCCGTTGAAGCGCATGGGCACGGCCGACGACGTCGCGCAGGCCGTCGCATTCCTGCTGTCGGACGCCGCAGGCTACGTCACGGGCGCCACGCTCGACGTCTCCGGAGGCCGCTGACGCTTTATCCGGCCTTTGGCGCGAGATCCTCGGCATTGCTTGGCATTGCGGCGCTTTTCCGAGCAACTCACTGTGAGATGCGTCACGTGGCATGGCGCTTTGCTAGGTCAGACCCTATCCGGCAAAGCCCTTCATGGCCCACATAATCGCGCCTGTCGGTGGGATGAGGAAAAATCATGAAGTTGATCCGCAGCGTTTCGGCCGTCCTGGCCGCGTTGGCCCTGGGGCTGGGTTCGACCGCGGCGCTCGCCGGGGTGCTCAACATCAATTTCGGCGCGGAAGACACGCCGCAGCGTGAGGCGTTCAAGACGCTGGTCAGCGATTTCCGGGCCGCCAATCCCGATGTCGACGTGCACCTGACGATCCAGGATCTGCCCACCTACCGCAAGGCGCTGCCGGGTTCGCTGGACACGGACGCCGCACCCGACGTCTTCAACTGGTTCGCCGGCGACCAGATGCGCGCGATGGCGCAACGCGGCGCGCTCGACGACCTGAGCGACCTGTGGAAGGCCAACACCTGGTGGAACACGTTCCCCAGCGCGGCCGTCACCGTCGGCGGCCGCCAATACGCCCTGCCGTATCAGTACTATCCGTGGGGGCTGTTCACGCGCCACGACGTCCTCGAGCGCGCCGGCATCCATGAGCCGCCGCACGACCTCAGCGCGATCATGAGCGCCTGCTCCAAGCTGCGCCGGGCCGGCTTCACGCCGATCGCCCTGAACGCCAAGGACGGCTGGGCGCTCGCCGCCTGGTTCGACTTCATCGACATGCGCGCCAACGGCTACGAATTCCACTCGCAGCTGCTGGACGGCAAGATCTCGTACAACGACTCGAACGTGCGCCGCGCCTTCGCGATGTGGAAGCAGCTGATCGACGCGAAGTGCTTCGATCCGGCCGCCCTGAACACCGACGAGCACGCCGCGAAGGCCCAATTCTTCGCGGGCCAGGCCGGCATGGTGCTGATGGGCACCGTGGCCAGCGCGAGCTTCCCCGAGATCGTGCGACCGCAGATCGACTACCAGCGCTTCCCCACGATCGACAGCGGCCAGGCCGCCGCCGAGGCCGCTCCGACGGACACCTTTCACGTCGCCGCGCGCGCCCGCAACAAGGCCGACGCCCGCCGCTTCCTGAAGTTCGCCAGCAGCAGCGCGGCCAACGCCAAGCTCGCCAAGTCGCTCGGCTCGTTCCCCACCAACAAGTTCGCGCCGGTGGCGGGCACGGTGCTCGACCTGAGCTCGTACAAGGTGCTGACCGACGCCAAGAGCAACCTGGTGCAGGGCTACGACCGCGACGTGCCGGCCGACATGGCGGCGCAAGGCATCAAGGGCTTCCAGGAATTCTTCGCCAAGCCCGACAGCATGTACGCCGTGATGAACCGCCTGGATGCCACGCGCGGCACCGCCTACGCCGCGGTGGCCGACGCTCCGGCGGCGCCCGCCAAGAACCGCAAGAACTGAGCGGCGGCAACAGGCTGCTGACACCACGTTGTCAGCAGCCCCCCGGCACGATGGCAGCCTCTTCAAACGAAAGGACTGCCATGGCCCGCAATGCGCTCAACTGGTTCGAGATCCCGGTCACCGACATGGCCCGCGCACAGCGCTTCTACGAGACGCTGCTGGGCAGGTCGCTGCGACGCGAACAGATGGGGCCGCAGACGCTGGCGGTGTTCCCCTACGAAGACGGCGGCGTCGGCGGCGCGCTGCTCCAGAGCGCCACGGCGCCGGCGCCGACCACCGACGGCGCCATCGTCTACCTCAGCGCCGGACCCTCGCTCGACGTCGTGCTGGCACGCGCCGGAGAACTCGGCGCCAAGGTGCTGCTGCCCAAGCTGGAGTTGCCGCGCAACATCGGCGTGATCGCGCACATCGTCGACAGCGAGGGCAACCGCGTCGGCCTGCATTCGCCGGCTGCGTAGACTGCGGCCCATGCGCCGTGCCGACCGCCTCTTTCGCCTCGTCCAGCTGCTGCGCGGCCGGCGCCTGTCGACCGCCGCGTGGCTGGCGGCCAAGCTGGAAGTGTCGGCGCGCATGGTCTACCGCGACGTGGCCGACCTGCAGGCGCAGGGCGTGCCCATCGACGGCGAGGCCGGGGTCGGCTATCGGCTGCTGGCCGGCTTCGACCTGCCGCCGCTGATGTTCACGACACTGGAGGCGCAGGCGCTGGTGGCCTGCGTCCGCATCGCCCAGACGCGGCTCGACCGCTCGCTCGCGATCGCCGCCGAGGACGCGCTGAGCAAGATCGTCGGCGTGCTGCCCCTCGCGGCACGCGCGGCCGCCGAGGCGCTGCCGTTCTACGCGGCGCCGTGGACGGTGGAAACGGCCACCGGCGAGCGCCTGGGCCGGTTGCGCGACGCGGCGTCCGCGCGCCGCAAGATCCGCTTCGACTACGCCGATGCGCAGGGCGCGGCTAGCACCCGCGTCGCGCGGCCGCTCGCCTGCTTCCACTGGGAGTCGGTGTGGACGCTCGCCGCCTGGTGCGAGCAGCGCGCGGCGTTCCGCAGTTTTCGCGTCGATCGCATGCGCACGCTGGACGTGCTGGACGACGTCTTCCGCGACGAGGCCGGCCGCACGCTGCCGGACTTTCTTCGCCATGTGAAGCGCCAGCGCGCGCCTTCGCCGCCCTTGCTGTAGCAGCGACAAAGGGCTTGCATCGACGCGGGTCGGCAGGCGTCCCCTAGACTGCACGCATGCCCCTGACCCACCTGCTGCTCGCCCTGGCCGTCGTCGCCGTCTGGGGCACGAATTTCGTCGTCATCCGCCTGGGCCTCGACGCCTTCGCGCCCTACACCTTCGCTGCGCTGCGCTACACGTTCTCGTTCCTGCCCTTCATCTTCTTCATCCCGAAGCCGGCGATGACGTGGGGCAAGCTGGCGGCGTTCGGCGCGTTGATCGGCGTCGGCCAGTTCGGGCTGCTGTTCTGGGCAATGCGTTCCGACATCTCGCCCGGCCTGGCGTCACTGGTGATCCAGTCGCAGGTGTTCTTCACGATCGGTATTTCCGCCGTGGTTTACCGCGATCGCCTGAAGGCTTTGCAATGGCCCGCGTTCGCGCTGGCCGTCGGCGGCCTGGCCATCGTCGCGTCGCACGTGTCGACCCAGGCCGGCGTGACGGCGTTCGGCGTGGTGCTGGTCATCGGCGCCGCCCTGGCCTGGGCGGTGTGCAACCTCATCGCGCGCGCGGCCGGTCGCGTCGACGCCCTCGGCTTCATGGTGTGGTCGAGCCCGTTCGCGGCCGTGCCGCTGTGGATCATCAGCGTGCTGCAGAACGGCCCGCAGCAGATCGGCGACCAGCTGGCGCACGCCGGGCTCGTGCCCTGGTTCGCGGTGGGGTGGCAGGCGATCGGCAACACGTTGTTCGGCTACGGCGTGTGGAACTGGCTGCTGGCGCGCCACAGCGCGTCCACCGTCACGCCCACCGCGCTGCTGGTGCCGGTCTTCGGCATGACGGCGTCGGCGCTCGCGCTGCACGAAGGGCTGCCGGCGTGGAAGCTGGGCGCCGCGGCGCTGGTGATGGGCGGACTGGCGGTGAACCTGCTGGCCACGCGCCGCAAGGCCTGACGGCCACTCAGGCGATCGCCACCTGCAGCTTGCCGGCCCAGTGCCGCGTCAGCGGCGTCACCGGCTTGGCCAGGCAGCGCTCGTTGAGCACCGCGCGGCCCACGTGCTGCAGCTTGCTGGCGGCCGCGCAGTGCATCAGCGTCTGCGCGATCAGGTCGCGCCGCACATGGCTGCCGCCCAGGCGCGCGGCCGACTCGTGCACCAGGTACAGGCCGCGTACCGCCGCATCCGCTTCGCCGCGCTCCGCCGCGAGCAGGGCGCGCATCAGCGGCAGGCCCAGGTCGCGCGCGACGGCGTGGTTGCTGCGCGCGCCCTCTTCGGCCCGCATCACGCGTTCGGCGCAGCGCGCCACCCAGCCCTCGGCCTGCGCGCGCTCGCCGGCGCCCAGCATCGCGAGCACCACGTGCCAGTCGGTGAACGCGTGCACGCCGGCCTGCGCGGGGTCCGGCATCCAGCGTTGCAGCAGGTCCTTGAACAGCGCGTCGACTTCCACGTCCATCACGCGCAGGCGCCAGTACAGCGCGGCCGCGTCCACGCATTGAAGGCCGTGCGTCAACGCAGCGCCGGACAGGTGGGTATCGATCAGGCGCAGCGCGCCGGTGACGTCCAGCGCCTCCAGCCGGAACAGCGCGAGGTGCCACCACAGATGGCTCGCGAAGCGCGTGCCGTCCGTCCAGCCGGCCTGCTGCTGGCGCAGCCAGGTCGCGCCGTCGTCGAAACGGCCCTGCATCTCCATCGCATGCGTGACCGCGTGCACCGCCCACGGCACGCGCGCGGGCGCGTCCGCGCCGGCTTGCCGTTCCTGCGCCAGCGCAATCGCACGCCGGCCAAGATCCTCGGCCAACGCCAGCTGGTGGCACTCGGCCAGGCCGAACGCGTAGAGCCCCAGCACGCACGGAAACAGCGGGTCAGCGTCGTCCCATTCGGGCAGCGCGCGCGCCGGGCGCAGCCGCATGCTCGCCGAATCGCCGCGCGCGTGATCCCATTGATGCGCCCAGTGCAGCGCGAGTGCGTCGCGCGGATGCTCCAGCAACAGGTCGTCCCACAGCCGGAGCGCGGCCGACACGCGGCCATCCTGCAGCTTGGTCAGCGCCTCGAGGTGCGCCCGCTCGCGCGCGGTGGCGCGTGACGCGAGCGCGGCCGCCGACTCCAGCAGCTCGCGCGCGGCGGCGCGGTCGTCGGGCTGGTTCAGGCCCAGCCGGAAGCCCGCGTCCAGCAGCAGCGGCAGCAGCCAGCCGCCATCGGCCTCGCGCGCGGCCTGCAGTGCCAGGCGCGGCGTGTCGGCGAAGGTCATCATCTGCGACAGCGCCTCGTCCGCGCGATCGGCGGCGGCGCGCGACGTGGTTCCCAGACGCAGTCCGCGCGAGTCCCGCAGGGTCTCGGCAGACGCGTTCGTCATGCGACGGCCGCTCCGCGAACGCGTGGCCGCCACGCTGATGCGCGCTCGCGGAGGGCCGTGGCGGGTGGGGGCATCGCGCGTCGGGTCAGTCTTGCAGGCTCAGCCCCTCGGGCAGGCCCAGGTGCAGGTTCATCGTCTGCACGGCGGCGCCGGAGGCGCCCTTGCCGAGGTTGTCGATGCGCGCCATCAGCAGCACCTGGTCGGCGTTGCCGAACACGAACAGGTCGGCGCGCTGGGTGTCGTTGCAGGCCTGGACGTCGAACGAGCCTTCGGCCAGCACGGCCGGATCGGACAGCGGCATCACGTTGACGAACTGCTCGTCGGCGTAGCGCTGCGCGAGCACGGCGTGCACGCGCGCGGCGTCGGTGCCGGCGGCGAACTGGCTCGCATGGAACGGGATGCTCACCGTCAGGCCCTTGTAGAAGTTGCCGACGATGGGCATGAAGACCGGTGCGCGGGCGAGCAGCGAGCACGTCTTCATCTCGGGGATGTGCTTGTGCGCGAGGCCCAGCGCGTACGGGCGCGGCGCGCTGAGCGCGGCGTCGATCTGGCGTTCGCCATCCATCTGGCGCGCGTGCCAGCCCTGGTACTGCTCGATCATCTTCTTGCCACCGCCGGAGTAGCCGGTGATCGAGGTCGCCGTGATGTTCGCGTCGGGCGCCACGAGGCCGGCGTCGACCAGCGGGCGCATCAGCAGGATGAACGCGGTGGCGTGGCAGCCCGGGTTCGAGATGCGCTTGGCCGTGCGCAGCGCGTCGCGCTGGCCGGGAGCGAGTTCGGGCAGGCCGTAGACCCAGGTCGGGTCGGTGCGGTGCGCGGTGCTGGCGTCGATCAGGCAGGTGTGCGGGTTCGTGACCATCTTCGCGGCGGCGCGCGCGGCGTCGTCGGGCAGGCACAGGAACGCCACGTCGGCGGCGTTGAGCAGGCGTGCGCGCTCGGCGTCGTCCTTGCGCAGCTCGGGGGCGATGCGCAGCAGCTCGACGTCCGGGCGGGCGGCGAGCATCTCGTGGATGCGCAGGCCGGTGGTGCCTTCCTGGCCGTCGACGTAGACGAGGTATTTCTTCGGGGCGGTGGTCATGACGGGAATCTCCGGGCGCCGCGCGACCCGGCGGCCCGGACACGGCAAAATCGTTCGGCCGCAGCGGACACGTGGATCCGCCGGGCCAGCTTCTCAGATGCAAAGCATAAGGCAATGACATTACAGGATCCCTGTCGCGCTGAACTCCCCCGGCTTCACGTGCTGGTCCTGCCAGGCTGGCAGGGCTCGGGGCCGCTGCATTGGCAGAGCCGTTGGGAGGCGCTGTACGGCGACGTGCGAGTGGAGCAGAGCGACTGGATGCATCCGCTGCACGGCGACTGGATGATGCGACTGGACGAGGCGATCGGAGAACTCGAAAGCACAGAGGAGTCCCCCGCGATCGCGCTGGTGGCCCACAGCCTCGGGTGCCACCTGGTATCCGCCTGGGCCGCGCATTCGCGCAAGACCGCCCGCGTCCGCGCCGCGTTGCTGGTGGCGCCGCCCGACGTCGAACGCGACGAATTGCGCGCCGCGCTGCACTCGTTCACCCCCATCGTGCGCCAGCGGCTGCCGTTTCCGGCGCTGGCCGTGATCAGCGACGATGACCCGTTCTGCGAGCCGGCGCGCGCGCATGCGATGGCCGCCGACTGGGGCTGCCGCACGCTGGACGCCGGCTCGCGCGGGCACCTGAACAGCGCCTCGGGGCTGGGCGACTGGCCCGAAGGGCGGCAAATGCTGGCCGATCTGCTGCGTAACTGAGCACTCCGGCGCGAGCGACCCCGGTTTTCTGGCCGACAATCACCAGATGGTCACCAAAAAACCCAAGGGACTCGGCATGGGCCTCGAAGCCCTGCTCGGCCCCAAGCTCGACGAGACGCCGGCGCCCGCGGGCGGACCGGTGCAGCCCACCACGCTGAAGCTCACGCAGATGCAGGCCGGCAAGTACCAGCCGCGCACCCGCATGGACGAGGGCTCGCTGTACGAGCTGGCGGAAAGCATCCGCAGCCAGGGCATCATGCAGCCGATCCTCGTGCGACCGCTCGAGAGCGCAGGCGCGAAGGCGCAGCGCTACGAGATCATCGCCGGCGAGCGCCGCTTCCGCGCCGCCCGCCTGGCCGGCCTCGACGAAGTGCCGGTGCTGGTGCGCGAGGTACCCGACGAATCGGCCGCCGTGATGGCGCTGATCGAGAACATCCAGCGCGAGGACCTGAATCCGCTGGAAGAGGCGCAGGGCCTGAAGCGTCTCGTCGACGAATTCGGCATGACGCACGAACTCGCCGCGCAGGCCGTCGGCCGCTCGCGCAGCGCCGCCAGCAACCTGCTGCGCCTGCTCAATCTGACCGCACCGGTGCAGCAGCTGCTGATGGCCGGCGACCTGGACATGGGCCACGCCCGCGCACTGCTCACGCTGGAGCCGGCGCAGCAGATCCTGAACGCGACCGAGATCGTCGCCAAGAAGATGTCGGTGCGCGACGCCGAGAAGCTCGTCGCCCGCAGCCAGGTCAACGGCCGCCAGACGCCGCTGCTGCGCGTGAAGAAGGAAAAGCGCGGCGACATCGCGCGGCTGGAGGAGCAGCTGGCCGACCGCCTCGCCGCCGTCGTCGAGATCCGCATGCTCAAGAAGACGCGCCACGGCGAATCGGGCGAGATCGCGATCTCGTTCGGCTCGCTGGACGAGTTGAGCGGCCTGCTCGAGCGGCTGGGGCTCACCGAGGAGCAGTGAGCCGGCGCGGCCGGCGCCATCAGGGCAGGTTGCTGGTGATGCGCATGAGGGTGCCCGCCACGGCGGGCGTGAACTGCCAGGCATCGCGCGCGCTCGTCTGGTTGCTGCCCAGCCCGGCCGTCGTCAAGAGAAACGTCTGGCCGCCCAGCGAGGTGGCCACGCCCACTGTCGCGTCGCCCCGCAGCCACGGTGCGCTCGCAGCGATCGTTCCCAGCGCCGTGCTGCCGCCGGCGAGTTCCAGCTCGGTCAGCGCACCGGCCGCGCAGAAGCCGCCGGTTCCGGCCACGCAGGACAGCAGCGCCACCGGCGCCGCCGGCTGATCCAGCCGCGCGCTCGCCGCGCGCACCACGCCGACGTATTGCGAACCCATCGTCGTGCGCGTGGCGTTGTCGCCGCTGGCGAGGACGAAGGCCTGGCCCTGCTCGGGCGTGCCGGTGAGGATCAGCCCCTGGTCGGTCGCGCCCAGCAGCTGCAGCGTCGTCGTCGCGTCTTCCAGCAGCGTCGCTGCGCCGCCGGTCTTGCGAAGGGTCTCGAGCTGATAGAGCACCGCGGACGTCGTCGTGCCATTGGGCTCCATGGCGGCGACGTAGCTGCCCGCGTCGAGCAGCGAATAGGGCGCGATCGAGAATGTGCCCACCGGCAGCACGGTGCCGTTGCTCAGGGCCAGCAGCGTCACGCCATCGTTGACGTAGAGCGAGTGCGCGTCCGCCACCGCGGGCGCCTGGCCGAAGATCGACATCGTGTAGAGGCTCGCGGCATCCACCGAGACGCCGGCCACGGGCTGCGCCCAATGCAGTTCGTGCAACTGGTTGGCGATGCGCAGGTAGGCCAGGCCCGGCTGCGCCGGATCGGCGCCCACCCAGCTGTCGCCGGCGGCCATGCCGGCGACCTGCGGGATGCTCTGCGCCGCGAAGCTCGTATCGACGATCTCGAAGGTGGTGGGCCGCACCGAGAAGCCCGACTGGCCGCCCAGCGAGACGAAGAAGTACATCGGTCGGCCGGTAGCGGGGTCACGCAGCGGCGCGATGATCTTCAGGATATCGACAGGCGCGTCCGTGGCGCTCATGCCGGAGCGGATCGCCCAGTGGTGACTGCCGCCCTGCACGTCGATCCATGCATCGACGCCGCTGTCGTCGAGCGGCACGACGTCGGTCGGGATGAAGGCGTCGGTGACCGCCGACACCTGCACCGGCGCATGCGACTGGCCGCCGCGCAGGTCGATCGAATAGAGCTTGCCGTCGTTGTCGTAGAACACCTTCACGTGGCCCAGCGTCGTGACGGTGCCCGTGGTCGCGTCGTAGCGGGTCGCATCGGAGAACACGAGATGCGACGACGTCCAGATGATGCCGTTGCTCTGCACCAGCGGCACGCTCTGTACCGCGACCGTGGGGGCGGGCGGATCCCAGACACGCACGAACTGGTGATTCGAGTCCGCGGCCACGAACTCGGCCAGGAGGTAGGTCGACTCGGTCGGGTTGCCGCCGCTGTTGGACGGCGGTGTCGGGCTGCTGCCGCCGCCCCCGCCGCCGCATGCGGCCAGGCAAGACGCCAACACGGCGCAGGCAAGCGTTTGCCACAAGAGGCGAACACGCCTCGCGGTTCCGACCATCGGTTGACTCCACAAAGGGCCTGGTCGCCGGTGCGGCCCCGGGGCGGGGCTGCCGGTCTGATGCGCGACAAGGTCGTCGCCAGCCCGGTACGGCCGACACGGGGCTGGCGGGCGGGTCAATCCGCCCACGCGTGGAAAGAATCCTACAAGCGAGTTGAAATGTAGGGCGAGAAAGGACAAGATGAAACCGGAACAACACCCTATTCGACGCATCGCCGCACACAAATTCGTCGCACGCTGTAACCTACGGATTGAGAGACTCCGCAACGTTCCCGAACCCCCGCTGAACGGACTGCTCTGATGGCGCCCCGGCTCGCCGATACGTACTTCCCGCAAGAACGTTTCGGTCCGGCCCGGACTCCATCAAAACATTCCAGACGCAAGCGCCTGGCCCGACTCGAACACGCTTCGTGTCCGGCGCTTGCAGTGTCACTCAGCCCGGAGGTTTGTCATGGACGTGATCAGCCAGTTCGCAGCACGCTACGAACGTACCCGCGAGGAAGAACTCTCGCTCGAAGAGTACCTGGCCGAATGCAAGCGCAACCCCCTGGCGTATGCCACGGCGCCGGAACGCATGCTCAAGGCCATCGGCGAGCCGCAGTCGATCGACACGCGCAACGACCCGCGCATGTCGCGGTTGTTCGCCAACAAGGTCATCAAGATCTATCCCGCGTTCGCCGAGTTCTACGGCATGGAGGACGCGATCGAGCAGGTCGTCTCCTACTTCCGCCATGCGGCGCAGGGCCTGGAGGAAAAGAAGCAGATCCTCTACCTGCTGGGCCCGGTGGGCGGCGGCAAGAGCTCGATCGCCGAGCGGCTGAAGTCGCTGATGGAGCAGGTGCCGTTCTACGCGATCAAGGATTCGCCGGTCAACGAATCGCCGCTGGGCCTGTTCAACGCGATCGAGGATGGCGCGGTCCTGGAGAGCGAGTACGGCATCCCGCGCCGCTACCTCAACCGCATCATGTCGCCGTGGGCCGTGAAGCGGCTCGAGGAGTTCGGCGGCGACATCCGCAAGTTCAAGGTCGTCAAGCGCCGCCCGTCCATCCTCAAGCAGGTGGGCATCAGCAAGACGGAGCCGGGTGACGAGAACAACCAGGACATCTCGTCGCTGGTGGGCAAGGTCGACATCCGCAAGCTCGAGAGCTTCGCGCAGGACGACCCGGACGCGTACAGCTACTCCGGCGGCCTGTGCCTGGCCAACCAGGGGCTGCTCGAGTTCGTGGAAATGTTCAAGGCGCCGATCAAGGTGCTGCACCCGCTGCTCACCGCCACGCAGGAAGGCAACTTCAAGGGCACCGAAGGCTTCGGCGCGATCCCGTTCGACGGCATCGTGCTGGCCCACTCCAACGAGAGCGAGTGGAAGACCTTCCGCAACAACAAGAACAACGAGGCCTTCCTCGACCGGATCTACATCGTCAAGGTGCCGTACTGCCTGCGCGTGAGCGAGGAAGTGAAGATCTACGAGAAGCTCATCCGCGGCTCGTCGCTGGCGGACGCCACCTGCGCCCCGGGCACGCTCAAGATGATGGCGCAGTTCGCGATGCTCACGCGGCTGAAGGAGCCCGAGAACTCGTCGCTGTACTCGAAGATGCAGATCTACGACGGCGAGAACCTGAAGGACACCGACCCGCGCGCGAAGAGCTACCAGGAGTACCGCGACTACGCCGGCGTCGACGAAGGCATGAGCGGCATCTCCACGCGCTTCGCCTACAAGATCATCTCCAAGGTCTTCAACTTCGACAGCCTGGAAGTGGCCGCCAATCCGGTGCACCTGATGTACGTGCTCGAACAGCAGATCGAGCGCGAGCAGTTCCCGCCGGAGACCGAGCAGAAGTACGTCTCGTTCATCAAGGAGAACCTGGCGCCGCGCTACGCCGAGTTCATCGGCAAGGAGATCCAGACCGCCTACCTGGAGAGCTACTCCGAGTACGGCCAGAACATCTTCGACCGCTACGTGACCTACGCCGACTACTGGATCCAGGACCAGGAGTACCGCGACACCGACACCGGCGAGGTGTTCGACCGCAGCGCGCTCAACGCCGAACTGGAGAAGATCGAGAAGCCGGCGGGCATCTCCAACCCGAAGGACTTCCGCAACGAGATCGTCAACTTCGTTCTGCGCGCCCGCGCGCAGAACGCGGGCAAGAACCCGCTGTGGACGAGCTACGAGAAGCTGCGCGTGGTCATCGAGAAGAAGATGTTCTCCAACACGGAGGAACTGCTGCCCGTCATCAGCTTCAACGCGAAGGCCAGCGCCGACGAGGCCCGCAAGCACGAGGACTTCGTCAACCGCATGGTGCAGAAGGGCTACACGCCGAAGCAGGTGCGCCTGCTCTGCGAGTGGTACCTGCGCGTGCGGAAAAGTTCATGACGGCCCCACGGTCGCTGGCGCTCCCTGCCCCCGAGGGGCCGGCCGCGAGCGGCCCGGCAGAGCCGGTTCCGCCGCTCCCTTGAATCTCTCCTGGTTCATCCGAGCGGCAGCGCCGGACAGCAAAGGCACCACCCGCGTTGAATCAACGTCCTGAATGCCAACCGACGCAACGTCCATGCTTCAGCAAATTATTGATCGACGGCTGTCCGGCAAGAACAAGTCGGTCGGCAACCGCGAGCGCTTCCTGCGCCGCCACAAGGAGCAGATCCGCGAGGCGGTGCGGCGCGCGGTCGACGGCCGCGGCATCCGCGACCTGGAAAAGGGCGAGGACGTCCACATCCCCAAGCGCGACCTGAGCCAGCCGGTCTTCGGGCACGGGCAGGGCGGCAGGCGCGAGGCGGTGCATCCCGGCAACAGCGAGTACGTCACCGGCGACCGCGTCAAGCGGCCCGACGGCGGCGGCGGGAGTGGCAGCGGAGGCGGCCAGGCGAGCGATTCCGGCGAGGGCGAGGACGATTTCGTCTTCCACCTCACCAAGGAAGAGTTCATGCAGGCGTTCTTCGACGATCTCGCGCTGCCCAACCTGACCCGCACGCAGCTCGCCGATATTCCCGAATACAAGTCGCATCGCGCGGGCTTCGTCAACGACGGTACGCCCAGCAATCTCAGCATCGTGCGCTCGATGCGCGGCGCGCTCGGACGGCGCATCGCGCTGAGCGCCGACAGCCGCCAGGAGCTGCGCGACGCCGAGGCCGCGCTGGCCGTGCTCGACGAGCAGGGCGCCCAGGACGCCGTCTCGCTCAAGCAGAAGGCCGAGCTGCTCGAGCGCATCAAGTACCTCAAGGGCCACATCGCCCGCGTGCCTTTCCTCGATCCGCTGGACCTGAAGTTCCGCAACCGCGTCCGCGTGCCGGTGCCGTCCACGCGCGCCGTCATGTTCTGCGTGATGGACGTGTCGGGCTCGATGGACGAGTCGCGCAAGGAGCTCGCCAAGCGCTTCTTCATCCTGCTGTACCTGTTCCTGACGCGGCACTACGACAAGATCGAGGTGGTGTTCATCCGCCACCACACGCAGGCCGCGGAAGTCGACGAGCAGAACTTCTTCCACGCCACCGAGACCGGCGGCACCGTGGTCTCCAGCGCCCTGGTGCTGATGGACGAGATCATCCGCGCCCGCTACCCGGCCGACCAGTGGAACATCTACGGCGCGCAGGCCAGCGATGGCGACAACTGGCACCACGACTCCGGCCGCTGCCGCGAGCTGCTGACGGAGAAGATCCTGCCCAAATGCCGCTACTTCGCCTACGTGCAGGTGGCCGAGCCCGAGCAGAACCTGTGGGAGGAATACCAGCGCATCGTCGACGAGGTGCCGCACTTCGCGATGCGCAAGGCGATCGAGGCCTCGCAGATCTATCCGGTGTTCCGCGACCTGTTCCGCAAAGAGGGAGCGCCCGCAGCATGAGCACGCACGGCCGCCCGAAGGGCTCATACCCCCGCCTGGCGGGGAGGCGCGCAGCGCCAGGGGTGCCAACATGACCTTCCTCGAAAACAGACGCGCCGTCGGGCGCAACGCGAGCATCGACGAATACGGCGGCCGGCGCCGCCATGGCCCGCCGCAGGAACTCGTGCCGCTGAAGGAGCGGCCCGCGCAGCCCCTGCCCTCGCCCAGCGACTGGACCTTCGACACGATCGAGCAGTACCACGAGGTGATCCGCGCGACCGCGCAGCGCTTCGGGCTCGACACCTATCCGAACCAGCTCGAGATCATCACCTCCGAGCAGATGATGGACGCCTACGCGAGCGTCGGCATGCCGGTGAACTACCGGCACTGGAGCTACGGCAAGGAGTTCATTGCCACCGAGAAGAACTACAAGCGCGGCCAGATGGGCCTCGCCTACGAGATCGTCATCAACTCCGACCCGTGCATCTCCTACCTGATGGAGGAGAACACGATGGCCATGCAGGCGCTCGTCATCGCGCACGCCGCCTACGGCCACAACAGCTTCTTCAAGGGCAACTACCTGTTCCGGATGTGGACGGATGCGTCGTCCATCATCGACTACCTGGTCTATTCGAAGAACTACGTGGCCGAATGCGAGGGCCGCTACGGCCTCGACGCCGTCGAGGAACTGCTCGACTCGTGCCATGCGCTGATGAACCACGGCGTCGACCGCTATCGCCGCCCGAGCAAGCTCTCGCTCGCGCAGGAGCAGGCGGCGCGCGCTGATCGCGAGGCCTATGCGCAGCTGCAGGTCAACGACCTGTGGCGCACGCTGCCGCGCAAGGCCGCCAGCGACGACGCCGCCGCGCCGGAACGCCGCTTCCCGAGCGAGCCGCAGGAGAACCTGCTGTACTTCATCGAGAAGAACGCGCCGCTGCTGGAGCCCTGGCAGCGCGAGATCGTGCGCGTCGTGCGCAAGATCGCGCAGTACTTCTACCCGCAGCGCCAGACCCAGGTGATGAACGAGGGCTGGGCCACGTTCTGGCACCACCGGCTGCTCAACCAGATGTACGACGACGGCTACCTGGCCGACGGCATGATGATCGAGTGGCTGAAGTCGCACACCAACGTCGTCGCGCAACCGCCGGTCACCTCGCGCCACTACTCGGGCATCAACCCGTACGCGCTGGGCTTCGCGATGTACACCGACATCAAGCGCATCTGCGAGAACCCGACCGACGAGGATCGCCAGTGGTTCCCCGACTTCGCCGGCACGGCCTGGCTGCCCACGCTCGACCACGCGATGCGCAACTTCAAGGACGAAAGCTTCATCGGCCAGTACCTGTCGCCCAAGCTGATGCGCGAGTTCCGGCTGTTCGCGATCGTCGACGACGAGAAGGACTCGGAGCTGGAGATCGCCGCCATCCACGACGAGAACGGCTATCGGCGGCTGCGCGAATCGCTGTCGCGCCAGTACGACCTCGGCTCGCGCGAACCCAACATCCAGGTCTGGAACGTGAACCTTCGCGGTGATCGCTCACTCACATTGCGGCACGCGCAGCACAACGATCGGCCGCTGCACGAGACCTCGCAGGAGGTGCTCAAGCATGTCGCGCGGCTGTGGGGCTTCGACGTCCACCTCGAGAGTGTCAACGGCGCCGGCGAGACCACGCGGCGCTGGTCGGTGGCGCCCAGCAAGGGCTGACGTGTTGCCGCTCATCCATGTCGGGGATGACAGCGATCTCTGCCGGATGTAACGTCCCGTTCGCGGCAAGACGTCAGGAGGTTCCCGGATGCTGAAGGTCGCGATTCTTGCGGCTGCGCTGGCAGCCGCATTGACGGCCCAGGCCGTGAAGCCAGCCCCCACCCCCGGCGCGACGCCCGTCGAAGCGGGCGCGCTCGACCCGATGGCGCCGATCGCCGAGCCGGACGTTCTCGCCACGCCCCCCGCGTCGGCGGTCGACTGGACGCTCCTGCATCCCGCGCCGCACGCCGGCCTGGCCTTCAAGGACGCCGCCGCCGAGCCGGCCCCGGCAATGGCCGCCATGCCGGACGCCGGCAGGCGGCACGGACTGATCCCGGCCCTGTTCGCGCTGGGCGCGCTGGTGGTGCTGCTGCGCAAGCGCCCGCTGTGAACCGCGCGGCTACAGGCTGAAGATCTTCCCGGGATTCATGATGTTGTGCGGATCGAGCGCCTGCTTGATCCGCCGCATCATCGCCACCGCGCCCGCGCCCGCCTCCTCGACGAGGAAGCCCTGCTTGTGCAGCCCGATGCCGTGTTCGCCGGTGCAGGTGCCGCCGGCGGCGATCGCGCGCTGCACCAACTGGTGGTTGAGCCGCTCGGCGGTTTCGCGCTCGGCGGGAAGTGCGGGGTCGATCAGGTAGGCAACGTGGAAGTTGCCGTCGCCCACGTGGCCGACGAGGAAGTGCGGAATGCCGGCCGCGTCGGCCTCGGCCAGCGCCTGCGTCACCGCCTCGCCCAGGCCGGAGATCGGCACGCAGCAATCGGTGGTGACCGCGCGGCAGCCGGGACGCAGCTGCAGCCCGGACAGGAACGCGTGGTGGCGCGCCGTCCACAGCCGCGTGCGTTCCTCGGGCGTGCGCGCCCACTCGAACGCCGTGCCGCCGCGCTCGGCCGCCAGTTCCTGCACGGTGGCGGCCTGCTCGGCCACGCTCGCGTCGCTGCCGTGGAACTCCATCAGCAGCATCGGCTTCTCGGGCAGGCCCAGCCTGTCGTGCGCGTTGACGGCGATCACGGCGTTGGCGTCCAGCAGCTCGCAGCGCGCGATGGGCACGCCCACCTGGATCAACGCGATCACCGTGTCGACCGCGGCCGACGCGTCGTCGAAGGAGCAGACGGCGGCGGCCACGCTCTCCGGCAACGGATGCAGCTTCAGCGTGACCTCGGTGATCACGCCCAGCGTGCCTTCGCTGCCCACCATCAGGCGCGTGAGGTCGTAGCCGGCGCTGGACTTGCGCGCCCGCGTGCCGGTGCGGATCACCTCGCCGCCGGCGGTGACCACCGTCAGCGCCAGTACGTTCTCGCGCATGGTGCCGTAGCGGACGGCGTTGGTGCCAGACGCCCGCGTGGCCGACATGCCGCCCAGCGTCGCGTCGGCACCCGGATCGATCGGGAAGAACAGGCCCGAGTCCTTGATCTCGCGGTTGAGCTGCATCCGCGTGACGCCCGCCTGCACCGTGACGGTGAGATCCTCGGGGTTGAGCCGCAGCAGCTTGTCCATGCGCGACAGGTCGACGCTGACGCCGCCCTGCACGGCCAGCAGGTGCCCCTCCAGCGAGGAGCCGGCGCCGTACGGGATCACGGGCACGCGATGCTCGGCGGCGCTCGCGACGACGAAGGCCACCTCCTCGGTGCTCTCGCAGAACACCACGGCCTCCGGCGGCGGCACGTCGAACGGCGACTCGTCGCGGCCGTGCTGCTCGCGCACCGCGAGCGACTGCACGAAGCGCTCGCCGAAGCGCGCGCGCAAGGCCTCGATCATCGCGGCCGGCATCAGCCGCGGCAGCACGTTCAGGGAGAAGTCGACGGGCGTGTTCATGGCGGCTCCAGTCTACGCCCGCGGCCCGCGCGGCACGGCGCGGCGGCCGGAGGTCCTACACTCCCACGATGGCCAATCGACTCTCGCAAATCGCCACCCGCACCGGCGACGACGGCACCACCGGACTGGGCGACGGCACGCGCGTGCCCAAGAGCCACGGGCGGATCGGCGCCATGGGCGACGTGGACGAGCTCAACTCGCACATCGGCGTGCTGCTGGCCGAGCCGCTGCCCGACGACGTGCGCGACCTGCTGGTGACGATCCAGCACGAGCTGTTCAACCTCGGCGGCGAGCTGTCCATTCCCGGCTACACGCTGCTCAAGGGCGACGCCGTCGCCGCGCTGGACGCCGCGCTGGCGCACTACAACGCCGCGCTGCCGCGCCTGCAGGAGTTCATCTTGCCGGCCGGCACGCGCAGCGCGTCACTCGCGCACGTGGCGCGCGCGGTGGCGCGACGCGCGGAGCGCGCGGTCGTCACGCTGGCCGCCAGCGAGACGATCAACAACGCGCCGCGGCTGTTCCTGAACCGCCTGTCCGACCTGCTGTTCGTGCTGGCGCGCGTGCTCAATCGCGCCAACCTCGACGGGCTGGGCGGCGACGACGTCTACTGGCACAGCGCGCGGCTGGCGCGCAACCAGGATCCGAACGTTGCTTAGGCCTTCGCGCGGCGCCGCGCCAGCACCGCGTCGCGCAGCACGTCCAGCACGGTGATCGAGTCGTCCCAGCCGATGCAGCCGTCGGTGATGCTCTTGCCGTATTCGAGCGCCCCCGGATCGTCCTTGCCCGGCGTGAACTTCTGGGCGCCGGCGTGGAGGTGGCTCTCCACCATCACGCCGAAGATGCAGTCGTTGCCCGAGGCCACCTGGTCGCCCACGTCGCGCGCGACCGCCACCTGGCGCTCGAACTTCTTCTCGCTGTTGGCATGGCTGAAGTCGATCATCAGCTTGCAGCCGAGCTTGGCCGATTCCAGCTCGGCGCACGCGGAGCTCACGCTCGCCGCATCGTAGTTCGGAGACTTGCCGCCGCGCAGGATCACATGGCAATCCTTGTTGCCGCGGGTCTCGACGATGGCCACCTGGCCGTTCTTGTGCACCGACATGAAGTGGTGCGGCCGGCCCGCTGCCTGGATCGCGTCGATGGCGATCTTCAGGTTGCCGTCGGTGCCGTTCTTGAAGCCCACCGGCGCCGACAGGCCCGAGGCCAGCTCGCGGTGCACCTGGCTCTCGGTGGTGCGCGCGCCGATGGCGCCCCAGCTGATCAGGTCGCCGATGTACTGCGGCGAGATGACGTCCAGGAACTCGCCGGCCGCCGGAACGCCCAGCCGGTTGATGTCCACCAGCAGCTGGCGCGCGATGCGCAGGCCCTCATGGATGCGGTAGCTCTCGTCGAGGTACGGATCGTTGATCAGGCCCTTCCAGCCGACCGTGGTGCGCGGCTTCTCGAAGTACACGCGCATCACGATCTCGAGGGTATCGGCGTACTTCTCGCGCTCGGCCTTGAGCTTGCGCGCGTACTCCAGCGCGGCCACCGGGTCGTGGATCGAGCACGGGCCGATCACCACCAGCAGCCGGTCATCCGAGCCGGCCAGGATGTTGCGGATCGCCGAGCGCGTGTTGCCGATCAGCGTTTCCAGCGGCGTGCCGGCGATCGGGAAGAAGCGGATCAGGTGCTCCGGCGGCGGCAGCGGCGTGACATCGCGGATGCGCTGGTCGTCGGTATCGCTGGTGCGTTCGCTCAGCGACAACGTGTGGCGCGCTTCGGTCGGCTGCTTGGGAATCGTCATCGGTCGTCTTTCCAGGGATGTCGCCGGGCTGGCGTCGTTGCTTGGCGGGGCGGGCACCGGCGAAAAAAAACCGCCGGGTTCGCCGGCGGTCTTTCGAAGGTCTTCGCTGCTTACTTGCGTGCGATCGCTTCTCGAGCCACCTGACGGGGCGAGAACCAAAAGTACGCAAAAAAGAAACGGGAGACGTTCATGGAAATTCGAATGTAGCACGCAAGCCCGAAAACCAAGCTTCGCGCACGGGAAACCGTGCCTTCAAGCACTTTCTCAGGCAGTCCCGCCCACGACCAGCCCGTCGATGCGCAGCGTGGGCTGGCCCACGCCCACCGGCACGCTCTGGCCTTCCTTGCCACAAACGCCCACGCCGGAGTCGAGCTCCAGGTCGTTGCCGATCATCGAGATGCGCGTCAGCGCCTCCGGCCCGTTGCCGATGAGCGTGGCGCCCTTGACCGGGTAGAGGATCTTGCCGTTCTCCACCCAGTACGCCTCGCTGGCCGAGAAGACGAACTTGCCGCTCGTGATGTCCACCTGGCCGCCGCCGAAGTTGGTGGCGTACAGGCCGCGCTTGATCGAGGCGACGATCTCCTCGCGCGGCTTGTCGCCGGCCAGCATGTAGGTGTTGGTCATGCGCGGCATCGGCGTGTGCGCGTAGCTCTCGCGCCGGCCGTTGCCGGTGGGCTTGACGCCCATCAGGCGCGCGTTCATCGAGTCCTGGATGTAGCCGCGCAGGATGCCGTCCTCGATCAGCACGTTGCGCTGGCTCGGGTTGCCCTCGTCGTCGACGTTGAGCGATCCGCGGCGGTCGGCGATGGTGCCGTCGTCCAGCACGGTGACGCCCTTGGCCGCGACGCGCTTGCCGATGCGGCCCGCGAACGTGCTGGAGCCCTTGCGGTTGAAGTCGCCTTCCAGGCCGTGGCCGACGGCCTCGTGCAGCAGCACGCCGGGCCAGCCCGGGCCGAGCACGACCGTCATCTCGCCGGCCGGCACCGGGCGCGACTCGAGGTTGACCAGCGCCGCGTTGACCGCCTGGTCGACGTACTTGGACAGCACGTTGTCGGTGAAGTAGCCCAGGCCGAAGCGTCCGCCGCCGCCGCCCGAACCCGTCTCGCGGCGGCCGTTCTGCTCGGCGATGACGGTGATGGACAGGCGCACCAGCGGCCGCACGTCGGCGGCCCGCGTGCCGTCGGCGCGCGCGATCAGCACCACGTCGTGCTCGGCGGCCAGGCCGGCCATCACCTGCACCACGCGCGGGTCGCGCGCGCGGGCCATCTTCTCGATGCGCTCCAGCAGCGCTACCTTCTGCGTGGAGTCGAGCGTGGCGATCGGGTCGCCGGTGCCGTACAGCAGGCGGCTGCCGGAGACCTTCGTCTTGTTCTGCAGCTTCACGCGCCGGCTCTGGCCGGCCGACGCGATGGCCCGCACGGTGCGCGCGGCGTCCATCAGCGAGGCGGCGGAGATGTCGTCGGAATACGCGAAGGCCGTCTTCTCGCCGGCGACCGCGCGCACGCCCACGCCCTGGTCGATGGAGAAGCTGCCACTCTTGACGATGCCTTCCTCCAGGCTCCAGCCCTCGTGGCGGGTGGTCTGGAAGTACAGGTCGGCGTCGTCGATGCGGTGCTCGCCCATCGCGGCCAGCGTGGCGGCGAGCGAGGCCTCGGTGAGGCCGAACGGGTCGAGCAGCAGGCCTTGGGCGATGGCCAGACGTTCGATCGTGGGTTCGCGAGTGATCACGGCGGGCTCCTGGTGCGACGGCCCGTGGATCGGGCCGGCTTTGCGAAAGTTAACTCATTTTGCAGGGGTTTCACTAACCTCGGCCGCGGCGCGCGGGCGTTGAACAAGGACATCGCCGAAGCTTTCCGGCGACGCCACCCCAGCATGGGAGTCTGACATGTTCAACCACGCAACGCTCGCCGCGAACCCCTTGGCCCTGCGCGCCGCCTCGCCCTGAGGCAGATCACCCGGACGACCGGGTGGGTTCCAGGAGTTCACAGGGACTGTCCGCTCGCGCGGCCAGTCCCTTTTTTTCACCGTCGATTTGCGGTGCGCGTTGGTTTGCGGGGCGCGCTGGGTCAGGCACGACTCACCGGGGGAGCTTGTTTTGTTCGTGTCCCCCGTCGGCCTGCGGCCTCCTCCTCCTTAACCTCACAAAACAAGCTCCCCCGGTGAGTCGTGCCGGGCACGGCGTGCCGGCAGACAACATTCGCTGGGGAAGAGTGCGCGGGGTTTTTTTGAAGGTGTTTGGCATCGTCGGGCCATCGAGGCCGCGACGATGCCCGCGGCCTGCGTTTCCACGCGCCATCGGACTTGACGCGAACCTCGCGTCGCGACGCCGGCGCTTCTTGTCTTGACGGACAAGGGGACGTCACTTTGCCAACGGCGTCATCCTGCGCGCAGTCGCAGGAGCCACGCGGGCGGATGCGCTGTCTCAGGGGAGGTGGATTCCGCGACTGCGCGCGCAA
>FTKD01000130.1_pt3 | contig 53241 bp, 52 predicted proteins | sample 1658191 | NCBI WGS metagenome assembly FTKD01 (sample SAMEA3914808, study PRJEB12502) | metagenome | biome: forest; material: soil | place: Canada | collected 2011-08-03 | depth 0.3 m
CCGGCCTCGTCGATGACGTCGATCGCCTTGTCGGGCAGGTGGCGGTCGTTGATGTACTTGGCCGACAGCTCGGCGGCGGCCTGCAGCGCGCCGATGGCGTACTTGACGCTGTGATGCTCCTCGAAGCGCGACTTGAGGCCCTTGAGGATCTCGACGGTCTGCTCCACGGTGGGCTCGTTGACGTCCACCTTCTGGAAGCGCCGCGACAGCGCCGCATCCTTCTCGAAGATGCCGCGGTACTCGGTGAACGTGGTGGCGCCGATGCACTTCATCGAGCCGTTGGACAGCGCCGGCTTGAGCAGGTTGCTCGCGTCCAGCGTACCGCCCGACGCGGCGCCCGCGCCGATCAGCGTGTGGATCTCGTCGATGAACAGCACGGCGCGCGGCTGCTCCTTGAGCTGCTTGAGCACGCCCTTGAGGCGCTGCTCGAAGTCGCCGCGGTACTTGGTGCCCGCCAGCAGCGCGCCCATGTCCAGCGAGTAGACGACCGCGTCGGCCAGCACGTCGGGCACGTCGTTCTGCGTGATGCGCCAGGCCAGGCCCTCGGCGATGGCCGTCTTGCCGACGCCCGCCTCGCCCACCAGCAGCGGGTTGTTCTTGCGCCGGCGGCACAGGATCTGGATGACGCGCTCCACCTCGTGCTCGCGGCCGATCAGCGGATCGATCTTGCCGTCGCGGGCCATCTGGTTCAGGTTCTGCGTGAACTGGTCCAGCGGAGAGCCCTTGCCCTCGCCGCCCTCGTCCTTCTCGGCCTGCTCGCCGGCCGATTCGCCGCTGGCCTTCGGCGGCTCCGGCGGATCCGACTTCTTGATGCCGTGGGCGATGTAGTTGACGACGTCCAGGCGCGTGACGCCCTGCTGGTGCAGGTAGTACACGGCGTGCGAATCCTTCTCGCCGAAGATGGCCACGAGCACGTTGGCCCCGGTGACTTCCTTCTTGCCGCCGCCGGTGGACTGCACGTGCATGATCGCGCGCTGGATCACGCGCTGGAAGCCCAGCGTGGGCTGCGTGTCGACCTCTTCCGAGCCGCCCACCGTGGGGGTGTTCTCGCGGATGAAGGTGGACAGGCTCTTCCTCAGGTCCTCGATGTTGGCCGCGCAGGCGCGCAGCACTTCGGCGGCAGACGGGTTGTCCAGCAACGCGAGCAGCAGGTGCTCGACGGTGATGAATTCATGCCGCTGCTGACGCGCCTCGACAAACGCCATGTGCAGGCTGACTTCCAGTTCTTGCGCAATCATGCGGCCTCCATAATGCATTGAAGCGGGTGTCCGTAGCGACGTGCGGCGGCCAGCACCAACTCGACCTTCGTGGCGGCGATGTCCTTGGTGAACAAGCCGCACACGCCACGCCCTTCATGGTGGATCTTCAACATGATCTGCGTGGAGGTTTCGAGGTCCAACTTGAAATATTCCTGCAGCACCATGACGACGAACTCCATGGGAGTGAAGTCGTCATTGAGCAGCACCACCTGGTACATGCGGGGCGGCTTGGTACGTGCAGCCTTGCGTTCGGCCACGACCGCGCCCTGGCCCGAGTCGGGCAGACTCGGCTTGGGCGGCGCGGCGGGCGGTGGTGGAGGAGTTTCCTCGGGCATGAATTGATTCTATAGACTCGCGCACGTCCGGGCACGATGGGACACATCGTCGCCCTGACAGGGTCAAGAGCATTGCCGGATAAGCTCCGCTCAGGCGATGCATTTCGGGACGACGCGCCTCATTTCAAGACGAGCGTACTGGACAAGTTCCCGCGCCGGCCCGACCGCCGGGCGGCGCCGGCAGGATGGGACACGCAGGGCGATTCGCATGGCCCCAAGTTAGCACGCCGAACGGCGTCCTTGGGCCCCTGTTGCAATGACCTGACGGGATTTTTTCAGGGCCCGCACGACGACCGTCGTGCCGCCCTCACGCGCCCAGGCGCGCCTGCAGTTCCGCGACCTGGCCGCGCAGGTACTCGTTCTCGGCGGTGAGCTCGGCGACGCGATCCTGCAGCGCCTGCACCTCGGTCGTCGGCGTCTGGCTGGCCTCGACGCGCGGCTTCTTCGTGGACTCGCGCGCCCGCTTGGCCGCCTGCTTCAGTTCGTCCTTGCCGGCCGCGGCCGCGGCCACCTGCTCTTCCATCGGGAGTCCGGCCACGGCCGCCGCCGCGTTCAGCGAGATCGTGCCGGCGCGCACGGCCGCCACCAGCTCGGGCGCGGCCTGCTTCTGGATCTTCTCGACCATCGTGACCTGGCTGGGCGTCAGCTTGGCCGCCTTGGCGATGGCCTCGCGCGACTTCAGCGGCGCCTCGGCCGCCACGGCCGGCTCGCCGTCGAAGGGCGACACCGGATCGGCCTCGCCCAGCACCTCGGCGCGCATGTGCGCGTCCTTCTTGGCGGCGCGCGCGGCGGCCTCGCGGTCGGCGACGATCTCCTTCTTGCGCAGCGCGAGCACGCCGCGCTGGAAGTCGGAGACGCTGCGGCGGCCCAGGTGCTGGTCGATCATCCACAGGTGCACGTCCTCGATCGACCTGAAGCGCGGGTTCTGCACCGTGTTGAACGGCAGGCCGTGCTTCAGGCAGATGCCGTAGCGGTTGTGGCCGTCCACGAGGACGTCGCCCCACAACACCAGCGCGTCGCGGCAGCCCTCGGCCAGCAGGCTGCGCTCCAGCGCGTCGTGCTCGTCGGGGGTCAGCGGGTCGATGTAGCTCTTGAGGTCTTCCTGGACGACGATGTTCACGGTATTGGAGTGGGAGAAAGGAAAATAAAACCCCAGTCGAATCAACGATCTGGGGCTTGTTCTTGAAGTAAATTCGACCTCGACGAGGCCGACCGGGCGCTTCACTTCACATGTGATCGATCATCACCTGTCCGAAGCCCGAGCACGACACCTGCGTCGCGCCATCCATCAGGCGCGCAAAGTCGTAGGTGACCTTCTTGCTCTGGATGGAGCGCTCCATCGACGAGATGATCAGGTCGGCCGCTTCCGTCCAGCCCATGTGGCGCAGCATCATCTCGGCCGACAGGATCTCGGAGCCCGGGTTCACGTAGTCCTTGCCGGCGTACTTCGGCGCGGTGCCGTGGGTGGCCTCGAACATGGCCACGGTGTCGGACATGTTGCCGCCCGGGGCGATGCCGATGCCGCCCACCTGGGCCGCCAACGCGTCGGAGATGTAGTCGCCGTTCAGGTTGAGCGTGGCGATGACCGAGTATTCGGCCGGGCGCAGGATGATCTGCTGCAGGAACGCGTCGGCGATCGAATCCTTGACGGTGATGTCGCGGCCGGTCCTCGGGTTCTTGAACTTCACCCACGGGCCGCCGTCGATCAGTTGCGCGCCGAACTCCTTTTGCGCCAGCGCGTAGCCCCAGTCGCGGAAGCTGCCCTCGGTGTACTTCATGATGTTGCCCTTGTGCACCAGCGTGACGGAGGGCTTGTCGTTGTCGATCGCGTACTGCAGCGCCTTGCGCACCAGGCGCTCGGTGCCTTCGCGCGACACCGGCTTGACGCCGATGCCCGAGGTCTGGGGGAAGCGGATCTTGGTGACCTTGAGTTCGTCCTGCAGGAACTTGATCAGCTTCTTCGCGTTCTCGCTCTCGGCCTCGTACTCGATGCCGGCGTAGATGTCTTCCGAGTTCTCGCGGAAGATCACCATGTCCACCTTCTCGGGGTGCTTCACCGGCGACGGCACGCCCTTGAAGTACTGCACCGGGCGCAGGCAGACGTAGAGGTCGAGCTGCTGGCGCAGCGCCACGTTCAGCGAGCGGATGCCGCCGCCCACCGGCGTGGTGAGCGGGCCCTTGATGGAGACGATGTATTCCTTGACGAGATCCAGCGTCTCGTCCGGCAGCCAGACGTCGGGGCCGTAGACCTGGGTGGACTTCTCGCCCGCGTAGATCTCCATCCAGTGGATCCGGCGCTTGCCGGCGTAGGCCTTGGCCACCGCGGCGTCGACCACCTTGAGCATGACCGGCGTGATGTCGGCGCCCGTGCCGTCACCCTCGATGTACGGGATGATGGGCTGGTCGGGGACGTTCAGGGAGAAGTCGGCATTGACCGTGATCTTCTGCCCGCCCGCCGGGACGGTGACATGTTGGCTCATTGAGGCTGGCTCCGCGTTGTTCTGGTTGGCAGGGGCATCAGGAGGCCCCTGAAAAAAATAAATTCTAGTTCACAAAAATCTGTCAACCGCTCGACAGGGGGATGCGTTTGAGGGCTGCTATGCCCTGACGGGCAAGCAACTTCAACTCCCTTAAGGTACCTTAAAATGACCAAGCTCCTGGCCGCCCTGATCGTCTCCACCTTCGCCGTCGGCGCCTTCGCCGCTGATGCCGCTTCGGCTCCCGCTTCCGCCGCCGCCCACAAGGCCAAGGCCGAGAAGAAGGCTGAGAAGAAGGCTGCTGCCGCTTCGGCCGCCGCTTCGAAGTAATCTTCGAGCTTTCAGCTGAATCGCTCCGGCTCGCCGGCGCGGTTCCAGAATTGAGAACGCCCGGCTCCGGCCGGGCGTTTTCATTTGCGCCTCGCGTTTCCGAGGCGCTCAGCGCTCAGCCCTCGCCCCCCGCGGGCTTGGCCACGTGGCTGACGGCATGGCCGGCGCGCTCGTACTCGCGCCAGCGCTGGCGCCCCGCCTCCCGGTGCTCGGGCTCGAGGCCGACGATGGCGATCAGGCGGTCGAAGGCGCCGACCTCCTCCACCGGATGTCCCGCCAGCGACACCCCGACGCGGCAGGCCGCCGGCGCCGCCCCGCCCTTCATGAGCACGATCGGCGACAGCGCGACCCGCTGCGCGTCGCCCGCATCGCGCGGGAGCACGGCATGCGGCAGGAATTCGAGCGCCTCGAACGTCCACAAGGCCTGGTCGAGGCGGTCCAGCGTCGCCGGATCGCCGTGCACCGCCACCCTGGCGCCCGAGCGATACGCCTTGCGCAGCAACCGGCACGCGTAATCCAGCGGATTCGCGATGCCGGTGTGGAAGGCGACCTCCGTCATCTCTCGGGAAGCGAGGGTCGCACCCGAGCCAAGCCGAACTCCCCCTCGGGGGCAGCGACGGGAGGAGCGAGGGGGGTCGTCATTTCGCCTTCGACATGACGAAGTGCGTCAGCAGCGGCACCGGGCGGCCGGTGGCGCCCTTGGCGGCGCCGGAGCGGTGCGCCGTGCCGGCGATGTCCAGGTGGGCCCACGGGAACTTGGCCGTGTAGCGCTGCAGGAACTTGGCCGCGGTGATCGAGCCGCCGGCGCGGCCGCCGATGTTGGCCATGTCGGCGAAGTTGCTCTTGAGGAGCTCGTCGTACTCGTCGTCCAGCGGCATGCGCCAGGCCGGATCCAGGCCGGCGGCGGCGGCGGCCAGCAGGTCGGCGGCCAGCGTGTCGTCGGGCGAGAACAGGCCGCTGTTGTGGTGGCCCAGCGCGATGACGATGGCGCCCGTGAGCGTGGCGATGTCGACGACGGCCGCCGGCTTGAAGCGCTCGGCGTAGGTCAGCGCGTCGCACAGGATCAGGCGGCCCTCGGCGTCGGTGTTCAGGATCTCGATGGTCTGGCCCGACATGCTGGTCACGACGTCGCCCGGCTTGGTGGCCTTGCCCGAGGGCATGTTGTCGCAGGTGGGGATCAGGCCCACGAGGTTGACCTTGAGCTTGAGCTCGGCCACCGCGCGCAACGTGCCCAGCACGCTGGCCGCGCCGCACATGTCGAACTTCATCTCGTCCATCTCGGGGCCCGGCTTCAGCGAGATGCCGCCGGTGTCGAACGTGATGCCCTTGCCCACCAGCACCACCGGCGCGTCCTTCTTGGCGCCGCCCTTGTACTGCATGACGATGAACTTCGGCGGCTCGTCGGAGCCGCGCGCCACGGACAGGAACGAGCCCATGCCCAGCTTCTCGCAGGCCTTGCGATCGAGCACTTCCACGTCGAGGCCATGGGTCTTGACCATGGCCAGCGCCTGCTCGCCCAGGAAGGTGGGCGTGGCGAAGTTGCCCGGCAGGTTCGCGCACTCGCGCGCGAGGTCCATGCCCGAGACGATGGCGGCGCCTAGCCCCAAGCCCGTCTTCGCGGTGGCCACGGCGGCCTTGGGAACCACGTACGACACCTTGGCCAGCGCCGGCGCGGGCGCCGCGCTGGGCTTGGTCTTCGTGTAGTGGTAAGCGGCGTCGCCCACGGCGATGGCCAGCGCCTCCGCGTGCGCCGCGGTGGATTCGCCGCCGATCACGGCCAGGTGCTTCGCGGGGCCGGCCTTGACGGTGGACAGCGCCGACGCGACGGCCGACTTGAAGGCCTTGGGCGAGGTGTCGCGCGCGACGGCCAGCACCACGCGGCCGGCCTTCACGCCGGTGACCCGCGGCAGGTAGACCGAGCGGCCGGCCTTGCGTTCAAGGTCGCCGCCCTTGAGCGCGTCGGCGAGCGCCGCGTCGACGGCGCCGCCGTAGGAGGGCAGGTCGCCCGAGGCAGGCACGACGACGATCAGTGCGTCGGCATTGACACCGGCGACGCCTGCTTCGGGTAGAGCCAGGGTTTGGAAGTCCATGGTGGGTACTTGTCGATTGGAGATAATCGCGCGATGTTATTCGATTCGACCGTCCGCAAGGAGCTGGCGCGCAGTTTTGGTGCGACGCTGATGGTGATCCTCACCATCTTCATGACCAACCTGGTCATCCGCACGCTGGGCCTCGCGGCCAACGGCGCCGTGGCCGCACAGGACGTCGTGTTCATCTTCACGCTGCTCGCGCTCCAGACGCTGCCCACCATCCTGTCGCTGTCGCTGTTCATCGGCGTCATCCTCACGCTGGGCCGCATGTATCGCGAGAGCGAGATGGCGATCTGGTTCTCCAGCGGTATCGGGCTGGCGCGCTTCATCCGCCCGGTGCTCGCCACCAGCTGGCCCATCGTCGTGCTCGTCGGCATCCTGATGCTGTTCGTATGGCCGTGGAGCTACACCCAGTACAACGACCTGCGCCAGCGCTTCGAGCAGCGCGCCGACGTGCTGCGCGCCTCGCCGGGCCAGTTCCAGGCATCGGGCGACGGCCGTCGCGTGTTCTTCGTCGAGAAGGCCGCCAGCGCCGTCAGCGGCGGCGGGCGCAACGTGTTCATCATGAACGACCTGGGCACGCGCGAGTCGGTGGCGGTGTCGCAGTCGGGCAAGATCGAGAACGTCGGCGAGGATCGCTTCCTCGTGCTCGACTCGGGCCACATGGAACAGAGCGACAAGACCTCGGGCGAGCACACCCACGTCGAGTTCAAGAACTACCGCGTCCACGCCGGCACCGGCGGCGCTCCGAGCAACGCGGCGCCGTCGCCGCGCGCGGTCGACACAGTCGACCTGCTGCTGACCGGCGGCCCGGCCTACATGGGCGAGCTCACCTGGCGCCTGGGCCTGATCCTGGGCGCCACCAACCTGCTGTTCATGGGCATCAGCCTGTCGGCCGCCAACCCGCGCCGGGCCAGCAACTGGGGCCTGCTGTTCGCGGCGCTGGCCTTCGTCATCTACTACAACCTGCTCAACCTCACGCAGGCCTGGGTGGGCAGCGGGCGCCTCAACATCGTGGCGGCGCTGGCGGGCCTGCACGGCCTGGCCTTCGCGCTGGGGCTGGGGCTGATCTGGTGGCGCGAGCACGCCACGGTCATCCACCCGATGAAGCTGCTGCTGCGCCGGAGCGCCACATGAAGACCGTCCGCAACCTCCTCTACCGCGACGTGCTGTGGTCGGTGTTCTTCGTGACCATCTTCTTCATCGCGCTGTTCTTCTTCATCGACTTCGTCGACGAGATGAGCCGCGTCGGCCGCAACGGCTACCCCATGGGCGCCGCCGCGCTCGCGGTGCTGCTGGAGCAGCCCGGGCACGTCTACGAGCTGTTCCCGATCGCGGTGCTCATCGGCACCATCTACTCGATGGCGCGGCTGGCGCAGTCCTCCGAGTTCACCATCCTGCGCACTGCCGGCCTCGGGCCGGGCCGCGCGCTGAGCCTGCTCGGCGTCATCGGCCTGCTGTTCGCCGTGCTCACGTTCAGCCTCGGCGAGTACGTGACGCCTCACAGCGAACAGGCCGCGGGCTTCCTCAAGGCGCGCTTCGGCATGGGCCTGGCCATCGGCAGCACCGGCGCGTGGCTCAAGGAAAGGCGCACGGAGCCCGACGGCGATCGCTCCATCACGGTCAACGTGCGCGGCGTCGGCAAGGACGGCGAGCTCACCGGCGTGCGCATCTACGAGATGGACCCCAGCGGCCGCGAGGTGCGCAGCCTAGTGGCCGAGCACGCGGTCGTGCCGCGCACGCGCACCATCCACGAGTGGACGCTGCAGAACGTGACCGAGACCCGCTGGATCCCTGCCACGCCCACCACCCCGCCGCGCGTCGACGAGAAGAAGATGGCGTCGATGACCTGGCCCACCACGCTCAACGCATCGGTGGCCGCCGCCGCGCTGCTGCCGCCGCAGAGCATGGGCGCCGTCGACCTGTGGCGCTACAGCACCCACCTCGCCGAGCAGGACCAGGCCACGCAGAACTACCGCATCCTGTTCTGGAAGCGCGTGCTCTATCCGTTCGCCTGCTTCGTGATGGTGGCGCTCGCCCTGCCCTTCGCCTACCTGCACGCGCGCGCCGGCGGCGTCAGCGTGAAGGTGTTCGGCGGCATCATGCTGGGCATCAGCTTCGTGCTGCTGAACAACGTGGCCGGCCACCTGGGCCTGCTGCACGAATGGACGCCCTGGATCGCCGCCTCGGTGCCCAGCGCGGTGTACCTGCTGATGTCGATGTCGGCGTTCGCATGGCTGGTGAGGTATCGATGAGCGCCCGCCCGGCCGTTCCGAAGGGCGCTCGCACCGCAGGCCGCAGGCCGGAGGTTTCCAGATGAGCGCTCGTGGATTGATCCTGCTGGCCCACGGCGCGCGCGACCCGGCCTGGGCGACGCCGTTCGAAGCCGTCGTCGCGCGCGTGCGCGAGCGCGCGCCCGAGACGCGCGTGCACCTGGCCTTTCTCGAGCTGATGGCGCCCAGCCTGGAAGACGCCGCGGCCGAACTGGCGGCCCTCGGCTGCCAGCGCATCGACGTCGTGCCCGCGTTCCTCGGCATGGGCGGCCACGTGCGGCGCGACGTGCCGGCGCAGCTGGCGCGGCTGCGCGACGCGCACCCCGGCATCTCGTGGACGCTGCACGCGGCGCTCGGCGAGACGCCGCACGTCATCTCGGCGCTCGCCGACGCCGCCATCGATCTCGCCGAACTGGGCTTCGCGTCCGGCCACAGCCCGCTGGACGGGATCGGCACATGAACCTGCACCAGTTCCGTTTCGTGCAGGAGGCCGTGCGCCGCAACCTGAACCTGACCGAGACCGCCAAGGCGCTGTTCACCTCCCAACCCGGCATCTCCAAGGCCATCCTCGAGCTCGAGGAGGAGCTGGGCATCGATCTCTTCGTGCGCCACGGCAAGCGCCTGCGCCGGGTCACCGAGCCGGGCCAGGAGGTGCTCAAGGCCATCGACGTGATCCTGCGCGAGGTGGCCAACATGAAGCGCATCGGCGAGGAGTATTCCAAGCAGGACGCCGGCACGCTGTCGATCGCCGCCACCCACACGCAGGCGCGCTACGTGCTGCCCGAGCCGGTAGCGCAGCTGCGCCGGCGCTTCCCCAAGGTGCAGGTGAGCCTGCACCAGGGCTCGCCCGGCGACGTGGTGCAGATGCTGCTCGATGGCACGGCCGACATCGGCCTGGCCACCGAGTCGCTGTCGGAGCCCGAGGATCTCGTCTCGCTGCCCTGCTACGAGTGGGAGCACGTGATCGTGATGCGCGCCGACGACCCGCTGGCCGCCGTCGAGAAGATCACCCTCGAGCAGTTGGCCAACGAGACGCTCATCTCGTACCACCCGTCGTTCACCGGCCGGCGCCGCATCGACGCGGCCTTCGCGCAGCGCCGGATCAAGCCCAACATCGCGCTGGAGGCCATCGACTCCGACGTCATCAAGACCTACGTGAAGTCAGGCCTGGGCGTGGGCATCGTCGCCGAGATGGCCGTGCGCGACGACCCGCCCGGCGGCGAGCTGGTGCACCGGCCCGCCGGCCACCTGTTCGGCCGCAACGTCACGCGCGTCGCGTTCCGCCGCGGCGCCTACCTGCGCGGCTACGTGCTGACCTTCGCCGAGCTGCTGTCCGACGGCCTCACGCGCCCGCTGCTGCTGCGCGCGCTCGGCGGCGCGGGAGAGAACTATGACCTTTGACACCGACACCCTCGTCGGCGCGAGCCGGCTGTCCACCGTGGGCACCACCATCTTCACCGTCATGTCCGCGCTGGCGGTGAAGACGGGCGCGATCAACCTCGGCCAGGGCTTCCCCGACTTCGATTGCGACCCGGCCCTGGTGGACGCCGTCACGACCGCGATGCGCGCCGGCCACAACCAGTACCCGCCGATGACCGGCGTGCCGGCGCTGCGCCAGGCCGTCTCCGACAAGATCGCGCTGACCACCGGCCGGCGCTACGACGCGGACTCGGAGATCACGATCACCGCCGGCGCCACGCAGGGCATCCTGTCGACCGTGCTCGCGCTGGTGCACCCGGGCGACGACGTGATCGTGCTGGAGCCCTGCTACGACAGCTACGGCCCGTCGATCACGCTGGCCGGCGGCAACACGATCCGCGTGCCGCTGGTGCCGGGCACCTGGCGCCCCGATTTCGAGGCGCTGCAGAAGGCGCTGACGGGGCGCACGCGCCTGGTCATCGTCAACAGCCCGCACAACCCGAGCGGCACCGTGTGGACGGCGGACGAGCTGGCCCGCTTCGCCGCGCTGCTGGCGCCCACGCGGGCGCTGGTGCTGTCCGACGAGGTCTACGAGCACATGGTGTTCGACGGCGTGGCGCATGCCAGCGTGTCGGGCCTGCCCGAACTGGCCGCGCGCAGCGTGGTGGTGTCGAGCTTCGGCAAGACCTTCCACGTCACCGGCTGGAAGGTGGGCTACGTCGCCGCGCCGGCCACGTTGATGCGCGAGTTCCGCAAGGTGCACCAGTTCAACGTGTTCACGGTCAACGCGCCGATGCAGCACGGCCTGGCCGCGTTCCTGGCCGACCCATCGCACTGGCGGTCGCTGGCGGCGTTCTACCAGGCCAGGCGCGACCGCTTCCGCGCCGGGCTCGCCGGCACCGCGCTGAAGCTGCTGCCCTGCGAGGGCACCTACTTCCAGTGCGCCGACTACTCGGCGCTGTCCGACCGGGGCGACCTCGCGTTCTGCGAATGGCTGGCCACGGAGGTGGGCGTCGCGGCGATCCCGATGTCGGCCTTCCACGACCAGCCGCCGAAAACAAGCGTGATCCGCTTCTGCTTCGCCAAGAAGGAAACGACGCTGGACGCGGCGCTGCAGCGGCTGCAGCGGCTCAGAGCCTGAGGTTCAGCGCTTGGTGGGCAGCTCGGAGTCGGGCGGGGCGCCCTCGTGCCAGTCGACCGGCGCGCGCGGCTTGGTCGGCGCGACCGGGCTGAGGCTCAGCTCGTCGAGCGTGGCGTGCACTTCGCCGCCGGACGGCAGTTCCAGGTCGACGTGGCCGCCGCCATGGCTCGCGTCGAAGTCGTTCGTCTGGAAGCTGGTGAGCATGCCGGCGCGGGTGTCGCCCTCGACGTCCACCGACTCCAGGTCCAGGCCGTCGTCCTCGGCGGGCAGCACGCGATCGTTCATCTCGCGGGCGCTCGGGTAGACCGGCATCGGCGCCGTCTGGGCCGAATCCTCGATGGGCAGCAGCACATCGACCTGGGTGCCGGCATTGCCGCCGTGCTGCCAGAGGTCGCGCGCGAGCGAGTACAGCACCAGCACGTCGCGGTAGGCCGGCAGGTCGAACAGCTCGCTGGTGTCGTCGCGCTTGAACAGCAGCCCTTCGAGGATCGCCATCGCGTCGATCGGCGAGCCCCAGGCGCCCTCAAGCAGCGCGACGGTGTCCGGATAGTCTTCCAGCGAGCGGCCGGCCGACGGGCCCGTGTCCCAGTCGGGCGCGTAGGCGTTGAAGCGGCGGTTGAAGCGCGCGCGGGTGCGCTCGTAGGCGCTGCGGTCGCCCTGGCGCTTGTAGATCTCGAGCAGCTTCGTGTAGGGCAGCGGGCTCTGGCCGCCGGCGCTGCGCAGGTGCGACATCAGCAGGTCGACCGCGGCGTCTTCCTGGCCGAGGGCGATGAAGAAGTCGGCCTGCTGCTCCAGGTCGAGCAGCTCCTCCACCGACAGCTCGCGCGGCGCGCTCTCCTGCGCCATCGTCGCGGCCATGGCCTGGCGATCGAGCGGGCGCGTGGCCGTCGGGTCGATCACCGGGATGCCACGCGCATCGACGCCGTCGTCCAGCGCCAGGCCGGCCAGGTCCTCGTGGTGGATCTCCAGCGCCGACACGGCCGCCGGAGCACGCTCGCGCGGGACGGCGGGCGGAGGCGCCTCGGCCGGGGCGGGCTCGGGCGCCGCGGGCGGCAAGGGGCCCAGCTGCGATTGATTGAACCAGTCGCTGTGCGCGATGCGGTTCTGCTGGCGCAGCTTCCACACCAGCGCCGCGATCGCGGCCAGCGCCACCGCGAGCAGGCCGAACAGCCAGGGCATCCAGTCGCCGCGCGATTGCGCCGCGGCGAGTTGAGCCTGCAGCCTGGCGGCCTGCTCGCGTTGAACCTGCGAATCGCGCTTGGCGAGCTGCACGCCCTGCTCCAGGGTCTTCAGGGCGCGCGTGTCGGGGTCGTCGAGGTCGGACAGGGCGATGGCGGCGCCGGCACTCGCGGACGGAGGCGGCATCAGCGGCTCCTCCATGTCGAGCTTCAGGTGCGGCACGCCCGGATCGAGCAGCAGGCGCGACGCGTCGGCGGGCGGCGCGGGCACGCGCGGTCCCGGCTTGCGGGCATTGCCGGCATCGAGGTGGCGCGCGGAAGGCGACGCCGCCGGCGGCGCGCTCGGTTCGTTGGCCAGCGCCATCGTCGGGCCCTTGCGCACCCCATGCGGGCGCGGGGTGGCCATCGGGCCGGCGGAAGCCGCGGCGTGGCGGGCGGCTCGCGCGCCGACGGCCGGTGCGGGCGCCGTGCCGCCGTCGGCGACGGCCGGTGCAGCGGACGGCGCGGGCGCGGCAACCTGCGGCAACTGCGCCGCGGCGGTGCCCAGCGTCGGCGGGTCGGCGAATACCGAGAAGCGGCGCGTGAATCGGCGTTCGCAACCCGCGCTGATCGCCACTTCGATGATCGGTTCGGCCACCGGCGCCGACGCGGTGATTCTCACGATCCAGGTGTTATCGGCGGTGCCGCGTTCCAGCTCGGTTCGAATCGCGCGGGGCGGCAGCGGCGAGTCGCCGTAATAAACCTCGGCCGCGATGCAATCGGTGCCGAAACGCTCGCCCGGATCCACGTCGACGGGTACCGTGAACGTGAACGACTGCCCGAGTACCGCGTCCGAAACCGCGCGTCCGAAACCCAGCGCCCAGACCTGCTGGGATGCCAATGCGGTTGCGGCAAAAATGACGTGCGCGGTAAAGTGCTTTTTCATTCCTGTGGACGTCACAGATAACCCCGATCGACTCTAACACGATTGCTTACAGAAACTGTCGCGGGGACGTCCGGTGAGAATGATGCGCACGCTCGACATATGGTTCAACGCACAATTCGTGAATATCTCCGGTTTCGCCAGTTTCCGTATTCCACCCCAAGGCCGCCACGATGCCCAGTGAACTCCTGACTTCCCGCGAGGGTTCGACGCTGATTCTGACCCTCAGCGATCCCGCCACTCGCAACACATTGTCACCCCAGGTCTACTCGGCAGGTGTCGAGGCGCTGAACGTGGCGGAATCCGATGATTCCGTGCGCACCGTCATCGTGCGCGGCGAAGGCGAACATTTCTGCGCGGGCGGCGACCTGAATCGAATCATCGGGTTGCGAAAAACCGGTCCCGAAGCCCAGTCGGAATCGATCGCGCTGTTCCATCAATTGATCGAATCGCTGCGGGCATTTCCGAAACCCGTGATTGCCGCGGTGGAGGGTTTCGCGGCCGGCGGGGGAATGTCGCTGGCGCTGGCCTGCGACCTCATCGTGGCGGCTTCCGACGCGAAATTCGTCATGTCGTACGGCAAGGTGGGCCTGACGCCGGACGGCGGCGGTTCGTGGCATCTCACCCGCATGCTGCCGCGCGCGGTGGCGCTCGAGATGCTGTGGCTGGCCGGCCCGATCAAACCTGAGCGCCTGCGCGAGCTGGGCCTTGTCAACCGGGTGACAGACAAGGGCCAGGCGCTCGCCGAAGCTCTGTCGCTCGCCGACAAGCTCGCCGCGATGGCCCCGAACGCCGTGGCCGGCGCCAAGGAACTGGTCGCGCGCGCACCCTTGTCGCCGCTGGCCGAGCACCTCGAGGCCGAGCGCCGGCAATTCATCGTCAACCTATTCCACGACAACGGCGACGAGGGCCTGAAGGCCTTCTTCGACAAGCGGCCGCCCGTCTTTCGCTGACCGCGGCGGGCGGCGCGGTCTTCAACGGAAAAACAACGGAACTCCCTTGCCCGCCGACCGCCCCGCCCCCCCTTTCGCGCCTCCCGCCCGCCGCCGCCTGTACCTGATGCGCCACGGCTCGGTGGACTACTTCAAGGCCGACGGCACGCCCGTCCCGCCGCACACGGTGCCGCTCAACGAGGCCGGCCGCGCGCAGGCCGACGCCGCCGGCGCCCTGTTCGCGACCGCCGGCGCCCGCTTCGACCGCGTCCTGGTGAGCGGGCTCGCCCGCACCGTCGAGACGGCGCAACGCGTGCTGGCCGCGGCCGGCCAGGACGTGGCCATCGCGCGCGACCCGCGCCTGGAGGAGATCCGCTCGGGCCGGCTCGACGCGATCGCCCCCGACCAGCTGCGCGCCGCGTTCACCGGCGTGTTCTCGGCCGCGGCCAACGTCGAATCGCTCCGGTTCCTGGGCGGCGAGACGGTGGGCGCGATGATGGATCGCTGCCTGCCGGCCTTCGACGAACTGCTGGCCGACGCGTCGTGGACCTGCGCGCTGTGCGTGCTGCACGGCGGCGTCAACCGCGCGCTGCTGGGCCACGCGCTCACCGGCGGACGCACGTTCCTCGGCCGGCTGGAACAGTCGCCGGCCTGCATCAACGTGCTGGACGTCGGCGACGGCGACATCGTCGTGCGCGGCACCAACCTCGCGCCCACGCAGTGGCTGCACGAACGCGAGCGCCTGACCACGATGGAGAAGCTGCTGGCGCAGTACCTGCGGGCGGGCGAACTTCCGGTCTGAATCCCGTTTGGGACGACAATTGACGCATCGCGAGGCGCCCGCCGTGAGGGCGCGCTCAGCTGTCGCTCCAGGGACACCGAATGAACAACCCGATTCTTACAATCGAAGAACAGAACAACATCGACGCGGGCCCATGGTTCTCCACCCTTTCCGAAGAGCTGCGCGCCGCGATCCTGTCGCGTGCCGTGGTGCGTCGGCTGGCGGACGGAGCGCCACTCGCGTCGCGCGGCGCGCCGGCCGAGGACTGGTGCGGCGTGGCCAAGGGCGCGGTGCGCGTGAGTTCGGTGTCGATGTCGGGCAAGCAGGTCTCGCTCACCTACGTGGAGCCGGGCACCTGGTTCGGCGACATCGCGCTGTTCGATGGCCTGCCCCGCACGCACGACGCCGACGCGCACGGCACCACCACGCTGCTGTCGGTGCGCAAGGCCGACTTCAAGGACCTGCTGGCCCAGCACGTGGAGCTCTACGACGCGCTGCTGCGCCTGAACTGCCGGCGCCTGCGCATCATGTTCAACCTCGTCGAGGACCTGAACACGCGACCGCTGTCCGCGCGCCTGGCCAAGAACATCCTGATGCTCGCCAAGGCCTATGGCATCAACCAGGGCGACGAGGTGCGCATCGGCCTGCAGCTGGCGCAGGAAGACCTGGCGCAGCTGGTGGGCGCGTCGCGCCAGCGCGTCAACCAGGAGCTGAAGGAGCTCGAGCGCGAAGGCGCGCTGCGCATCGAGCCCACGCGCATCGTCGTGCTGTCGCGCGCGAAGCTGGTCCACGCCGCCGAACGATAGAGTGCATCGGAAATTTGCGGGCCCCCTACCCCCCGAGGGGGGCGGCTCGCTCCGGAGCGGCCGCGCGCTCGCCCGTCTCCGATGCGAATGAACGAACAACGCATTGAGACGAGCCCGATGAACCAGACCGAACAGAACACGGGCACGCGTCCCGTCGCCGAGAGCCACCGATTCGACATCGCGGCGCTGGAGGCCTTCCTCACGCGGAACCTGGCCGGCTTCGAAGGCCCGCTGAGCGTCGAGCAGTTCAAGGGCGGCCAGTCCAACCCGACCTACAAGCTCGTCACGCCGTCGCGCTCCTACGTGATGCGCTCCAAGCCGGGCCCGGTGGCCAGGCTGCTGCCCTCGGCCCACGCCGTCGAACGCGAGTACCGCGTGATGGACGCCCTCGCAAGCACCGACGTGCCCGTGGCGAAGATGCACCTGCTGTGCGAAGACGAGGCTGTGATCGGCCGCGCGTTCTACGTCATGGAGTTCGTGGAGGGCCGCGTGCTGTGGGACCAGGGCCTGCCGGGAGCCACGCCGGCCGAGCGCGGCGCGATCTACGACGAGATGAACCGCGTCATCGCCGCGATGCACAACGTCGACGTGAACCTGGTCGGCCTGGCCGACTACGGCAAGCCCGGCAACTTCTTCGCGCGCCAGATCGGCCGCTGGACCAAGCAGTACCAGGCCTCCATCACCGTGCCCATCGAGGCGATGGACCGCCTGATCGAGTGGCTGCCCGCGCACATGCCGGCCAGCGCGATGGACGAGTCGCAGGTGTCCGTCGTGCACGGCGACTACCGCATGGACAACCTCATCTTCCACCCCACCGAGCCGCGCGTGCTGGCGGTGCTCGACTGGGAGCTGTCCACGCTGGGCCACCCGCTGGGCGACTTCAGCTACCACTGCATGGCCTGGCACATCCCGCCCGGCACCTTCCGCGGCATCGCCGGCCTCGACCATGCGGCGCTGGGCATCCCGCCCGAGCGCGACTACGTGCGCCGCTACTGCGAGCGCACCGGCCGCGCCGACCCCGACGCGCTGCTGGCCGACTGGAACTTCTACCTCGCCTACAACCTGTTCCGCCTCGCGGCCATCCTGCAAGGCATCGCGCGCCGCGTCGTCGACGGCACCGCCTCCAGCGCGCAGGCCCGCGCGACGGGCGCGGGCGCGCGACCGCTCGCCGAACTCGCCTGGCAATTCGCCCAAAAGGCCTGACGGACCCACACCCCCCATGGACTTCGCCTACTCCCCCCGCACCCTCGAACTGCAGGGCCGCCTGCAGGCCTTCATCGCCGAGCACGTGCTGCCCGCCGAACCGCGCTACCACGCCGAGATCGCGGCCAACACGGCCGCCGGCAGGCGCTGGACGCCGCTGCAGCTGATCGAGGATCTCAAGGCCGAGGCGCGCGCCGCCGGCCTGTGGAACCTGTTCCTTCCCGACAGCGAGCGCGGCGCGGGCCTCTCGAACCAGGACTACGCGCCGCTGGCAGAGATCATGGGCCGCACGCCCTGGGCCAGCGAGGTCTTCAACTGCTCGGCGCCCGACACCGGCAACATGGAGGTGCTGGTGCGCTACGGCACGCCCGAGCACCAGGCGCGCTGGCTGGAGCCGCTGCTCGAAGGAAAGATCCGCAGCGCCTTCGCGATGACCGAGCCGGCGGTGGCCTCGTCCGACGCCACCAACATCCAGGCGAGCATCGTGCGCGACGGCGGCGAGTACGTGCTCAACGGCCGCAAGTGGTGGACGTCGGGCGCCGGCGACCCGCGCTGCGCCGTCTACATCTTCATGGGCAAGACCGACCCCGAGGCGCCCTCGCACTCGCAGCAGTCGATGATCCTGGTGCCGGCCGACGCCCCGGGCGTGAAGGTGCTGCGCCCGCTCACCGTGTTCGGCTACGACGACGCGCCGCACGGCCACATGGAGGTGGCGTTCGACGACGTGCGCGTGCCCGTCTCCAACATCCTGCTGGGCGAGGGCCGCGGCTTCGAGATCGCGCAGGGCCGGCTGGGCCCGGGGCGCATCCACCACTGCATGCGCCTGATCGGCCTGGCCGAGCGAGCGCTGGAGCTGATGTGCGAGCGCGCCGCGTCGCGCGTGGCGTTCGGCAAGCCGCTGTCGCACCAGACCGTCACGCAGGAGCGCATCGCCGAGGCCCGCTGCCAGATCGACATGGCGCGCCTGCTCACGTTGAAGGCCGCCTGGATGATGGACGTGGCCGGCAACAAGACCGCGAAGTCGGAGATCGCGATGATCAAGGTGGTGGCGCCCAACATGGCCTGCCGCGTGATCGACTGGGCGATGCAGGTGTTCGGCGCCATGGGCATGTCCGACGATGCGCCACTGGCGTACTTCTATACGGTGGCCCGTACCCTGCGCTTCGCCGACGGGCCCGACGAGGTGCACCGCAACTCGATCGCCAAGATCGAGCTTGGCAGACAAGTCAAGCGCTCTTCCTGAGCGCCTGGCCCACCGAGTCCGCCACGGCCACGCAGGTCTCCAGCATCTTCACGCTGGGCGCGGAGGCCGACTGGCGGATCACCACCTGCCCGCGCGCCAGGCGCAGCAGGAAGGGTTCGGCCGAGACGGCCTCGATGGGCATCGCCTGGGCCCGCTTCCTCAGGGCCTCCGACACCGGGCCCTGCAGCCAGTGCGACAGCCACATCGTGTCGTTGGCGATCGCGCCGTAGCGGTCGCGCAGCGCCATGCCCATCTGGTTGGGGCTCAGCTTGGCGTGCATCGCCAGCCAGCGCATCTCCTCGGGCGTCTCCTCGTCGAGCCGGGTCTGCACGTTGTCGGTGAACTGCGCGTAGACCTCGTGGTCGAGGCGGGCCAGCAGCGGGCGATCGAGCACCAGCGCCTGCACGTCCGAATTCAGCGCCACCTCGAATCGGATCCGGAACTCGTGGCTGCTCATGAAGCTGCGCTGCGCCGGGCCCCATTCGATGCGCCAGCCGGCGTGACGCGGGTTGTGGTCCATCGCCCAGCCGTCGTGCGCGATGGTGCGCTTGAGCGTCCAGTGGTGGTCGTGCGCCCAGGCGGAGAACTCCGTCCAGTTCGGAAGCGACCCTCCCCAGCCCAACCATCTCCGCACCGCGTCAAGCATGATGTTGTATTGTTCGCCATCGGCCCCCGAGGAGGCACCTGCCATGATCGAAGTGTATTCGTGGGCCACGCCCAATGGCCACAAGGTTCACATCATGCTCGAAGAATGCGGCCTGCCGTATCGCGTGCATGCGGTGGACATCGGCGCGGGTGACCAGTTCAAGCCCGACTTCCTCAAGATCAGCCCGAACAACAAGATCCCGGCCATCGTCGACCCCGACGGACCCGACGGCAAGCCGATCAGCCTGTTCGAGTCGGGCGCGATCCTGCTGTACCTGGCCGGCAAGACCGGGCGCTTCCTGCCCGAGTCGACGAGCGCGCGCTACGAGGTGCTGCAGTGGCTCATGTTCCAGATGGGCGGCGTCGGGCCGATGCTGGGCCAGGCGCACCACTTCCGCGTCTACGCGCCCGAGAAGATCGCCTACGCCGTCGACCGCTACACCAACGAGGCGCGCCGCCTGTACGGCGTGATGGACAAGCGCCTCGCCAGATCGCGCTACATCGGCGGCAAGGACTACGGCATCGCCGACATGGCCATCTTCCCGTGGCTGCGATCCTGGAAGAACCAAGGCATCTCGTGGGCCGAGTTCCCGCATCTGAAGGGCTGGTTCGACGAGGTCTCGGCCCGCCCCGCCGTCATCCGCGGCGTGGACGTGCTGACCGGCCAGCGCCGGCCGCTGGACGACGATCCGAAGGCGCGCGAGATGCTGTTCGGGCAGACGCAGTACGCGCGCCGATAGAATCGTGGGTTGCGCAAGACTGCCCATAGCTCAACTGGATAGAGCACCAGCCTTCTAAGCTGGGGGTCGGGGGTTCGAGTCCCTCTGGGCAGGCCACCCTCTTCGTCGCGCCACATTCCATGACCCTTTGCGCCATCAGCTGGAGCGCCGGCAAGGACTCCTGGCTCGCGCTCGTGCGGGCCCGCGAGCAGGGCCTGCGCGTCGCCACGTTCGTGACGATGTGCGACGAGGACGGCGCCAGCAAGTCGCACGCGCTGCCGCCCGAGCTCGTCGAGGCGCAGGTGCGCGCTCTCGGCGGCACGCCGCTGTCGGTGCGCGTGCCGCCCGGCGAGTACGCCGCGCGGTTCGACGTCGGCCTGCGCGAGCTCGCCGCCGCCGGCCACACGCACATGATCTTCGGCGACATCGACCTGCAGGCGCATCGCGACTGGCTCGCGCCGGCCTGCGGGCGCGCGGGCCTCGTGCCGTTGTTCCCGCTGTGGGGCGAGTCGCGCGGCGCGCTCGCGCGCGAGCTCGTCACGCGCGGCGTGCAGGCGCGCGTGGTGTACCTGGACACGCGCTGGCTCGACGCCTCCTTCTGCGGCGCGCGCTACGACGCCGCCTTCCTCGCGCGCCTGCCCGCCGGCGTGTGCCCCTGCGGCGAGGACGGCGAGTTCCACACCTTCGTTACCGGTGGCCCCGGCTTCGCGCACGCCGTGCCGGTGATAGCCGGCCCGCAGCGCCGCGTCGCCTCGCAGCCGCCGTTCGTGCCCACCGAGTTCGTGTTCCAGGCGTTGTCCCTGGCCCAGCCCTCATGACCCGCTTCGTGATGGTCTGGGGCACCTCCAGCGGCGCCGGCAAGAGCTGGCTCGCGACGGCGCTGTGCCGCGCGGCCGCGCGCCGCGGCACCCGCGTGATGCCGTTCAAGGCGCAGAACATGAGCAACAACGCGCGCGTCGTCGCGGGCCTCGACGGCCTCGGCGTGGAGATCGGCGCGGCGCAGTATTTCCAGGCGCTGGCCGCCCGCGTCGAGCCGGGCGTCGACATGAACCCGGTGCTGCTCAAGCCCGAACGCGACACCGCGTCGCAGGTGGTGCTGCACGGCCGCGTCGACGCCGCGCTCGGCCGCATGGGCTGGCGCGAGCGCAGCGCCACGCTGGCCGCGGCCGCGCGCGAGAGCCTGCAGCGTCTCGCTACCCGCTGCGAGCTGGTCGTGATCGAGGGCGCCGGATCGCCCGCCGAGATCAACCTCGCGCCGCAAGACTTCGTCAACCTGGGCGCCGCGCGCCAGGCCCGCGAACTCGGCCGGCTCGACAGCCTGCTCGTCACCGACATCGACCGCGGCGGCGCGTTCGCGCACCTGTACGGCACCTGGGCGCTGCTGCCGGCTGACCTGCGCGACTCGCTGCGCGGCTTCGTGCTGAACCGCTTCCGCGGCGACGCCGCGCTGCTGGCGCCCGGGCCGGCCGACCTGCAGGCCCTGACCGGCGTGCCGCTGGCCGGCGTGATCCCGATGACGCGCGACCACGGCCTGCCCGACGAGGACGGCCTGTTCGACGCCGGCCGCCCGGACGCCGCGAAGGCCGGCAGGCTGCGCATCGCCGTGCTGTGCCCGCCCCACCTCAGTAACCTAGACGAGTTCGAGCCGCTGCGCCGCATGCCCGGCGTGCAGCTCGCCTGGGTGCGCTCGCAGGCCGAGCTGCACGGCGCCGACTGGATCGTGCTGCCCGGCTCCAAGCAGGTCTCGGGCGACCTGGCGTGGCTGCGCCGCCAGGGACTCGACGCGGCCATCGCGCGCCACGCGGCCGAGGGCCGCCCGGTGCTGGGCATCTGCGGCGGCCTGCAGCTGCTCGGCGAGGCGCTGGTCGATCCCGACGGCCACGATGGCGAGGCCGGCTTCAACGGCCCGGGCCTGGGGCTGCTGCCGCTGGTCACGCGCTACGAACGCGACAAGCGCGTGCGCCGCACCTCGCTGCGCTTCGGGGCCACCGACGCGGCCTGGGCGCCGTGGGCCGGCGTCGAGGCCGAAGGCTACGAGATCCACTGCGGCGTCACGGTGCCGCATCCCGACCTGCCCGCGCCGCGGATCGCGCTGCGGGGCCAGGACGGCGAGGCCATCGGCTGGCAACACGGCAACGTGCTGGGCGTGTACGCGCACGGCCTGTTCGAGTCGCCCGCCCTGCTCCGCGCGATGTGGGGCGCGACCGCCCCGGCGCTCGACGACAGCTTCGAGCTGCTGGCCGATCTCGTCGAAAAACATCTCGACGGCGCCTTGCTGGATCGCCTGCTCGCCCCGGCGGGTTAGAATCCCATCCTTCGGGGCGTAGCGCAGCTTGGTAGCGCATCTGGTTTGGGACCAGAGGGTCGCACGTTCGAATCGTGTCGCCCCGACCACATCAATCAACGGCTTGGCAGCTCTTCGCCCTTCCATCGACTTCTCCCGGGTAACGCCGGGATAGCGCGAAGGGGACGTGACGAACGCTTGCGCGCGGATCCTCAATCGGGGCTTGCGCCTGCAACTGCCTGCCGCGGCGACCGAATCACCGCGCGGCGGGCGCGGCCGCGCGGCCTCTCAGACGTCCCAGTGCGATCAGGACGCCCGCGACCACGACGAAGCCGACCAGCATCGCGATGCCGTTCGCCAAGACTCGCCCGTATCCGAACGCACCGACATCGAGGAACGGGTACGGATACCGACCCAGCATGGCGCCGCTCGCCATCGAATAGGCAAAGTAGCCAACGGGATACAGCAGCCAAAGCGGGATGTCCGCCCAGCGCACCTGATGTGTCGGCACGGCGCACCACCAGTACGCGAGGAACAGCACAGGCATCAAGTCGTGCAGCACGACATCGACGATCCATTGCAGGCCTTGGGGCGCCCAGATGTGGCGCAGAAGCAGTGAATAGGTGATCCCCACCACGGTGATGTACGCGGCGATCGCCGTGTTGACGCCGGAACGCGTGAAGAAGGCGGCAAGCCGCGTGGATGCGTTCACGGTAGCCGTCAAGGCGCTCGCGACGAGGGCATTGGTCAGGATCGTGAAGTAGCCGATGTAGATGACGAGGCTGCGCGCAACGCCATTGCCGTTGGCGAGCCCCATGCGCAGCGACAGGTACAGCTGCGCGGCCAGGGCGCTCCAGCCGATGAGCGCCGCGGCAGCCGCGAATGGGCGAACCAATGATCGAGGTGGCATCTTCAGGCCGCGGCCCGCACCGCGACGCGGCGCGCACCCACCGCCACCTCGTCGCCAGCACGCACCTTGCGGCCGCGCCGCAGGTCCACCTCGCCGTTGACGAGCACGCCGCCCTGCTGGATCAGCGTCTTGGCCTCGCCGCCGCTGCCGGCCAGGCCGGCGGCCTTCAGCAGCGCGTCCAGCGTGATGTGCTCGCCGCGCAGGTCGAAGGCGATGGGATCCATGGGGTCGGTCTCGGAGTCTGGGAAAGAACGGCAAGGGTAGCGCAAGTGCGCGCTGCCAGTCGTCGAAACCGGAACTTGTCGACGCACGATGCTCGCGCGCTCGACGCGGCTTGCGGCATGCTCGAGCCACCCGCCGCGCGGCACCTCGCCTCGCGTCGCTTGCGGTTGCGCCGCGAGAAACCGCGTCGATCGCGCCGATCGACGCCAGAAAGGACGAGAACGATGAATCGTCGAATCGCCGCGATCCTGGTGTCGTTGCTGGCCGCCTTCGCGCAGCCCGCCGGCGCCAAGCCGCCGCCGAAGCCCCCGCCGGCCGCCTCGGCCCCGGCGTCGCAGACGGCGGCGCCGCCGGACACGCGCCTCGTCGAGCGCGGCAGCTACGTCAACAGCGACGGCAACCGCATCCACGTGCCCGCGCACACCGTCGACGGCTCGGTGCCGTCCGGTGCGAGCGCGCAATGCCGGGATGGCTCGTACAGCTTCAGCGCCCATGCGCGCGGCACCTGTTCGCATCACGGCGGAGTCGCGCACTGGCTGTGAGGCGTTTTCGGCCGCCCAAAGAAAAGAGCCCGGCGCGCATGCGGCCGGGCTGAGACCGGCGACCAAAGAGGAGGGAGGGAGGAGGTGCGCCGCCGGAAACCAAAGTTTCGACCGGCACGCCGCCCGCGTGTGTAGGACAACGGCGCACCGGCGTGCCCGGAAACATCTGTTGCTTGGCGGTCGAGCTGGGCCATGTCGTCATCCTGCGCGCAGGATGACGGGGGTGGCGCTCCAGCTAGAGCTTCCCGAGGGCGGCCTTGCGCAAGGCTGTCAACGTCGTGCGGGACGTGCTCACGTCCTCCGGCAGCATCAGGTGCAGCAGCGTGGGCGCGTCGGCCCGCATCGCGCGCCCGAAGGCCGCCTCGAACTGCCCGGTCGCCTCCACGCGCTCGGCGTGCCAGCCGTAGGCGTGCGCCAGCTGCACGAAGTCGGGATTGGTGAGCGACGTGCCGCTCACGCGGGCCGGATAGTCGCGTTCCTGGTGCATGCGGATCGTGCCGTACGTGCCGTTGTCGACCACGACGATCACCAGCTTGCCGGCGCCCCGCCCGCCCCCGTGGGCGGTGGCGGTGGCCAGTTCCTGGCCAGTCATCAGGAAATCGCCGTCGCCTGCGATGGCGATGGCGGTGCGGTGGGGAAACAGCAGGTTGGCGGCGATGGCGGCCGGCACGCCGTAGCCCATCGCCCCGGCGGTGGGGGCGAGCTGGGTGCGGCCCTCGCGCTGCAGGCTCGCGTACCGGTGGAAGCGATGCAGCCAGCCGGCGTAGTTGCCGGCGCCGTTGCTGTAGACCGCGCCGGCGGGGGCCAGCGCCTCGATGGTCTTGACGACCGCCGCCAGGTCCATCGGCTCGACCGGCGCGGCCTCCAGGTTGGCCAGGTACTCGGCGTGGGCCAGGGCGCCGGCGACCGGCGAGCGCGGCGTCGGCGGGTCGACCCCCTCCAGCGCGCAGCCGATGGCCGCCATCGAGCACTGCAGCGCGATGGCGGGCTGATAGACGCGCCCGAGCTCCTCGGCGCCCGCATGGAAGTGCACCAGGGGCTGGCGCGGCGTCGGCGCCTCGATCAATGTGTAACCACCGGTGGTCATCTCGCCCAGCCGGACACCCACCGCCAGGATCAGGTCCGACTCCCGGATGCGCCGGGCCAGCGCCGGGTTGATGCCGATGCCCACGTCGCCGGCGTAGAGGCGGTGGCGGTTGTCGAAGACGTCCTGGAAGCGGAAGGCGCAGCCGACCGGGATCTCCCAGTCCTCGGCAAAGCGCTCGAAGTCGCAGGCCGAGTCGGCCGTCCAGCCGCTGCCGCCGACGATGGCGAACGGGCGCTGCGAATGGATCAGCAACTGCCGGAACTGCTCCACCGCCTGGGGATCCGGGTGCGCGTGGGCCGGCACGACGAGCGGCAGCGCCGGTGCCGCGGTGGACGCGGAGAGCATGTCCTCCGGCAGGGCCAGCACCACCGGCCCCGGGCGGCCCTGCATCGCCGTGCGGAAGGCGCGCGCCACGTACTCCGGCAGGCGGTCGGCCGAGTGCACCTCGCCCACCCACTTGGCCAGGCCCAGCGTGCCGGGGCCGAACATCTGCCGGTAGTCGATCTCCTGGAACGCCTCGCGATCGCGCTGGTCGGCGGCCACCTGGCCCACCAGCAGGATCAGGGGCGTCGAGTCCTGGAACGCGACGTGCACGCCAATGCTGGCGTTGGTGGCGCCCGGCCCGCGCGTGACGAAGCACACGCCGGGACGACCCGTGAGCTTGCCGTGCGCCTCGGCCATGAACGCCGCCCCGCCCTCGTGGCGGCAGGCCACGAAGCGGATGCGCTCGCGGTGTTCGTGGAAGCCGTCGAGCGCCGCCAGGAAGCTCTCGCCCGGCACGCCGAACACCGTGTCGACGCCCTGGGCGACCAGCGCCTCCACGAGGGCGTGGCCGGCGAGGCGTGCGGGAAGCGCGGACGCGGGTTGGGACATGGCGGGCACCGGTGGCATTCGTGGCGGAGACGCGATGGTAGCCGGCCGCCGCGCCCCCCGCGGGTACGGCCATTGCCACGTCGGGGAACGGCCCCAAGAACGAAAAATGCCTTGGAGACAAGGAAGTCACATCCTTAAACAACTTGGATCCAGCCGCCCAACACTCTCCGAGTAAGCTCATCTTCATGTCGCGTCCGTCCGTCATCCCCTTCCCGGCTCCGCTGCGCAAGCTGCGGGCGCAGCTCGCGCCGTTGGTGCTGCCAGGCAAGGAACGATCGGGTCCGGCGTCGATGTTCGACTCCGCCGGAGCGCTGGGCGTCACCGTGGAAGTGCCGGAGAGCGAGCAAGGCGCGCTGGCGCTGCACGCCCACCTCGCATCGTCGCCCGAGGTCAGCTCCATGCTGGTCATCGATCCGGCCGGCGTGTGGGCGCACGGCATGATGCAGACGCTGTCCGACGCCACCGGCTCGCCGGTCGACCGCCTGCGCGTGCACTCGCGCGGCGGCCTGCAGATCCGTGCCGTCGTCGACGAGACGCTGTTGCCTGCCGGCAACGGCCCGCACCGCCTGGTGCGCTGCCTGCACGGCGACGCCAAGCCTGTCGATCGCCGCGCCATCTTCGGCGCGCTGCTGTCGCATTCCCAGATCTGCTCCGTGCTGGTGGGTCCCATGGCCAGCCACGAGGCGGTGACGCTCATCGAGGAGATGCACCGACTGGCGCTGCAGCCGTTCGCGGCCTCCACCCGCTGGTTGTTCTACCTGGCGGCGGAGCACCGCGGCCTGGAAGACCTGATCGAGGGCCGCAACTGGCCGGTGCGCCCCACCCTGCTGCACGCGCGCCCGCTCACGCGCTCGGTCACCAACGTCTGGAACCAGCTCTACGAGGCCTGGATCGGCGCGTGATTCCCGCGCGCCAGGCGGTCTCCCTGGCCGCCGAGGTATTTCCGGCCTTGGGCTACGATGGCGTGCCGCCTTGCCGGCGGATGCAGCCATGACACAAGCCACGTACGAATATTCCCTCCAGGACGCCTCCGGCGCCACCTGCACCGCCAACGCCTGGGCCAAGGTGATGCCCACCCCGGGCCCCGACGAACGAACCCGCCTCAAGGCCCGCGCCAGGGAACTGCTCCGGCAGCACGACGCGACGCTGGTCGCCCACTACTACGTGGACGGCGACCTGCAGGACCTGGCGCTCGAGACCGGCGGCTGCGTCGCCGATTCCCTCGAGATGGCCCGCTTCGGCCGCGACGCCCCGCAGCAGACCCTGGTGGTGGCCGGCGTGCGCTTCATGGGCGAGACGTCGAAGATCCTGTCACCGGGCAAGCGCGTGCTGATGCCCGACCTCGACGCCACCTGTTCGCTCGATCTCGGCTGCCCGGCCGACGACTTCGCCGCCTTCTGCGACGCCCATCCCGACCGCACCGTCGTCGTCTACGCCAACACCAGCGCCGCCGTGAAGGCGCGCGCCGACTGGATGGTGACCAGTTCCTGCGCGCTGGCCGTGGTCAACCACCTGAAGGCCCAGGGCAAGAAGATCCTCTGGGCTCCCGACCGCCACCTGGGTCGCTACATCCAGGAAGAGACCGGCGCCGACATGCTGCTGTGGAACGGCGCGTGCATCGTGCACGACGAGTTCAAGGGCCTGGAGCTGGAGCTTCTCAAGGAACAGCATCCGCACGCGATGATCCTCGTGCATCCCGAGTCGCCGAAGAGCGTCGTGCAGATGGCCGACGTCGTCGGCTCCACCTCGCAGATGCTGGACGCCGTCGTCAAGGGCAGCGCGAAGGAATACATCGTCGCCACCGACAACGGCATCCTGCACCGCATGCGTCAGCTGGCGCCGGGCAAGACGCTGATCGAGGCGCCCACGGCCGGCAACTCGGCCACCTGCAAGAGCTGCGCGCATTGCCCGTGGATGGCGATGAACAGCCTGCAGGGCCTCGTCGACTGCCTGGAGAACGGCACCGGCGCCATCCAGGTGGCCGAGCCCACCCGCGCCGAGGCGCTGGGCTGCATCCAGCGCATGCTGGACTTCGTCGCCGCCAACCCGGGCGCGATCACGAAGCCCGCGAAAGACAAGAACGACCCCATCTCCGGCTTCGTGCCGGGCATCGGGGCCGCATGACAACCACAAGCCGGAGCAGGCCGCGCGCCCGCGCACCGGCATCGGAGACAAACGATGTTCGACCACGACGAGACCCTGGCCGAGGCGCGCGCGCGCAACGTCCGTGACGCCCTGTTCGAGGACATGGGCCGCCAGGACTGGACCGGCCTGCTGATTCCCGCCGACAAGCGCGTTCGCGCGGTGGTGCGCGTGCGCGAGAGCGCGATCCTGTGCGGGCGCGACTGGTTCTGCTCCTGCCTGTCCACGCTCGACCCCACCAACCGCATCGACTGGAAGTACGGCGAAGGCGCCACGATGAGCGCCGACACCGACGTCTGCCACATCGAGGCCAACGCGCGCGCGCTCCTCAGCGCCGAGCGCCCCGCCCTGAACTTCCTGCAACTGCTGTCGGGCACGGCCACCGTCACGCGCCGCCACGTCGAGGCCATCGACGGCGCCGCCACCAGCCCGCGCGGCTGCGCGGTGCTCGACACCCGCAAGACGCTGCCCGGGCTGCGCCAGGCGCAGAAGTACGCCGTGCGCGTGGGCGGTGGGCGCAACCAGCGCCTCGCGCTGTGGCACGGCATCCTGATCAAGGAGAACCACATCGCCGCGGCCGGCGGCATCGCGCAGGTGATGGCGCAGGCGCTGGCGCTCAATGCGGGCGTGGACATCCAGATCGAGGTGGAGTCGCTGGACCAGCTGCGCGAGGCGCTGGCCGCCGGCGCCACCAGCGTGCTGCTGGACAACTTCACGCTGGCCGACATGCGCGCCGCCGTGAAGATCGCTGCTGGCGGCGCGGTGCTGGAGGTCTCGGGCGGCGTCACGCTGTCGGCCCTGCGCGAGATCGCGGCCACCGGCGTCGACCGCGTGTCCATCGGCAAGCTGACCAAGGACGTGGTCGCCACCGATTTCTCGATGCGGGTGCTCGATTGACCCTTCGCGCCACTTTGGAAACGATCCATTCCAAAATGGCCGCATGCATGAATCCACCCTCGCCGACACCCGGACCCGCGGTCGCCCGCGCGAGTTCGATGTCGCCGACGCGCTGGACAAGGCCGTGCGCGTGTTCTGCGCGCGCGGCTACCACGCCACCTCCATCGGCGACCTGACCGAGGCCACGGGGCTGGCCTCCGGCAGCCTCTACAAGGCCTTCAAGGACAAGCGCGGCCTCTACGTGGCGGCGCTGACGCACTACAAGGAGTCGCGCGACGCCGAGCTGCGGGCCGCGCTGGCACCCGCGCGCACGGGCCGGGAACGCGTCCGCGCGGCCCTGCGGCACTACGCCGAGTCCTCGCACGGCGAGCGCGGGCGCATCGGCTGCCTGGTCATCAACAGCGCCACCGAGCTGGCCACGTTCGACGCCGAGCTGGGCCGCTGGGTGGCCGGCTCGCTGCGCCGCAACGAGACGTTGCTGTCCGGGCTGCTGCGCGAGGGCATCGCCGACGGCTCGGTGCCGCCGCACGTCGACCCCGCCGTCACCGGCCGGCTGCTCCTGTGCGTGATCCAGGGCATGCGCGTCGTGGGCAAGACCGGCACGACCCGCAAGGACACGCTCGCCCTGGTGGACGTCGCCCTGAAGACGCTGGCCTGATCATTTTGCCAATTTTGGACATATTCATTTCCCAATTCGGACGGACATCGTGACCCCCACCGCTACCACCGCCGCAGCCGCCCCGCGCGGCGCCTCCACGGCGACCACGCTGCTGCTGGCCGCCGCCTGCGGCCTCATCGTGGCCAACCTGTACTACGCGCAGCCCCTGGCAGGTCCGATCGGCGCCGCGCTGGGCCTGTCGCCGGGCGCCACCGGCCTGATCGTGACCCTCACGCAGATCGGCTACGGCATCGGCCTGCTGTTCATCGTGCCGCTGGGCGACCTCGTCGAGACGCGCCGGCTGGTGTGCGGCTTGATCGGGCTGGCCGCGCTGGCGCTGATGGGCGCGGCGCTGTCCACGCGGCCCGCGCCCTTTCTCGCCGCCGTGCTGGCCATCGGCCTCGTCTCGGTGGCCGCACAGGTGCTGGTGCCCTACGCGGCGCACCTGGCCCAGCCCGAGCACCGTGGCCGCATGGTCGGCAACGTGATGAGCGGCCTGCTGATGGGCATCATGCTGGCCCGCCCGGTGGCCAGCTTCATCGCGCAGACCGCGTCCTGGCACCTGGTCTTCTGGCTGTCGGCGGCGGCCATGGTGATCCTCGGCGCCCTGCTGGGCGTGGCGCTGCCGCCGCGGCGCCCGTCCGCCGCCCTGCCCTACGGCCGGCTGCTGGCGTCGATGGGCCATCTGGCACGCACCAGCCTCGTGCTGCGCCGCCGCGCGCTGTACCACGCCGCGATGTTCGGCGCCTTCAGCGTGTTCTGGACCACGGCGCCGCTGCGCCTCGCGCACGAGTTCGGCCTCACGCAGACCGGCATCGCCCTGTTCGCGCTGGCGGGCGTGGCCGGCGCCATCGCCTCGCCGATCGCGGGCCGGCTCGCCGACGCGGGCCACGGGCGCGTCGCCACCTTCCTGGCGATGGGCTGCGCCATCGCCGCCTTCGCGTTGAGCCGCGTCGGCGCCGCCGGCTCCACGACGAGCCTGGCCGCGATGACGGCCGCGGGCATCGTGCTCGACTTCGGCGTCACCACCAACCTCGTCGTCGGGCAACGCGCGATCTTCGCACTCGGCGACGACGTGCGCAGCCGCCTCAACGGCCTGTACATGGCCACGTTCTTCGGGGGTGGCGCACTCGGCTCGGCCTGCGGGGGGCTGGCCTTCGCGCAGGCCGGCTGGCCCGGTGCCGCGTGGCTGGGCGCGGCCCTGCCGGCCGCCGCGCTGGCCTACGCCGCCACTGAGCGCGCGCCCGGCTGAGGTCCGAGGCACTTTGTCGCACTCTTGCGACCCACGGATCGCCGCCGGCGGGGCACACTGCGCAGATCGCTGCCGGCGCGCCGGCGCCTCCGGACTCGACCATGGACATCGCCTCGATCCACAACAACCACGAGAAAGCCGTCTTCACCTGCGTGCAGGAGATGGCCGAGCACTTCCCGCACATCCAGGCCAACCCAGACATGCTGGCCGACATCGCCTGCGTGGCCCTGAACCGCCTGCCCCCGCGCTACATCCGCCACGACGTCGACTTCGCGTTCTTCCAGACCGATCGCGAGCGCACGGAGACCGAGCGCTCCATCTCCGAGGCCGTCGAGTTCGCGTTCGGCTTCGTGCAGGCGCGAAACGCGATGCGAGCGCGGGCCTGACGGCGCGCTGACCCGCCATCCCGCGCGCGGGGGCCCGCTCAGCTGGCCGAGCGCAGCCTGGCCTGCAGGAAGCCGCCCACGCGCTGCTCGTAGTCCGGACGGGCGAAGGCATACAGGTCCACATGCGCCGCCCCCGGCACGATCCAGAGCGTCTTGTCGGCCGCGCCCGCGGCCGCGTAGAGGCGCTCGGTCTCGGCCAGTGTCGTATGGCGATCGACGGCGCCCGCGGCGATCACCAGTGGCGAGCGCAGGGCGGACAGTTGGTCGATGGGATGCAGTTGCGCCGTGGAAACCCCCAGGCGCCACGGCATCTGCCACAGCAACGCCGGCGCCAGCATCGCCGCGGGCGCGCACAGGTGCGCCGCGAGCCGGTCGGCCACCGCTTGCTCGATCGTCGGGTACATGGACTCCAGGACGACGGCCGCAGGTGCGGGATCGGGCCGCGCGAGCACCAGGGAGGCCGCGCCCAGCGACACGCCGATCGCGCCGATGCGCTCGCCCGGACAGCGCTGTGCCAGCCAGGCCAGCGCGGCCGCCGCGCCATGCGACTCGTTGGCGCCGAAGGTGATGCGAGGCGCGGGGCTCTCGCCGTGGGCGGGCAGGTCGATCGCGAGCGTGGCGATGCCCATGCGGTGCAGGAACAGCGCGCGCGCCACCATCGCGTGCCGGCTGCCGCGCACCCCGTGAAGCAGCAGCACGGCCCCGCGTCCCGCTTGGCCCGGCGTGAACCAGCCGGCGACGAACGATCCGTTCGGGATGGGGATGCGCGCGGCCTGCGCCGGCAATTCCGGCGGAGGCTCACCGGCCGTGCGAAGCGCCGGACGCGTCATGGCGTCTCCGAGCGCGAGCGCCCCGCCGGTGCCGGCCAGCAGGAGGCCGGCCCCCGTTGCCGCGCCAAGCGTGCGGCGTCTCACGCGCCCGCTCAGCCCGCCGCCCGGCTCGTCGCCGGCCGCGTCAGCACCGTCGGGAAACTCACCGGCAGCGTGCGCGGGAAGTCGCGGCTGAAGTGCAGGCCGCGGCTCTCGTGGCGGTTCAGCGCCGAGCGCACGATCAGCTCGGCGCAGACGACCAGGTTGCGCAGCTCCAGCAGGTCGCGCGTGACGCGGAAGTGGGCGTAGTACTCGTCGATCTCGGCCTTGAGCAGCTCGATGCGGTGCAGCGCGCGCTCCAGGCGCTTGGTGGTGCGCACGATGCCCACGTAGTTCCACATGAGCATGCGCAGCTCGTCCCAGTTGTGGGCGATGACCACCTGCTCGTCGGCGTCGTCCACCTGGCTCTCGTCCCATTCGGGCAGCGCCGGCGCGGGCCGCGGCTCGTCGGCCAGGATCGCGTCGGCGCAGGTGTGGCCGATGACCACGCATTCCAGCAGCGAGTTGCTGGCCAGGCGGTTGGCGCCGTGCAGGCCCGTGTAGGTGGTCTCGCCCACGCCGAACAGGCCGGGGAGGTCCGAGCGGCCGCTCAGGTCGGTGACCATGCCGCCGCAGGTGTAGTGCGCGGCCGGCACCACGGGGATGGGCTGCTTCGCGATGTCGATGCCCAGCGACAGGCAGCGCGCGTGGATCGTCGGGAAATGCTCCTTGAGGAAGTCCTCGCCCAGGTGCGTCGCGTCGAGCCACACGTGGTCGATGCCGTGCTTCTTCATCTCGAAGTCGATCGCGCGGGCGACGATGTCGCGCGGCGCGAGCTCGGCGCGCTCGTCGTGCGCGGGCATGAAGCGGGTTCCGTCCGGCAGCTTGAGCAACGCACCCTCGCCGCGCAGCGCCTCGGTGATCAGGAAGCTGCGCTCCTGCGGGTGGTACAGGCAGGTGGGATGGAACTGGATGAACTCCATGTTGGCCGCGCGGCAGCCCGCGCGCCAGGCCATCGCGATGCCGTCGCCGGTGGAGGTGTCGGGGTTGCTCGTGTAGCGGTAGACCTTGCCCACGCCGCCGGTGGCCAGCACCACGGCGACGGCCGCGATGGTCTCCACCTTGCGCGAGTCGATGTCGAGCGCGTAGACGCCGTAGACGCGCGGCAGCTCATCGCGCTTCAGGTGGCGCGAGGTGATCAGGTCGACCGCGATCCAGCGCTCGCGCAGCGTGATCAGCTCGTGCGCCTGGGCCTGCGCGAGCAGCGACTCGTGGATCGCGCGGCCCGTGGCGTCGGCCGCATGCGCGATGCGGCGCACCGCGTGGCCACCCTCGCGCGTGAGGTGCAGGCCCAGCGGGCCGTCGGCGTCGGCCGTGAACGGCACGCCGTTGTCCACCAGCCATTCCACGGCCTTGGCGCTGTTCTCGGCGATGAAGCGCGCGGTGTGCTCGTCGACGATGCCGGCGCCGGCGTCCTGCGTGTCGCGCACGTGCGATTCGATGGAGTCGTCCGAGCCCAGCACGCCCACGATGCCGCCCTGCGCCCACGACGTGGCGCCCTCGCTCAGGCCGCGCTTGGCCAGCACGATCACGCGGCGGCCGTGGCGCGCCAAGTGCAGCGCCACGGTGAGGCCCGCGAGGCCGGCACCGACTATGACGACGGGGCTGCCCGGGGAGGATTCTCGCGAGGAGGCGGCGGAGGCGAACGAGGTGGACATGAACGAAGGTCTCGGGACGGCTGCGGGGCGATGCCGAGCGCCCGATCCGGCCGCGTTCGACGCGACGATTCTACGAACTGCGCCAAACCCTTGCGGCCGGCCTGCCACGGCACTGTTTCAACCGCGTGACGACGCGGCGGCAGCCTTGCGCGCCACGGCGCCGTCGTCGATCGGCCAGTTGCGGGAAACGCGACCTCAATCGACCGGAATGCCCTTCGTGACGAGAGCGCCCTTGATCTTCAGAAGCATCATCTTGCGATGGCGGTCATCGGCCTTCACGCCCCGGAGCCATTCGGCCGTGATGCTCGCGACCGTCCGGCCACGTCCGTCAGGCAGCCTGGAGTCGACCTCGGTGTTCTCGAGCAGCCACAGCACCGTTTCATAGCCCGACAAGTTCATGTTGCTGGTGAGCAGCGTGTCGCCGCCGCGCTCCGGCACCTGCAGGTTGAAGTTCGGATGGTATTTGTTCGCCACCTGGAGCAGGGTCGGATCGAGTCGGTACTCGTCCTCCGACAGCCAGTGCCTCACGGTCCTGATTTTCGGTAGGTCCGCGAGGCGCCGGGCCTGGTCGGCGTCGGTCATCTTCGAAAAGGGATTGCCCTGCAGAAGGAGATCCAGGGCGTCTGCCCGCTCGAACTCGGAGGCGAAGCGAAACGAGTCGTAGTAGAAACTTCCCTTGGCGTTCGGATTCGCCCCCAGTTTCAACGCGAGGCGAATCGCCGGCAGATCATTGTTGGCGATGAAGAAATTGAGGATGGTGACCGTCTCGTCCGAGCGTCCGCCCGACGGTGCCGGGGTCAGCGCGTCGGCCATCTTTCGTTCGAGCGGCGAGAGCCCGAAGATTCGCTTGAAATCGAACGTCGCCGGCAGCGCCACAGGTTGGTCGATGTCCAGTCCCGCCGCGATCTTCTTGCGTGCCGCCGCCTCGTCGCCCGCTTGAATGTCGAGCACGAGCCCGAGTTCGGGCTCGAAAAACGTCTCGCCGGCCGAATAGATCTCGGCGGCCCGCGCCGCGCCGTGCGCCATCGTCAAACACCCGAGAAGCAAGGCCACGATCGATCTGGGCATCACCACCCCTGCGTTTCAGCCACCGGAGGCGGCCTTGCGCTCTTCGCGCCGCTGCTTGGGGCTCCTGGCGGGGAAATGCGCACCGCGCTGTTCGGCCATCTGCTTGAGCATCAGGACCTTCTCGTAACTCGGCGAGCCAGGCTTGTACTTGGCAAGTTGGAATTCCAGGCTCCAGGCGATCGTGCGGTCGTGCGCCACGAACGTCACGGACGCGCCCTGCTCCATCAGCCAGGCGGCGAGATCGTAGTCCTGCGTGTCGATGGCGCTCATCAGCACGGTGTTGCCCGCGTCGTCCGGATAGTCAATGGGCACGCCGTGCGCCATCACGACCGCCAGGCATCGAGGGCGGCCTTCGGCCACCGTATGGAACATCAGCAGCTTCTTCGTGCGCGGCGCGAGCGTGTCCACGGGCCGCAAGTCGAGCATGAGTGAAAGCAGTTCGGGCTTGTCCAGCGTCTCTGCGAACAGCAAAGGCAATCCGGCAGACCCCTGCGTATCGACTTCCGGATTCGCGCCAACCGCCAGCAGCGTCCGGATGCCCGAGACGCTCTCCGCGGCAATCGCGTAGTGCAGCAGCCTCATGTGGTTGTATGGATTGTCCTTCGGCCCTTCGGCGTCGGGCGATGCGCCGCGCGCAACCAAGTCCTTGGCCCTGGCCAGATCGCCGGCAAGCGCGGCAGCCAGCAGCGACTGTGTGGGCGCGTCGTCAAAGTACGCGGCAGGTTCGGCGAGCTTGAACTTCGGTGCAGGAAGCGAGGGAGGCATGGGCAGGGCCATGATGGACGATCCAGTGAGTGCGAGGGCCGCCAGGCTGGCCGCACGCAGCCAGCGCCGCAAGGCTCTCAGCGTTCCGGCCATGTCGATGAAAACCTCCTGGCGCCGGGCATTCAACCGCCCGAGGCCGCCTTGCGCTCCTCGCGCCGCTGCTTCGGGCTCTTGGCCGGGAACTGCGCGCCACGTTGTTCGGCCATCTGCTTGAGGGCCAGCAGCTTCTGGTAAGTGGGCGTGCCCGGTGCAAACCGGTTGAGATCGTATTGCAGGCTCCACGCAACCGTCATATCGTGCGCGACGATGGTGACCGAAGCGCCCTGCTCCATCAGCCACGCCGCGAGATCGTAGTCCTGCGCGTCGAGCGCGCGCATCAGCACGGTCTGGCCGGCCTCGTCGGTGAAGTCGATCGGCACTCCATGCTTCATGACGACCGCCAGGCACTGGGGCCGCCCCAATGTGACAGCGCGGAACATCAGCAACTCCTTCGTGTCCCGGGACAACGTATCGACAGGCCGCAGATCCAGCATCAGCGACAGCAAGTCGGGCTTGTCCAGGTTCAATGCGAACAGGAGAGGCAACGACGCCGAACCCTGTGTCCCGATCTCCGGATTCGCGCCGACAGCGATCAGCGTACGGATGCCAGGCACGCTGTCAGCGGCGATCGCGTAGTGCAGCAGGCGCAGATGATTGTAAGGATTGCTCCTGGGGCCATCTGCGTCGGGAGAAGCGCCGCGCGCGACGGCTGCCTTGGCCTTGGCGAGGTCGCCGGTGAGCGCAGCGGCCAGCAGCGACTGTGTGAGCGCATCGTCGAAATACGCGACGGGCGCATCGAGCTTGAATTTCGGCGCCGGCGTCGAGGGGGGCATGGGAGAGGCCATGGTGAGCGATCCAGACAAGGTGAATGTAGCCAGACAGGCCGGACGGAGCCAGCGAAGCAGCGAGGCGAGGACTGCCGATCCGGTCACGGTGCGCGCTCCGCGGCGCAAGCCTTGAGCGTGGCTTCGTCGGAGGACTTCTCCTTCTCCATCGAGCCGATGACCTCATCCATGCCATGCAGGTAGGTGGAGTAGTCGTCGCCCGCAGCAGCCTTGCCGTCGGCCTTCAACGCGTCGAGGTAGGCGGCGTCATGCACCGGTGCGATGTCACGCTTGGTGCCCACGGCCGAATTGGCCATGATCGACAGGCCCTTGGAGCCGAACAGGCTTTCCTGCGTCTTCGTCAGTACCTCACCTTCGACCCGGATCGCGGTGATCTTCGACGCATCGGCCGCCTGGTGGCTCAGGTCAGCCGAGTAATTCGCCACGGTGGACGAATTCAGGCCCGCCGAGTTGTAGGTCGATGCCAGCAGGCCGCTGCCGCCCTGTGCGGCGCTGGCAAGGCCTCCGCCCAGCGAATGCCCCACGAGTTCGGCGTCGGCGTCCGACTTGGCCAACGCATTGCCGATCTGGACGGCATTCCTGTAGTACGGGGCGTCCATGTCGGCGTCCTGGTGGAAGTTGTTCACCCAGTCCTCCTTGGCGGGCGTCGAACCGCGGAAGGCCACGATGGTGGGCGGCTCCATGTCGTCGCCCCAGACCGCGGGATCCTTCATGTAGACCGCCGACTTGAAGTCGGAATCGGGTGGCGTCAGCATCTTCTGCGTCAGGCCCATGTCCGCCAGTTGCTCCGGCGTCGCCTTCGTGAACCCGATCGGCGCCCCCGTCTTCAGGTCTGCCGGCGCGTTTGGATCGTTGTCAATGTAGACCTGCTTGGCGCAGCGCATGTTCTCCACCTCGTCCATGTCCGCGCGCAGCCGCTGCGCCTCGGCGGCGTGCTCGGGGCAGTTCAGCATGGAGTCGTTGACGAGCTTCAGCCGGTCCGCGCGCCGCTGCGCCTTGGCGTTGGCCATGCACTGCGGGCAGCCGGCGATGGGCGTGTTGGCGAAGTCGCCCAGCATCGATTGCCGTGCCGCATCGTAGTCCTGCTTGCGGATGGCGTCGGTCTTGGCGGCCGCGCCGGCCTGCATCTCCTTGGCCTTGGAATCGGCGAGTTTGTCCGCCAGCTTGCTCTTGATGTAGTCGCGAAGTCCCATGCGTGCCCTCGTGGCTCAGGTGCGCCTGGCGGCGCCGCGGCCCCAGGCGTGCGTCATGTCGAAGGCCTTGCGCAACGCGTCGTCGGCGCCCGCGGGGTCGCCGGGTGCCGCGATGGTGGCGCCGACCCAGGCGTTCATCGCGTGCAGGCGACGGAACTCGGGGATGCCGCTCTTGAACAGCGCCGACAGCAACGCGCTGCGCGCCTCGAAGCCGGGCTCCAGGTACCAGGCGCCGAGCACGTAGCCGGCGGCCCCCTGCTCGGTGACGAAGCCGGCGTCCTCGGCGTCGTCCAGCGCCAGCGTGAGGAAGTCGTCGCGCAGCGCCTGGCTGGCGCCGCGGTACTCGGGCACGGACTTGCGGAGCGCGCTGTCGACACGCTGCCGCCAGTAATCCGCGACCATCCGGTCGAACTGGGCGTTGGAGATTCGCATGCGGTGAGGGGTATCGGCCGAGGCCTCCCGGAAAGGGGTGCACGCATCCTACCTTCAGTTTCATGAAAGTCCGAGAAGCGGCCTGGCCGAGGCACCCGCCGGCGCAGCGATCAGCGGCAGAACGACGCCAGAGCCCACAGCGCCATCACGCTGTCGGGATCGAGCCAGGCGGCCGCGAGCATGACGCATCCGGCGGCGAACGCCAGGCCGCCCGCGCCCCACGCCAGCACGCGCCTCACGCGGCCCCGCGCGCCAGCGCGCCCTCGCGCGCGAGCTCGCGGTCGTCGATGGGCCAGTGCAGGGCCGCGGCAAGGACGCCCAGCGCCATCGCGATCAGCCACACGAGGTCGTAGGAATGGGTGTGCACGTAGACGACGCCGCCCAGCCACACGCCCAGGAACGAGCCGGCCTGGTGGCCGAGGAACACCAAGCCGAACAACGTGCCGATGTAGCGCACGCCGAAGACCTGCCCCACCAACCCGTTGGTCAGGGGCAGCGTGCCCAGCCAGATGAAACCCATCACGGCCGCGAACGCATACAGGCTGGCGGCGCTCAGCGGCAACAGCACGAACAGCGCCATGGCCGCCGTGCGCGCCAGGTAGATGGCCGACAGCACGTTCTTGCGCCGCAGGCGGGCGCCCAGCAGCCCGAAGACATAGGTGCCCACGGTGTTGGCGAGCGCGATGATGGCCAGCGCGGCGACGGCGTTGGCGGGCTGCAGGCCCTTGTCCAGCAGGTACGCGGGAAGGTGCGTGGCGATGAACGCCAGCTGGAAGCCGCAGGCCGTGAAGCCAAGGTTCATGAGCCAGAAGCCGCGGTGGCCGGCGGCCTCGCGCAGCGCGGCGCCGAGGCTGGGCGCGGGTGCCGACGCGGGAACTGCCGGCCCGCTCGTCTCGCGTGTCTCTCGAAGTGGCCATGCCAAGGGAAGCAGCGCGGCCATCGCCATCGCCAGGGCGAGCAAGGCGCCACCCCACCCCACCTGCGCGATCGCGGACTGCGCCATCGGCACCAGCGCGAACTGCCCGAAGCCGCCCAGCGCGCCGGCCAGGCCCATCGCCCAGCTGCGTCTCTCCGGTGGCAACAGGCGGTTCAGGGCGCCGTAGACCGCGCCGAACGCGGTGCACGACAGCGCCACCCCGATGCACACGCCGGCGCTCCACACGAAGGCCTGCGGCGTGGCCGCCCGGGTCATCGTTGCCAGCCCGAGCGCGTAGAGCACCAGGCCGGCGGCGATCACGCGGGCCGCACCGAAGCGGTCGGCGATCATGCCGGTGACGGGCTGCGCGACGCCCCAGGCGAGGTTCTGCACCGCCAGCGCGAAGGCGAAGGTCTCGCGCGTCCAGCCGCGGTCGGCCACGATGGGCAGCTGGAACAGGCCCTGCACGTAGCGCACGCCCAGCGACAGGCCCATGATGGCGCCGCCGCACAGGACGATGACCCAGGGCTCGCGCCACCAGGCGGGCGGCGGCGCGTTCGACGGCGGGACGGCGATGGACATGCGGGGCTCCAGGAGTCTGCCGGCAGGAAGGCCGGTGCTGCCATTGAAGGACATCGCGGCCCGTGCTTCAATCGATCAATCCGTCGCTTCGCATGCACCCAGGGAATGTCACTGCCTCTCGTCAAGCTGTCCTCGCTCGATCTCGTCCGCGGCTTCGTCGCCGTGGGCCGACGCATGAGCATCACGCACGCGGCCGAAGACCTGTGCCTCACGCAGTCGGCCGTCAGCCGGCAGGTGGCCGCGCTGGAAGAGCAGCTGGGCGTGCGCCTGTTCACCCGCGGCTACCGGGCGATCGCGTTCACGCCCGAGGGCGAGCGCCTGTTCCGCAGCGCCGACGGCGCCGTGCAGCAGCTGCAGGACGCCATGGGCGACCTGCGCGCCGGCGGCGAGGCCGCGCCGGTGGTGCTCAGCGCCAGCATCGGCGTCACGGGCCTGTGGCTGCTGCCGCGGCTCAGCCGCCTGCAGGCCGCGCATCCGGGCGTGGAGCTGCGCGTGTCCGCCAGCGACCGCGTGGCGGACCTGCGCAACGACGACATCGACCTGGCCATCCGCTACGCGCCCGACACGCCGCCCACCCCGGACGCGCGGCGGCTGTTCGGCGAGACGGTGGTCGCCGTGGCGCACCCTTCCTTCGGCACCGACGCGCTGCGCACGCGCCAGGCGCTGGCCCGGCTCACCTTGCTGGAGATCGATCCGCCGCGCGACCACCTGCGGCCCGCCTGGCTGCGCTGGGCCACCTGGTTCGACAAGCGCGGCTGGGCCGGCGCAAAGCCGCGCGCGATGCTGCGCTTCAACCAGTACGACACCGTCATCCAGGCCGCGCTCGCCGGCCAGGGCGTGGCGCTGGGGCGCCTGCCGCTGCTGCAGCCGTTGCTCGACGACGGCCGGCTGGTCGCCGTCGATCCCGCCCGCACGGAGACCGACTACGCCTACTGGCTGCTGCAGGCCGACGCGGCGCCGCGCGCGGCCGTGCGCACGGTGGCGCAGTGGATCGCGCGGGAGGCCGCCGACGCAGGCCTCAGTGCACCGTCCGCCCGAAGCTGAACTCGCCGTCCGCGACGTCCACCGGGATCACGTCCTTGGGCCCGAAGCGGCCCTCGAGGATCAGCCGCGCCACCGGGTTCTCGATGCGCTGCTGGATCGCGCGCTTCAACGGACGCGCGCCGAACACCGGATCGAAGCCGACCTTGGCGAGCTCGCGCAGCGCCGCGGGCGACACCTCCAGCGTCATGTCCATCTTGCGCACGCGCTGCTCCAGCGTGGCGAGCTGGATCTTCGCGATCGCCTCGATGTTGGCGCGGTCCAGCGCGTGGAACACCACCGTCTCGTCGATGCGGTTGAGGAACTCGGGCCGGAAGTGCGCCTTGACCTCTTCCCACACCGCGTCGCGGATCTCTTCCGACGGCTGGCCGGCCATCTGCATGATCATCTGCGAGCCGAGGTTGCTGGTCATCACGATGACCGTGTTCTTGAAGTCCACCGTGCGGCCCTGGCCGTCGGTGAGGCGGCCGTCGTCCAGCACCTGCAGCAGCACGTTGAACACGTCCGGGTGCGCCTTCTCCACCTCGTCGAGCAGCACGACGCTGTAGGGCTTGCGGCGCACGGCTTCAGTGAGCGTGCCGCCCTCGTCGTAGCCGACGTAGCCGGGCGGCGCGCCGATGAGGCGGCTCACGGAATGCTTCTCCATGAACTCGCTCATGTCCACGCGGATCAGGTGATCCTCGCTGTCGAACAGGAAGCCGGCCAGCGTCTTGCACAGCTCGGTCTTGCCCACGCCCGTGGGGCCCAGGAACAGGAACGAGCCCAGCGGGCGGTTCGGATCGGACAGGCCCGCGCGCGAGCGGCGAATGGCGTCCGACACGACCTTGATCGCCTCGTCCTGGCCCACCACGCGCTCGTGCAGCTTGACTTCCATCTGCAGCAGCTTGTCGCGCTCGCCCTGCATCAGCTTGGCCACGGGGATGCCGGTGGCACGGGCGACCACTTCCGCGATCTCCTCGGCGCCCACCATCGTGCGCAGCAGTTGCGGCGCGTTGCCAGACTTCGTCTTGCCGGCCTCGACGGCCTGCGCCTCGGCGAGCTTCTTCTCCAGATCCGGCAGCTTGCCGTACTGCAGCTCGGCGACGGCGTTGAAGTCGCCCTTGCGCTTCAACTCCTCCATCCGGAAGCGCATCTTGTCGATCTCCTCCTTCAGGTGCGCCGAGCCCTGCGCGGCGGCCTTCTCGGCCGTCCAGATCTCCTCGAGGTCGGCGTACTCGCGGCCCAGGCGCTCGATCTCCTCCTCGATCAGGCCCATGCGGCGCTGCGAGGCCTCGTCGGTCTCGCGGCGCACGGCCTCGCGCTCGATCTTCAACTGGATGATGCGGCGGTCGAGCCGGTCCATCACCTCGGGCTTGGAGTCGATCTCGATCTTGACCTTGGCCGCGGCCTCGTCGATGAGGTCGATGGCCTTGTCGGGCAGGAAGCGGTCGGTGATGTAGCGATGGCTCAGCTCGGCCGCGGCCACGATGGCCGGGTCGGTGATCTCCACGCCGTGGTGGACCTCGTACTTCTCCTGCAGCCCGCGCAGAATGGCGATGGTCGCCTCCACGGTGGGCTCGGCCACCAGCACCTTCTGGAAGCGGCGTTCCAGCGCGGCGTCCTTCTCGACGTACTTGCGGTACTCGTCGAGCGTGGTGGCGCCGATGCAGTGCAGCTCGCCGCGCGCGAGCGCCGGCTTGAGCATGTTGCCCGCGTCGATGGCGCCCTCGGCCTTGCCGGCGCCCACCATGGTGTGGAGCTCGTCGATGAACAGGATGATGCGGCCCTCGTCGAGCGCCACTTCCTTCAGCACGGCCTTGAGCCGCTCCTCGAACTCGCCGCGGAACTTGGCGCCTGCCAGCAGGCCCGCCATGTCCAGCACCAGCACGCGCTTGTTCTTCAGCGTCTCGGGCACCTCGCCCGCGACGATGCGCTGGGCCAGGCCCTCGACGATGGCCGTCTTGCCGACGCCCGGCTCGCCGATCAGCACCGGGTTGTTCTTGCTGCGGCGCTGCAGCACCTGGATCGCGCGGCGGATCTCGTCGTCGCGGCCGATGACCGGGTCGAGCTTGCCCTTGCGCGCGCGCTCGGTGAGGTCGAGCGTGTACTTCTTCAGCGCCTCGCGCTGGCCCTCGGCCTCGGCCGAGTCCACCGTGGCGCCGCCGCGCACCGCGTCGATGGCCGCCTCCAGCGCCTTGCGCGTGAGGCCGTGGCCGCGCACGACGCCGCCGATGTCGGACTTGGAGTCGGCCAGCGCCACGAGGAACATCTCGCTGGCGACGAACTGGTCGCCGCGCTTGCCGGCCTCCTTCTCGGCCTGCTGCAGCAGCTGCAGCAGGTCACGGCTGCCGGACACCTGCCCACCGCCCTGCACCTGCGGCAGGCCGGCGATGAGGCCGTCCATGGCGGTCTTCAGGCCGGCGGTGTTGGCGCCGGCACGGTCGAGCAGGGACTTGGGGCCGTCCGGCTGGGCCAGCATGGCCGCCAACACGTGGGCCGGTTCGACGTAGGGGTTGTCGCGTGCGACGGCGGCGCTCTGGCCGTCGGCCAGGGCCTGCTGGAACGCCGTCGTCAACTTGTCGAGTCGCATCTTGAAAATCCTTTCAAACTGCCAAGCAGATGGGTGCGGCGAATGCGGTTTCAAGCGCCGGCAAGGGAGATGCCGGAGCGCCTGCAACAAGTCTCGGCCTTGCGGTGGCCGCGGGCCATGAGAAGAATCAAGGGGCGGCGCCGAACCGGACGCTGCAGCGTCAGTGCGTGCTATTCCTCCGCGTCCTTGAGCGTGCGGTAGTGCCCCGCGTGGTAGACCAGCGGCGTGGCGGCCGAGCCGCCGATGCGCTCCACCTCGCCGATGAACAGCACGTGGTCGCCGGCGGCGTGGTGGCTGCGGCGGCGGCACTCGAACACGGCCACGCAGCCGGCCAGCAGCGGCGCCCCGCCCTGTCCGTCCGTCCACTCGCCGGCGTCGAACTTGGCGCTAGCCGGCCGCGCGAAGCGGCGCGACAGGTCGACCTGGTCGGCGGCCAGCACGTTGATCGCGAAGTGGCTCGCGCCGGTGAACGCCGAGATGGTGGAGCTGGCCTCGCGCAGCGACCACAGCACCAGCGGCGGATCCAGCGACAGGGCGTTGAAGGAATTGGCCGTCAGACCCACCGGCGCGCCGCGCTCGTCACGGCAGGTGACGATGGTGACGCCGGTGACGAAGCGGCCCAGCGCTTGGCGCAGCTCGTCCGGGGCGAGCTCGCTGGCGGCCAGCTCGGGCACCGGCGCGCCGGCAGCAGGTTGGAGGTCATCGGCCATGCGCTGCGTGCTCAACCGAGGATCCAGCGGCCGATCGTCCAGCCCAGCGTGGCCGCCAGCAGCGCGCCGAACACGTGGACCAGCGTGTGCAGGACGGCGACGCCGACCTGTCCCTTGATCAGCAGCCCCAGCGATTCGGCCGTGAACGCGCTGAAGGTGGTCATGCCGCCCAGGAATCCGGTGACCACGAGCAGGCGCCAGGCGTCCGAGGGCATGCGGATGAGGACGACCATCATGAAGCCGATCACCAGCCCGCCGATCACGTTGACCGCCAGCGTGCCGGCGGCGATCGGCCACGGCAACGCGTTGAGCCACACGCCCATGCGCCAGCGCGCGAGGCAGCCGGCGACGCCGCCGACGGAGACGAAGGCGGCCTGGGTCCAGGTCGTCAAGGGGGCCAGCACGGGAGAGGGAACGGTCATCGCGGCAACAGAGGGCTGGAAACGGCGGCGCGGAGGGCCGCCTCGGCGCATTGTCGCAGGGGCCGCGCCCTGCCCGGGGCCAGCGTGCGCATCAGTCGCCGCCGGGCGCGTCCGGCGCCGCGTTGGCCGACGCCAGCCCCCAGCGCGCCAGCGCGGCGTCGTCCGCCACCCGGGCGTCGACCCAGCGCTCGCCCTGCGGCGTGGTCTCCTTCTTCCAGAACGGCGCGTGCGTCTTCAGGTAGTCCATCAGGAACTCGCAGGCCTGGAACGCGTCGCGCCGGTGCGCGGCCGCCACGGCCACCAGCACGATGCGCTCGCCCGGCAGCAGCCGGCCGACGCGGTGGATCACCAGGGCCTCCCGCACGCCGAAGCGCGCCTCGGCCTCGACGATCATCGCCTCGATGGCACGCTCGGTCATGCCCGGGTAGTGCTCCAGCGTCAGCGCCGAGACGTCGTCCTCGCGCGTATGCCCGCGCACGAGGCCCGTGAAGCTGGCCACGGCGCCGACGTCGGTGCGCGCGCCCTGCAGCGCGGCGAGCTCGGCGCCGATCTCGAAGTCGGACTCCTGGATGCGCACCCGGGCCATTGCGCTCACCCCCCCGTGACCGGTGGAAAGAACGCCACCTCGGCCCCGTCGCGCAACGGCGCCGCCTCGTCGGCCAGCGCCTGGTCGACGGCCACGCGCACCGCTCGTCCGGGCGCCAGCGCCCGCGCATGCGCGTCCGACTGCGCGCGCAGCCACGCGCGCAGCGCGGCGGCCGTGGGTTCGCCCTCGGGTGTCCACTCCAGCGCGCCGCCGGGGCCCAGCGCCTCGCGCAGCGAGGCGAAGTATTTCAACGTGAGCCTCATGGCGCCAGCTCCGCCAGCGACAGGAAACGCACCAGGTCGCCGGGCCGCACCGCCTGCCCCGGCGCGATGTCGGCCAGGCCGTCGCCCCACGCCAGCGAGGTGAGCACGCCCGAGCCCTGGTTGCGGTAGAGGTCGAGACCGCCAGCGTCGTTGCGGCGCACGCGCAGGAACTCGCGCCGCTTGTCGGGCCTGGGCCAGGCGAAATCGGCGCGCACCGGCACGCCCACGGGCAGCGTGGCCCGCGCGCCCTGCAGGCGGGCCAGCACCGGGCGCACGAACAGCGTGAACGTCACGTGACTGGAGACGGGGTTGCCGGGCAAGCCGATGAACCACGTCTCACCGCCCACCCGCCGCACCGCCCCGAACGCCAGCGGCTTGCCGGGCTTGATGGCGATGGCCCAGAGGTCGAGTCGCCCTTCCGCGGTCAGCGCGGGCTTCAGGTGGTCTTCCTCGCCCACCGACACGCCGCCCGAGCTGAGGATCAGGTCGTGGCCTGCCGCGGCCTCGCGCAGCATCGCCCGCGTGGCGTCGAGCCGGTCGGGCACGTTGCCCAGGTCGGTGACGACGCAACCCTGCCCACGCAGCAGCGCGCCCAGCATGAAGCGGTTGGAGTTGTAGATGGCGCCCGGCGGCAGCGGCTCGCCGGGCATCACCAGCTCGTCGCCGGTGGAGAACAGCGCCACGCGCGGCCGTGCGGCGACGTCCAGGCGCGCCATGCCCACCGTGGCGGCCAGGCCGATGGCGGCGGCGTCGAGCCGGTGGCCGGCCGCCAGAACGACGCGGCCCTGCATCACGTCCTCGCCCTGGCGCCGGATGGCCATGCCCGGCGACGGCAGTTCGTTCACGCGCACGGCGCCGAACGGCGTATCGGAGGCGATGGCCTCGCAGTGTTCCTGCATGACCACCGCGTCGGCGCCGGCGGGCACTTGCGCCCCCGTGAAGATGCGCGCCGCGGTGCCGGCGGCCAACGGCTGGCCGGGTCGGCCGGCGACGATGCGTTGGCTCACGGGAAGCAGCGCGCCCGCGGCGCCGCCGAGCTCGGCCAGGCGGATGGCGTAGCCGTCCATGGCGCTGTTGTCCTCCGGCGGTACGTTCACCGGCGAGACGACGTCCCGCGCGAGCACGCGGCCCCAGGCCTCGGGCGTGGTGACGTTCTCGGTGCGGCCCAGCGGGGCGACGGCCGCGAGCAGGCGCGCCAGCGCGTCGTCGGCGCTGATGAGCGGGCCGCGGCCCGTTGGATTGGAGTCAGGTGCGTTCATCACACGCCAATGATGCAACAGTCTTCGGGGCCGAAGGCGCGACCCGGAGGCCCGAAAGGACGTTCGCGCGCCGGGGCGCGCGAACGGGTCGATTTCAGCGGGGAAAAGCCGTTCAATGCGTCGGCGCGTGCGTCTCGACGAAGGCCTTGATGACGCCCACGTCGGCCTTGACCACCGTGAAGCGCTTCGGGCGCGACTCGAGGTCGGCCAGCGCGGCCGGCAGCGCGGGCTTTCGGCCCAGCGCCTGCGCTATCGTCTCGGCGAACTTCACCGGCAGCGCCGTCTCCAGCACGATCATCGGCGTGCCCGGCTGAAGGTGCTCGCGCGCCACCTTCAGGCCGTCGGCCGTGTGGGTGTCGATGACGACGCCGAAGCGCGCGTCGGTGTCGCGGATCGTGGCCAGGCGGTCGGCGTGCGTGCTGCTGCCCGAGACGAAGCCGAAGCCCGCGATGCGCGCCTTCTCGCCGGCCGACAGCGTGAACGCGCCGTCGCGCTGCAGCGTCGCGCCGAACAGCTCGCGGGTGCGGGCGCCGTCGCGGCCCAGCAGGTCGAACACGAAGCGCTCGAAGTTGGACGCCTTGGAGATGTCCATCGACGGGCTCGAGGTCTCGAAGGTCTCGGCCGAACCGCGCACGCGGTAGGTGCCGGTGCGGAAGAACTCGTCGAGCACGTCGTTCTCGTTGGTGGCCACCACCAGCTGCGCCACGGGCAGGCCCATCATGCGCGCCACGTGGCCCGCGCAGACGTTGCCGAAGTTGCCCGAGGGCACGGCGAAGCTCACCTTCTCGGCGTTGCTGGAAGTTGCCTGGAAGTATCCGGCGAAGTAGTACACCACCTGGGCCAGCAGGCGCGCCCAGTTGATGGAATTGACCGTGCCGATGCGCCACTTGCGCTTGAACGCGAGGTCGTTGGACACGGCCTTGACGATGTCCTGGCAGTCGTCGAACACGCCTTCCACGCTCAGGTTGTGGATGTTGGCGTCCTGCAGGCTGAACATCTGCGCCTGCTGGAACGAGCTCATGCGGCCGTACGGGCTCAGCATGAACACGCTGACGCCTTTCTTGCCGCGCATCGCGTGCTCGGCCGCGCTGCCGGTGTCGCCCGAGGTTGCGCCCAGGATGTTGAGCGTCTCGCCGCGCCGGCCCAGCTCGTACTCGAACAGGTTGCCCAGCAGCTGCATCGCCATGTCCTTGAAGGCCAGCGTCGGGCCGTTGGACAGCGCCTCCAGCTGCACGCCGGGCTCCAGCGCCCGCAGCGGCACGATGGCCTCGCTGCCGAACACCTGCGCGGTGTAGGTCTTCGCGGCCAGCGCCTTCAGGTCGGCGGCGGGGATGTCATCGATGTAGAGCGACAGGATCTCGAACGCCAGCTCGGCGTACGACAGGCCGCGCCAGCGCGCGAGCGTGGCGTCGTCGACCTTCGGGTAGTGCTCGGGCAGGTAGAGCCCGCCGTCGGGCGCCAAGCCCTCCAGCAGGATCTCGCCGAAGCTGCGCGGGGTCTGGTCTCCCCGGGTACTGAGATACTTCATGGTCAGGCCAGGTCTTCCTTGCGCAGGCTGACGATCGGTGCGAGCACCGTCGGCAGCGCCTGCATCTGCTCGATGGCCCGGCGCATCTTGCCCTCGACGGTGTTGTGCGTGAGGATGATCAGGTCCTGCTGGCCGTCCTTGCGCTCGGGGCTGGGACGCTGCAGCACGGCGTCGATGGAGATGTCGTGCTCGGCCAGCGTCGTGGTGATCTTCGACAGCACGCCCGCCTCGTCGGCCACGCACAGGCGCAGGTAGAACGAGGTGACGACGTCGGCGATGCCCAGGATGGGCGTGTCGGCCAGCGAATCGGCGCGGAAGGCCAGGTGCGGCACACGGTGGTCGGGGTCGGCGGTGTGCAGGCGGGTGATGTCCACCAGATCGGCCACCACGGCCGAGGCGGTGGGCTCGGCGCCCGCGCCCTTGCCGTAGTACAGCGTGGTGCCCACGGCGTCGGCCTGCACCACCACGGCGTTCATCGCGCCCTCCACGTTGGCGATCAGGCGCTTGGCCGGCACCAGCGTCGGGTGTACGCGCAGCTCGATGCCGCCGGCGTCCGGGCGGCGCCGCGTGATGCCCAGCAGCTTGATGCGGTAGCCCAGCGCCTCGGCGTGCTTGATGTCGGCGGCCTGCAGGCCCACGATGCCCTCGACGTGCGCCTTGTCGAACTGCACCGGGATGCCGAACGCGATGGCGCTCATGATGGTGGCCTTGTGCGCGGCGTCCACGCCTTCGATGTCGAAGGTCGGGTCGGCCTCGGCGTAGCCCAGGCGCTGCGCCTCCTTGAGCACCACGTCGAAGTCGAGGCCCTTGTCGCGCATCTCGGACAGGATGAAGTTGGTGGTGCCGTTGATGATGCCGGCGATCCACTCGATGCGGTTGGCGGTGAGGCCCTCGCGCAGCGCCTTGATGATGGGGATGCCGCCGGCCACCGCGGCCTCGAACGCCACCATCACGCCCTTCTCGCGCGCGGCGGCGAAGATCTCGTTGCCGTGCACGGCCAGCAGCGCCTTGTTGGCGGTGACGACATGCTTGCCCGCGGCGATCGCCTCCAGCACCAGCGTCTTGGCGATGCCGTAGCCGCCGATCAGCTCGACGACGATGTCGATGTCCGGATTGGCGATGATCTCGCGGCCGTCGGCCACCACCTTCACGTGGTCGCCGACGACGCCCTTGGCGCGCGCCACGTCGAGGTCGGCCACCATGGTGATCTCGATGGCGCGGCCGGCGCGGCGGCGGATCTCCTCCTGGTTGCGCGTCAGGACGTTGTACGTTCCGGAACCGACGGTTCCGATGCCCAGCAGGCCGACTTGGATCGGTTTCATAAGAGTCTCACTTCAACACGGTTTGCATTCATCGGGGCTCGCACCGCGAAAGGTCCTGTCATCGGGCGGCGATCACGTCGCTGACCACGCTGGGAAGCTCCCAGGCCCCGCCGGCCTTCACGCCCCGGCACAGGCCGCCGGTGGCGACGTAGGTCGGCTCGAACCGGAATCCGTTCCACGTCCACGACTGGATGTTGCCGCAATCGCCCGCGGGCGTGGCGCTCGCGCGGGCGGCCAGGGTGCTGCCATCGAAGTCGGCGGCCGAATAGGTGATCGGTCGCGCGTCGTACGGCGGGCGCTGGTTGGCGGTCCAGAAACCGGTGCCGCCGCCGTTCGTCGCCATCCGGCAGGCCTGGCTCACCAGCAGCCGATTGGCATCCAGGTGCCACAGGCGGGCCTTGGCCTGCGCGGCGCCGTCGTCCAGCAGCGGGCAGTCGGGGTTGCTCTGGATGGTGGCGAGCACGCGCACGGCCAGCGCGTCGTCGCCCTGCTGCGTCGCCGCGGGAACCCGCGCCGCCTCGAAGCGCGGGATCGCCATCGCCGACGCCACATCGGCATCGCTCAGCGTCCCCTTGCGCACGAGCGCGGAGGGCCGGCCCGAGCGGCCCTGCACCTCGTCCATCTTCAGCAGCATGTCGACGCCGCCGTCGCCCGACAGTCGCCAGGTCATCTTGCCGGCCGCGAACGCGACGGCGCTGCCGCCCACCACCGCCTTCAGCAGAGGCGCGGCGACGGCTGCCGGCAGCTCGGCGTGGTTGTTCCTGTCGAGGCGGATCGTGCCTGCCGGCCTGCCCGCGATCTCCAGCACGACGCTCGCGGGCCGGACGCTGTGGGCGTCCATCGCCGCCAGTTGCAGTTCGGCGAAGACCGGCGCGCCCACGCCCGCGGCGCGCGCCAGCAGCACCGACACCGGCGCGTCGCTGCCCTCGGCGCTGTAGCCGGCCACCCGGCAGACGCGCGTGTTGTCGCACACGAGCTGCCAGTCCTTGCCCTCGAACGACTGCGCGTGCGCGGCCAGGGGCGAGGCCAGCGCCGCGAATGCGAGCATGGAAAGTCGTCGCATGGTCAGGCGGCGTTGCGCTTGCGGTAGCCGTCGAGGAAGCGCGCGATGCGCGACACGGCCTCGGTGAGGTCGTCGGCGTTGGGCAGGAACACCACGCGGAAATGATCCGGCTGGGCCCAGTTGAAGCCCGTGCCCTGCACGATGAGCACCTTCTCCTCGGCCAGCAGCTCGTAGGCGAACTGCTGGTCGTCGGCGATCGGGTACAGCTTCGGGTCGAGGCGCGGGAACAGGTACAGCGCGGCCTTGGGCTTGACCACCGTGACGCCCGGGATCTGCGTGAGCAGCTCGTAGGCCAGGTCGCGCTGACGCGCGAGGCGCCCGCCCGGGGCCACGAGGTCCTTGATGCTCTGGTAGCCGCCCAGCGCGGTCTGGATCGCGAGCTGGCCCGGCGTGTTGGCGCACAGGCGCATCGAGGCCAGCATGTTCAGGCCCTCGATGTAGTCCTTCGCGTGCTTCTTCGCGCCCGACACCACCATCCAGCCCGCGCGGTAGCCGCACGAGCGGTAGTTCTTCGACAGGCCGTTGAAGGTCACGCACAGCACGTCGTCGGCCAGCGACGCGATGCTGGTGTGGGTCTCGCCGTCGTAGAGCGTCTTGTCGTAGATCTCGTCGGCGAAGATCACCAGCTCGTTCTGGCGCGCCACCTCCACGATCTCCTGCAGCACGCTGGTGGGATACAGCGCGCCCGTGGGATTGTTCGGGTTGATGACGACGATCGCCCTGGTGCGCGGCGTGACCTTGCGGCGGATGTCGGCGATGTCGGGCATCCAGCCCGACTGCTCGTCGCACATGTAGTGCACGGGCGTGCCGCCCGACAGCCCGACGACGGCCGTGTACAGCGGGTAGTCGGGCGACGGGATCAGCACCTCGTCGCCCGAGTCGAGCAGCGCGTTCATGCTGAAGGCGATCAGCTCGGAGGCGCCATTGCCCAGGTAGACGTCATCCACCGTCACATGGGCGATCTTCTTTTCCTGCGTGTAGTGGACGATGGACTTGCGCGGCGCGAACAGTCCCTTGGAGTCGGTGTACGCGGCCGCGTGCGGCAGGTTGCGGATCATGTCCTGCACGATCTCGTCGGGCGGCTCGAGCCCGAACGCGGCCACGTTGCCGATGTTGAGCTTGATGATATGGTGGCCCTCGTCCTCCATCTGGCGGGCCTTGTCGAGGACCGGGCCGCGGATGTCGTAGCCGATGTTGGCGAGCTTGCTGGACTTGGCAATCGGCTTCACGGCCGGTATCCCTGTGGATGAGTGGAGACGCCAAGTTTCTCATAGGCGATCCCCGCGACGCCGTGCCCACCCCTGTTGAACCGTCCCTTGTGCAATGGCGAAGGCTTTCAGTGGAGCCGCCGCCACCCCGGCGCCGCTCAGTTGGCCAGCCCCGCGGGCCGCCACTGTCCGTCCACCCACGCGAAGGCCTGCTTGAGCTGCACCCGCCGTTCGCCGCCGAGCACGCGCGCGGCCATCGGGAACACGCGCCGGAACGCCGGATCGGCGGCCCACGGCGCCGGCTCCGCGACGTAGGTATAGGTGGCGACGAAGCCGTTCGCGCCGTCGCCGGGCGTCACGGCCACGACGTCGGCCAGCGCGAGGTGCGCCGCGCACAGGTCGCGCACGCGCACGACGCGGTCGCCCTCGGCGCGCGCCACCACCTCGGCGCGATCGCGCATGAAGCGTTCGCCGGCGGGCGTGAGCTCGTAGCGCGTGACCGCCACCGGCACGGGCGCGGCCGGGGCATCCTCGTCCAGGCCCGGGCCCTCCGCCCGCATCGCGGTGGCGCGGCTGGCGCGCACCAGGCCCAGCGCCTCCAGCACGGGCATCTGCACGACGTCGCGGCCGCGCGCCCGCTCGTCGATCGCGCTGATGTCCACCGGCCAGTCGGACTTGCCCAGGCAGAAGTCGCCGTGCTCGGCCAGGTAGTGCCGGACGACGGCGGCCGCCTCGGCGCGATCCGGCAGCGCGGGCGCGGCAACGACGGCGGCCTGCAGGCTCGCCGCGACGAGCCCGGGAACGAACTGCTTGAGCATGGCGCGGGTCTTCATTTCGTGGCGGCAACGGCGGTCGCGGCGGGGTCGTGGCGGGGAATGAGCGCCACGACGTCCTTGTCGGTGAGCATCTCGAGGAAGGCCTCCAGGTCGGCCATCTCCTGCTCGGTCATCGGCGGCCGGCTGCCGCGGGCGCGTCCGTCGAGCGGCTTCTGGGTGTCGATGTTGCCGTGCAGGCGGCGCGGCAGGTCGTCGTACTTGCGCACCACGCCGCGCACGGTCGGATACCAGCGCTCGGGCTCGGTGTCGCGCGTGTTGTAGAAGCGGATCGCCTCGGCCAGCGACTTCATCCGGCCGTTGTGGAAGAACACGCCGCGCGTGGCCACGTTGCGCAGCGTGGGCGTCTTGAACTCGCCGCAGTACCGCTGGTTGGCCTTGCCGGCGTGGTCGGGCCGCGAGCACAGGCCCAGGTCGGCGTACCCCGGGTCGCGGTTGGCCGGGATCTCGGCGTTGCGCGGCACGCCGATGGCCGCGTACGTGAAGTCGGTGAACAGCGCGACGCTGCCGTTGAGGCCGGCGCCGTTGTAGTGGCAGGCGAAGCAGTTGCCCTTGTCCGGGTCGTTGTAGACCGCGAAGCCGCGCGCCTCGGCGGGCGACATCGTGCCGCCGGTCTTGTTGCCGGCATAGAGGTCGTAGCGGCTGCTGTACGGATGGAAGCTCGGGTCTTCCAGCTGGAACGCCTGCAACGCCCGGGTGGCGTTGTCGAACGCGGCCTTGTCGTCGAACGCGTGCTCGCCGAAGACGGCCTTGAACGCGTCGGCATAGGCGGCCTTGCGCAGCCGCGCGACCACGTCGGCCGGGCGGCGGTTGGCCATCTCGATCGGGTTGAGCAGCGGAATGCGGGCCTGCTCGGCCAGCGTGGCGGCGCGGCCGTCCTGCGTCAGGCCGCCGCCCGGGCCCGGGGTGCTGATGCCGTCGGGGTTGTCCAGCATGTCGGCGTACGGCGGCGTGGTCTCCTTGTAGCGCAGCGACGGCACGGCACGCACGCCGGCGCGCGTCATGCGCGCGCCGCCCGCCTGCAC
>FTKD01000422.1_pt3 | contig 53179 bp, 46 predicted proteins | sample 1658191 | NCBI WGS metagenome assembly FTKD01 (sample SAMEA3914808, study PRJEB12502) | metagenome | biome: forest; material: soil | place: Canada | collected 2011-08-03 | depth 0.3 m
GCGGTCTTCCAGCCGTGTTCGGCGAGACGCACGGCCAGCGGAACGCCCGCCTGGCCGCTGCCGATGACGATGGCGTCGAACGGGGAGCTTGTCATGTCGCTTGTCCTTTCGGATCAGGGGTGGCGGGGCGGCCGGCGATCAGGAACCAGGCGCTCAGTGCGCTCGCCAGCGCGAGGCCGGCTGCCGTGATCATCACGGCGCGAAAGCCGGCGACGAAGGCGGCGCCGACGAGGCCGTGGATCCGGGTCGCGACGGCCGATGCGGCATTCGCCGGCGGTGCGATGGCGGCCAGCTTGCCGCGCTGGCCGTACACCGCGTCGGCGAGGCCGGCGGGCAGGCTCGCGTGCGCCAGGCCGTCCTGCAGGCGGGCCTCGAAGACCTGCGCCAGCACGACGCCCAGTGCGGCGATCGCCAGCAGTCCGGCGACGCGCGACACGGCGTTGTTGACGCCCGACGCCGTGCCGGCCAGCGCCTGGCCGATGGCGTTCATCACGGTGGTGGTGAGCGGCGCAATCGTGATCGTCATCCCCAGGCCCAGAACGCACACGGCCGGAAAGAACGTGGTCCAGTAGCTGCCGCCGATGGCTGGCCAGGCGAACAGCGCGAAGCCGACCGCGGCGATCGCGGGGCCGACGACGAGCGGAATCTTCGCGCCCACCGCGTCCACGAGCGAGCCGGCCCAGCGCGACAGCGCGAACATGATCGCGACGAAGGGCAGCAGCGCCGCGCCGGCCGCCGTCGCGCCGTAGCCCTGCACCTGGATCAGGTTCAACGGCACGAAGTAGAGGCCGCCGCCGAGTGCCGCGTAGAGCAGCAGCGTGAGCAGGTTCGCACCCGCGAAGTTGCGGTTGCGAAACAGGTGCAGCGGCAGCATCGGCGCGCGGGCACGCGCCTCGCAGGCGATGAAGGTCGCGAGGCCGACGAGTCCGACTGCTGCGGCGACCCGCACCGGCGCGGACGTCCAGCCGCGCGTCGGCGCCTCGATCAGCGCGAACACCACGCCGGCCAGGCCCAGCGTGGCCGCCGTGGCGCCGGCGACGTCCACCGGGCCGTCGACGACGTCGCCGCGGCTCTCCGGCACCTTGGCCATGCACAGCAACAGCAGCACGCCGCCGATCGGCACATTGAGCAGGAAGGCCCAGCGCCACGAGAAGTGGTCGACGAGAAAGCCGCCGACCACCGGGCCGATGGCGGCCGTGATGCCGCTGAACGCGGACCAGGTGCCGATGGCGCGGCCGCGTTCGGCTTCGGGGAACCCGGCGCCGAGCAACGCGAGGCTGCCGGGCACCAGCAGCGCGGCGCCGATGCCCTGCAGCGCGCGCGCCGCGATCAGCTGGCCGGTGTCCTGCGCCGCGGCGCAGGCCGCCGACGTCAGCACGAACACCGCCACGCCCAGCAGGAACATGCGCTTGCGGCCGAAGCGATCGCCGAGCGCGCCGCCCACCAGCAGCAGTGCGGCGAGAAACAGCGCGTAGGCCTCGATGATCCACTGCGCATCGGCGCCGCTGGCGTCCAGGCTGCGCTGGATCGCGGGCAGCGCGACGTTGACGACGGTGCCGTCCATGAACGCCATGCTGGAGCCCAGCACCGCGCTGACCAGTGTCCAGCGACGCACGCCGGCGGCCATCGTGTCGACGGTGTCGGGCGGTGTCGCGCGGCGAGGCATGCGGGCATTCTCCGCCTCGCGGCGATCCCCCCTTCGATGCCCGTGGCCGGGCGTCGCCTACTTCCAGCAGAAGCGCGCGTCGGCCTGGTTCTGCTTGCGGACCTCCGCCAGCTTGGCCAGCGCCTCCGGCTGCGCGAGCAGCTCGCGGTTGTGCGCAGACGCCTCGCGCAGCTTGTTCACCGCGTCGACCAGCGCCGCATTGCGGTCGTCCGATTGCGCGGGCAGGTCGCTGTAGCCCAGCAGTTTGTAGGGATGTGCGGCCACCCAGGCGATGGCGCGGTCCTCGCGTTCCTGGTGGCGCGCCGGGTCGCAGAGCGCGTAGCCGTCCATCGCTGGCGCGATGGCGTGGATGAAGCTTTCCACGACCTCGACGGCCTTCAGCAATTGCAGCGAACGCATGTCGAGCACGGCGTCCATGGTGAGAAAGCGATCCCGCCCGGCGTAGTACCAGAACACCGCGTCGTCGCGCTGGCCGGTGTCGTACAGGCGGATCGCGAGCACCATCATCGTCTCGGGCTTGACGAGATCGGGCTGTGCGGCGATGGCGTCGCGCACCTTGCGGATGTCGGCTGCCGACGTCGACGCCAGCAGCTTGTCGTAGGCGGGATCGACGGCCACCTTCGGCGCGGCGGCGAAAGTGTCGCCCGCGCCGTAGTACGGCGGCAGGTACACGACCAGTTGGCGAACGGGCGCCGCGACGGGGGCGGACGCCGCTTGCGCCCGTGCCAGCGCGGGGACGGCGAGCAATGCACAGAGAATCAGATCGAGTCGAAATCGCATGGGTCGTGGCATCCTGGTCGAGTGCGCCTGTCTTCGGCGCAGCGATTGTCCGCTCCCTTTGTCAAGCGCGCGTGATGCGCCGACGGACCGGGTGCACCTGGATCACGACCAGGCGGTGACGGCCTCGGCTGGCGTCCCGTACCGTTTCGCCACGCAGACGACGCTGGTGCGGACGCGCTGTTCGGCAGCGGCCTGCGCAGCGGCTTCGCCAACAGCGGGCACCTGCCGAGCTACACGCAGGTCAATGCGGCGCTGGCGCAGGCGTTCGACTTCGGCGGCGGGCTGGGCAAGATCGAGGGCCGGCTGTCGGTGCTCAACGTGTTCGACAGCGTCTACGAGTTGCGCGACGGCACCGGCATCGGCGTCGGCGCGCCGCAGTTCGGCCCGCGCCGCACGCTCTACGCGAGCGTGACGAAGTCCTTCTGATTCTTTACCTGCGAATGTCGTCGCCATGGGGCGGACGGGAATCCGTCTTGCCGCTTTCCATGACGATGGACCGCCGCATCCGGTGGCGGCCCGGGCAAGGCCGGCGACATGGGGTCGCCTGGCCCATCCTGGAGCTTGATCCGATGAACTCGCTTGCTGCAATCCGTACCGCTGCGCGCCCGCAGCCCGCCGTCCGCGGGCCCGTGCCGCGTTGCTCGTATGTCGAAGACCTGAACTGGCCGGCACCCCGTCCGGTGCCCGGCAAGAAGACACCGCCGCCCACCGAGTTGTGGGTGCCGGGTCCGAACGGCCAGTGGGAAGGCGTCACGCCGACGCTGCAATGAGCGTCGCCCCGGCAAGAAGGCCGCCTGCGGGCGGCTTTCTTCATGCCGGAGACGCTAGCCGATCAGTGGCTCGCGGCGTTGTCCGCCGCGCTTGCGGCGCTGTCCATCGGCGCCGCGGACGCTGCCGACATGGCGCTCGACGCGCTCGTGTCGGGCGCGCTGGCCGAGGCGTCCGGCGGCGTGCTGCCGACGTCCTCCTTCTTGCTGCAGCCGCCGAGGGCGACCTGCGAGGCCAGGGCGACCACGAGGACCAGAGACAGGGGGATCGAGCGGTTCATGACGGACTCCTCTTGAGTGTTGAGCGGCGGGCCGGGAACGACCAAACCCGGAAAGAGCATCTGGCGTGCCTGCGGCGCGACGACGGCGTCGACCGGTCGCCTGTTCAGCGGCACGCGTAGTGCGGGGCAGCGACACCGTGCCGCAACGCGGCCGACGACACCAGCGCCGGCGGCACGTCCACCGCCAGGCCGGCCGGCGCGCGGGCGAACTCCACCAGCAGCCTGTGCACGCGGTCGGCCGCGCGATCCCAGGTGCACGAATGCACGGCGATCAGCGCATCGATGCGTCGCTGGCGCCGCAGCGGCCCGCGTTCGCACATCGCGGCGCGGCAGGCCTCGGCGAACGCGGGCGCGTCGTCGGCCAGGCGCACGATGTGGCCGTGCAGCGCGACGACGTCGTGCACGGACGTGCCAACCACGGACTTCTGGCCCGCGAGGTAGGCCAGCGCCTCGATCGGCGCGGCGTGGTGGGCGGATTCTGCGTGCCTGAAGGGCAGCAGGCAGACGTCCCAGTGCGCCTGCAGATGCGGCAGGATGGCGTGGGTCTGCGCGCCCAGCCACACGATGTTGCCGCGTCTTGGCAGTGCTTCGGGGACGACGCCGCGCAGCGGGCCGGCCATCAGGATCTGCCAGTCCGGGCGCAGGTCGGCCACGCGGGCGACGAGATCGAGATCGATGCGCTCGTCGATCACGCCGTGGAAGCCCAGCCGCGGATTGGGGATCGCGGCATGGATCGCGCGGGCGGACACGGCCTCGATGGCCGTGCCAAGCAGCGCCGGCGGCGCGAAGTGCGCCGCGTCGACGGCGTTCGCGATGCAGTGCACGTTGGCATGGCGGCCGCGGTGCGACTGGTACAGCGACGGGCCACCGGCCACCACCACGTCCGCGAGCCGCATCAACCGGGCCTCGCGGCGTTGCAGCGCGGCATCGCCGGACGTGGCCGCCGCGTCGTCGTGGCAGTCGTAGATCACGCCACGCGGACTCAAGGTGTCGACCAGCGGCAGCGCCGCCGGGGTATCGAGCCAGACCAGCGGCTCGGCGATGCCGCGCTCGCGCATGAATTGCGCCAGCAGTCCGCGCATCACCGGGAACTGGTCGTCGTGGAAGCCCGCGGCGTCGCAGCGCGTGTGCGCGACCAGCACCTCGACGCCCCGGGCCACCTCGGTGCACTCGAGGTACGCGTCCTGGTGCGTGGTGACCGGTTCCTCGACATAGAAGACTCGGTAATGCTTTGCAAGCCGAGTCAGCAATTGTTGCGGTCGCTGCCAATCGAAACACCAGCGCATCGCCGCGAACACGACCAGCGGCGGTCGCGTCCGGGCGTCGTCCTGCGGGGCGAGAGGGAGGTCGCCCGGCAGGGCATGAGCGGCGGGAAAGTTCATGGAGGCGGCTCCTGGCACCGGGGACGTTGAAACAAGTTGTCGACGTCTGTTGCGGCTGGCGGCTAAGCCGTGGCGCGGGCACGTCGAAGGGATGGCCAGGAATGGTCGGCAAGTGACGTGCCGCAGTGCAACATGAAGGGATCGCATGAGAGAATGGTGCGAACAGACACGCGCCTGCCGAGTACCCCTACGGGTTCTTACGGATGGGCTTCAACCCGGACTACACGGGCTGCGTCGCCGTTGGGGAGTACCTCCGGCAGTTTTCCGACTCGACAATCCAGGCCAGCTCGCCGTTTCGCAGCCAGCCTGATGTCCGGATGAAGTGGAGAGGACAAAGTGACGATCGTGATGAATGCGCCTGAAAAAATAGGCAAATACCGGATCACCGGAGTCATCGGCGAAGGCGTGAGCGGCGTCGTCTACAAGGCGTTCGACGCGACGCTGCAACGCGTGGTCGCGGTGAAGTCGCTGCACCTGAACCTGCCGGTCGATGCGCGCGCCGCGCGCGCGTTCGCGGGCCGCCTGGGCGAGCAGGCCCAGGCCATCGCCCGCGTGAACCACCCGGGCATCGTCAACATCCACCAGGTCGACGAGGCCGACGGTCGCGCCTTCATCGCGATGGAACACGTCGCCGGGCTGAACCTGGCGCAATGGCTGTCCGTCACGCCGCTGCCGCCCCAGGCCGCGTTGCTGCAGGTGATGGATCAACTGCTGGACGCGCTCGAGAGCGCGCATCTCGCGGGCGTGCGCCACGGCGACGTCAAGCTCACGAACGTGATCGTCACCAGCGCGGGCCTGATCAAGCTCACCGACTTCGGCCTCGCGCGTGCCGAGGGCCGCTCCGGCCTGCTGGCCGGCGTGGCGCCGGAGTACCAGACGGGCCGCCTGATCGACCACCGGGTCGACGTCTACGCCGCCGGGGCCATCCTGTACCGCATGCTGGTCGGCCGCGACGCCTACAGCGGCGCGCTGGCCGATACCGCGTCCGACGCGCTGGGCGGCACGCTGCGCGCCCCGAGCACGATCGCCGAAGCGCAACGTCCGTCGGTGTTCGACACCGTGGTCACGCGCGCCCTGATGAAGGACCCGAGCCAGCGCTACGGCAGCGCCGCCGAGTTCCGCGACGCGCTGCGCGACGCCACCCAGCTGCGCGTCCCCGAGCACGGCACGCGCGTCGTCACGCTCGACTCCGGTGCGGCCGCCGCGACGGCCGCCACCATCGCGCCGATGCTGGGCGAGCCCGCGTCGCATGCGGCTTCCACCGACGCCTTCTCGGCACGCCGCGCGGCACCCAGCGGCCCGGCCGCGGCCAGCGTGCCGATGCTCACCATCGCGATCCCGGACAGCATGCTGGCGATGCCGTCGTACGACCCGTGGGCGCATGCCGGCCCGTCGGCGACGAGCGCCGGCGATCGCCCGGACACCGAACTGGCGTCCGACCTGATCCCGAACGACGAGCGCTATGCCGCCTTCCGCGGCCAGGTGGATCGCGACCGGCGCGCGTCGGTGGTCTCGGCCGCCGCGGCGGCCACGGCGGCGTTGAGCGCCGCGGCCGACACCGCTGCCGCCGAGCCTGCACCGGCGCCGGTACGCCGCGCGCCGCCGACGGGCGCGACCATGCCGGCGGTGATGTCCTTCCCCAACGAAACGCCCGTGATGGAGCGAGGCGGCATCGTCATCACCGGCTCCGTGACGCAGCCGATGTCGGTGCGCGACCGCGCGCTGCCCAACGGCGCGGCCGAGCTGGGGGCGGATCTGGAGCTGCCGCTGGCCGGCGACGGCGTGGGCATTCCGGCCGAGGCGCTGCGCCGCGTGATGCGCGTGCTGTCGGCGCACTTCGGCGACATGGCGCCGGACATCCTGATGCGCGCCGCGCCGCGCGCCGGCACGATCCCCGAACTGCACACGCTGCTGCTGGCCCAGGCGGGCGGCGGCATCGACAAGAAGAAGCTCGGCAAGCAGCTGCGGGCGATCGCCAAGCTGCCGCTGTAAGACGCTAAAGCGCTCCGATGCAATTCGGCGCGCCGCAGCGGCAGCGCAGCTTGCCTTCGTGGTGCGTCTCGCCGTAGTTCACGGTGATCTCCTCGCCCGGGGCGATGGCGCGCAGCGCGTAGAACTCGATGCGCCCCGCGATGATCGCCAGCCGTGCGTTGGCCTGGCACGAGTGATTCGTGAAGCGCATCGGATCGGTGGACTTCGACGCGTCGATCGCCGTGCGCGGCGAGATCTCCACGATCATGATCCGGTGCAGCGACGCCGCCCGGCGCCGGCCTTCGGCGCAGGTGATCGCCTCGCCGCGGATCTCGCCGATCTTCAGGCGCGAGGGAATCATTTCCGCCGCGAACACGCCGTGGCCGTCGATCTCGCTGGGCCGAACGAAGACCTCGAACTTCTGGTACGGCTGGCGGACGACGACGGGGTCGGCGGCGTGTCGGGGCATGCTCAGAGCAAGCCGGTGGCCTGGCCCAGCGTCGCGACCGCCGGCAGCTCGACGCGCGGTGCCGGCACCCAGCCCTTCTTGCGATGCTCGACGACGACGTTGGTGTAGATGCCGCCGCGCACGTACCACTTCGCGGTGATGCGCGCGAAGCGCGGCTGGGCCGCGGCCACGATGTCGTCGAGGATGGTGTTGGTGACCTTCTCGTGGAACGAGCCCTCGTTGCGGTAGCTCCACATGTACATCTTCAGGCTCTTCAGCTCGATGCACAGCTCGTCGCAGATCATGTCGATCGTGAAGTGGGCGAAGTCGGGCTGGCCGGTCAACGGGCAGTTGCACGTGAACTCGGGGATCTGGAACTGGATCACGTAGTCGCGCTGCGACGACGGGTTCAGGAAGACGTGCAGTTCCTTGCTGGGCGCGGTCGGCGGGTTCGGCGGCATGTCGCGCGCGCCGACCTTGAGCTTGCTCCCGGGAGCCGGCTTGGCGAGGGCCTTCGAGGGCTTGGCGGACGCGACGGCGCCGGGGGATGTATTGGTTTTCTTGGCCATGGATTGCCTTCGTCACGCCGGGTGGCTTGTGCGAGTTCAGGGGAGCGAAAGGGGAGGGGTGCGATGGTATCATCGCGGGCCTTTTCACGTGTCCGCAAGGGTGCTCGCCAGCTCCTTGATGCCGCGAAGAAAGCCTATATAAATCAACACGTTAGCGAAACTCAAAGCCGCCGCCGGGAGCCCCTTTCGGCGCGCGGACTGAAACCGCTCCTCGACGTGCCCACCAGGCGCACCACCGTTCATGCGGCTTAATTCGATCAAGCTCTCCGGGTTCAAGTCCTTCGCGGATCCGACCACCTTCCAGCTGCCCGGCCAACGCGTCGGCGTCGTCGGGCCCAACGGCTGCGGCAAGTCCAACATCATGGATGCGGTGCGCTGGGTGCTGGGCGAAAGCAAGGCGAGCGAGCTGCGCGGCGAGTCGATGCAGGACGTCATCTTCAACGGCTCGGGTTCGCGCAAGCCGGCCTCGCGCGCCAGCGTCGAGCTCGTGTTCAACAACGAGTCCGCCCGCGCCGGCGGCCCGTGGAACCAGTTTGCCGAGATCGCCGTCAAGCGCGTGCTCACGCGCGAAGGCGCGTCGAGCTACTACATCAACAACCAGCCGGTGCGCCGGCGCGACGTGCAGGACGTGTTCCTCGGCACCGGCCTCGGCCCGCGCGCCTACGCCATCATCGGCCAGGGCACGATCTCGCGCATCATCGAGTCGCGTCCCGAGGAACTGCGCCTGTTCCTGGAAGAGGCCGCGGGCGTCTCCAAGTACAAGGAGCGCCGGCGCGAGACCGAGAACCGGCTCAAGGACACGCGCGACAACCTGCTGCGCGTGGACGACATCCTGCGCGAGCTGAACAACAACCTCGAGAAGCTCGAACGCCAGGCCGAGATCGCCACCAAGTACCGCACGCTGCAGGAACAGGGCACGACCCGCCTGCACCAGCTGTGGTTCCTGAAGCATCGCGACGCGTCCACCGAGGCCGATCGCGTCAAGCTGGCGGTGCTGGAGTCCACCAATTCGCTCGAGTCGCGCATGGCCGAACTGCGCCATGTCGAGGCGCAGCTGGAAGAGGTGCGCGTCGCGCACTACGCCTCGTCCGACCGCCTGCACGCCTCGCAGGGCGAGCTGGCGCAGGCGCAGCTGGAGGTCAGCCGCCTCGAAGAGCGCATCCGCTACGTGGTCGAAGGCCGCCAGCGCGCCGAGGCCCGCCTGGCCGAGCTGCAGGTGCAGAACGCGCAGTGGATCGATCGCCAGGAGCAGGCGAAGCTGGAGCTGGAGAGCAACGCCGAGGCGATCGCCGGCGCCGGCGAGCAGGCCGAGCTGCTGGCGGCCCAGGCCGAGGAGGAAGGCCTGCGCCTGCCCGATTTCGAGGAGGCCGTGCGCCTGGCGCAGAGCCGCACCAGCGGCCAGCGCGGCGAGGTCACGCAGGTGCAGCAGCAGATCCAGGTGCTGGCCGCCGAGAGCCGCAGCATCGAGGAGCAGTCGCGCGCGCTGCGCGGCCGGCGCGAGCGCCTGGCCGCCGAGCGCCAGCAACTCGCCACGCCCGACCTGCAGAAGCTGGCCGACCTGCGCCAGCGCTCGACCCAGGCCGACGAGGCCCGGGACGAGATCGAGGCGCGCCTGCACGAAGTCGGCGAGCAGGTGCCCGAGCTCGACGAGCAGCGCCGCGCGCAGCAGGACGTGCTCAATCGCGACCAGTCGCGCCAGGCCGATCTCACTGCTCGCCTGGAGGCGTTGCGCGCCTTGCAGGAGAAGGTGCAGACCGAAGGCAAGCTGAAGCCGTGGCTGGCCAAGCACGGCCTCGACGGCCTGGCCGGGCTGTGGACCAAGGTGCACATCGAGAGCGGCTGGGAGACGGCGCTGGAGTCGGCGCTGCGCGAACGCCTCAACGCGCTGTCGGTGGGCCGTCTCGACATCGTGCGCGCCTTCGTCGGCGACGCGCCGCCGGCCAAGCTGGCCTTCTATTCGCCGCCGCAAGGCGCGATCGCCAACACGCACCGCACGCTGCCGCGCCTGTCCGACCTGCTGCGGCTGAACGACGCCGGCCTGCAGGCGCTGCTCAACGACTGGCTCGAAGGCGTCTACACCGCGCCGACGATGGACGACGCGCTGGCGCAGCGCAGCCAGCTCACGCACGGCGAGGTCATCATGACCCGCGACGGCCACGCCGTCTCGCAGTTCGCGGTCGCCTTCTACGCGCCCGATTCCGAGCAGGCCGGCATGCTGGGCCGCGCGCAGGAGATCGAGCACCTGGAGCGCGAATCCAAGGCGCAGGTGATGATCACCGACGAGGCGCGTGCCGCGCTGATCCGTCTCGAGGCGGCCTACACCGACGCGGCGCAGCGCCTGCAGTCGGTGCGCCGCGAAGCCTCGGAGACGCAGACCCGCGCGCACGAGCTGCACGTGGAGCTGCTGCGCCTGTCGTCGCAGGCCGAGGCCGCCACCACGCGCCGCACGCAGCTGGAAGACGAGCTTGCCGAGATCGACGCGCAGGACGAGGGCCTGATCGAGCGCCGCATGACGGGCGAGGCCCGCTTCGAGGAGCTCGACCTGCAGCTGGCCGAGACCCAGGGGCGCCAGGCCGACCTCGAGGAGGGCGTGATCGCCGCCGAACGCCAGCTGTCCGACGCGCGCGAGCAGTTGCGCGCGCTCGAGCGCCGCGCGCAGGAGGCGCAGTTCCAGACGCGCGCGCTGGCCGCCCGCCAGAGCGAGCTGCAACGCTCGATCGAGACCGCCGGCCAGCAGGTGCAGACCAACACCCAGGCCGGCGAGCAGCTCACGCTGGAGCTCGACAGCTTCAACGACCAGGCCGCGCAGGCCGGCCTGCAGGACGCGCTGGCCTTGCGCGCCACGCGCGAGGCGGCGCTGGCCGTCACGCGCACCGAATACGACGACCTGTCCGCGCAGCTGCGCCGCGCCGACGAACAGCGCCTGGAGTTCGAACGCAGCCTGCAACCGCTGCGCGACACGATCACCAAGCTGCAGCTCGAGGAGCAGGCCGCGCAGCTCGGCGGCGCGCAGTACCTGGAACAGCTGACGGCGGCCGAGGTCGACCTGGAGCTGCTGGGCAAGAGCATCGAGGAAGGCAACGTCAAGCTGCATGGCCTGCAGATCGAGATCGACCGCATCGGCCGCGATGTGAACGCGCTCGGCGCCGTCAACCTGGCCGCGCTCGACGAGCTCGTGTCCGCGCGCGAGCGCAAGACCTTCCTCGACGCGCAGACCGCCGACCTGAACGACGCCATCGGCACGCTGGAGGGCGCGATCCACAAGATCGACCTCGAGACGCGCGACCTGCTGATGAAGACGTTCAACCTCGTCAACGAGCAGTTCGGCCGCATGTTCCCGAGCCTGTTCGGCGGCGGCCAGGCCCGGCTGGTGATGACCGGCGACGAGATCCTGGACGCCGGCGTGCAGGTGATGGCGCAGCCTCCAGGCAAGAAGAACTCCACCATCCACCTGCTGTCCGGCGGCGAGAAGGCGCTCACCGCCATCGCGCTCGTGTTCGCCATCTTCATGCTGAACCCGGCGCCGTTCTGCCTGCTCGACGAAGTGGACGCGCCGCTGGACGACGCGAACACCGAGCGCTACGCGAAACTCGTCAACGAGATGTCGTTCAAGGGAACCCAGTTCCTGTTCATCTCCCACAACAAGATCGCGATGGAGATGGCCGAACAGCTGATCGGCGTGACGATGCAGGAGCAGGGCGTGTCGCGCATCGTCGCGGTGGACATGGAAGCGGCGCTGTCCATGGCCGAAGCCGCATAGGATGTCGAAGCGATGACGCTGAACCTCACCACCGCCCTGATCGTGCTGGCCGTGCTCGTGCTGGCCGGCATCGTCGTCCAAGGCTTGTGGAAGGCGCGCAGGATCGCCAGGCGCGCCGGCGTGGCCGCGGTCGTCGGCGACGACGAGCCGACGCGGCGCGAGCCGGTCATGGGCGGCGATGCCGCGCCGCAATCCGAGGTCGGCCTGCCCGCGGGCGCCTCGGCGCGCGCCGACGGCCGCCCCGCGCCCCTGCGCCGTTCCGTTCGCCTCGACGGCTTGATCGACGCGATCGCCACGCTCACCGTCGATGCGCCCATCGCCGGCGAAGGCGTGCTGCCGCACCTGCCCGGCGCCAACCGCGCCGGCACCAAGCCGTTCTTCATCGAAGGCCTCAACAGCGAGTCCGGCGAATGGGAAACCATCAGCGCCAACGCGCGCTACGGCGAGTTCCAGGCCGGCGTGCAGATGGCCAACCGCAACGGCGCGTTGAACGAGATCGAGTTCTCGGAGTTCGTGCAGAAGCTCGAGACCTTCGCGCAAGCCATCGGCGCGTCGACCGACCTGCCCGACATGCTCGAAACCGTCGCCCGCGCGCGCGAGCTCGACGCGTTCGCGGGCCAGCACGACGCACAGCTCGTCGCGTTGCTGCGCGCCAACTCGGTCGCCTGGTCGGTGGGCTACCTGCAGCAGGTCGCGCAGCGCCACGGCTTCGTGCCGGGCTCGGTGCCCGGCCGCCTGGTGCTGCCGGCCATCGAGGACGGCGCGCCGCCGGTGCTGGTGCTGGGTTTCGACGCGCAGGCCGCACTGGCAGACGACCCCGGCCAGGCCGCCGTGCGCGAACTGACGCTGGGCCTGGACGTCGCCCAGACCGAGGAGCTCGCCGAGCCCTTCGCCGCCTGGCACGGCGCGGCCCGCAAGCTGGCCGACGACCTGGACGCCGCGATCGTCGACGACCAGGGCCAGACGATCACGCTGCACGCGTTCTCCGCCATCCACGCCGAACTGACGCGCCTGTACGAGGCGCTGTCGGCGCACGACCTGGCCGCGGGTTCCACCGGGGCGCGGCGGCTGTTCAGCTGATCGGCGTACAGGCGATGGAGCCCGTTCCTTTCGATTGGCGCCGCGCGTCCGGTGCAGATGTGTTCGTGCTCGCCGCGATGTATCGCGACGCAGCGCTGCGGCTGGGGCCGCGCGTGTACGCGCCCGAGCAGGCGCGCGCCTGGGCTTCGTTCGCGGACGACGAACCCGCGTTCCGCGAGTACGTCCTGAAGGCCGACACCTGGATCGCCGAACGCGCCGGTGACGGCCGGGCGCTGGGCTTTTGCGGCGTGAGCACCGAGGGCGATCTGCGCGAGGTGCATTCTCTTTACGTGACGCCGGGCCGCACCCGGCAAGGCATTGGCGGCGAGATGCTGCGCCGCACGTTGCTGCGGGCCGGGGCCGACGGTGCGACGCGCTTCGCCGCCTGGGTGACGCCATTCAGCCGGCCGCTGTTCCTGGCGGCGGGCTTCGCGCTGACGCGCACGGTCACCGAGCCGTTCTCGGGGACGCTGTTCGAGCGCTACCGGGTCGAGCGCGGCTGACCGGCGGCCTCACGCGCCCGCGTCGCCGAAGAACACGTCCAGCGTCGGGAACTCGGCCTTGCCGCGCAGGCAGTCCCACAGGAAGATGGCCAGGCCGATGTCGCCCGTCCACAGCGAGTGGCGCAGGCGCCCGACGTCGGCCGCTTCGGCTTCGAACTGAGCGACGGCATGCATCGCGAAGGCGCGCGCCCGGTCGCGCCAGCGCGCGTCCCCCGTGCGCGCGTGCAGCACCAGGAACGCGTACGCGTTGCCGGCGGTGCCGTGGCACAGGTTGGAGCCCTTGGCCAGCGGTCCCGCGACCCAGGTCGCCTCGCCGGCCTCGGCCAGCAACTCGTCGAGCGCGTTGCCGGGCAGGTGCGCCAGGCAGATCACGAAGCCGGGCGCGCCGTGGCAGAACTGCATCAGCCGCTTCTGCTTCGTGTCCGGCGCTTCTTCGATCTCCACGGGCCAGCTTGCACGGCCCTCTTCGCGCAGCGCGGTGCGGGAGACCGTGCGCTCGATGCAGCGCTGCCAGTCGGCCCAGTCGTCGGCGGCCAGCAGATGCCGTCCCTGAATCAGCGCGCTGGCGGTGGCGACGAAGCCGTGGACGGCGTCGAGGAATCGAAAGTGGCGGCCGTACAGATCCTGCGACCAGAAGTGACAGGCGTGGCGTTCGGACCATTCCAGCTGTTCGCGCAGGCGCGTGGCGATGCGGCGAAACAGCAGGGCCCAGCGGTCGTCGCCGGTGCGGCGCTGCATCAGCGCGGCGGCCAGCAGCGAACCGGGCGAGCCCCACATCAGTTCGCGCGCCGGATGGTCGATGTTGGCCTCGATCAGCGCCGCGATGGTGTCGGCGCGTTCGGGCGTGGGTGCGTGACCCCAGGCCATCATGGCGATGGGCAGGTCGCCCATGAGGTAGCTGCCGGCGTTGTCGCCGGGCACGGCGGCGAGCCACGCGCGGTTGCGCGCACGCAAGGTGTCCAGCTGCGGCGCCATCGACGGGCCGGCAGCCGCACCGACGGCATTCAGGTAGTCGATCGCCCAGGCGACGCCGGCGGCGCCGTAGTAGAGGCAGGTGGCCGGTACGTTGGGATCGTCGGCCGGCGCGAGGTCGCGCGGATGCGTCGGCCACAACGTGTCCGGCGAGAACGCATGCACCGTCTCGTCCACGATGCGCGCGATGGTGGCGCGCACGCGCGCCTCGTCCCAGGCGATGGGTGCGAGGGCTTCGTGGCGGGCAGGGTCGTGCAGCATCGGATTTGCCGGCAGCGGGGACGGGCCGTGATCGTACGTCCTGGCGCCGGCTCCCGCGCAGCCGTGACGTGGCAGCCTGTGCGACGATGGCCGCCTTGATGCATCCGAGCACGCCTGCCTTGACCCGATCCGACCTGCCCGACCGCGCCTTCGCCGCCTTCCTGTTCGACATGGACGGGACGATCCTCAGCTCGATCGAGGCCGCCGAGCGCGTGTGGGCGCGCTGGGCGCTGCGCCATGGCCTCGACGTGGCCGCGTTCCTGCCCACCATCCACGGCATGCGCAGCGTCGAGACGGTCCGTCGCCTGGGCCTGCCCGGCGTCGACCCCGAGGCGGAATCCGCGGCGATCACGCGCGAGGAGATGGACGACGTGGCCGGCATCGAAGGCATCGCCGGCATCCATGCCTTCCTCGCCACGCTGCCCGCCGGACGCTGGGCCGTCGTCACGTCGGCGCCGCGCGCGCTGGCGCTCCGGCGCATCGCGGCGGCCGGCCTGCCGTCGCCGGGCCTGCTGATCGCGGCCGAGGACGTGACGCACGGCAAGCCGGCGCCGGATTGCTTCGTCCTCGCGGCCACCCGGCTGGGCGTGCAGGCGCGCAATTGCCTCGTCTTCGAGGATGCGCCGGCCGGCATCGCCGCGGCCGAGGCGGCCGGCGCGAGCGTGCTGGTGATCACCGCGACGCACGCGCACCCGCAGGCGACGCGCCACGCGAGCGTGCGCGACTACACGGCGCTGGCACATCGGGTCGAGGTCGACGGCGCGCTCCGGCTGATCTCTCTCGCAGGCTGAACGACCATGGCCCGTTCCGATTCCTTCAAACGACTGACGGCGACGTCCTGGGTGCGTCCCGAGGCCCTCAACGTGACGCCCGACCTGCTGGGCATGCCGTTGGCACCGCACGGCCGGCGCGCGCTGGCGCTCGGCCTGGATCTGGCCATCATCGGCCTGCTTTCGAGCACCGGCATGTTCTGGGCCGTGGCCGGCATCGGTGCCCTGGTCGTCCAGCTGCGCCGGCCGCTGCCGGGCCGGCCGCGCACGCGCGGCGCGTTGATGTGGCTCGCGCTCTTGGTGCTCGTCGTGGTGGTGGTGCAGCACGGGGCGCGCTGGATCGAACACCGCAACGATCCACCGAGCGCGGCGGCCGCCGCGGAGGACGACGATGACGGCGCGGCTGTCGCTGCGCAGGCGGCCGTGGCCGCGTCCGCCGCGGGGCTGCATGCCGCCGTGCTGCGCGAGGCGCACGACGCCGATCGCATCCGCGAACTGGAGGCCCAGCTGGCCGAGGCGCGCAAGCCGCAGCCGGTCCAGTGGCGCGACGATGCGCTGCGCCGGTTGCACCGGCTGGGACTGAAGTTCGGCTGGGCGGTCGCCTATTTCTCGCTGCTGCCGTTCTGGTTCAAGGGGCAGACGGTCGGCAAGTACCTGTTCGGCCTGCGCATCGTGGAGCTCACCGGTAAGCCGCTGGGCCTGATGACGTGCTTCGGCCGCTACGGTGGCTACGCCGCCGGCCTGGCCACCGGCGGCATGGGCTTCCTGCAGATCCTGTGGGATCCGAACCGGCAGGCGGTGGAGGACAAGCTGGCCCACACGGTGGTGGTGGATCTGCGCGGGCCGCTGTCCCCGCCGTCACCCGGTTCGGCCCCCTAATGTGAACGGGGTGCGGGCGCCGTGGCGTGCCCGCGGCGGCGCCGGCGCGGGCCAGAATCCGCGAGCGTTGCATTCGGCCCCGCACGCAGGGAGCGCATGTTGGAATCCCGTGGGCCGGCCATCGAACCGGAGTCGCCCTTGGATGATTCGCCTGCCACGCCGTCGAGCGCACCCGCTGCCGCCGGGGAATTGATCGGTGCCGAGCACGACCTCTGGGCCGCGACGATCGCGGGCGACGTGGCGCAGCCGCGCGACCTCGGGACGCCGTTCGAGGACCAGAGCATCCGGGTGCGCGCCGATTTCGTGCGCTACCTGGCGACGGAACGGGATTCGTCCCACAAGGTGCACGAGCGCGGCGTGCGCCTGCACCACTTGCGTGTCGTCGGTACGCTGGACCTGACGGGCTGCGAAATACGCCGGCCGCTGCGCTTCGAGGATTGCCTGCTGGACGACGTCAGGGTGACTGGCGCCAAGCTGGCGACGCTGAGTTTCGTCGGCGGCTCGGTCGGGACGATCGAAGGCGATCGCTGCATCGCCGCGGCGCTGTTCCTGCGCGGCGTCACCGTGCGCGGGGGCGCGCGGTTCCTGGGCGCCCAGATCGCCGGCGACCTCGATTGCGACGCCGCGAAGCTGGTCGCGCAGCAGCCCGGTGCGGGGGCGGGCAATTCGAACGTCAGCGGCGGCGATGTCGCACTGGGCCTGGACGGCGCCGCGATCGGCGGTGCCATGTTCCTGCGCCGCACGACGCTGGACGGCTCGCTGATGGCCAGCAGCGTGACGGTCGGCAAGGTCTTCGACGCGCGCAACCTGGTCGTGCGCACGGGACAGGTGGTGCTGCACACGGCGATCGTGGGCGGCGACGTCGATTTCGGCGGCGCCGCCATCGTCGATGTCCCCGGGCACCCGCGATCGCCTTGCGACAACGCGCTGGTGCTGACCCAGGCGCGCGTCGGCGGGACGGTACGGCTGACCGGCCGCTTCCAGACCGATCGCGGCGTGATGCTGAACGACCTGCGGGTGGCCGGCAATCTGAGCCTGCGCGGCGCCCGGTTCGTCGCCGAACGCGCCGTCGCGGTCAGCGCGCAGCGAATGCAGGTGGACGGCACGTTCGACCTCGACTCGAACACGTGCTTCGGCCTGGCGGCGGCCGTTGCCGCCGACGCGGGCAAGCAGGGCGCCGCCGGTCGACTCGGGCCGCGGCGGCGCGGCGCTGACGAGCCGCCACGCGAGCCCGGCTCAGCGCTGGACCTGACCGCTGCGTCCGTCGGCTCGCTGTCCGATCAATGGGCGGATTGGCCGCGTGGCAACCGGGTGCTGGGCTTTCGCTACAAGGCCATCGTCGGCGCCACGTCCACGCGGGCCGACTGGTGGGTGCGCTGGCTGAAGCTGCAGGTGGACGAGGACTTGCGCGTGCTCGCGGACGACGCGGTGGTGGTGGGTGTCGACGGCTTCAAGCCACAACCCTGGGATCAGGCCATCCTCGCGCTGCGCGCGGCGGGCTGCACGCGCGACGCCGAGGACGTGGCGATCGCCAAGGAGACCGCGGAATTCGCGCACAGCAAGAATCCGCTGCACTTCCTGCATGTGCTGTGGGGAATCTGCGCCGGCTATGGCTATCGGCCGCTGCGCCTGCTGTGGGCGCTGCCGGTCGTCTATTTCTTCTCGGTGTGGATCTATGCGGAGGCGGCCGACCGCGGCGTGATGGCGCCGACCAGCGAGGAGCTGCTGGCCAAGGCCGAATACCGGCACTGCCAGCCCGAACACGGCGGCAACTGGGCCCGCTGCGCGCTGGCGCCCGCCTATCCGGATTTCAGCGCCTGGGCCTACGCGATGCAGATGCTGCTGCCGGCGATCGAGTTGAGGCAGGCCAAGGACTGGGCGCCGGTGGAGTGGCGACGGCCGGTCGTTGCGCTTGCGCCGGCCGGGACGGCGAGCGTCGAGGCGTCGGCGGCATCCGCGACGACTGCGTCGGCGGCCGTGCCGGACGACGAACTCCGGCCTCCCTCGACGGACTGGGGCCGCTGCGCGCTGTACTGGAGCTGGGTCGAGACGACCCTGGGGCTGGTGGCGCCCGTGCTCGTCGGCCTGGCGCTGACCGGGCTGATCCGGCGCAAGCTGAAGGACTGAGCCGCCGCTGCGCCGATGCGGCGATTTCGGTGCACGCAGGCGCAGGAAATCGGCCTCGCGGGCGCCTAAACTCTCGTCGATGACATCGACCCTTGCCACCGCATCCCGGCGTGCCGACGAGCTGCACGCGATCCTGCACGAGCACGCCTACAAGTACTACGTGCTCGACGAGCCCAGCATCCCCGACGCCGAGTACGACAAGCTGTTCCAGGAACTGCAGGCGATCGAGGCCGCGCATCCCGAGCTGGCGCGGGCCGACTCGCCCACGCAGCGCGTCATCGGCCAGGTGCTGGAGGGCTTCGACACCGTTCGCCACACCGTGCCGATGCTCAGCATCCGCACCGAGACCGATACCACGGCGGGCGGCGCGCAGGCGTTCGACGCGCGCGTGCGGCGCGAGCTGAAGCTGGCCGAGACCGATCCGCCGGTGGCCTACGCCGCGGAGCTGAAGTTCGACGGCCTGGCGATCAACCTGCGCTACGAGAACGGGGTGCTGGTGCAGGCGGCCACGCGCGGCAACGGCGAGGAGGGCGAGGACGTCACGTCCAACATCCGCACCATCCGGCAGATCCCGCTGAGGCTGCGGGGCGTAGCCGCGCCGGTGCTCGAGGTGCGCGGCGAGGTCTACATGCGGCGCGACGACTTCGAGGCCTACAACGAGCGCCAGCGCGCGCTGATCGCCGGCGGCGCGAAGAACGAGAAGACCGTGGTCAACCCGCGCAACGCCGCGGCCGGCGCGGTGCGCCAGCTCGACGCCAACCAGTCGCGCAAGCGGCCGCTGAGCTTCTTCGCCTACGGGCTGGGCGACGTGCAGGGCTGGACGGTGCCCGCCACGCACTCCGGGCTGCTGGACGCGCTCGATGCGATGGGCTTTCCGGTGGCCAAGCAACGCGTGGTCAGCCAGGGCGCCGACGGGCTCGTCGAGTTCCACCAGGCGATGGGCGTGGCGCGCGAGAAGCTGCCGTACGACATCGACGGCGTCGTCTACAAGGTCGACTCGCGCGAGCTGCAGGCGAAGCTGGGCTTCGTCAGCCGCGAGCCGCGCTGGGCCGTCGCGCACAAGTACCCGGCGCAGGAGCAGACGACGCTGCTGCTCGACATCGACGTGCAGGTGGGCCGCATCGGCACCCTGACGCCGGTCGCGAAGCTTCAGCCTGTCTTCGTCGGCGGCACCACCGTCAGCAATGCGACCCTGCACAACGAGGACGAGATCCGCCGCAAGGACATCCGCATCGGCGACACCGTGATCGTGCGGCGTGCGGGCGACGTCATCCCGCAGGTGGTCGGTGCCGTGCTGGAGCGGCGCACGCCCGAGGTCGCGGCGCTGGCGCCGTTCGACATGTTCACGCGCGTCGGCGGCAAGTGCCCGGCGTGCGGGAGTGCTATCGAGCGCCGCGAGGGCGAGGTCGCGTGGCGCTGCACCGGCGGCGTGACGTGCCCGGCGCAGGTCAAGCAGGCGATCCTGCACTTCGCGAGCCGCCGCGCCGTCGAGATCGAAGGGCTGGGCGACGAACTGGTCGAGCAGATCGTCGACACCGGCATCGTGCGCACGTTGCCCGACCTGTACAACCTTGGATTCGCGAACTTGGTAGCGCTCGAGCGCATGGGCGACAAGAGCGCGCAGAAGCTGGTGGACGCCATCGAGAAGAGCAAGACCACGACGTTGCCGCGATTCCTGTTCGGGCTGGGCATCCGCCACGTCGGCGAGACGACCGCCAAGGACCTGGCCCGGCATTTCGGCGACATCCACAAGCTGATGGACGCGAGCGTCGAACAGCTGCTGGAGGTTGCGGACGTCGGGCCCATCGTCGCGCAGAGCGTGCACGACTTCTTCGAGCAGCAGCATCACAAGACCATCGTCGACCTACTGATCGCGGCCGGCATCAAGTGGCCCGCGATCGAAGGCACCGCCAGCGACGCCCATCGCCCGCTGCTGGGCAAGACGCTGGTGATCACCGGCACGCTGCCCACGCTGAGCCGCGACGAGGCCAAGGACCTGATCGAGGCGGCCGGCGGCAAGGTCAGCGGCTCGGTGTCCAAGAAGACGAACTGGCTCGTGGCCGGCGAGGAGGCCGGCAGCAAGCTGGAAAAGGCGCAGGCGCTGGGCGTGGAAATCCTCGACGAGGCGGGGCTGCAGGCCTTGCTCGCGGCGCCGGCCGGCGAGTGACGGCGCGTTGCGTCCTCACGTTGCAGAATCACGCAGGAACTTTCTGAAAGCCCCGCCACCATGACCGTCCGTGAAATCCTCAAGATGGGCGACCCGCGCCTGCTGCGCATCGCCAAGCCCGTCGAGCAGTTCGACACGCCCGAGATGCGCGAGCTGATCGCCGACATGTTCGAGACGATGAAGCACGCCAACGGCGCCGGCCTGGCCGCGCCGCAGATCGGCGTCGACCTGCAGCTGGTGATCTACGGCTACGACAGCAACGTGCGCTATCCGGAGGCGCCGCCGGTGCCCAGGACGGTGTTGATCAACCCGGTCATCACGCCGCTGGACGACGGCGAGGTGGACGGCTGGGAAGGCTGCCTGTCGGTGCCGGGCCTGCGCGGCGTCGTGCCGCGCTGGGAGCGCATCCGCTACACCGGCGTCGACGAGCATGGCAACGCCATCGACCGCGAGGCCGACGGCTTCCACGCCCGCGTGGTGCAGCACGAGTGCGACCACCTGATCGGACGTTTGTACCCGACGCGCATGCGCGACCTGACGCAGTTCGGCTATACGAGCGTGCTGTTCCCCGACATGGATCCGAACGCGGACGACTGAACCTGCGCTGCGAGCACGCCGATTGCCCGGCCGTACGCGGCGGCCGGCCCGGTCGTCCCGCGATCCTTGTCCCGCGTTGATTCCTCATGCACACCTTGCACGCGCCTGTTCGCTCGGAAGTTCGCTGGCGTTGCCTCCTGCGCGCCAGTGCCGTCGTCTTCGCCTGTGTCGTCACGGTCGCGGCGCAGGCGCAGGTGCAGCCGCAGGAAGATCCGCCCGGCCGGGTCGGCCGCGTGGCCGAGGCCGTGGGCAACGCCCGTACGATCAACGCCGAAGGCGCCTGGGCGGCGCTGGTGCGCAACCAGCCGCTGTCCACCGGCGACCGCGTGGTCACCGACAAGAGCGGCCGCGCCACGCTGCAGTTCGGCTCAACCTCCGTGCGCCTGGGCGCCGACTCGGACGTCGTGGTGACCCAGCTCGACGACCAGAAGATCCGCCTGCACTTCGATCACGGCCAGATGGCGGTGCGCGTGCGCTCGGACGACGTCCTGGGCGAGCTGTTCGTCGAGACCGATGAAGGCGCTTGGGTTCCGCATCACCCCGGCCAGTACCGCTTCGACCGCGCCGCTGCGCACCAGGTGCTGGCCGCGCAGGCGTGGACCGGCGACATGCTGCTGGAAGCGCCCGACAGCTCGCTGCCGGTGGCCGCGCCCCAGCGCGCCGAGGTGTGGCGCGCCGGCGCGCAGCAGGCCACGCATTACCGCCTGGTACCGGCCGTCAAGGATGCGTTCGGCGACGCCGTCCTGGCCCAGGACAAGATCGACGACCGCCAGGCGGTGGCCAGCGCCGCGGCGCAGGTGCCGCCCGAGATGACCGGTGCCGCCGATCTCGCGCGCTTCGGCACATGGAGCGTGGCGCCCGACGGCGTGCGAGCCTGGACGCCCGCGAAGCTGCCCGCGGGCTGGCAACCCTTCCAGCAGGGTGCGTGGTCGTGGATGTCGCCCTGGGGCTGGACCTGGATCGACGACCAGCCGTGGGGCTTCGCACCGTTCCACTACGGCCGCTGGCGGATGCTGCAGGGACACTGGGCCTGGACGCCCGGGCAATGGGGCAAGACACGCCCGGTCTACGCGCCGGCGACCGTGGGCTGGTTCGGCGGCCCGGCGCTGGCCGTCGGCGACGCACCCGCGGTCGGCTGGCTGGCGCTGGCGCCCGACGAGGCGGTCTACCCGGGCTACGCCGTGTCGGCCAAGTACTGGAACGCCCTCAACGACGCGAGCATCACGCCGCCGAACCGGCGCGCCGTGGCGATCCAGGGCCGCGCGCGGCTGGTGCCGACCGGCCCGATCGCGTACGCCAATCGAGGCGTGCCGGACGCATTGACCGTGGTGGCGACGTCCGCGCTGCTGCCGCACGTGCCGGTGGCGACGCTGCCCGGCCTGCGTGGCGCGGAGTTGCGCAAGCCGGCGATCGCGGAGCGCCTGGGCCAGGCGATGGTCACGCCGCCGCCGGGCGCCCCGGTCGGCCACACCGCGTTGTCGGCCACGGCCGCGGTGGTCCAGGTGCCGGTCGTGGCCGCCAAGGTGGGCGCGCCGGCGACGGGCGTCAAGCCGGTCGTGGCGCCGGTCGTCGCGGCCGGGCCGGCGGCGAAGATCGCCGGCGCGGACGTGTCGAAACCGACTCCGCCCGTGGCCCCCGCGCCGTTGGCGGTGGCGCGACCCACTGCGCCCATCGCGCCGGTGGTGGCGATGAAGCCGATCACGGCACCGGTTCCACCGGCGCCGATCGCGTCGCGCTGACGCTCGGGTTGCCGGGATCAGGGCTTGAGCAACGGCTTCAACTGAGGCCAGATGTTGTCGAGGATGATGGGGTGCGCCTTGGCGACCGGATGGATCCGATCGGCCTGGAACCAGTCGTCGGCGTCGGGCTTGTCGACGATGCCCTTGAAGATGAAGGGCACGAGCGCGGCGTGGTGAGCGGCGGCGACATCGACGTACATCTGCGCGAAGTCGGCCTCGTACTTGCGGCCGAAGTTGGGCGGCACCATCATGCCGGCGATCAGCACGCGCGCGCCGGCCGCGCTGGCGAGCGTGGCCATCGCGTCGAGGTTCTTGCGCGTGTCGCTCATCGGCAGGCCGCGCAACGCGTCGTTGCCGCCCAGCTCGATCACCACCACCTTCGGATGCTGCTGCCTCAGCACGGTGGGCAGGCGGGCCAGGCCGCCCGACGTCGTGTCGCCGCTGATGCTGGCGTTGACCGCCGTCCACGGCAGCTTCTCCGCCGCCAGTCGCTGTCCGAGCAGCGCGACCCAGCCGGTGCCGCGCGCGAGACCGTATTCGGCCGAGACGCTGTCGCCGACGACGACGATCTCGTGGCCGGCGGCCGGAGCCGCGACGGCCGCGCCCGCGCCGAAGGCGCATGCCAGCGCCGCGGCGATGCTCGCGCTAAAGTGCAGGAACCTGCGGCGCGATTGCCGCGCCCCGAAAAGTGAATGCATGTCTGAGCCCATCATCGTCGTCGACCGTCTCACCCGGCAGGTGAGTGACGCCACCGGAACCCTGACGATTCTCCATGACATCTCGTTCACCCTGAATGCCCGCGAATCGGCCGCCATCGTGGGCGCCTCCGGTTCCGGCAAGAGCACGCTTCTTGGACTGCTCGCCGGCCTGGACGTTCCCACCTCCGGCTCGGTCAACATGGCCGGCAGCAACCTGTTCTCGCTCAGCGAGGACGCGCGCGCCGCGGTGCGCGCCGAACGCGTCGGCTTCGTGTTCCAGAGCTTCCAGCTGCTGGCGCACCGCACCGCGCTCGAGAACGTGATGCTGCCGCTGGAACTCTCGGGCGTGCGCGACGCGCGCTCGCGCGCGAGCGAGATGCTCGCGCGCGTGGGCCTGGGCGAGCGCCTGCAGCACTACCCGCGCGTGCTGTCCGGCGGCGAGCAGCAGCGCGTGGCGCTGGCGCGCGCCTTCGTCGTGCGCCCGCAGGTGCTGCTGGCCGACGAACCCACCGGCAGCCTCGACTTCGCCACCGGCGAGACGGTGATGCAACTGATGTTCGACCTCAACCGCGAGATCGGCACGACGCTGGTGCTGGTGACGCACGACCAGGCGATCGCGGCGCGCTGCGATCGGCAACTGCATATCGAGGCGGGGCGCTTGCTCGTGGATCCCGTCGAGGTGTGAATCTTCGGCTTGCTGGCGTTGCTTGCGTTGTTGGGTTTCGGTGCATGGTGCGGTTGCGTGCCGGCATGGTCTGAGCAGGGTCGGTGGGGGACTCTGATTGGCTCCTGTCCCCCCTGGCCCTTCGGGCCATTCCTTCCTTAACCTCGCCAATCAGAGTCCCCCACCGCCCGCGCTGGTGTCGGCCTGGCGGTTGGGACAAATACCGCGCCCGAGTTTTTTAGAGGTCCTTGGCATTGACGGGCCATCGAGGCCGCGTCAATGCCCGCGGCCAACGGTGACACTGGGCACCGGGCATGACGCGAACCGCGAACCGCGGATCGCGATGCCGGCGCTCCTTCTCGTGATGGACGATGCGCAGCGCCTTCGGCGCTGCGCTGGCTTGATCTCGTGCCAAGAAGGCAGCTTCTTGGCGACTGCAGTCATGGCGAGAGCTCGGTACCTGGCAACCGCGATCGGGCCTCTTCGCGAGAGCGGTCGTCCCGGCGCGATCGCCGAAGGCGTCGCGCCCTCGTCCATCACGAGAAGGAGCGCTTGCGGGCAGGCCCGTTGCTCGCGTCAAGCCCGGCGCCCCGCCAAGCGGTCGGCCGCGGGCATCGACGCGGCCTCGATGGCCCGTCGATGCCCAAACCCACTTTAAAAACTACAACGCGGTATTTGTCCCAACCGCCAAGCCGCCACCAGCGCGGGCGGTGGGGGACTCGGATTCGCGAGGTTAAGGAAGGAATTTTTCCGAAGGAAAAAGGGGGGACAGGAGCGAATCCGAGTCCCCCACCGACCCTGCTCAGCCCAAGCCGGCACGCCACCGCATCGCGCATCGACACACCTCAGAAACGCAGAAACGCAGCGCCAAAAAAGAAAAGCGCCCAACCTTGACCAGGCGGGCGCTTTCGCATTCGACGACCGCGGCACATGAAGCGCCGCATTGGATCGGGATTTACTTCTTGGCCGGAGCCGGCGCTTGGGCCGGGGCAGCGCCAGCCGGCGCTTGCTGCTGCTGTTCGGCGGCGAACTTGTAGTCCGTCTTCGCGGCCTTGCGCAGCTTTTCCTGGTATTCCTGCAGCTTGACCTGTTCCATCTGCTGCTTGACCTTGTCCTTCACTTCGTCATACGACGGGAACTGCGCGGTGCGCGTGTCCTCGAGCTTGATGATGTGATAGCCGAACTGGGTCTTGACCGGGGTGTCGGTCATCTGGCCCGGCTTCAGGGCCTGCAGCGCAGCGGAGAATTCCGGAACGTACGAGGCCGGCTTGGCCCAGTCGAGGTCGCCACCGTTTTCGGCGGAGCCCGTGTCCTTGGAGTTCTTCTTGGCCAGGTCTTCGAACTTGGCGCCGGCCTTGATCTGGGCGATCAGCTTCTTGGCGTCGTCTTCGCTGTCGACCAGGATGTGGCGAGCGTGGTATTCCATGCCCGACTGCTCGGCCTTGATCTTGTTGTATTCCGCTTGCGCTTCGGCGTCGCTGACCGGATGCGCCTTGATGAAGTTCTGGAACAACGTGTTGATCAGCACCGTCTGGCGAACCAGATCCAACTGCGTCTTGTAGTCGGCCGTGTTCGGGATGCCTTGCTTTTCGGCTTCCTGCGCGAAGATCTCGCGCATCACGACCTGGTCGCGGGCCTGGGCCTTGAGCTCGGGCGGAGCTTCCTGGCCGTGCGTGGCCGTCTTGATCAGCGCGTCGACGCGCGCCACGGGCACCGGCTTGCCATTGACGACGGCGACGTTCTGCGCCATCACTGCCAACGGCAGCACGAGGGTGCCGATCAGCGCGGCCGAGGATTTGAAATTCATGCTGGGGGACTTTCGAGCAAACGGTTTTGGAAGTGAACAGGAGCAAATAGTTCCTGGGGATTTCACTATGTCGCCGGAGTACTTCAGGTTGATGAAACCGAAAATACCTTTCGACACATCAAAAGGCACCCATCGAGAAACTCTGTCGAGAATCTCCGGCACGGAAACAAAGCAGAAGCAAGTTTTCAGGCTTCGTCCGGCGTGCGGGCATCGATGGCGAGCGCATGTACGCCCTCGGCCATCCAGGGGCGAAGGGCATCATACACGAGGCGATGCCGGGCAATACGGGGCAATCCCGCGAATCGGGCGCTGACGATGCGCAGGTTGAAATGCGCGCCGGAGCGCGCGCCGGCGTGGCCCGCGTGGGCGGCGCTGTCGTCCACCAGTTCGAGCGCCACCGGCTCGAGTTGCGCGGTCAGCGCCTGCGTCATCGCGGTGTGCAGGGAAGGCTCGGACATATTCAGGGCGCCGGCTTGTCCGAGGCGGGCACCGCGTCCAGATGCCTGCTCATGTAGAAGCCCTGGGCAATAACGAAGGCGAACGACAGTCCGGTCGAGCCAAACGTGTGGAAACTCACCCACGAGTCGCGGAAAGAATAGACCACCAGCAGATTGAGCAGACCCATAAGCGCGAAGAACGCGACCCAGCTGAAGTTGAGGCGCTGCCACACGGTATCGGGCAGGTCGATCTCGGCACCCAGCGTCGAGCGGAACAGGTTCTTGTGGAAGAAGGCCTGGCTGCCCCAGAAGACGAGGCCCATCAGCCAGAACGTGATGCTGGGCTTCCACATGATGAACATCTGGTTATGGAACCAGACGGTGAGGCCGCCGAAGACGACGATCAGCGACAGGCTGATCCACAACATCAGGTCGATCTTCTTGCCGTTGAGCTTCATCCACGCCACCTGCAGCAGCGTGGCGACGAGCACGACCACGGTGGCCAGCAGGGCGGGTGCCTCGGTGGCGCCGACGACGCCGCCCTGCACGAGCGCGCCCAGCCAGTGGGTGGCGAAGGCGGCCGACTTGTCGGGCGCGATGCCGGCGAGCTTGTACGTCGCGAAGAAGAAGACCAGCGGCAGGAAGTCGAGCAGGAGTTTCATGTTCGGCGGGGGCGCCCGGTGAGGCTGGAGAAGAGGGCGCGGGCGGCGCCCATGGCGGCGCGCGGCAGAAATGGGTTTCGCGGGGGCGAAGTCTAGCGCAGGCGCATGGCAGCGTACGGCGCGGGCTCGGCCGACGCCGGACCGGCCCACCGCAGACATCTCAGGAGGAGCAGGAAACCTCGATGTGCCGCGCCCAGTCGGGCGGCAGCGCCGCGTAGTGCGACGACGCAGGTTGTTCGTCGTACGGCCGGCGCAGCAATTCGTGCAGCGCGCGGACCTCCGTGAAGTCGCCGCTGCTCGCCAGGTCGATCGCGCTCTGGGCCAGGTGGTTGCGCAGGATGTACTTCGGATTGGCGCGATTCATCGCGGCGTGCCGGTCGGCGTCGGAGCGCGTCTCGGATTCGAGCCGGCGCAGGTAGCGCTCGCCCCAGGCATCGGCGTCGGCGCGCGCGATGAACAGGTCGCGCAGCGCGGACGGCGTGGCGCCGGCGCCGCGGTCGAATCCGGCCAGGGCGCGGAACGCGATCGTGTGGTCGACGCGCTCGCCGGCCAGCAGGCCCAGCAGGTCGTCCAGCAGCGCCTTGTCGCCGTCCTCGGCGAGCTCCAGTCCGAGCTTGGCGCGCATGCGGTCGGAGTACGCCTCGGTGAAGACGTCGCCGAAGGTGTCGAGCACGGCGGGCAGCGTGGTGTCCGGGTCGGCGCACAGCGGCCTGAGCGCGTGGCCCAGCGCGTGCAGGTTCCACCAGGCGACGTTGGGCTGGCGCGCGAACGCGTAGCGGCCTTGCGTGTCGGAGTGGTTGCAGATGTGGCCGGGATCGAAGCCGTCGAGGAAGCCGAACGGGCCGTAGTCGATCGTCAGGCCGAGGATGGACATGTTGTCGGTGTTCATCACGCCATGCGCGAAGCCGACGGCCTGCCAGTGCGCCACCATCGCGGCGGTGCGGCGCACCACCTCGGCGAGCCAGGCGTGCAGCGGGTCGAGCCCGTCCGCGCCGTCGCGCAACTGCGGGAAGTACGTGGCGATCGTGAAGTCGACCAGGCGGCGCAGCGCGTCGTGCTGGTTCGAATGCGAGAAATGCTCGAAGTGGCCGAAGCGCAGGAAGCTGGGCGCGACGCGCGTGACGACGGCGCCGGTTTCCATGGATTCGCGCCGCACCGGCAGCGCCGAGCCGGCGACCGCCAGCGCGCGCGTGGTGGGCACGCCCAGCGCGTGCATCGCCTCGGAGCACAGGAACTCGCGGATCGACGAGCGCAGCACGGCGCGGCCGTCGCCCATGCGCGAGTAGGGCGTGCGACCGGCGCCCTTGAGCTGCAGCTCGAACGACGGCGCGCCCGCGTCCGCCTGCCATTCGCCCAGCAGCAGCGCGCGGCCGTCGCCCAGCTGGCCGGCCCAGACGCCGAACTGGTGGCCGCTGTAGACGGTGGCCATCGGCTGCATGCCGGGCCAGGTCGCGCGGCCGGTCAGCGCGTCGATGGCGCGCCAGTCGTCGCGCGTGGCCCAGTCCGCGGGCCAGCTCAGCAGCGCGGCGCAGTCGTCGCTGGTCGCCACCCAGTGCGGCTCGGGAAAGGGTTGCGCCGGCAGGTCGGTGCCGTAGGTGTGGCGGCGCACGGCGACCGGCGCCGTCTCGTCGTCGCGGCGCACATCGGGCACGGCGTCGGTGAAGCGCGCGAAGCGGTTGATCCAGTGCGAGGCATCCGGGCCGGCGGGGGCGGCGACGGCAGGGGCGGGCGAGACGATGTCGGTCATTTGACGTCAGTCTAGCCAGCCCCCTGGCACAGGGGCGGCGAAGGGCTTTAAAGTAGGGCAGCCTTCGCGGGCCGCGGTGTCGCTCCGGCGACAGGCGCGTGCGGTGGACGGCGGGTGGGGCAAGACAGACAACAAGGAGACATTCGATGAGCGTCCTGATGGGCCAGATGATGAAGTTGCCGTTGACCGTGTCCTCGCTGATCCGGCACGCGGCGCGGCATGCGGGCGATGTCGAGATCGTGTCCAAGCGCTGCGAGGGCGACATCCATCGCAGCAACTGGGCCGAGGTCGAGAAGCGTTCGCGCCAGTTCGCGCAGGCGCTGGACGCGCTGGCTGTCGCGCCGGGCGAGCGCGTGGCCACGCTGGCCTGGAACGGCCATCGCCATGTCGAGATCTACTACGGCGCGTCCGGTTCCGGCCGCATCTGCCACACGATCAATCCGCGCCTGTTCCCCGAGCAGATCGAGTGGATCGCCAACGACGCCGAGGACGCCGTGCTGTGCTTCGACTCCGGCTTCTTGCCGCTGGTCGAGAAGCTGGCGCCGACGCTGAAGTCGGTGCGCCACTTCGTGCTGATGGGCCATCGCGGCCAGATGCCCGCCACCACGACGATCCCGAACCTGCTGTGCTTCGACGACCTGATCGCGCAGCACGACGGCGACATCAGCTGGCCCGACGTCGACGAGAACACGGCCGCGACGCTCTGCTACACCTCGGGCACCACCGGCAACCCGAAGGGCGCGCTGTACAGCCACCGCTCCATCGTGCTGCATTCGTACGGCGCGGCGCTGCCCGACGCGATGAACTGCTCCACGCGCGACGTGATCCTGCCCATCGTGCCGATGTTCCACGTCAACGCCTGGGGCATCCCGTACACCGCCGCGATGGTCGGCGCCAAGCTGGTGATGCCCGGGCCGTTCCTGGACGGCGCCTCGCTGTACCAGCTGTTCGAGACCGAGAAGGTCACGTTCAGCGCCGGCGTGCCCACCGTGTGGCTGGGCCTGCTGAACTACATGAAGGCCAACGACCTGCACTTCAGCACGTTCAAGCGCACCGTGATCGGCGGCTCGGCCTGCCCGCCGGCGATGATGAAGACGCTGCAGCAGGACTACGGCATCGAGGTGATCCACGCCTGGGGCATGACGGAGCTGTCGCCGCTGGGCACGCTGTCGCGGCTGCAGGCCAAGCACGACGCGCTGCCGCCCGCGGCGAGGCAACGCCTGCTGCAGAGCCAGGGCCGCGCGATCTACGGCATCGACATGGCCATCGTCGACGACGACGGCCACGCGCTGCCGTGGGACGGCGTGTCGGCCGGCAACCTGGTGGTGCGCGGGCAGTGGGTGATTTCCAGCTACTTCAAGGGCGCCGCGTCGCCGCTGGTGAGCGTGGACGGCGAGCCCGGCTGGTTCCCCACCGGGGACGTCGCGGCCATCGACGCCGACGGCTTCATGTTCATCACCGACCGCAGCAAGGACGTCATCAAGTCCGGCGGCGAATGGATCAGCTCGATCGAACTCGAGAACATCGCCATCGCGCACCCCTCGGTGCACGAGGCCGCGGTCATCGCCTGCCGCCATCCGAAATGGGACGAGCGCCCGCTGCTGGTGGTGGTGCCCAAGCCGGGCGCCACGATCTCGCGCGAGGAACTGCTGCGCTTCTTCGACGGCAAGATCGCCAAGTGGCAGATCCCCGACGACGTGGCGGTGGTCGCCGAGCTGCCGCACACGGCCACCGGCAAGCTGCAGAAGCTCAAGCTGCGCGAGCAGTTCCGCGAGTACGTGCTGCCGACTGCCGGGTGAGGCCAGGGCTGTCGCGGCCGCGACAGTCCCCTTCGGGGTAGTCCCTCAACGCTTTCGAGCGGCGTTCCGCTACCGTAGGCCGCAGACCAAGAACGCGCGACCGCGGCCCTTCGCGGCGCCAACGGAGACATTGCCATGAAGTTGCCGAAGAACCCCCTGGCGTTCGCCTGCACGCTCGCGCTGGCCTGCATCGCGTTGCAACCCGGTGCCGCCTTCGCGCAGAAGGGCGAGACCGTGAAGATCGCCTGGATCGATCCGTTGTCGGGGCTGATGGCGCCCATCGGCCAGAACCAGTTGAAGAGCTTCCAGTACATCGCGGAGCTCTTCAACAAGAGCAACCCGGCCGGCGTGAAGTTCGAGATCGTGCCGTTCGACAACAAGGTGAGCCCGGCCGAGACGCTCAACGGCCTGAAGTCGGCCATCGACCAGAACATCCGCTACGTGACGCAGGGCGACGGCTCGGGGGCCGCGGGCGCGCTGATCGACGCGATCAACAAGAACAACGAGCGCAATCCGGGCAAGGAAGTGCTCTACATGAACTACGCGGCGGTCGACCCGGATCTCACCAACAGCAAGTGCAGCTACTGGCACTTCCGCCTCGACGCCGACACCTCGATGAAGATGGAGGCGCTGACCACCTTCATCAAGGATCAGAAGGACATCCACAAGGTCTACATCATCGGCCAGAACTACGCGCACGGCATCCAGGTGGCCAAGTTCGCCAAGGCCGACCTCGCGCGCAAGCGTCCCGACATCCAGATCGTCGGCGAGGACCTGCACCCGCTCGCCAAGGTGACCGACTTCGCGCCCTATGTCGCCAAGATCAAGGCCTCCGGCGCCGACACGGTGATCACCGGCAACTGGGGCTCCGACCTGTCGCTGCTGGTCAAGGCCGCCAACGAGGCCGGCCTCGACGTCAAGTTCTTCACCTACTACGCGAACAACTCCGGCACGCCCACCTCGCTGGGCGCCGGCGCCGCCGGCCGGGTGTACTTCGTGGGGTATGGCCATCCGAACATGGGCGGCACCATCCGCAAGCTGCAGGACGACTTCAAGGCCAGGTTCAACGACGACTTCTACGTGGCCGACATCTACACCGAGCTGCAGCTGCTGTCGGAGGCGATGGCCAAGGCGAAATCCACCGACCCGGTGAAGGTGGCCGCGGCGCTCGAAGGCATGAAGCTGAAGAGCTACAACGGCGACATCGAGATGCGCAAGTCCGACCATCAGCTGCAGCAGGAGCTCTACATCTCGGTGTGGCAGAAGACGGACGCGAAGAATCCGTACTCGGTCGAGAACACCGGCTATACGTTCGCGCCGGTGGCGCACTACGACTCGTACGTGGCCAGCACGCCCACCTCGTGCCAGATGAAGCGCCCCTCGTGACGCCCTTCACGCTCTGATCCGAGTCTTGGACCAGGTCGTCATCAACCTCCTCAACGGCCTCAGCTCGGGGCTGTTGCTGTTCATGCTCAGTTCGGGGCTCACCCTGATCTTCAGCATGATGGGCGTGCTGAACTTCGCGCATGCGGGCTTCTACATGCTGGGCGCCTACGTCGGCTATGCGCTGTCGCGCGTCGTCGGCTTCTGGCCGGCGCTGCTGCTCGCGCCCGGGGTCGTGGGCATCCTCGGCGCGGGCTTCGAGCGCGCCTGCCTGCGCCGCGTCCACAAGTTCGGCCACGTGCCGGAGCTGCTGATCACGTTCGGGCTCAGCTACCTGATCCTCGAAGTCGTGCAGCTCGTCTGGGGCCGCGCGCCGGTCGCCTTCGACCCGCCGGCCGTGCTGGCGCAGCCGGCGTTCACGCTGGTGCAGTCGGCCAGCGCCGGGCTGTCGTTCGTGTTCGGCCATGCGGGCGCCGACGCCTGCGCGCACGCGGTGTGCAGCACGTTCCCGGCCACGCGCGCCTTCATGATGGGGGTCGCGCTGCTGATGTTGCTGGCGCTGTGGCTGCTGCTCAGGCACACGCGCGTCGGGCTCGTGATCCAGGCCGCGCTGACGCATCCGGAGATGGCCGAGGCGCTGGGCCACAACGTGCCGCGCGTGTTCATGCTGGTCTTCGGCGCCGGCTGCGCGCTGGCCGGGCTGGCCGGCGTGATCGGCGGCACCACCTTCGTCACCGAGCCGGCGATGGCCGCGGCGGTCGGGTCGATCATCTTCGTGGTCGTCGTCGTCGGCGGCACCGGTTCGCTGGTGGGCGCCTTCGTCGGCTCGCTGTTGATCGGGCTGCTGCAGACGCTGCCGTTGACGGTGGACAAGTCGCTCGTCGATGCGGCGTCCGCGGTGGGCTGGACGGTGTCGATCGACAGCCTGGCCTACCCGTTGATGAAGCTGACGCTGGCGCAGGTCGCACCCATCCTGCCGTATCTGCTGCTGGTGCTGATCCTGATCTTCCGGCCACGCGGCTTGTTCGGGACGCGCGATGATTGAGCGCAGCTTCGATTTCAAGCCGATCGACGTCGGCCGCTGGGTCGTCTGGGGCGGCTACGCCTTGGTGCTTCTGATCGCACCCCTCGTTTTCTCCAGCAGCCTGTCGCAGACGCTGCTGTCGCAGATGGGTATCGCGATCATTGCCTGCCTGGCCTACAACATCCTGCTGGGGCAGGGCGGCATGCTCAGCTTCGGCCACGCGGTCTACAGCGGCCTGGGCGGCTTCCTGGCCATCCACACGCTCAACAAGGTCGGCGACGGCTCGCTGCACCTGCCGGTCAGCCTGGTGCCGCTGGCCGGCGGCCTCGCGGGGCTCGTCTTCGCGGCCTTGCTGGGCTTCGTCACCACGCGCAAGTCGGGCACCACGTTCGCGATGATCACTCTCGGCATCGGCGAGCTGGTGTGGTCGATGTCGCTGATGCTGCCGGAGTTCTTCGGCGGCGAGGGCGGCGTCACCAGCAACCGCGTCGTGGCGCCGGCGACGCTGGGCATCAGCTTCGGGCCGCAGATCCAGGTGTACTTTCTGATCGCGGCCTACTGCTTCGTCAGCACGGGCCTGATGTTCGCGTTCACGCGCACGCCGCTGGGCCGCATGCTCAACGCGGTGCGCGACAACCCCGAGCGCGTGGCCTTCATCGGCTACGACACGCAACGCGTGCGCTGGTTCGCCTTCATGATCTCCGGCTTCTTCGCCGGCATCTCGGGCGGCCTGGCGGCGATCAACTTCGAACTCGCTACCGCCGAGGTGGTCAGCGCGCAGCGCTCCGGCGTCTACCTGCTGTTCACGTTCCTGGGCGGCTCCACCGCCTTCTTCGGCCCCATCATCGGCGGCGTGCTGATGGTGCTGGCCACGGTGGTGCTGTCCGAGCTGACCAAGGCCTGGCTGCTGTACCTGGGCCTGGCTTTCGTGCTGATGGTGATGTACGCGCCCAGCGGCGTCGCCGGCCTGATCCTGGCCAACCTGCGGCTCGCGGCGTTCGGCAGGCTGCGGCCGCTGCTGCGCGGCTACCTCGCGCTGGCGGTCGCGGGCGCGCTGGCGCTCACGGGCGCGAGCGCGATGGTGGAGATGCTGTACCACCTGCAGCTGAACGAGGCGCTGGGGCCGGTGATGAAGTTCGGCGGCGTGACGCTCGATGCCAAGGGCGCGGCGGCCTGGGTCGGCGCCGCGCTGCTGTTCGTCGTGGGCGCCGTGGCCTTCGAGCTCGCGCGGCGGCGCTTCCGGCTGCGCTGGGACGCGGCCCAGGGCGAGATCGAGCGCGAGATCCGGCGCAAGGAGGCGGCATGAACGACGTCGCCGATCGGGCGGCGCCGGCGCATGCCGCCGCCGCGCCGCCGCGCATCGCGCTGGAGCTGCGCGACGTCCGCAAGCGCTTCGGCAAGACCGAGATCATCCGCGGGGCGTCGCTGCAGGTCCATGCCGGCGAGCGCGTCGCCATCATCGGGCCCAACGGCGCCGGCAAGTCCACGCTGTTCAACCTGATCAGCGGCCGCTTCGCGCCCAGCTCGGGCGAGATCCTGCTGGGTGGCGTGCGCATCGACGGCGCGCCGCCGCATCGCATCAACCGCCAGGGCCTGGCGCGCAGCTTCCAGGTCAGCAACCTGTTCACGCACCTGTCGGTGTTCGAGAACCTGCGCTGCGCCGTGCTGTGGTCGCTGGGCTATCGCTACGCGTTCTGGCGCTTCCTGGCCAGCCTGCGCGACGCCAACGAACGCGCCGAGGAGGTCATGGCGATGCTGCACCTCGATCGCCGCCGTGACGTGCTGGCGATGAACCTCACCTACGCCGAGCAGCGCGCGCTGGAGATCGGCCTGACGATCGCCGGCGGCGCCGACGTCCTGTTGCTGGACGAGCCGACCGCCGGCATGAGCAAGAGCGAGACGCGCCGCTTCGTGCAGCTGATCCGCGCGGTCACCGCCGGCAAGACGCTGCTGACCGTCGAGCACGACATGGGCGTCGTCTTCGGCCTGGCCGACCGCATCGCGGTGCTGGTCTACGGCGAGGTGATCGCCTTCGACACGCCCGCGGCCGTGCGCGCCGATCCGCGCGTGCAGGAGGCCTACCTCGGCTCCGTGCTGGCGCAGTCGCAGCAGGCCGGCACCGACGGCGCGGGCGCGTGATGCTGCAGCTCGACAAGCTCCACGCGTTCTACGGCAAGAGCCACGTGCTGCATGGCGTGACGCTGGCTGTCGCGCCGGGCGAGATCGTCGCGCTGCTGGGCCGCAACGGCTCGGGCCGTTCGACCACGGCCAAGGCGGTGATGGGACTCGTCGAGACGCAGGGCACGGCCACCTGGAAGGGCCAGTCGCTCGCGGGCCTGAAGCCGTACGAGATCGCCCGCCGCGGCATCGCCTATGTGCCGGAGAACCGCGACATCTTCCCCAGGCTGACGGTGCACCAGAACCTGGTACTGGGCCAGAAGTCCGGCAACCGGACGCCGCGCTGGAGCTTCGAGGACATGTACACGCTGTTCCCGCGCCTGCGCGAGCGCCAGCACACGGAGGCTGGCGTGCTGTCCGGCGGCGAGCAGCAGATGCTGGCGCTGTGCCGCTCGCTGATGGGCGACCCGGAGCTGATCATCATCGACGAGCCGACCGAAGGACTGGCGCCGAAGATCGTCGAACTGGTGGCCGAGTACTTGCTGGCGCTGAAGGCGCGCGGGCTGTCGGTGCTGCTGATCGAGCAGAAGCTCACGATCGCGCTGGAGATCTCGCAGCGTTGCGTGGTGATGGGCCACGGGCAGGTCGTGTTCGAGGGGACGCCGGACGAGTTGCGGGCCGATGCGGCCGTGCGCAAGGAATGGCTGGAGGTCTGAGAAGCTGAAGTGTCAGGGCTTGCGCAGCTCGAACGCGTAGCTCGCCTTCGCCTTCTCGAATCCCAGGTGCTCGTAGAACGCATGCGCCCCTTCGCGCCGCACGTTCGATCGCAGGCGCACCCGCTCGTACCCGCGCGCGAACGCCCACTCGCACGCATGTGCGACGAGTCGCTTGCCGATCCCTTGCCCCTGGCAGGTTGCGGCGACGACGAGCGCCTGGATCTCGGCGTAGCCGTCGCTGGCGAGCAGCCGCACGCCTTGCACGTGGCACAGGCCGACGATCGCGTCGTCGACGATGGCGACGAACGCGTCCTGGTCGGGCCAGGCGCGCAAGGCGGCGAGGCGGTCGACGATCTGCGCCGGGGAAGCCGCGTAGCCGAGGTCGGGCAGCAGGCCGGAAATGGCGGCGGCGTCGGTGGATTCCAGGGGACGAATCGTCACGGGCATGAGGGAAAGTCGGTGTCGAGTGGCCTCGATTCTGCATCAGCGCCTGCGCCCGCCCGGAGCCGGAAGTGCCCCTGGTCGCAACGTTGCGCCAGCGCCGGTGTACACCCACGCGCATCCACGCTCATCACTGAGACAAGACCCATGCCTCGCCAGACCGCCGCCGATTTCGCGCCCGAAGTCCTGAAGCTCTTCGACCAGTACGTCCACGGCGGCATCTCGCGCCGCGGCTTCCTCGACGGCGCGGGCAAGTACGCCGTCGGAGGCATGACGGCGGCCGGGCTGCTGGAGGCGCTGGCGCCGAACTTCGCGATCGCCCAGCAGGTGGCGCCGACGGACGCCCGGCTGGTCGCGTCCACGCTGAGCTACGACTCGCCGCAGGGCTACGGCAAGGCCAGCGGCTACCTGGTCAGGCCCGCGAAGGCGCCCGCCAACATGCCGGCGATCCTGGTGGTGCACGAGAACCGCGGGCTCAATCCGCACATCGAGGACATCGCGCGCCGCCTGGCGCTGGAGGGCTACCTCGTCTTCGCGCCGGACGCGCTGTTCTCGCTGGGCGGCTATCCCGGCGACGAGGACAAGGCGCGCGATCTGTTCGCCAAGCTCGACCAGGCCAAGGTCAAGGCCGACTTCCTCGCCGCCGCCCCGTTGCTGAAGACGCAGTCCGGCACCAACGGCCGGGTCGGCGCGGTGGGCTTCTGCTTCGGCGGCGGCATCGTCAACTATCTGGCCACGCAATGGCCCGACCTCAACGCCGGCGTGGCGTTCTACGGCGCCGCGCCAGCGCTCGCGGACGTGCCGCGCATCCGGGCGCCGCTGATGCTGCATTTCGCCGGCAACGACGAACGCATCGACGCCCTTTGGCCGCCGTACGAGGCGGCGCTGAAGGCCGCGCACGTGCGGTACGAGGCCCATGTCTACGCGGGTGTCGAGCACGGCTTCAACAACGACACGACGCCGCGCTTCGACGCGAAGGCGGCCGCGCTGGCGTGGCAGCGCACGTTGACGTTCTTCGCGCAGAACCTGAAGACGGCCTGAGGACTGGCTAGCGCGCGGCGGCAGGAGCGGTCGCGCGTGCCGGGAGATCGTCCAGCATGTCCGCGGACGGGACGAAGAACAGCGTCCCCGTGACGGCCTTGCTGTAGTCGAGCAGCCGGTCGTAGTTCCCGGGCGGGCGGCCCACGAACATGTTTTCCAGCATCTGTTCGATCGGCGCGGGGGAGCGTGCGTAGCCCACGAAATAGGTGCCGAATTCGCCGAATCCGGGCCGGCCGAACGGCATGTTGTCCCGCAGGATCTTCACCTCCCTGCCGTCCTCGACCAATGTCGTCAGCGAACTGTGGGAGCACGACGGCTTGACGCTTTCGTCCAGCTCGATGTTGGAGAGCTTGGCGCGGCCGATGATCTTCTCCTGCGCCTCGACGGTGAGCTGTTTCCAGCCCGCCATGTCGTGCAGGTATTTCTGCACCAGGACATAGCTGCCGCCGGCGAACCCGCGATCCTCCTCGCCGACGATCGTGAAGTCCAGCATGTCGCGGCCCGCGGGATTTTCGGTTCCGTCGACGAAGCCGATGATGGCGCGCTGGTCGAAGTATCGAAAGCCCTGCACTTCCTCGATGACCGTCGCTGCGTCACCAAGTTGCACGATCAGTTCGGTCGCGAGCTCGATGCAAACCCCCATTTCCTCGGCCCGGATGTGCAGCAGGAGGTCGCCCGGCGTGGCGGGTGCGTGACGCGTGCCAGCGCCGAATTGACGAAAAGGATGCAATGCGGCGGGGCGCGGCGAGCCGCACAAGACGTCCCAGGCTTCGGAGCCGAAGCCGCATATGCACGACAGCGCGGCATCGGGCGCACGTCTGCCGACCGAGCGCACGAGCGCCGAGATGTTGCCGGCCCATGCCCGCACCGCGTCGGCAGTGTTCTGGCTGGACGACAGCGTCGCGACCAGGAAGATCGCGCAGCGAGTCGATGGGGCGCAGACGGCTTGGGGGAGTGGTGAATGTTCGGACATGGCGCCAGGATTCGTCGAGAGGGTTGGGGTCCGGGAAAGTTTGCGTCATGATGCTCGACAAGTCCATCGAGCCACCGTGCTCCGATCGAATGCAGCCGTTTGTCGGCGTGCGGCAGGAGCCGTGCAAGAAAGGCAGCCATGACGATGACCAAACGACGCGACGTACCGGGCATCCGCCCCTACGACGGCCCCGCGGGCGGATGGGGGGCGCTGCTGGCGACTGCCCAGGCCGTCCGTCAGCAGATGGAGACCCTTGCCGCGCCGATCGTGCTGCTTCGAACCAACCAGCCCACCGGCTTCGACTGCCCGGGATGCGCCTGGCCGGACAAGGAGCATCGCTCGACATTCCAGTTCTGCGAGAACGGTGCCAAGGCGGTGACCTGGGAGGCGACGACCAGGCGAGTGACGCCCGAGTTCTTCGAGCAACGCACGGTGGCGTCGCTGCTCGAGCTCTCGGACTTCGAGCTGGAGAACTACGGCCGGCTCACCCACCCCATGGTCTACGACGCGGCTTCCGACAAGTTTCGCCCGGTCGAATGGCAGGCCGCCTTCGAGCGCATCGGCGAAGTGCTGCGCGGCTGCACCTCGCCCGACGCGGTGGAGTTCTACACGTCCGGGCGCACCTCCAACGAGGCCGCCTACCTGTTCCAGCTGTTCGCGCGCGAGTTCGGGACGAACAACTTTCCCGACTGCTCGAACATGTGCCACGAGGCGACCAGCGTCGGCCTGCCGCGGTCGATCGGCATCGGCAAAGGCACCGTCTCGCTGGACGACTTCGACGCGGCCGAGCTCATCATCTCGATCGGCCACAACCCGGGCACCAATCACCCGCGCATGATGGGAACACTGCATGAAGCCGCGCGCCGCGGCGTGCCGATCATCGTGTTCAACCCCTTGCGCGAGCGCGCGCTGGAACGATTCGCCGATCCGCAGAACATCGTGGAAATGGCGACCTACAGCTCGACCAACATCGCATCGACCTATTTCCAGGTCAGGGCCGGTGGCGACGCCGCGGCGCTCAAGGGCATCATGAAGGGGCTCCTGGAGCTGGATGCCAGGCAGGGCGATGTCGTCGACCGCGACTTCATCGCCGTCCACACGGAGGGTTTCGACGCGCTGGCCGCCGATCTCGGGTCGACCGCGTGGCAGGACATCGAGCGCGAAAGCGGGCTCACGCGCGCTCAGCTGGAGGATGTCGCCGCGGCGTATGCCAGGTCGAACGCGACCATCGTCACGTACGGCATGGGCGTCACGCAGCACAACACCGGCACGGCCAATGTGCGCCTCATCGCGGATCTGCTCCTCATGCGAGGCAATTTCGGCAAGCCCGGCGCGGGGATCTGCCCGCTGCGGGGACACTCCAACGTCCAGGGCAACCGCACCGTGGGCATCACGGAGAAGCCCTCCGAGGCGTTCCTGGCCCGCATGGAAAGCGTCTTCGGCTTCACGCTGCCCAGGACGCATGGTCACGATGCCGTGAAGGCCATGGAGGCCATGATCGACGGGTCCGCGAAGGCCCTGATCTGTCTTGGCGGAAACTTCGCCGTCGCGCTGCCGGATCCGAAGCGTTGCTTCCCGGCCATGAAGAAGCTGGACCTGAGCGTGCACCTGGGCACGAAGCTCAACCGGTCGCACCTGCTGGTCGCCAAGGAAACCTACCTCTTTCCCGTCCTCGGCAGAACGGAGCTCGACGTCCAGGACGGCCGGCAGCAGTCCATCACGGTGGAAGACTCGATGTCCATGGTCCACGCGTCCGCGGGCAGGCTCAAGCCGGCGTCGGAACACTTGCGCTCGGAGCCGGCGATCGTTGCCGGCATGGCGCAGGCAACGCTGCGCGCGAGCAAGGTCGACTGGTTCGATCTGGCGGCCGACTATGACCGCATCCGCGACCTGATAGCGCGCACCGTGCCGGGATTCGACGACTTCAATGCGCGGATCCGGGTGCCGGGCGGCTTTCGACTGCCGCTTCCGCCGACCGAGCGCCAGTGGACGACGCCGTCGGGCAAGGCGATCTTCTCGGTCTTCACCGGCGTTCATGAGAACCCTCGGCCGGGCGCCGGCGACGTCCTGCGCCTCATCACCATCCGCAGCCACGATCAGTACAACACCACCCTCTACGGCCTGGACGATCGGTATCGAGGCGTGTTCGGCCGGCGCGACGTCCTCTTCATGAACAAGATGGATCTCGCGGCGCTCGGGCTGGAGCATGGCGACCTGGTCGACATGGAGACGATCTCCGCGGATCGGTCCCTGCGCCTGGAAAAGATCACGGCGATCGAGTACGACATCGCGCGCGGATCCGTGGCCGCCTATTACCCGGAAGCCAACGTGCTGGTTCCGCTCGACTACATCGATGTCGAGAGCGGGACGCCGTCCTACAAATCCACGCCGGTACGCATTCTTCGTTCGGAAGCCGTCGCACCTGCCTGAGGTCTGCAGCGGGGCCGCCCTCGCGACGGGCGGGTGTTGCAGGATGCGACGTGCACGACGCCTGTGCGGCGATTGCAGCACCGGACGCTGCCAATGCAGCAGCGCGCCGGGAGGCGCGCGTGCCGGGCCGTGAGGCCAGGCCCGACGGCGTGACGCCGGCGTGTCGAGGCGACAGGCGTTCGCACCGGGACCGCACAAGCTCATGCGTTCCACGTGGCACGGAAGCTGCGATTTGCGGAGGGTCACCCCTTTTTCTCCGCTGTCGAAGAGCCCCTCCATGACCTTGACGATCTCTCCCCGCACCGGCCGCCGCGTCGTCTCCGCCGCGCTGCTGCTGACCTGGCAACTGGCGCACGCGCAAGGCGCCGCCAATTCCGACAACCCGTACGGCATCGCCGCCCTCTGGCAGCAGAGCGACGTGGTGGCGCGTGCCGTGCTGCTGATCCTCGCGACGATGAGCATCGGCAGCTGGTACGTGATCGTCACCAAGGCGCTGGAGCAACTGCGCATCGGCGGCCACGCGAAGACCGCTGCCTCCAGCTTCTGGGAGGCGGGCACCGTGCAGGCGGGCGCCGGCCAGTTGCACGAGGCCAGCCCGTTCCGCGACATCGCCGAGGCCGGCCTGGAGGCCACCCGCCGCCACAGCGGCCTGCGCGCCAACGTCGATTTCAACGACTGGGTGGACCTGTCGATGCACCGTGCCACCGAGCGCGTGCAGCGCCGTCTCTCGATCGGCCTGAGCTTCCTGGCCACGGTGGGCTCGACCTCGCCGTTCGTCGGCCTGTTCGGTACGGTCTGGGGTATCTACCACGCGCTGACCGCGATCGGCCTGGCGGGCCAGGCCTCGATCGACAAGGTGGCCGGCCCCGTCGGCGAGGCGCTGATCATGACGGCGCTGGGCCTGGCCGTCGCGGTGCCCGCGGTGCTGGGCTACAACTTCCTGCTGCGCCGCAACAGCGCCGTGATGGACGACGTGCGCGATTTCTCGGGCGAGCTGCACTCCGTGCTGCTGGGTTCGGTCGCGGTGGCCTGACATGGCGATGAACCTTCCCGCCGCCGGCGGCGAGGAGCAGGCGGTCTCCACCATCAACACCACGCCGCTGGTCGACGTGATGCTGGTGCTGCTGATCATCTTCCTGATCACGATCCCCGTCGTGAACTTCTCCGTGCCGGTGACGCTGCCCAAGCTGCGCAACCAGGTGCGCGAGAGCCAGCCCAGGGACATCGTGATCTCCGTCGACGCGCGCGGCGCCACGTTCTGGTTCGACAGCCGCGTCGCCGGCGACGAAGCGCTGGCCGACAAGCTCAAGGCCGTGTCGCTGCAGGATCCCCAGCCCGAGATCCACATCCGCGGCGATGCCCGCAGCGACTACGCCCCGGTCGGCCGCATCCTCTACGCCTGCCAGCGTGCCGGCATCCGCCACGTCGGCTTCATCACCGAACCGCCGCCCAAGGGATGACCGCGATGCGCCACAAGACCCGCGCGCGCCGCCGCGCCGTCGTCGACGACCTGCCGGTGGCCGACATCAACACCACCCCGCTGATCGACGTGATGCTGGTGCTGCTGGTGATGATCATCATCACGATTCCGGTGCAGTTGCACGCGGTGAACCTGCACCTGCCGGTCGGCGATCCGCCGCCGGCCGAACACAAGCCGGAGGTGGTCCAGATCGACATCGCGCCCGCCGGTGCGCTGAGCTGGAACGGCACCCCGCTGGCCGATCGCACCGACCTGCACGCCCGCCTCGTGGCGGCCGCGGCGCAGCCGGAACAGCCCGAGATGCACGTGCGCCCCGACCAGGGCGCGAAGTACGACGCGTTCGCCGCCGTCATGGTGGCCGTGAACCAGGCCGGGCTGACCAAGGTCGGCGTCACCGGCAGCGAGCAATTCATTCCGAAGTGAGGACGTCATGAGTGCTGTACTCGATTCCCGCGGCGCGGCGCTGCGTGCGCCGGTCGCCTTTCCCACCCGGCCCGCGCAGGCGCCGGCCGAGGTGCTGCCGTTCCCGCGCCTGGACAAGCCCGCCGCGCGCGGCCGCGGCCAGGCCAAGGGCCGCGGCACCGGGCTGGCCGTCGTCGCCGGCATCCACGTTTTGTTCGGCTGGGCGCTGGTGTCGGGCCTGGCGCAGCACGTCGTGGACGCGGTGCGCAAGCCGATCGAGATGGCCATCATCCCCGAGGCGCCGCCGCCGCCGCCTCCGCCGCCACCCAAGGTCGAGAAGGTCGTCGAGCGGCCCAAGGCCGCGACACCGCCGCCGGCCTACGTGCCGCCGCCCGAAGTGACGCCGGCGCCGGCGCCGCCCGCGCCGACGATCACGGCCACCCAGGCCGAGCCACCCCGCGAACCCCAGGTCGTCGCGCCGCCCGCGCCGGCGCCGGCGCCGGAAAAGCCCGCCGTCGTGCGCCAGGAAGTCAGCCTGGCCTGCCCCGGCTACCAGGCGGTACTGGCCCAGGTGCTGGAGGAGGCGATCGACCGCGTCGGCATCACAGGCACGGTGCGCACGCGCCTGACGGTGCGCGGCGGCCAGGTGGTCGACGTGGCCTTCCTCTCGGGGCCGAAGGAATACACGAAGTACGTGCAGGGCGCCGTCAAGCGCATGCACTGCTCGGCCGGCGGCGCCGACGAGGTGCAGGTGCCGCTGGACGTCAACTTCGCCCGATAGGCCTGACGCGATGGGGGCCGGGCAGCCTGCCGTACGATGGCCGCCTGGCCTCAAACACAGCGAAAAATGAAACCCCTCACTCATCCGCTCGCCGCCATCGCGCTGGCCCTCTCGTGCGCCGCTTCGTTCGCGCAGACGCCGCCCGACTTCAGCAAGGTCGAGATCAGGACGACGCAGCTGGCGCCCGATTTCTGGACGCTCGAAGGCCAGGGCGGCACGATCAGCGTGCTGGCCGGTCCGGAGGGCATCCTGCTGGTCGACTCCCAGTTCGCGCCGCTCACCGACAAGCTCGTCGCCGCGATCCGTCGCGTCTCCGACAAGCCCATCCGCTTCCTCGTCGACACGCACGTGCACCCGGACCACACCGGCGGCAACGAGAACTTCGCGCGGCTCGGCGCGACGATCTTCGCGCGCGACCAGCTGCGCTACCGGCTCGAACACCCGAACCCGGCCGCCGACGGCACGCCCGGCAAGCCGGCGCCGGCGCTCGCGCTGCCGGTCGTCACCTACAACGCGTCGCTGTCGATCCACATCGACGGCGAGGACGTGCGGCTGCTGCCGGTGGTCGCCGCGCACACCGACGGCGACACCATCGTCTCGTTCCCGGGCCACGACATCATCGCGGTCGGCGACATCTTCCGCAGCTTCGGCTATCCGTACGCCGACCTGTCCAGCGGCGGCAGCCTGGCCGGCCTCCTCGAGGGCCTGAGCGAGATCGTCGATCGTGCCGGCCCGGCCACGAAGATCATCCCGGGCCACGGCCCCATCGTCGACCGCAACGCGGTGCTGGCCCAGCGCGACCTGATCCTGGCCGTGCGCGGCAAGGTGCAGACGCTGGTCGACCAGGGCAAGTCGCTGGACGAGATCCTGGCGACCCGGCCGACCGCCGGCATCGACGCCCGCGTGCCGGGCGCGACGCCGCAGGCGGCCGACCGCTTCGTGAAGTGGGTGCATGCCGAGATCGTCGCGAACCGCTGACGCGCCTGGCGGATGAAAGAAGGGGCCCGGCGCAGCGATGCCCCGGGCCCCTTTCGCGTGACACGTCGTTCAGTTGGCGTTGCGGAAATCGTCGTGGCACGACTTGCAGGTGTGCTGCAGCTTGCCGAACTGGTCCTTGACAGCCGCGGCGTCCGCGCCGGACGCGACGACGCGGACGAGTTCCGTCGATTCCTTCGCGAACGCGCCGCCCAGCTCCGCGAAGTGAGCCGTGTTGGCGAACAGCTCGGGCTTGGCCGTGGTGTCGTGCCAGCCCTTGCCGGACTCGGTGCCGGCCGCGAACAGGCTGCCCAGGCCGGAGTTCGCGATCGCGGCGATCACGTTGGCGGACTTGAGCACCTGGTCCTTGTTGTAGCCGGTGTCGAGGCTGGACTTGATGCGCCCCGAGTTCCAGGCAATCACCTGGAACGACGACTGGCGCTGCTTGATCAGGGCCTCGGGCTTGGGCGTCTGCTGCGCGACGGCGGAGCCGGCGACGGCGCAGGCGACGGTGCCGGCCAGGCCGGCAAGACGGAGGAACTTCGGGATCGGCTTCATGGGCGTGGCGTCTTCAGGGTCGGTTGAGGGGAAATCACTGGAACGGCTTGTGGACGTCGTGGCAGTCGTTGCAGGCGTGCGAGAGCTCGAGCGCCGCCTTGGACGCGCCGTCGAAGTCCTGCGCCGCGAGCGCGGTCGGAATGGCGGCGGCGAGCGCCTTGCCGGACTGCGACATCGTCACCGCGTCCGCGGCGTGGCCGTCGTCGACGAAGTAGGTCCCCATCAGCCCGTACAGGCGCGCGAGTTCGTTGGCATCGGCGATCGCGGCCTCGGGCTTGCGCGCATCGATGTTCTTCTGCACGTCGACGCTGTGCCTGTCGATGGCGCGCATCCACACGTCGAAGTCGAGCATGCTGGCGGCGCGGGCGCTGGTGAGGGCTGTTGCGGCGAGCGTCACGAGTGCAACGGCGGCAAGCGTCGCGCGAGCGCGCGGCGTGGATCGCATGGTCAGTCCTTCTTGTAGACCTCGTGGCAGGTCTTGCACGAGCGGGTGAGTTGGGCGACAGCATCGCCGGCGGCGTCGAAGTCCTGCGCGTCGATCGCCTTGAGGGTCTGCGCGGCGAGTTCCTGCGTGTGGTGCGCGAAACCCACCGCATCGGCCGTCTCGGGCTTCTCGCCGTAGTGGGACTCGATGCGGGCGAAGGTGTCGACCAGCGAGCGCGCGTCGGCGGCGGCCGCCTTCGCGTCCTTCTGGGCGACGTTGGAGTCGAGGCTCTTGGCGGTGTCGTCGATGCCGCGCATCAGGTCGGCGTCGACGTCGATCGAGGCGCAAAGGCCGCTGCCGAGGAGGGCGCACTGCACGACGCAGGCGATGAGGGTCTTCTTGGTGAACTTCATGTGAAAAAGTGCGGACCGCACGCGCCGTCACGCGCGTGCGGTCCGCCGGCGCGTCAGGCCACGATCTCCTTGATGACGTCGCCGAACACGGTCGTCGGACGCTCCTGGCGGCCCTGGTACTGGAACGTGACCTTGCGGTTGTCCAGGCCCAGCTGGTGCAGGATGGTGGCCTGCAGGTCGTAGGTGTCGACGACGCCCGTCTGCGCGCGCAGGCCGATCTCGTCGGTGCTGCCGTAGGTGCCCGGCTTGATGCCGCCGCCGGCCATCCAGCTGGTATACCCCCAGGGGTTATGGTCGCGGCCGTTGCCGCTCTGGCCGTAGGGCGTGCGGCCGAACTCGGAGGTCCACACCACCAGCGTCGTCTCGAGCAGGCCGCGCGACTTCAGGTCGGCCAGCAGGGCGGCCACGGGTTTGTCGACCTGCTTGCTCATCACGCCGTGGTTCTTCTCGAGGTTGTTGTGCGCGTCCCAGCTGTCGACCGAGTTGTCCGGCGCGCCCGAGATGACGTGGACGAAGCGCACGTTGCGCTCCACCAGCCGGCGCGCGCGCAGCAGCGCGGTGCCGTACTCGTCGGTCTCCTTGGTGCCGATGCCGTACAGCGCCCGGGTCGCGGCCGTTTCCTTGCCGAGGTCCACCGCCTCCGGCGCCGACGTCTCCATCTTGTAGGCGAGGTCGTAGGAGCGGGTGCGCGCGGCGAGTTCGGTGTCGGCCTGGCGTCCGGACGCGGCGTGCTCGTTGAGGTCGCGGATCAGGTCCAGCGTGTTGCGCTGCTCGGTATCGATCACGCCGTCCGGGCGCGCCAGGTGCAGGATCGGCGAGTCGCCCTTGCGGAACGCCGTGCCCTGGTAGGCCGCAGGCAGGAAGCCCGAGCTCCAGATCACCTGGCCGCGGCCGCCGCCGGCGGCGCCCACGCCGGTGGGCAGCACGACGAAGGCCGGCAGGTCGGGGTTGGCCGAGCCGAGCGCGTACTGCACCCAGGCGCCGAGCGCCGGGCGGCCCGGCACCAGGCCGGCGGTGTGCAGCTTCAGCGAGGAGATGATGTGCGTCGCGCCCTCGGTCTTGCAACCCTTGAGGAAGGCGATGTCGTCGACCTGGTTGGCCAGGTTGGGCAGGAAGTCGGACACCCACGCGCCCGTCTCGCCGTACTGCTTCCAGGTGCGCTTGGTGGCCAGCAGGTTGCCCACGCCGCCGTCGGTGGCGGTCTTCAGGCCCTTGGCGAAGGAGTCGGGCAGCGGCTTGCCGGCGAGCTTGATCAGCTCGGGCTTGTAGTCGAACAGGTCCAGCGTGCTGGGCGCGCCGGCCATGTGCAGCCAGATGACAGACTTGGCCTTGGCCGGGAAGTGCGGCTGGCGCGGCGCTTGCGGATCTTCGAGTTCCGCTGCCGAGGCGACGTTGAGCTGCAGGCCCGGCAGGACGCCGGAAAGTGCGGCGGCGCCCAGGCCGAGGCCGGCCTGGCCGAGGAAGTCGCGACGCGAGGAATGACTCATGGTGATCTCCGTGGAGTGAATGAAGTGGCTGGCGGAATGCGAGCGGACTCGCGTCAGAAGCGATAGAGGAAGTCGTTGGCGTTGGCCAGCGCGTGCACGAGGTCGACGAAGGCCGCGGCGTGCGCGGCCTGCGGGTCGTTCTTCGCACTGTCGTCGCCGCCGGCGCCGCCGTCGTCGGTGGGCGGCAGTGCGTTGGCGGCGGCGTTGGCTGCCGCGGCCGCAGCGGCCAGCGCCACCGGGTCGTAGTTCGGGTTGGGCGCGGTCGCCCAACGCGTTTCCTTCTGCTTCTGCCTGTCGATGAATTCGACGAGGGCGGCCTGTTCGAAGCGGTCCGGCGCGCGGCCGTAGGCGACCTTGTAGAGCTTCTCCACCTCGGTGTTGAGCGTCGTCGCGACGCCGTATCCGTCGGGCAGGTTGACCTTCTTGCCCGTCGCGAGCTGCTTCGCTTCGATGGCCTGCTGGCTGGACAGGAAGGCGAGCAGCTTGCTCTTCTCGAAGGCGTCCGGCTTGCGCGCGTAGAGGATCTCGTAGACACGGGCTATGCGTGCGGCGTCGTCGGCCGTCGGGGTCTCCTTGATCACGCGGCCCGCGAGCGCCTTGGACCAGCCGTAGACCAGGTCGCTGTTGATCAGCGCCAGCGCCTGCGGGGCGGTGGTGGTCACGTCGCGCTTGTTGTGCACGATCTGCGGGTTGGCCCAGTCGAAGGTGTCCAGCAGCGGATACGGCAGGTTGCGGCGGATGAAGACGTAGACGCTGCGGCGGTTGACGTCGTGCGGGTTGTCCGAGGTGATCCAGAAGTTGCGGTTGGGCGCCTGCGTGCCGGCCGGCAGCGGCGGGAACACCGCGGGACCGCCGAGCTTGTCTTCGAGCAGGCCCGAGGCTTCGAGCAGCGAGTCGCGGATCTCCTCGGCGTCCAGGCGCTGGCGCGGAAACGCCCACAGCAGCTTGTTGCCCGGATCGACCTTCTCCGCGTCGGCGCGCGGCGCCGACGCCTGGCGGTAGGTCGACGACAGCAGGATCTCGCGCTGCAGTTTCTTGACGCTCCAGCCGTCCTGCACGAACTGGGCCGAGAGGTAGTCCAGCAGCTCGGGGTTGGTCGGCTTGACGCCCATCTTGCCGAAGTCGCTGACCGATTCGACGATGCCGTTGCCGAACACCTGCGCCCATTGGCGGTTGACGAACACGCGCGCGGTGAGCGGGTTGTCGGGCGAGGTGATCCAGTTCGCGACCGCGGTGCGGCGGCCGGACGAGGTGGCGGTCGGCACGATCTGGGGCTTCGCGTTCGTCAGCAGCGACGGAAAGCCCGGCTGGACCTCGTCGAGCTTGCGGTCGAAGATGCCCTTGAACAGCACGTAGGTCGGCGGCGAATCGGCGTGGCCCAACTCGCTCATCGTGGAGATGTTGCCGGGATCCTTCGGCTTGAGCGAGTCGAAGGCCTTCAGCTGCTCGTCCAGCGCCTCGTACTTCGCGTAGCCGTCCTTGTCCTTGCGCTTGAGCTGGGCGACGGCGTTGCGCGTGCGGCCCGACAGCGTCCACAGGTTGCGGTGGTAGATCCAGCGGTCGTAGGCATCGCGTTCCGACTCGGGCTTGGTGATGGACGTGCGCGTGTCGGGCACGAAGCCGGACAGGCGGTCGCTTTCCAGCTTCTCGATGACGGGCCTGAGCAAGGCGTCCTGCTGCGCGCGGATGTCCTGGGTCGCCTCTTCCCACTTCGCCTGCTGCGCGCGGTACGCGGCGAGCGCGGGGCCGTCCAGCGCCTTGACGTCGTCGTTCCAGCTCGTGTTCACGAAGAAGGCCTGGAACTGGTAGTACTCCTTCTGCGAGATCTTGTCGAACTTGTGGTCGTGGCACTGCGCGCAGCCGAGCGTGGTGCCGAGGAAGACCGAGCTGACCGTGTCGGTGAGGTCGTTGGCGACCTCCTGCTTCTTCAGGTTCAGGTCGCGCGCGTTGATCTCGTCGGGGAAGTTGCGCAGGAAGCCGGTGGCCACCAGCGCCTCGCTCCGGTCGGGCCAGAGTTCGTCGCCGGCGATCTGTTCCTTGACGAAGCGGTCGAACGGCTTGTCCTGGTTGAACGAGGCGATCACGTAGTCGCGGTAGCGCCAGATGTTGGGCCGCGTGCCGTCGGCGTTGTAGCCGTCCGAGTCCGCGTAGCGCGTCAGGTCCAGCCAGCGCCGGCCCTGGCGCTCGCCGTAGTGGGGCGACGCGAGCAGGCGGTCGACGAGCTTCTCGTAGGCCTTGGGCGACTTGTCGCCGACGAAGGCCTTGACCTCCTCGGGCGTCGGGATCAGGCCCCAGGCGTCCAGCGTCGCGCGCCGGATGAAGGTGGCGCGGTCGGCCTCGGGCGAGGGCTTCAGGCCCTTTTCCTCCAGCTTGGCGAGCACGAAGGCGTCGACGGGCGTGTGCACCCAGCCCCTGGCCTTGACGGCCGGGACGGCCGGCGGCTTGACGGGCGTGTAGGCCCACGCGCGGGCGACGGCCGCGCTCGCCGCGGTGGCGGAGGCGAGGACGGCGCCGGCGTTGGACGGCAGCGCGGGATGGAAGGCCGGCAACGCGGGCGCGGCGGCGCCGGCGCCCGGTGCATCGGCGGCGGAGACGCCGGCGACGACGAAGCCCAGGGAGAGGAGGGCGGCGGTGATGGATTTGTTCATGGAGCGACTCGGTGTCGGTGAGAGAACGAACATGCCGTGGGGGAGGGCGCTGCGCCCGGCTGCGGCTACCTTCTTGGGGCGGCCGGCGAGCGAGCGGTACGGGTGGGGTATACGCAAGCAGCGCGCCAGTTTTTGGGTGGCCTGGCGGGCCGGAATCGATGCTTTCGATGCAGTTGGAGGGAGCGGTTGCTGCTTCGCAAGCACGGTGGGCGATCCGGCTGGTGGGAACGACGCAGCGGGTCGTGCGGGATCGCGTGCGTCGTTTTCCTGCATGGCGACCTGGCCTCAGAGCTTGCCGGTGAACTGGATGCCGTAGCTGCGCGGCGTCGCCGGCGTGTAGCTGTTCCAGGTGCGCGACTGCGGCGTCTGGTTGTTGAACAGGTTCTTGACGATCAGGCTGACGTCGAAGCTCTTGTCGTGCTTGCCGGCGCCCACCGCCAGGTCGACCAGGGCCTGCGCCCCGACGACGGCGTACTTCGACAGCGAGACGTCGGTGTTGTAGCTGCTGCTGTAAGCCAGGTTGGCGCTGACGTGCGCATCCTTGTCCGGCGTGACGGGGTGGTTGTAGTCGGCGCCGACGTTGAACGTGAAGCGCGGCGCGCCGGCGAGGGTCTTGCCGTTGACGCTGCGATACGGCTCGGCCGGATGCACGAACCCCGTGGCTGTGGAGGCCGAGGTGAGATCGCCGTTCTCGACCGGTTGCGCGGAGTTCGGAAAGTCCTTGTAGATCGCCTTGTTGTAGGCGCCCGAGAAGCGCAGCGTCGTGTGCGGGATGCCGCCGTAGACGCCGTCGATCTCCAGGCCGCTCACGCCGACCTTGGGCGCGTTGCCGGTGGCCGAGGTGTAGTAGGTCGTGCCGTCGTTCTTCAACGCCGTCGTGTACTGGTCGACGACCTGCACCGCCTGCTGGTAGTTGTGGATCAGCGTGTCGAAGATGTCGGCGTTCAGGATCAGCGTCTTGTCCAGCAGCGCCGACTTCAGGCCCAGCTCGAACGAGTTGGTCTTCTCCGCGGCGGCCGGTGTGGAGACGCCGTTGACCAGCTGCGCGATGCCGGCCTTCTCGCCATGCTGGAAGGATGCATAGCTGGTGATGTCCGGCGAGATCTTGTAGCTCGGGCTCAGCACCACGGCGGGCTGGTTGGCCCTGAACGGCTTCGCCGCGGTGGGGCCGAACAGCACGCCGATGTTGGACGCGCGGATCGCCTGCGCCGCGGCGACCTGCTTGAGTTCGGCGGCGGTCAGGCTGGCGTAGGTACGGCCGGTGCCGAAGTACTTCGCGGCGGCGGCGTTCTGCAGCGTCACGTCGGTGCTGCTGAAGTTGGCCAGGTCGACCCCGTCGCCCGGGTTGATCACGTACGAACTGCTGACGTTGGTGCGGTTCTCGTGCGTCAGGCGGGCGCCGGTGGTCAGCGTCAGGCGGTCGGTGAAGTGCCAGTTGGCCTGCGCGAACACGGCGCCGCTCTTGTTCTCGATCGTCTGCTGGCCGGCGGGCGAGTTGTAGGCCATCGAGGCGTTCGCCAGCGAGTCCTGCATCAGCAACTGGCCCGCGGCGGTCGCGTCCAGCGTCGTGTACTGCGAGCTGCTGGCGAACCAGGCGCCGGCGTCGTTGCCCCAGGCGCGCTGGTAGGTGGCCGAGTTGTTGACCTTGATGAAGTACAGGCCGGCCTGGTAGTCGACGAAGTCGCCGATCGGCGAGCTGATGCGCAGTTCCTGGCTGACCTGGTGGTAGTCGTTCCAGAAGCCGCCGGAGTTGCGGTAGATGTCGAACGGCGTGCCGTCGTCGTTGACCGCGTTGAAGTGGTAGGACTTGTAGGCCGTGATCGATGTCAGCGTCTGGCCGCTCGGGATCTTCCAGTTCAGCTCGGTGGTCAGGCCGTCGCTGCCGGTGACGAGCGCGTGCTGGGCGTCGTTGTCGATGCCGCTGTAGTAGTCGGCGATGCTGTAGCCGGGGTTGTTGGTGAACCAGCTGCGCGCCAGCCGGGTCGACGCGTCGGTGGACAGCGGGTTGGGAGCGCCGTCGGCGTAGGTGGTCGGGGTCGGCCGGTTCACCGTGTTGCCGTTGGTCGTCTCGCCGGCGCGGGGCTGGATGTCGCCTTCGAAGCGCGCCGTGAAGTCGTCGAACGGGGTGAGCAGGAATTGCACGCGCCCCGACACGCGGTCGGTGTTCGTGTAGGTCTGGTCGCGGTTGTAGGCGTTCGCGCGCGGGCCTTGCTGTCGATCGACCGAGAACGTGCCGCGCCAGGCCAGCAGGTTGTCGATCACCGGGCCGCCGATCGCCGCGACGCCCAGCACGCCGTTGCCCTTGTTGAACGCCAGCGTGTAGTCGGCCGTCGGCGTGAACGAGGGCCGCTTCGTGTTGATCGTGATGCTGCCGACGCTCGCGTTCTTGCCTTGCAGCGTGCCCTGCGGGCCGCGCGCCACTTCGATGGTGTCGATGTCGACGAAGTCGAAGCTGGAGGTCAGCGCGTTGTAGCCATAGCTCACGCCGTCGAAGATCACGCCGACGCTGGGGTCCTGCGCCTCGGTCTGGCCGATCTTGCCGATGCCGCGGATCGACAGGCTGCTGGTGCGCTGGTTGCCGATGTTCCACGACACGTTGGCCGCGCGCTTGGCGATGGCCGAGACACCGTAGGCATCGAGACGCTCGAGTTCGGCGCCGGTCACCACCGAGACCGACACCGGCACGTCCTGCAGGCGCTCGATGCGGTTGCGGCTGTGGACGGTGACGGCGTCCAGCGCCGGTGCTTCGTTCGTGGCGTCAGCCGCACTGGCGGCGCTGGCGGCCGGCGCGGCGGACTGCGCGGTCTGCGCGTGCGCGTTGCCCAGCAAGGTCAGGGCGAGGACGGCGGCCGCGATCGGTGCGGGGGCGAAGGTCGTGTCGGAGACGATGCGACGGGCATGTTCTTGTTGTTGTCGGCGAAGGTTCGTACGGCTCACTGAGGCTCCTCGAGGTCATTGGAATAAAGGGGGGCGATGCCTCTCCAATGCAGCGGCTGTGCCATCGGAAACGGATATCCAAATGCGTTGATTGATCGAACTCGGCCACGCCAGTGCAATCTGCCGCGCGTCGCCGCACGCGGGCATGGAGCCGCATCGATTCGTGGTCGGGCGACCGCTGTTGAACACGCAACACGCGCGGCAGCGCGCTGTACCGATCGCAGCGTCGCTTGCTGGACATCCAGCGGGATCGCGCCCCGTGGCGGCCCTCGCCCCGGCAGGTCACGGCTGGCACGCTTGGTGCAACGTGCAGCCGGGCAGGCGTGCTCGTTGCAGTGCCTCGCATTTCCATCCTTCCCTTTCCAGAGAAAGCTTCCGACATGACCGCCCATCGCCTCCTTCTCGCCGCGCTGCT
>FTKD01000120.1_pt2 | contig 52463 bp, 48 predicted proteins | sample 1658191 | NCBI WGS metagenome assembly FTKD01 (sample SAMEA3914808, study PRJEB12502) | metagenome | biome: forest; material: soil | place: Canada | collected 2011-08-03 | depth 0.3 m
AGCGCTCGGCCGGGTGTCAATCTCGGCCAGCACTTCACCATTCTGGCATCGGATGTACCAGGCACGGATCGGGTCGTCCTCGTACTTGATCTCTATCAGCTCATCTGGCGGCAGAAGACTCAGCTTCGAAACGAGCTGACGCGTTGCGGAGACGACGGAGGGATGGCGAGGCACCTTGCCTTCCTCGTGCAACGATTCCCTCACGCTCATGATTCGGAGCAATGCTCCGGCTCTCGTAGTCCCCATGATCCCTTCCGCCGCCAGCGAAGCCCGCCCTGTGCATCCTAGCCGCGCCGGCGAACTCCATAGCTGCCGTTCACGAGCGGCAGCAAGTGGCCGATCAGAGACGCTGGTCCAGGTTTGGATCCAACACACGCAACAGTCGTCCAGTCGAACCCTTGCAGCGCGAGGGCACGACAGAGCAGCGGGCGGACGACGCCTGCATCGGCGTGGCGCCGCGATCAATTCATCAGCCCGGCAACTTCGCCGCCAGCAGATCGATCTTCTCGATGTTCGGCGGAGTACTGAGCAAGGCATCGGCGCTGGCCATCAAGGCGGCGGCGATGGGGCCGTGCAGGTGGGCCTCGCGGCCGGCCTCGTCGGCGAAGGCGTCGAAGACACCGAACGTCGAAGGGCCAAACTTCAATGCGAACCAGGCGGTGGTGCCCGACTCGGCATTGGCGAGCGGCAACGCGCTGGCCAGGAAATCGGCTACGGCGGCCTCTTGGCCGGGCTTGGCTTCGAGACGGACGAAGAGGGCGAACTTGGTCATGGAGTGATCCTCTGGTTGAACGAGTGAACGCAATTGCGAGTCCGCAGTCTCCAGTGCGATGGCAATATTCGCGAGTGGCAGGAAGGCCAACATTGATATCATTTCTGCCATGCGACTGCACCTTCTCGTCCTCGACGGCGTGTTCGACCTGGGACTGGCGGCCCTCACCGACACGCTGACCACGGCCAACGAACTGGCGGGCACGCTCGCGCACGCGCCGACGCCCATCGAGTTCACGTTCGTGGGAGTGCGGCGCCGCGTGCGCACGGCGCAGGGGCTGACGGTGCCGGTGGTACCAGTGCACAGTGTGCAGAGCCCCGACGTCGTGCTCGTGCCGGCGCTCGGCGCCAAGATGCCCGACACGCTCGCGGCGCGCCTGGCACACGCGGACGTGGCCGATGCAGTCGCCGCATTGCAGCAGTGGTCGAACTCGGGGGCGGTCGCCGGCGCGGCCTGCACTGGCACCTTCCTGCTGGCCGAGAGCGCGTTGCTCGACGGCCAGCGTGCCACCACGTCCTGGTGGCTGGCGCCGATGTTTCGGCAGCGCTATCCGCGCGTGGCGCTCGACGAGTCTCGCATGCTCGTGAACTCGGCCGGCTTCACCACGGCCGGCGCCGCCTTGGCCCATCTCGACCTTGCGCTGAGCGTCGTGCGCAACCGCAGCCCGGCGCTGGCTGCGCTAGCGGCGCGCTACCTGCTGGTCGAGGCGCGCGGCTCGCAAGCCGAGTTCGTGATCCCCGATCACCTGGCCCACGCCGACCCGGTGGTCGAGCGCTTCGAGGGCTGGGCGCGGCGGCAGCTCGCACACGGGTTCTCGCTTGCCGAGGCGGCCGCCGCGGTGGGCGCCAGCGAACGGACGTTGGCGCGGCGCCTGCACAACGTGCTGGGCAAGACGCCACTGTCGTACTTCCAGGATCTGCGCATCGAGCGTGCGGTGCATCTGCTGCGCACCGGCAGCGAGAGCGTCGACCAGATTGCTGCGCAGATCGGCTACGCCGACGGCGTGACCTTGCGCACTTTGTTGCGACGCAAGCTCGGCCGCGGGGTGAAGGAGTTGCGCGCGCGCGCCTGAGCGGGGCGGGGCCGCTGGCCAGCTCCATAGCAGCCATCCTCGGCCGGCTGCTTGTGGCCGGCAAGAGCCGTTTGGTAGGCGCCGGCGCCACACCCGACACCCACTCACTCTGGTACGAGCTTAACGACCTCACCGCCGACCTGCCGCTTCCAGAGAAGGATGCCGCCATTTTCGCGAATATCGACGCATCCACTCGAATTTAGCCTGGTCATGCAAACGCGTGATCCTTCGACTTGCCACGTGCTGCTCCACTGGGCCGACTTTGTGCTTTCAGGTAGCTTGGCAGTAACGAACATGTAGCCGCTGCCTGCGAAGTACAACTGAAATTTGATGCCGTCCCACGTTCGAAAGTCGAAGGTCTTCCCGTTGATCCGTGCCTTCAGGGCGGCCGGCTCCAAGGGGGTTGCGTCATCTGGAAACGTATCCCAACCTGGCGGCTGGCAGAGCGCGCTGCTGAAGATGAACAAGGACAAAAGCGGAAGCCATCTGCGCATGTCCGTCCCCAAATCAAGCGAAATATTCTGCGCCGCTTGCCGCGTGCAATCAACATGCGGACTAGGGGCGCAAGTGTTGGTGCGTCCATCGGGCACCGCTGGCGACGTCGCTGCCAAGTCGACGGCTTCGGGCTAGCCTTCCCCAAACCGGTCGCTCACGAACGTCGGCTCGTGGCCGGCTTGAGTCAGCTGCGCCCCATGTTCTCCGCCGCCATGCGCAATGCGCGGGCGAGCGAAAGTGACGTGCAGCTCGCCTCATCGACAATCCCCTGCAACTGGCCCAGCGCCAAGCCGAGCTCATTGTGCGCAAGAAACTCGTCGAACTGTTCGAGGTCTCCCTGGAAGTTCACGGCGACCTCCGCAGGTAACGCAGCCTTTGCCTCGCGAAGAAGGGCTTCCGTCTTCACCCAGGATTGGATCAGCTCAGGACTTGCCATTAGGGTCACGCTGCAATCTGTTGACGGGTGAGCATACCGCCGGACGCGTAGCCCGCCCCATAGCAGTCACTGGCGGCCGGCAACTGTTGGCCGAACTCAGTCTCCTCCAGCGGCGACCAGGCCATGCGCCCATGAAACCAACGGCGTTCGACCGCTATGTGGAGCATACCTGCCCGTCGCGGCGGTCCGCCGAGCAGCGGCACGGCCTCGTTTGCGCTCCATCCAGCAGGCGTCAACCACCGGTTGACTTCCAGACAACTTTCTCGATGAACATCCTCATGTTCGACTGTCGGAGTATGAAGCTGCGAAGGCCCCAATGATGTTCCTCAAGCCTGCGTCGACGGCGAGCGCGGCGGCTTGCGCCCCCGACAACCATCTTGCTTCGCGCTGCTCCTTCTCGCGCCACGACTTGTGGCACGAACCCCCCTGCTTCGAACCCTTTGCGGAACGCACCCAGGACGTGCCGGGCCCTGCCTCTTGCTACCGCTACCCGTCACCGTATCGGGAAGCCAGATCCGGAACCCGACCCGCGAAGTCAGGCGCCTCGTGAAAGAAGTCTCCGGCACCAGGGGCGACGGACTTCGGGCTGGGGGTGGCGCGGATCGAACTTTCTCACCAGAATCACGAGCATCAAGGCGTTCTCGGAGCATCCAGTGGCAAGAAGACCCGACCTGCAGATTGGCCAGCGCGTCGTGCCGGGAAGAGCCGTTCCCGAGCCCGCCGGCGCCGAGGAGTGGTTGCTCGTCGGAAAGGCACTCGTCGCCCAGGTGCGCCGCGAGTATGGCCTCCCCGCCAATGTCGACACGCTGGCGGTCGGCTGGACGAACGTCGACGGGCTGGAGTCCCAGCGTTTCATCGGCGGTTCCCGGGCGCCACGCGCACGAGCCGCATTGCCGAACGCGGCGCCGCATCTGCAGGCCCCTCGCGTCAACCACCAGTTCGTCGACCACGCCGAGCAGGACGTCGGCAACGCGTTTCTCGACGCGGTCGCCGGCGCCCGTGCCGAAGTAGGGGCGTACCACTGGCTGCGGATCTACGTCACGAAGGCAAGCGGCCCGTGCTCGGCGTGCGCGCAGGGGCTGGACAACCGCTTGGTCGCGCCGGGCGTGCTGGGCCAGTTGAGTCAACGATTTCCCGACCTGACGGTGACGGTGGTCTGGCCGCAACCGGAAGGAAAACTCGGCAACATGATCTTGCAGAACGGCGAGCGCCTCTGGTGAGGCTTCCGGGCCGGCGGCAGGAGCAGTCGCAGCTCAAACGGGGGCCTCGCGCCCCCGCGCGCGTCAGAACGCGCTCAACGCCGCCGTGAACTGCCCGCTCGCATTCACCGCGCCCAGCGTGTACCCCTGCCAGCTCGGGTAGGCCTCCGGCTCCCAATAGAAGACGCCCAGGCCGTTGGAGCCCAGCGACTGCGTCTTCGTCAGCAGGTCCGCGAGCATGGCCTTGGCGGTGGCGGCCTGGTCCCAGGACATGCCCGTCTCGCACACCATCACCGGCTTGCCGTAGCGCGAGACCATGTCCTGCATCGTCGCGTAGATCTGGTTGTTGGTGGTCTGCCAGCCCGAGGTGGACGGGTAGTGCGACATGCCGATCACGTCCCACTGGCCGCCGGCCGCCTTCAGGGCGTCGAAGAACCAGCGGAAGTCGGCATCGTCGTAGCCGTTGGCCAGGTGCACGATCACCTGCGCCGACGGGAACGACGCCTTGGTCGCGTTGTAGCCGTTGTTGATGTAGCTGGCGAGCGTGGCCCAGTTCGTGGTGCCGCTCACCTTGCCTTCCGGCCACAGCATGCCGGAGTTGATCTCGTTGCCCACCTGCACCCAGGTCACGGTGACGCCGTTGGCCTTGAGGTAGTCGAGGATGCCCTTGGTGTGCGCGTAGACGTCGGCCTGCAGCTGCGCCACCGTATGGCTGGCCCACGCCGCGGGCTTGGTCTGGTGCGACGGGTCGGCCCAGGTGTCGCTGTAGTGGAAGTCCACCATCACGCGCTGGCCCTGCGCGATGGCGCGCTTGGCCTCGTTGAGCACGTCGGCGCCGTTGCTCCAGCCGCCGCTAGGGTTCACCCACACGCGCAGCCGGATCGAGTTGACGTTCAGGCCCTTGAGCAGCACGTACGGGTCGGTCTGCGTGCCCGAGGCGCTGCGGAACACGTAGCCGGAGGACTCCTCCTGGTCCACCCAGCTGACGTCGGCGCCCTTGGCGAAGGTGGCCGCGAGGGCCGGCAGCGTGGCCGCCAGCAGGCCCAGGCCCGCGACGGCGCGGCGCAGCCCATTGATCATTCGGTTCATCGGTTTGTCTCCTGTCGTTGTAGGCCCGGCGTCCCGGGCAGTGCGGCTCGATGCGCGCCACCCCCTGGGCGACGGCGTCGCGGAGGCCCTCTGCGGAGCCCTGCATGCATCGCGGACGCCACGTCGGCGGATCCGCAGGAGCGAACTTACGAGCAGGAATGCGCAGGCACCAATGAATTCAGGTGCGCGCGCCATACGATTCCTTCATAGTCGAACCTTCGGGCCCGGCGCGCCCGGCCTCAGGCAAACTGTCAGCGCCAAGATGGGAGCACGAGATCCAGGTGCAGATGCCGACGCAAGGAATGCAACAGACGACCGCGACGCGCACCCTGCTCGCGAGCGGTCTGGTCGTGGCCGCCGCCTGGACGCTCGCCGCCCTCGCACCGTTCTCGCGCTGGGCCTCCGTCCTGGACAGCCTCCAATGGACCTGCGCCTTCTGCGCCGCCGCCTGGCTCGCCTGGCGTTCCGCGCGTTTCGCGCCCGCGCCACTGCGCGCGGTGCGCGGGCGCTTCGCCGCCGGCCTGTGCCTGCTGGCGGCGGGCCAGCTCGCCTGGGACGCGCTGTCGTGGATCGGCTGGAACCCGTTTCCCGGCATTCCCAACCTGCTGATGCTGATGCTCGGGCCGCTGTTCATCCACGGCTTCGCGGCCATGGTGGGCGGCCAGTTGCCGCCCGCGCAATGGCGCTCGGTCATGCTGGACGTCGGTGGCGTCGCGCTGGCCGTGCTGGCGTTCACGCTGGCCCTGTACCTGCCCCACGCCCAGCACACGTCGGCGCTGCCTTTCGCCGTCATCACCGCCTATCCGGTGCTGCTGTTCTCGGCCGCCGCGGCCGGCGTCGTGGTGCAGTTGCACCTGCGCCAGCGGGCCACGCCGGCCTCGCTGGCGCTGGTGGGCGGGCTGGCCGGCTACGGCGCCGTGTGGATGGCCTGGCACCTGGCCTTCCTCCAGGGCAACCTGCATCCGGGCGACGGCACCGGCTTGCTGTTCTCGGTGTTCGCGTTGCTGCTGGGCTGGGGCGCGTCGCGCTGGTCGCCCGCGCGCGACGAGTCCCCGCGCCACGACCGGCGGTGCGAGGCGCTGCTGCGGCAGATCCCTCTTGCGATGGTCGCGGTCATGTCGGCGGCCGCCGGTTTCTTCGCGCTGGGCGACGGCGTGCCGCCGCAGGTGCGCCCGCCGCTGCGCGTGCTGTTCGTGCTCGTGCTGGTGTGGGCGGTGCTGCGCCAGACCCAGCAGCTGCGCGATCGCGATCGGCTGCTGGCCGCCGAGCGCGCCGTCGCGGAAGGCCAGGCGCGCCTGCAGCACCTCGCGCACCACGATCCGCTCACCGGGCTGCCCAATCGCGTGCTGCTGCGCGACCGGGTCACCCAGGCGCTGGCCACCGCACTCAGGCGCGACCTGAAGGTGGCGCTGATGTTCATCGACCTCGACCGCTTCAAGGAGGTCAACGACACGCTGGGCCACGCCACCGGCGACGCGCTGCTGTGCCACCTGGCCGGCGAGCTCACGCGAATCCTGCGCGAACAGGACACGGTGTGCCGCCAGGGCGGCGACGAGTTCGCCATCGTGCTGCCCGACGTCGACTCGGCGGCGAGCGTCGCCCAGGCCGTCGAACGCGTGATGACGCTGTCCAGTCGCCGCGCGGCGATCGACGGCCATGAGTTGCCGATGTCGATGTCGGTGGGCATTGCGGTGTTCCCGCAGGACGCCGGCGACTTCGACGGCCTCATGCAGTGCGCGGACACCGCGATGTACCGCGCCAAGGCGGCCGGGCGCAACGCCTTCCGCTTCTACGACCCGCAGATGAACGTCGAGGCGAGCGAGCGATCGCGCCTGCGCTGGCTGCTGGGGCATGCCATCGAGCGCGACGAGCTGCACCTGCATTTCCAGCCCTACTTCCACCTGCGCGGCGGCGAGCTGGCCGGCGCCGAGGTGCTGCTGCGCTGGACGTCGGCGGAACTGGGCCCGGTGGGGCCGGACCAGTTCATCCCGGTGGCCGAGGACGGCGGCCACATCGTCGAGATCGGCGCCTGGGTGCTGCGCCAGGCCTGCCAGCAGGCCGCGGCATGGCGCGACGCCGGCCTCGCGCTGCCGCGCGTGGCGGTGAACCTGTCGATCCTGCAGTTCCGCCACGGCGACCTGGTGGGCCAGGTGGCGGGGGCCCTGAAGGCCGCGGGGCTGCCGGCCAGCCAGCTCGAGCTCGAGATCACAGAGTCGGTGCTGATGAGCGAGACCGACAAGGTGCTCGTCACGGCCCACAGCCTCAAGCAACTGGGCGTGAGCCTGGCGATCGACGACTTCGGCACCGGCTATTCGAGCCTGGCCTACCTGCAGCGCCTGGCCGTCGACAAGCTGAAGATCGACCAGTCCTTCGTGCGCGACGCGGTCGGCAGCCCCGCCACCACGGCCATCGTGCGCGCGATCATCGACATGGCGCGGGCGCTGGCGCTGGAGGTCGTGGCCGAGGGCATCGAGACCGCAGCCGAGCGCGAGCTCCTCGAGGCGCTGGACTGCTCGATGGGCCAGGGCTACCTGTTTGCCCGGCCCATGCCAGCGGCGCAGTTCGAGGCCTTCCTGCGCACGCGCTCGCAGGCCGGCGCCGGCGCCGCGCTGGCGGCGCCTGCGCAATGATGCGCACCTCGGCGGCCGTTTTCCCCGCCCGCCCTTGACGGCCTCCCGCCGCGGCGCGTTAATGGACGCACACGTTTCCTGAAGGAGGCGGCCATGTACGACCAGCTCGACCAGATGCCCGACGCCCCGGAAATCGAGGATCAACCCGGCCAGCGGCGCCAGGCCCGGTTGTCCGACGCGGTGTTCTACGCCGGCTGCTTCGCGCTGGCCCTGCTGCCCGCCTCGCTCGCGGGCCTCCTGCTGCACGACTTCATCGGCGAACCGATGCTGTTCCTGGCCGCCGTCGTGCTGTCCACCTGGGTGGTGACCACCGTCACACTCGTCAAGATCGCCGGGCCGATGCTGCGCTGCCGGGCCATCGTGGCCGCGGGCGGGCTGGTCTCGGTGGCGATGTGCTCGCTGTTCCTGATCGAGTGAGCTGACTGGCTAGCGCAGCGAGGCCTGGAACTCCGGGGCCGCCGGCGTCGAGAAGCGGTAGCCCTCCGCCTCGAGCTTCGTGACGAGGGCGTCGAGGTTGTCGACGCTGATGTCGTGCGTCTCGTGCATCAGCACCACGCCGCCGCGGTGCGCGCGCACGCTGGCGACGACGTGGCCCAGGAAGTCGTGGCGGTACTCCGGCAGCACGCCGCACGAGAGGGCCTCGCTGGTGGTCAGGCCCTTGGGGCCATCGAAGGCCCAGTCGCAGGAGTCCACGTGCCAGCCGACGATGCGATAGCCCATCGTGTGCACGCGCTCGTTGGTCTCGCAGCTCGAGTTGCCGTACGGGTAGCGGAACAGCGAGGTCGCGCCGAGGTCGGCGTGCAGCTGCGTGTCGGCGCTGTCCACCTCCTTGGCCTGCTCGGCCACCGGGATGTCGTGGAAGTTCGGGTGCGACCAGCTGTGGTTGCCGATGACGGCGCCCGGCAGCGCGCGCGCCTGTTCCACCAGCTCGGGATGGGCCTTGGCCTTCTCCGCGATCAGGAAGAACGTGGCGGGCACCTTGTGGCGCGCGAGCACGGCCAGGATCGCCTCGGTGTGGCCCGGTTCGGGGCCGTCGTCGAAGGTCAGCGCCACCACGCCCTCGGGCGGCGGCGTGGCGATGTCGCTCTCGAAGCGGCAGGTGCGATGCAGCTCCTCCTCGGGCTTTTCGAGGTGCTCCCGCAGGCGCACGAGGTGGGTGCGGCGCATCGTCTCCACGTGGGCCGCGTGCGTGTGTGCGGAGCTGGCCGCGGAGGCCGGCGCGGACGCGGCGACCGCGGGTTGGGCGCGTGCGAACGGCACGGCGGCGAGAAGCAGGATCGCGGAAAGGAGGAGGCGCGGATTCATGGAGGACGGCAGGCTGGAAGGCAAGCCGGATTGAACCACGCCTGCCCCGGGCTGGCCGCGCCGGCCTTTCCGGGCTCTTGCACGAGCCCTGGTGCCCGCTTGCTTACTGGGGCGTCGCGTCGTGCGCCGCGGCACGGCCGGCGGCCAGGCGGCGCGACGGCGTGCGGTCGGTGGGGTTGTCGATGTTGCGCGCCGCGACCAGCGCGTTCTCGCGCGTGGCGCCGTTGAGCATCAGGTAGCGCGCGTACGAGCCCGGCGCCTTGCCGTAGCTCTGCGCGACGGCATGCGGCGTGTCGGCCGCGGCGGGCACCTCCACGGCCGACGGGCGGCCCGTCTGCGCCTGGGCGGCGATGGAGAAGAGCGCGGCGGCGATGCCGGCGAGGGTGACGAGTGCGGTGGTCTTCATGGCGGTGTTCCTGTGGTCTGGGGAGTGCAGCCCCGTTCCGCGGGGCATGCACCGCAGGTCGGGCCGCCGCGCCGCACGACAAGGCGGCCCATCGTCAACAGAGCATTCCGGAAATCGCAATAAACGCCGCCCGCCAACGAAAAAAGAGCGCCCGCGGGCGCTCTTCGTGTCGCGCGCATCACCGCGCGCGTCGTGGGAAGACAGGCTCAGTTCAGCGCGATCTTCTTGCCGTCCTTGAACGCGTAGAACGTCATGGCCGGGTTCTTCAGCTCGCCGTCGGCGTCGAACTGCACGGTGGTGGTCACACCGTCGTAGTTCGTCTTGCCGACGAACGGCAGGTAGACCTTCGGGTCGGCCGAGCCGGCGCGCTTCATCGCGTCGACCAGCACCATGACGGCGTCGTAGGCGAACGGCGAGTAGATCTGGTATTCGCCGGGGTAGGCCGCGTCGTAGCGCTTCTTCCATTCGACGCCGTGGGGCATCTTCTCGATGGACTTGCCGCCACCGGCACACACCACGTTGCCCAGCGTCTTGGCGCCGGCCGACAGCTCGATCAGCTTCTCGGTGCAGATGCCGTCGCCGCCGAAGAACTTGACGTTGGACATGCCCAGCGTCTCGATCTGGCGCAGCATCGGGCCGGCCTGCGGGTCCATGCCGCCGTAGAAGATGCCGTCGGGGTTCTTCGACTTGATGGCCGTCAGGATCGACATGAAGTCGGTGGCCTTGTCGTTGGTGTACTGCTCGCTGACGATCTCGATGCCGCGCGCCTTGGCGGACTTCGCGAACACCTCGGCGACGCCCTGGCCATAGGCCGTGCGGTCGTCGATGACGGCCACGCGCTTGAGCTTGAGGGCATCGGCGGCGTACAGCGCCAGGCCGGCGCCCAGCGCGTTGTCGTTGGCCAGCACGCGGAAGGCCGTCTTGTAGCCGAACGTGGTGTACGCCGGGTTGGTGGCCGACGGGCTGATCTGCGGGATGCCGCAGTTGGAGTAGATCTTCGCGGCGGGGATGGTGGTGCCGGAGTTCAGGTGGCCGACGACGCCGTTGACCTTCTGGTCGCACAGCTTGGTGGCCGCGGCGGTGCCCTGCTTCGGATCGGCCGCGTCGTCCTCGGCTGCGAGCTCGAACTTGGCGTGCTTGCCGCCGATCATGACGTTCTGCTTGTTCAGGTCGTCGATGGCCATGCGAGCGCCGTTCTGCTCGTCCTTGCCGTAGTGGGCCTGGGAACCCGAAACCGGCCCGACCTGGCCAATGCGCACCACGATGTCTTCGGCGTGGACCGCGCCAGCGCACAGCGCAACGGCTGCAGCGGCGACGATGTTCAGTTTCACTTGCATGTACAAACCTCCGGTTGGGGGGAAAGTTGAGTGTGATGGATGGATGACCTCAACGGCCGCAAAGATACTCCAAAAACAGCCCACCCCCCTATCGGGATCACCCACATTTCACCGAAGGAACAACGGTGGATCGGAGCCGCAGCGGCGAAACCGCGCGGCCCGTCCGGTTGACAGACCAAACCCGTGCACGGCGCCCCGAAACACGCGGCCTGCGGGCGCTTTCGGTGCGCCTCTCTCCAGACGCAAGAAAGGCGGCCCGTGGCCGCCTTTCCATGCGTGAGGTCAATGACGGCTCAGGCGAAGTTGGCTTCGGCGAAGGCCCAGTTGGCCAGCGAGTTCAGGAAGGTCTCGACGAACTTCGGGCGCAGGTTGCGGTGGTCGATGTAGTAGGCGTGCTCCCACACGTCGACCGTGAACAGCGCCTTGTCGGCGGTGGTCAGCGGGGTGCCGGCGGCGCCCATGTTGACGATGTCGACGCTGCCGTCGGCCTTCTTCACCAACCAGGTCCAGCCGGAGCCGAAGTTGCCCACGGCCGACTTCTGGAACGCTTCCTTGAAGGCCGCGAACGAGCCCCACTTCGCCTTGATGGCGTCGGCCAGCGCGCCCTTGGGCTCGCCGCCGCCGGCGGGCTTCATGCAGTTCCAGAAGAACGTGTGGTTCCAGATCTGGGCGGCGTTGTTGTAGATCGGACCGGAGGCCTTCTTGATGATCTCTTCCAGCGACAGCGACTCGAACTCGGTGCCCTTCTGCAGGTTGTTGAGCTGCGTCACGTAGGCGTTGTGATGCTTGTCGTGGTGGTACTCGAGCGTCTCGCGGCTCATGTGCGGCGCAAGGGCGTCATGCGAGTACGGCAGCGGCGGCAGGGTGTGTTCCATGGCTTGTCCTTTCTGGCTTGTTTGAATCTGGCGGGGCGCGGCCGTCCGGGGAAACCGCGCTCGCGGGGGATTGTAGGCACCGCTGGAGGGGCAAGCGCCGATCCGGGGCTATATCCCCGCATTCATCCGCGTGACTTGTCGGGAGGCTTGGACGGTCGTACGTCCTCCACGCGCATGCCGGCCCGGCCGTCGTGCAGCACGGCCACCACGCCCTGCCCGGCCTGCAGCGCGGCAACGGACACCAGCGCGCGGCCGTCGGGCGATTCCAGCAGCGTGTAGCCGCGCTCGAGCACGCGCTGCGGATCGAGGTTGGCCAGCGCCTGTTCGTGGCGGCGCAGCGTGTCGGCGTGGCGCGTGAGCGTGCGCTCGGCGGCCCGCACGAAGCGCGCGCCGAGCGCCTGGTGGCGTTCGCGGCGACTGGCCAGCACGCGTTCGCCCACGCGCGCGAGCTGCCCGCCCAGGGACTCCTGCGTGCGCGCGAGCGCCTGCCAGCGCGCGCGCAGCGCGGCCGCGTGACGCGCCTCCAGGCGCTGCACGCGCTGGCGCCACGCGCCGAGCGCCTGCGCGGGCCGCGCCAGCCGCGCGGCGGCGGTGTCCAGCCGCTGCGCATGGGCCTGCAGCCGCTGTTCCACGCGCGCGCTCAGCCGGCGGGCCGAGGCGGTCAGCGCCTCCAGGACGACCGATCGCTCGACCGCCACGGCCTCGGCCGCCGCGGTGGGCGTGGCCGCGCGCAGGTCGGCCACCAGGTCGACCAGCGTCACGTCGGTCTCGTGCCCGACGCCGCTGACCACGGGGCGCGACAGCCTGTCCAGCGCGCGCACCACGCGCTCGTCGTTGAAGGCCCACAGGTCTTCCAGCGAGCCGCCGCCGCGGCAGACCAGCACCGCGTCGACCTCGTTGCGGCGCTCCACCTGCGCCAGCGCCGCCACCAGCGCGGCCGGCGCGTCGGCGCCCTGCACCAGGGTCGGGTAGACGATCACCTGCACGTGCGGCGCGCGCCGCGCCAGCGTCGCGACGACGTCGTGCAGGGCCGCGCCGGCCGTCGACGTCACCACGCCCACGATGCGCACGAACGGCGGCAGCGGCCGCTTGCGCGCGGGATCGAACAGGCCCTCGGCCGCCAGGCGCGCGCGCAGGCGCAGGAACTCCTCGTAGAGCTGGCCCGCGCCGAGCCGCTGCATGGACTCGACCACCATCTGCAGCTCGCCGCGCGCCTCGTAGACCGCGAGCCGCCCGCGCAGCTCCACCTGCAGACCGTCCTGGAGCGGCACGTTGCTGAGCGCCGCGGCGCGCTTGAACATCGCGCAGCGCAGCGCGCCGGCGCCGCCCGAGGCGTCCTTCAGCGTGAAGTAGCAGTGACCGCTGGACGCGCGCGTGCTGCCGCTCAGCTCGCCGCGCACGGTGACCGCGCCGAAGCGGGCCGACAGCGCGTCGCCGGCCGCCAGCAGCAGCGCCGACACGCTCCACGCCGAAGGCCGGGCAGGCGCGGGCCCGCGCTCGCCGCCCGGCGGGCCGAATCCAGGAACCGCGAACGGGTCGGCCATCAACACGCCTCCGTATCACAAAATGAGGGGAAAAACCCTAGTACTCCACAATTTTGATGCGTGCGGGCGGAGGGTCGAAAGCACGTCACGGCGCTGTCACCATCACGCAAGTGATTGATTTTCATCAACTTTTTATTGCCTATTTTTTGAGCAACTCAATCAGGAGCACCGAAATTGGCGGGTTCCGGGCCCGCCGGGCCAACTTACCCACAAAGTTTTCCACAGATCGTGTGGATGGGTGGAAAAGCCGGCATTCGGGGCCCGCGACCAGGTCCGCGGGCGCCGCCCCCGGCGTCACGTCGTGTTTCAATGATCTCCGCCGCGCGGGCCCGGTTTCGCGGGCAGGGAGCACGTCTTCTCAAGCCATAATCCGCCGATGCATCCGGCGACCCGGCCTCGGGCCCGATGCGCTTCCAGTCACATGTCGAAGGGGTTGATTTGCTCAAGATCGTACAAGAGGCCGGCTGGCCGATCTGGCCGCTGATTCTTTGCTCGATTGCCGCGGTGGCGCTCATCGTGGAGCGTTTCATGGCACTGCGGACCGCGCGCGTCGCGCCGGGCTACCTGCTCGGCGAGGTCATCGCCGTCACGCGCAACGGCCTGCCCAATACCGATGTCGTCGCCAAGCTGGCCGAGAACTCGCTGCTGGGCAGCGTGCTGGCCTCCGGCCTGAAGCTGCTCGCGGTCGATCCGCGCGTGGGCGAGGTGCAGCTGCGCCAGACCTTCGAAGGCGCCGGCCGCGACGCCGCGCACAAGATGGATCGCTACCTCAACGCGCTCGGCTCCATCGCCGCGGCGGCCCCGCTGCTGGGCCTGTTCGGCACGGTCGTGGGCATGATCGAGATCTTCGGCTCGCAGGGCGGCGGCAACACCAACCCGGCCGAGCTCGCGCACGGCATCTCCACCGCGCTGTACAACACCGCCGCCGGCCTCATCGTGGCCATCCCGTCGCTGATGTTCTACCGCTACTTCCGCGGCCGCGTCGACGACTACCTGCACACGCTGGAGCAGTCCTCCGAGCAGTTGCTCACCCAGCTGATGCGCGTGGCGGCGCAGCGTCCGGGCACGACGAAATGAATTTCCGCAAGCCTCGTCCGGAAGACCCGGAGATCAACCTCATCCCGTTCATCGACGTGCTGCTGGTGATCCTGATCTTCCTGATGCTCTCGACCACGTACTCGAAGTTCACCGAGCTGTCGGTGACGCTGCCGAGCGCCGACGCCGACGCCTCGCGCGACCGGCCGGCCGAGATCATCGTGGCGGTGGCCTCGGACGGCCGCTACACGGTCGACCACCAGGCCGTCGACGGCCGCAACGTCGACGCGCTGGCCGCCGCGCTGCGCACCGCGGCCGAGTCGCGCAAGGATCCGTTCCTCATCATCTCGGCGGATGCGGTGTCCACGCACCAGTCCGTCATCAACGTGATGGACGCGGCGCGCCGCGTGGGCCTGTCGCGCATGACCTTCGCGGCGCAGACCGGCAACGGCGCGCCCGCCGCCGCGCCCTGATCGCGATGCCCGCCACGCCGCGGCGGGCCGTCGACGCGACACGACCCATGCCTGCCGCGTTCGCCGCTCTCCTGCAGCGCCACTGGTGGCGCCCTCGCCTCACGCCGCTCACCGCGGCGCTGCTGCCGCTGGCGTGGCTCGTCGGCGCGGTGGCCGCGCGGCGTCGCGCGCGGGCTCGCGCGGAGCCGCTGCCCGTGCCGGTGATCGTGGTGGGCAACGTCATCGTCGGGGGCGCCGGCAAGACGCCCACCGTCATCGCGCTGGCGGCGCTGCTGCGCTCCTGGGGCCTGAATCCCGGCATCGTCAGCCGCGGCCACGGCCGCGCCGGCGCGGACGTCCTGCTGCTCGACGCGAGCACGCCACCATCGGCCGCCACGCCCGCGGCCTTCGGCGACGAGCCGCTGCTGATGCACCGGCGCACCGGCGCGCCCGTGGCGGTCGGCCGCCACCGCCGCGAGGCCGCGCTGCGCCTGCTCGCGGCGCATCCCGCCGTCGGCGTGCTGATCGCCGACGACGGGCTGCAGCACCACGCGCTGCCGCGCGACGTCGAGCTGGTGGTGTTCGACGGCCGCGGCATCGGCAACGGCCGGCCCCTTCCCGCGGGGCCGCTGCGCGAGCGCGCCGATGCGATCTGGCCATCCGCGCCCGATACCCCACCCCGTTTCATCCTGGTCAACGGCCGCTGGCCCGCGCCGCCCGCGCTCGCGCTGCCCGCGCCGCGCGAGCGCAGCTTCGAGGCGGAACGCGCGCTCGGCGGCGCCGTGGCCCTGGCCGACTGGTCGCGCGGCGGGCCGGCCACGCGCGAGGCCCTGCACGCGCTGCGCGGGCGGCCCGTGCTGGCCGCCGCGGGCATCGGCGACCCCGAGCGCTTCTTCACGATGCTGGAGGCCGAGGGGCTGGCGATCGAGCGCCTGCCGCTGGCCGACCACGCCGCCTTCGACACGCTGCCCTGGCCCACCGGCACGGCCGACGTGATCGTCACCGAGAAGGACGCCGTCAAGCTGGCGCCGCACGACCTCGGCGGCACGCGCGTGTGGGTCGCCACGTTAGACTTCGGGTTGCCGCTGGCCCTCGTGCACGCGCTGCGCGAGACCCTCGCCGCGCGCCGGCCCGCGGCCTGACACATCCACCCACCTGCCGCACCTGCGGCCGCCCATCATGACCCTCGACCACCGCCTCATCGCCATGCTCGTGTGCCCGCTCTGCAAGGGCCCGCTCGAAGCCGGCCGCGACGCCGAAGGCCGTCTCGTCGAACTCGAGTGCGGCGCCGACAAGCTCGCGTTCCCGATCCACGACGGCATTCCCGTGATGCTGGAGAGCGAGGCCCGCCCGCTCGCGACGCCGGCCAGCCCCGCGCCGCAGCTGATGCCTTGAAGGGACGGCCGACGTGAGCTTCACCGTCCTCGTGCCCGCGCGCATGGCCTCCACGCGCCTGCCCGACAAGCCCCTGGCCGACATCGCCGGACTGCCCATGGTCGTGCGCGTGGCGCGCCAGGCCGCGCGCTCCGGCGCGCTGCGCGTGGTCGTCGCGGCCGACGACGCACGCGTGATCGCGGCCTGCGGCCAGCACGGCGTGGAGGCGGTGCTGACGCGCGCCGACCACGCCAGCGGCAGCGACCGGCTGGCCGAGGCCTGCACGCTGCTGGGCCTGGACGGCGACGACATCGTCGTCAACGTGCAGGGCGACGAGCCCCTCATCGACCCGGCGCTGATCCGCGAATGCGCCGACCTGCTGCGGGCCGACGCCGGCGCCGTGGTGGCCACGGCCGCGCACGCCATAGCCGACGTGGCCGACTTCGCCAACCCGAACGTGGTCAAGGTGGTGCTCGACGCGAAGTCGCGCGCGCTGTACTTCAGCCGCGCGCCGCTGCCGTGGTGGCGCGACGCTTCGTCGATCGGCAATCCGGCGTTGCCGGTGGCCGGCGTCCAGGACGTCGGCGCGCTGCGCCACATCGGGCTGTACGCCTACCGCGCGGGCTACCTGCGCGCGTTCCCGACGCTGGCCATGGCGCCGCTCGAGAAACTCGAGTCGCTCGAGCAGTTGCGCGTGCTGTGGCACGGCGAGCGGATCGTGGTGCACGTGGCCTCGCATGCGCCGCCCGGCGGCGTCGACACCGCCGAGGACCTGGCGCGCGTTCGGGCGCTGCTGGCCGACTCCGCGCACTGACGGGCGAGGCCCGGGTGCCGCAAAAAGAGGCGGTTTACCCCGAGGGGTCCAAGCTGGTGCAGTAAGGACCTGCAAGGGTGCGCATGATATTCTGCCGAGCAGACCCGGCACCATTGGACAGGCTTGGCAGCGCCGCAGCGCGCCGCCTGTCGCCGAAAAGAATTTCCGACCTTAGAGGCTAGTAGCGATGAGATTGATTCTTCTGGGCGCCCCCGGCGCCGGCAAGGGAACGCAAGCGGCGTTCATCTGCCAGAAATACGGCATTCCGCAGATCTCCACCGGCGACATGCTGCGCGCCGCCGTGAAGGCCGGCACGCCGCTGGGCCTCGCGGCCAAGCAGGTGATGGACGCCGGCGGACTGGTCAGCGACGACCTCATCATCGCGCTCGTCAAGGAACGCATCGCCCAGCCCGATTGCGCCAACGGCTTCCTGTTCGACGGCTTCCCGCGCACCATCCCGCAAGCCGACGCGATGAAGGCAGCCGGCGTGAAGCTCGACCTGGTGCTGGAGATCGACGTGCCCGACGCCGCGATCATCGACCGCATGAGCGGCCGCCGCGTGCACCCCGCCTCCGGCCGCACGTATCACGTCCACAACAATCCGCCCAAGGTGGAAGGCAAGGACGACGTCACCGGCGAGCCGCTCACGCAGCGCCCCGACGACGCCGAGGAGATCGTGCGCAAGCGCCTGGCCACGTACCACGAGCAGACCGAGCCGCTCGTCGCCTACTACTCGAAGTGGGAAGCCACGGGCGACGCCCTGGCCCCGCGCTGCCGCAAGATCAGCGGCACCGGCAGCGTCGACGACATCACGCAGCGCGCCCTCGCCGCCCTGGCGAACTGACCCTTTCCCCGGTCATCCCCTCAAGCCCGCGCCGGCCACGTCGCGGGCTTTCGTTTGTCCGCGCGACTAGCCGCGGCATCGCTTGCCTTGCCGCGCTTTCCGGCGACAATTGACGTTTACGTTAACGTCAATCAAGCCCGCATCGCGCGCAGCGCCCGGGCCGTCAAAGGAGCAAGCATGGAAATCTCGGGCAAGGTATTCATCGTCACCGGCGCCGCCTCGGGCCTCGGAGAAGGCACGGCGCGCATGCTGGTCGCCAACGGCGCCAAGGTGGTGCTGGCCGACCTGCAGGAGGAGCGCGGGCAGGCCATCGCGGCCGAGCTGGGCCAGGTGTTTGTGCGCTGCGACGTCACGCAGGAGGCCGACGGCCGCCGCGTGGTCGAGGCCGCCATGGGCCTTGGCAAGCTGATGGGCCTGGTCAACTGCGCCGGCATCGCGCCGGCCTCGCGCACCGTGGGCAAGACGGGCGCGCACGCGCTGGACCTGTTCTCGAAGGTGATCACCATCAACCTGATCGGCAGCTTCAACATGATCCGCCTGGCGGCCGAGGCGATGAGCGCCAACGAGCCCGAGTCCACCGGCGAGCGCGGCGTGATGATCAGCACCGCCAGCGTGGCGGCCTACGACGGCCAGATCGGCCAGGCGGCCTACGCGGCCAGCAAGGGCGGCGTGGTGGGCATGACGCTGCCTGTCGCGCGCGACCTGGCCAAGACGGGCATCCGCAACATGACCATCGCCCCGGGCATCTTCGGCACGCCGATGCTGTTCGGCATGCCCCAGGAGGTGCAGGACGCCCTCGCCGCGAGCGTGCCCTTCCCCAGCCGCCTCGGCACCCCCGCCGACTACGCGAAGCTGGTGCACCAGATCGTCACCAACGAGATGCTCAACGGCGAGGTGATCCGCCTGGACGGCGCGATCCGGCTGGCGCCGCGCTGAGGCCGCGTCCGGACGCGACCACCCGGGAAACCGCCTCGGGCCGGCTCCGGCCTGCCTCGCAAGGCGGCAGCGCCGTCTGGCTTCCGCTCAGTGGCCGCCGGCCCCCGCGCCGGGCGCGCCCGGGCCCGCCAGCTTGCGGGTCGTATCCTGCGCGTCCATACGGTCGGCCGCCGAGCTCTCAGGCTCGCATCGGGTGACGGACATGTTCGAGCCGACCGGGGCGACACGCCGGCAGGTCACTGCGGGCTGAGGCGCCGAAGCGGCGGCCGCGGCGGCGACGACCGTCGGTGCCTGGGGGGCGTCGGCACAGGCAGCCACGCTGGCCAGCAGGCCGATACACAACATCGATTTCATGGTTTCCTCCTGGATTGGATGATGGTGCGCTCGCCGGAAATCGGCGAAGAACCAAAAAAAAGAGGAGGCCAGGCCTCCTCTTTTCGTTGCACTCGGTGCAGCAGCTCGATCAGAACTTGTAGTCGACCGTGCCGTAGACCGTGCGGCCATGCGGATCGTAGTAGGTCGGGTCGTAGCCCGCCTGGAAGTACGTTCCGTTGGTCGTGACGGCCGGCGGGTTGCGGTTGGAGATGTTCTTCACGCCCAGGCGCAGCGTCAGGCTCTTGATGCCGGAGTACTGGCCTTGCAGGTCGAACGTCTGGAACGAGCTGACGCGACGCGGCGTGACGCCGTCCGGGCTGTTGGCCGGCGGAGCGTCCCAGTAGCCCGACTGGAAGTTCTGCGTCAGGCCCAGGCCGTAGGGGCCGGCGCCCCAGTTCAGCGTCAGGGCGTGCTTCCAGCGGAAGATCATGCCGCCGGCCGTGATCGCCTGGAGGGCGTTCCCGTTCGGGTCGGTCGTGCGCGCGACGCTGTGCTGCACCGTGCCGTCGATGGTCGTCAGGTCGTACTTCTGGACCCACGTACCGGCCAACTCTGCACCGAACTGGCCAGCGGCCGTCTTGATGCCGTTCCAGCGAATGTCCACGTCCACGCCCGCGGTCACCACGCCGCCGCTGTTGACATCGTTTGCGATGATGTTGGTGATGTTGCCCGAACTGTCGCGCGACACCAGACCCGTGTAGGTCGGATTGCCGGCCCCAGCAAGCTTGACCACGGTCTCGGCGTCGAGCGCGATGATCGCGTGGTCGACCTTGACGTGGTAGTAGTCGATGCTGGCGGACAGGCCCTTGACCGGCTCCAGGACGGTGCCCAGCGAGAACTGCTTGGACTTTTCCGGAACGAGGTTCGGGTTGCCACCCACCTCCTGGTTGTACTGGCCGGAGACGCCCGTGACCGGATCCTTGAAGATGTTGGTCGTGGCGGCCGCCAGAGGCGTGTACAGCTCAGGCAGCGCGGGCATGCGGAAGCCGGTGCCGACCGAGCCGCGGAACGCGACCTGGTCGAGCGGCGTGAACTTCAGGCTGAACTTCGGGTTCGTGGACGACGCCGTGGGGTAGTGGTCGTAGCGGACCGACAGGTCACCCTCGAGGCTCTTCAGGAACGGCGCGTCGACTTCCGCGAACACCGACTCGGAATTGCGCGTCACCTGGAACGGCAGCACCGCGGCGCCGTAGCCCGAGATGTCGCCGCTCTGGTAGGCCGCGCTGGGCCGCAGGTTCATGTTCTCCTTGCGGAAGCTCGCGCCGGCCGCGAACGCCATCATGCCGCCGGGCAGCTTGATGATCTCGTGCTGCACCTTCGCATCGACCGCGTCGGTGCTCAGCGTCGACGTGATGATGTTGCCGACGTAGTTGGTCGCGAAGATCTGCGCGGCCAGGGCCGGCGTCTGCTGCGGAGCGAACGGATTGAAGCTCGGGTTGTGGCTGAGCAGTTGGACCAGTTGCGTCTGGTTCTGGTAGCCACGCTGTGTGGTCTCCGTCACCTGGCTGGTGTTGTGGCTCAGAGCGGTGTCGTAGTCCCAGCCCTGGAGCGTGCCGGTGAAGCCGGTCACCAGGTGCAGAAGCGTGGAATTGTCCGTGTGGATGCGACCGCCGCCGTCGACCGCGCGGTAGCTGACCGTGACGGGATCAGTGCCAATGTTGACGATGGGCCTCTGGGGCTTGGTCGGGTGGGCAGCGTTCCAAATCAGGCTCGCCGCGTTAACTTGCCCGAGATACGTCGTCGGATAGTAGGGACTCGACGGATCGATGACGATAACCGGATTGATGCCCTTGGTTTTGAACAGGCCGTCCGTCGCGAGGAAGGAGGCGCTGTAAGGCGACGCCTGCTCGCTGATGACCGTCTTGGCGTTGGAGAGGAAGCCTTCCAGGAACCACTCGTTGTCGTCGTTGACACGGGCGCGCAGGTTCGCCGACACATTGACGCGCGTGACATCCGGGGTCAGCGGCACGAACGGCGACGGGTTGTAGCGGCAGGTGTTGTAGTTCACGTCGAACGACATGCCGTTGGCCGAGCAGTTGTTGTTCGTGTCGGTGGCGCTGGTCGGCCCCAGGATGTTGCCGATACCGCTTTCGTCCGCGAAGAGCGCCTTGCCCTGGTTCTGGTCCTTCAGGATGTTCGGGTCGTAGGTGCGGATGGCGCCGGTGGCCGTCGCGCTCTGGTCGAACAGGCCGTCGTCGCTCCAGGACTTGTTCGCGTACTTGCGCTGGTAGCCGTAGATCGCGGTGTCGTGCGACACGTCGGCCGAGAACATCGCGGAGATGTGGTCGGTGTTGTAGTCGCCGAAGCCGGCGACGAGGCCGACCTTCGCGTTCTTGCCGCCGCCCTTGGTGGTGGGGGTGCCGGCGGTAACCGACAGTTCCACGCCATGGAAGTCGCGGCGCAGGATGAAGTTGATCACGCCCGCCATGGCGTCGGAGCCGTAGACGCCGGAGGCGCCGTCCTTCAGCACTTCGACGCGATCGATGGCCGAGAGGGGTACCGAGTTGATGTCGACGGCCGTGCCGTCGGTGGCGTAGTTCGCCAGGCGGCGGCCGTTCACGAGCACCAGCGTGCGCTGGGAGCCGAGGCCGCGGAGGCTGGCGGTGGACTCGCCGTAGGTGGACTGGCCGGCGTTCTGCGCGGAGGTGGTGCCGCCGGCGGTGGAGTTGGCGGAGATGTTGGCCAGCAGCTGCTCGGTGTTGGTCACGCCCATGGTGGCGATCTGCTCGCGCGAGACGACCTGGACGGGCAGCGCGGTTTCAGCATCGACACGCTTGATCGACGAGCCGGTGATCTCGACGCGTTGAACGGGCGGGGTTGCGTCCTGGGCGTAGACGGCGATCGAGCCGAATGCCAGAAGAAGACCGGTGCAGATCTTCGTACGTTGGAACATGGGTTCCCTCCTGAGGGGGTGGAAAGGTTGATCGATAGACCCAGCCCCAAAAGCAAGTCACAGGCCGGTTTGTGAACAGCGCATGAACAGGCTAATAAAGCTCGTGAAAATATTGTCCATGAACCCTGCGTTTGACTCACCACCTGATACGTGTTTCGAACGTTTTCCCTAAGCAATGTGTTGCGAGAATGCAGCGAATTCGACTTGTCGCCGCCGCGTTCGCGAAACGTTTCTTCCACGCGGGCACGGCCCGGAAACCGTGCTTAACACGAGCGCCGCGCGCAAGCTTGCGCGAGGCCAGGCGTTGCGCAACGCGAGCGTGAAAAGTTTGCGTTTCTCGCCGGAAACAGGCCCCGGCGGCGAGCGCCCTCCCGGGCGCCGCCGACTTGCCTAGACAGGACTGCTCAGACCGGCAGGTCGAGCCGTGGGACGGCGTCGATCAGGTCGCGCGTGTAGCGCTGCTGCGGGTGCTCGAGCACGGAGACGCTGTCACCCTGCTCGACGATGGCGCCCGCGCGCATCACGGCCACGCGGTCGGCGATGTACTCGACCACGCCGATGTTGTGGGTGATGAACAGGTACGACACGCCGAGCTCGCGCTGCAGGTCGTGCAGCAGGTTGAGGATCTGCGCCTGCACCGACACGTCGAGCGCCGACGTGGGCTCGTCGCACACGATCAGGCGCGGCTGCACCGCCAGGGCGCGCGCGATCGCGATGCGCTGGCGCTGGCCGCCCGAGAATTCGTGCGGGTAGCGGGCCAGCGCGTCGCGGCGCAGGCCCACCTGGTCGACCAGCGATTCGATGCGCTTGCGGCGCGCGGCGGCGTCCACCTCGGGCAGCAGGGCGGCCATGCCCTCGTCGAGGATCTCGACGACGCGCATGCGCGGATTCAGCGAGGCGAACGGATCCTGGAAGATGATCTGGATGTCGCGCCGCGCCTGCACGAGCGCCTGGCCCGAGAGGTCGAACAGGTTCTGCCCCTTCAGCAGCGCCTGCCCTTCGAACGTGGCGCTGCCGCGCAGCAACTGGACAATGGCCTTGCCGGTGGTGGTCTTGCCGCAGCCCGACTCGCCCACCAGCGCCAGGGTCTCGCGCTCGGCCACGCTGAACGACACGCCGTCCACCGCGTTGAAGAAGCGCTTGCCACGCTGAAGCAGACCTGAACGGATGGGGAAGCGGACGCGCAGGTCCTTCACCTCGAGCAGCGGCGCGCCCGGCGCCCGCGCCGCACGCCCCGGGGCCTGGACGGTCTCGATCCGTGCGGACGCGCCCGCATCCGGTGCGATCGACGCACCAGGAACGAACTGCAGGCAGCGCACGGCGTGCAGGTCGCCGGCCTGCTCGCTGCCCTGGATCTCGATGAGCTCGGGCAGCACGCCGGCGCAGTGGGCCATCACGCGGTCGCAGCGCGGCGCGAAGCGGCAGCCGGCGAACTGCTGCGTGAGCACGGGAACGGTACCGGGTATCGCCTGCAGCGCCTGGCCGCGGCGGCGCGCGTCGGGCAGCGCGCGCAGCAGCGCGCGCGCGTACGGGTGCTTGGGACTGGCGAAGAAGTCCTCGGCCTTGGCCACCTCGATGATCTGGCCGGCGTACATCAGCGCCACGCGGTGGGCCATGCCGGCGACGACCGCCAGGTCGTGCGTGATCAGCAACAGCCCCAGGCCCTGCTCCTTCTGGAGCTGCTTGAGCAGGTCCAGCACCTGGGCCTGGATGGTGACGTCGAGCGCCGTGGTGGGCTCGTCGGCCACCAGGAAGTCGGGCTCGGTGGCCAGCGTCATCGCGATCATCACGCGCTGCTTCTGGCCGCCGCTCATGCGGAACGGGTAGTCGTCGATGCGCCGCTCCGGCTCGGGGATGCCCACGCGGCGCAGCCACTCGATGGCCTTCTCGCGCGCCTGCGCGCCGCGCAGCGCGGTGTGCGCCTCGATGGCCTCGACCAGTTGCGAGCCGATCTTCATGACCGGGTTCAGGCTGGTGGACGGCTCCTGGAAGATCATGCCGATGCGCCCGCCGCGCACGGCGCGCATGCCGGCCTCGGGCAGCGCCAGCAGGTCGTCGCGGTCGAGCCGCACCTCGCCGCCGGTGATGCGGCCGTTCTCGGGCAGCAGGCGCATCAGCGCGAGCGCGGTCATGCTCTTGCCGCAGCCGGACTCGCCCACCAGCGCGAACGTCTCGCCGCGCCGGATGGCCAGCGTCAGGCCGTCGATGGCCTTGACGAGGCCCTGCTCGGCGTCGAGCGCCACCTTGAGGTCTTGGGTCTGCAGCATCGCTCAGGCCTCCGGGTTCGATGCGACAGCCTTGCGCGAGACGGGCAGGCGCGGGCGGAACGCGCGGGCGCGCGGGTCGAAGGCGTCGCGCACGCCGTCAGCGAACAGGTTGACGGCCAGCACCACCGTCACCATGAAGCCGAACGCGGCGCAGAAGCTCCACCACACGACCGGATCGAGGCTCATCTCCTTGCGCGCGAGGTTGAGCATGCCGCCGAAGCTGTTCATCGACGGATCGACGCCCACGCCCACGTACGACAGCACGGCCTCGTAGAGGATCAGCGACGAGAAGTCGAGCACCGTGACGATGAGCATCAGGTGGGCGACGTTGGGGAAGATGTGGCGCACCATGATGCGCGACGACCCGACGCCGAAGGCATTGGCGGCCTGCACGTAGTCGAGCTCGCGCAGCTTCATCGTCTCGGCGCGCAGCAGCCGGCACAGGCTGGGCCAGCCGGTCAGGCCCAGCACCGCGCACAGCAGCGCGAGCTTGACGTCGGAGCGCTCGACGCCGGTCTCGAAGAGGTCGGGGTGCTTGTCGAGGAAGACCTGCATCATCAGCACGCAGGCGGCGATGAGCAGGATGTTGGGCACCGACGAGAGCACCGTGTAGAAGTACTGGATGGCCTCGTCGACCCAGCCGCGGAAATAGCCGGCCATGATGCCCAGCACCACGGCCAGCGGCAGCGTGGCGATGGTCGACAGCGAGCCGATCACGAACGCGGTGCGGATGCACTTGAGCGACTGGTACAGGACGTCGTTGCCCGTCGTGTCGGTGCCGAACACGTGGTACGCGCCCATCAGCGACATGGTGACGCCGATGAGCGTGGCCATGACCACCAGCGTCCACAGGCCGGCGCGCCAGGGGATGTCGCCCTCGTTGCGCCACACGCTCGCGGCCGTCTCGAGGAAGCCCGCATGGCGTGCGCGGGCGAGCGCCGCGAACAGCGACGCGGCGCAGGCGGCCGCCAGCAGCAGGCCCAGCGCGAGGCCGGTGCCCACGCGCGAGGTGATGTCGACGGCCCACTGGTGGTCGGGGTCGGACAGGTGCGCGCCGCCGTGCTTCAGGCGCGGCGAGACGCGCTGGAGCTGGCCGTTGATGGAGACGGTGTCGCGGCGGTAGCTGAGATAGTCGAGCGGGCGCGAATAGGTGTCCTCGCGCGAGTCGATGAGGCCGCTGAGCATCCAGTCGAGGCCCGAGCGCGTGACGCTGTCATAGGCGACGACGCCGGCCGGCATGCCCGCCGCGTGCGGCAGCGCGTTGCGGTAGTGCACGCTGTCGGCGGCGGTGATCAGCAGGCAGACGCCCAGGATCAGCGACGAGCACAGCGCCGGCGCCTCGCGGAACACCTTGCGCCAGCTAGCCTTGAGGTTGGGCGAGCGCGACACGACGACGGCGTAGGCGAGCACGCACAGGATCAGCGCCCAGGTGGTGGCGTCGGTCCAGAGCAGGACGAATTTCGGCATAGTCTTGATCAGCCCAGGCGGACCCGGGGATCGACCCAGGTGTAGGCGACGTCGATCAGCACGAACGTCGCGATGTACAGGAGCGAGCCGACGAACACCATCGTGCGCACGACCGCGAAGTCCTGCTTGGTGATCGCGTCGATGACGTAGGCGCCCAGGCCCGGCAGCGCGAAGAAGCTCTCGAACACGAGGCTGCCCAGGAACACGTAGGGCAGGTACGAGCCGGCGCTGGTCACGATGGGCAGCAGCGCGTTGCGCAGCACGTGGCGGAACAGCACCACGGTCTCGGACAGCCCCTTGGCGCGCGCCGTGCGCACGTAGTCCTTGCCGATCTCCTCGAGGAACATCGCGCGGTACAGGCGCGCCTCGGTGCCCAGGCGCGCCAGCAGCGACAGCACGATGGGCAGCGCCAGGAACTTGAGCACGTCCCAGCCCGGCTCGTAGCCCGAGATGGGCGCGACGCGCAACAGGCGCGAGAACATGAACTGCCCGACGATGATGTAGATGAGGCTGGAGATGGACAGCATCAGCACGCAGGTGACCACGCCCCAGAAGTCGAGCCGCGTGTGGCGGAACATCACCAGCAGCAGCGCGAAGGCGGTGCTGGCGATCACCTGCAGCACGAACAGCGGCAGCGCGAGCCGGACGCTGACGCCCATGCGCCGCGCCACCTCGGGGCCGATGTCGCCGGCGCTCTCCGCGTCGGAGCGGCCGAACTTGAGCTCGAACAACGACACCGAGCGTTCCCAGAAGATGGTGTCGGTGAGGCGCTCGGCGCCGTGCTTCGCGTCGTTCAGGTAGAGCGGCTTGTCATAGCCGCGCTCGAGCTTCCACTTGTCGATGAGGTCCTGCGTGATGTGCTTGCCGCCGATGTTCAGGCGGGCCATGTCGTCGGGCGTGTTGACCGTGAAGAACAGGAAGAACGTGAGCAGGTTCACGCCCAGCAGGATGAGTGCGCCGTAGACGCAGCGGCGGACGAGGTAGGAAAACATCGGTCTCTTTTTCTCGCGGTCAGGCGACGAGGATCTCGCCGCGCGCGTTCATCCGCTCGCGTCGCTTGAAGCTGCGCGCGGCCACCAGCAGCAGGCCGGCGAACACCAGGGTCAGGAGGATCATGGGCCACCAGACCGGCTTGTTCCACTCGGCCTGCGCACGGCGCCGTTCGTCGACGTCGAGGCGCAGGTAGCGGCCGTGGTCGCGCACCAGGATGGCCGGCTTGGAGTTGTAGACCCAGTGCTGGACGGCGGCCGACGCGTACGGGAAGAAGCCGAAGCTCCACGGCGCGTCCACCTGCAGGATGTGCACCATCTTGTCGATCAGCGCCTGCTTGGCGGCGCCGTCGGGCAGCGTCTTCATCTGCTCGAACAGGTGGTCGTATTCCGGGTTCTGGTAGTTGGTGGTGTTCTCGCCGTCCGACACGCTCTTCGAATTCGGGCCGTAGAACAGGAACAGGAAGTTCTCGGCGTCGGGGTAGTCGGCGTTCCAGCCGGTCCAGAAGACCTGGTGCTTGCCCTTGCGCACCTTGTCCTGGAACTGGTTGTTGTCGGTGGCACGCACCTCCAGCTGGATGTCGAGCTTGGCGAACTGGCGCACCACCCAGTCGATCTCGACCTTGCGCTCCGGCGTGGGCAGCGCGTAGAAGTCGTAGTTGATGACCAGCGGGCGGCCGGTGCGCACGTCGCGGCCCTGCGGGTAGCCGGCCTCCACCATCAGCTGCTTCGCATCCTCGATGGAGCGGCGCACCGGCAGGTCGCCCACCACGCGGTGCGTGATCGGGTTGATGCCCTCGGGGGTCTTCTCGCGCGAGCCGAAGATGCCGTTGGGGATCGGACCCTGCGCGATGGCGCCGGCCTTGTTCGGGAAGATGCGCGAATACTCCTCCCAGTCGATCGCGATGGAGATCGCCTCGCGCAGCTTGCGGTTCTTCGCCTGCTGCTCGGGCGTGTCGCCCTTGCCGATCACCGGATCGAGCATGTTGAAGCCGATCGTGTAGCTGTTGACGTCGTCGAAGCGGTCGAGGCGGAAGCCCTTGGCGTCGTACTCCTTGCGGATGTCCTCGGAGTCCTGCTTGGCCACGATGTACTCCATGCCGAGGTCGACGCGCTCGAACACCTCGAGGTCGTAGTAGCCCTGCAGGAACTTCTCCTTCTGCGGCACCTTCTCGCGCTCGGCGGTGACCACGATCTTGTCGACGAACGGCGTCTTCTTGCCGCAGTCGTCGAGCAGGCCCTCCTCCTTGTCGCCGGGCATGCCCTCGCAGGGGTACGGCTCGCCGCGGTAGTTCGGGTTGCGCGCCATCACCTGCTGGCGATCCTTGAAGTACTCGGTCTGCATGAACGGGCCGGTGCCCACGGGCCAGGTGTCGAGCGTGAGGCTGGCCGCGGCCATGCCCGGCTGCGCGTAGAACGCATCGGCCTCCCACGGCACCGGGGCCATGAAGGTCATGGCCATCCAGTAGCTCCACTGCGGATAGCGGCCCTTGATGCGCACGCGGAACGTGTACTTGTCGGGCGCGGTGGCGCCGGCCAGCGGGAACTTGCGGAAGTCGAGGAACGGGCGGTCGAGGTCGGCAGGATCGCGCCCCGCGCGCAGCCGGGCGTCTTCCGCGCGGATGGTGGCGCCGTATTCCTTCAGGCCGATCACGTACTCGGAGAAGATGCCGTAGATGGGCGTGGTGATGCGCGGCGTGGCGTGGCGCTTCAACGCGTAGACGAAGTCGTCGGCCACGAGCTCGCGCGTGCCCTGGTGCTCGAACTGCAGCGGCGAGTAGCGCGAGCCGAGCTCGCCCGGCTTCATCGAGTGGTACCAGTAGTTCCCGTTAGCGTCCTTGGCGAACGCGGGGTGCGGCTGGAACAGGATGCCCGGCTTGATCTTGACGTCGTAGACGCTCTCGGCCACCTGGTCGGCCGCCGCGTCGGCGCCCAGCTCCTGGCCGTTCTTGTCGTAGTAGCGCGGCTTGGCCACGTCCTGCGCCGACTTGCCGATGAGCTGGTACGGGCGCTTCAGGTAGTGGTAGCCGTAGGGCGGCTCGTAGATCTGGTACGTGAACGTGGTGTCGTTCGACCAGTAGGACGCCGTGGGGTCCATGTGCCGGGGCGACCCCTCCTGCATCGCCGTGAACAACGTGTTCTGGCTGCCGGCGCCGGTTTCCCAGGGGCTGTTGTCGCAGCCTGCGAGGGATCCCAGCAACGCGCCCGCGGCAAGCCAGGCAACACCGCACCAACGACCAAATACACCGCCCATGCGGATCTCCAGAACTCGAGTCGCGAGCATGGCCTGGGGATGACCCCGGCGACTCGCCGACAAAAACAAAACCGCCTCCGACAGCCGCCGGGTTGTGCCCGGGGCCGCTCGAGGCGTGATTACGCATTTTAAGAGCACGGCCCGGGGGGCCCCCTAAGGGTTTTCAGCCCTTGCTGCAGCGCAACAAGCAAGGGCCGGGCCCGTTCGGGGTCAGGCAGGAGCAAGCTTGCCTAGACAAGCCTGGACATTCTCAGTGCGCGTGGTCGTGTTCATGGCCATCGTGCGCATGGTGATGGTGCGCATGGTCTTCGTCCCAGCCGAGAAATGCGTCACGCCCCTGCACCACCAGGTGGCCCTTCACGCCGAACGGCACCGTGACCTTGGTGGGCACGTGGCCGAACGGGAAACCGGTGAGGACGGGCACGTCCACCAGCGAGCGCAGGTGCGCCACGACGGTCTTGAGCGTGTAGCCGCGGTCCAGCGGCGACTTCTTCCAGTCGGTGAACGCGCCCAGCAGGATCGCCTTCTGCGCAGCCAGCACGCCGGCCTGGTGCAATTGCAGCAGCATGCGCTCGACGCGGTACGGGTGCTCGGCCACGTCCTCCAGCATCAGCACCCCGCCCTTGACCCGGGGCCAGTGCGGCGTGCCCAGCAGCGAGCACAGCATCGCGAGGTTGCCGCCCCACATCAGGCCGCGCGTGTCCAGTCCGTCGAAACCGGCCTCGGTGCGGAAGCCCACGGCCTCCAGCGCGCCGGACATCGCCTCGGCGAAGCAGTCGGGCGTGACCTCGTCGAGCTCCTTGCGACCGAAGTCGTCGCAGGCGAGCGGCCCCCACCACGTCGGCGCCTTCCGGTGAGCCAGCAACCCCATCTGCAGGGCAGTCAGGTCGCTGTAGCCGACCCAGCGCGTGCCGGCCTCGACACTCTTGCCCAGCAGCGCCCAGTCGATGCGGTCGAGCAGGCGCGTGAGGCCGTAGCCCCCGCGCGTGGCGAGCGCGACGCCCGGATGCGCGCGCGCGACGCGGTGGATCGCCTCGAGGCGCACGTCGTCGTCGCCGGCGAACCGCTGGTGCTTCGCCAGCGCCGCTTCGTCGATCGCCACGTCGAAACCGATCTTCTTGAGGCGGCGGGCGGCCAGCTTCAGCGGCGCCGCCTTGGCCAGCACGCCGGCCGGGGTGTACAGGATGAGCGAGGTCATGTGGGCGCTCCGGGAGCGTCGGTTGAGGCGGGTTCGATCTCGGTGGCGAGGCCCACCGGGATGGCATCGTCGACGGTGACGTCGGCGACGGGAATGGCGTCGTCCCCGGCGGGCGCACGCAGCGCGGCCAGGCGGGCCTTGTGCTCGGCGCGGCGCTCGGCGAAGAACTCGCGCAGCAGCGTGCCGCAGGCGTCCTCCATGCAGCCGCCGGCCACCTTTGTCTGGTGGTTGAGCTGCGGGTTCGCGAACAGGTCGATCACCGAGCCGGCCGCGCCGGTCTTGGGGTCGCGCGCGCCGAACACCACGCGCTTGAGGCGGGCATGGATCAGGGCCATGGCGCACATCGCGCAGGGCTCCAGCGTGACGACGATGGTGCAGTCGGGCAGGCGGTAGTTGTCGAGCAGCTGGGCCGCGTGGCGCAGCGCCACCAGCTCGGCGTGCGCCGTGGGATCGGTGGTGGTGATGGGCCGGTTGTAGCCGGTGGCCACGACCTGCGGCACGCCGTCGGCGTCGTCGCGCAGGATCACCGCGCCCACCGGCACCTCGCCCACCAGCCAGGCGTTGTGCGCCTGGTCCAGCGCCTGGCGCATGGCGCGCTCCTCGGCGGGGCTGAATTCGGCGGGCGTGGGTGCGACGTCCAAGGCCGTGGCGCCGTTCACCGCGTGCCCTCGTCGGCGGCGCTGGCGGCCTGGTCGGCCGTGTGCTGCGCGTCCGCCTTCATGGCCTTGTCCAGGTCGCGCTGGTATTGCGAGACGGCCTGCCGCGGGTTGTTCGGGTCGACGGCGATCGCCGGGGCGCCCGAGGCCGCCGCCGTGGCGGGCAGGAACTGCTTGCTGGCATGCAGCTGGCTGCGCACCGCGATCGAGATGATGGCCAGCACGATCAGCAGCGATCCGAAGGTAAGGAACATTCTCATGAGTGGGGCTCGCCGCGGGGCCAGGCTCGGGATTTCCGGATTATCGGTGCAAGGGGACGCACGGCGGCAAGTCAGGAACGCAGCGTCCAGCGCTCGAGCGTCTCGTGGATGTGCGAGCCGACGTGGCTGTCGATCAGCGCGAACTCGCGCGCCGCCCAGGCGACGGACGTCACCGCCGTGTCGCCGACACGCCGCCCGCGGTACGACACGGTCATGTGCGGCTCGTCGCTGGTCCACTTCAGCTGCTCACCCGAGTCCGCGAGCGCCTGGCCGATCGCCTCGCGCAACCGCCGTACGCCGGCCACGGGCGCGGTGTCGCGCGATCGCAGCACCAGCGGATGGCCTTGGCCGCCGAAGGTGGCGACGGTATCGAAGACGACGTCGAAGGGTGCCACGCGCACCGTGTCGAGCGCATTCACCCAGCCCTCGACGGCCTCCACGGGGTAGCGGTCGGTGTAGTCGGCGAGCCCGAACAGCGAGACATGCAGGCGCCCGGCCTCCATCGGCTCGCCGCCGATGCCGAGGCGGGCATCCTCCGCGGCCGCCCGCGCCAGGATCTCCGCCGCATCCTCGGCGCCCGGGAGGATCGCGAGGAACAGCGCATGCTTGCGCGCGCTCGATGTCCGCTGCGGGCGCGGCACATCGCGCGACGGCGACGCCGTCGGCGCGAACAGGCCGAACTGCCCGCTCATTCCCACTCGATCGTCGCGGGCGGCTTGCTCGAGACGTCGTACGTGACGCGGTTGATGCCGCGCACCTCGTTGATGATGCGGCCCGACACCTTCTTCAGCAGCCCGTACGGCAGCTCGGCCCAGTCGGCCGTCATGAAGTCGCTGGTCTGCACGGCGCGCAACGCCACCACGTAGTCGTAGGTGCGGCCGTCGCCCATCACGCCCACGCTCTTGACCGGCAGGAACACCGTGAAGGCCTGGCTGGTGAGCTCGTACCAGTTCTTGCCCGTGGCGCCGTCCTTCCAGTTGCGCAGCTCCTCGATGAAGATCGCGTCGGCGCGGCGCAGCAGGTCGGCGTACTCCTTCTTCACCTCGCCGAGGATGCGCACGCCCAGGCCCGGGCCGGGGAACGGATGGCGGTAGACCATCTCGGGCGGCAGGCCCAGCGCCACGCCCAGCTCGCGCACCTCGTCCTTGAACAGGTCGCGCAGCGGCTCCAGCAGCTTCAGGCCGAGTTGCTCGGGCAGGCCGCCGACGTTGTGGTGGCTCTTGATGGTGACGGCCTTCTTGGTCTTGGTGCCGCCCGACTCCACCACGTCCGGGTAGATCGTGCCCTGCGCGAGCCATTGCGCGCCCTTGTGTCCGGCGCCACCGGCCTTGAGCTTGGCGGCCTCGGCCTTGAAGACCTCGACGAACTCGCGGCCGATGATCTTGCGCTTCTGCTCGGGATCGGTGACGCCGGCCAGGTGGCCCAGGAACTGCGCGCTCGCATCGACGTGCACCACCTTCGCGTGCAGCCGGCCCTCGAACATCTCCATCACCATCTTGCCCTCGTCCAGGCGCAGCAGGCCGTGGTCGACGAACACGCAGGTGAGCTGGTCGCCGATGGCGCGGTGGATCAGCGCCGCGGCCACGCTCGAATCGACGCCGCCGGACAGGCCCAGGATGACCTCCTCGTCGCCCACCTGCTCGCGGATGCGCTTGACGGCTTCCTCGACGTGGTCGTCCATGATCCAGTCGGCCCTGGCGCCGGCGATGCCCAGCACGAAGCGCTCGAGCAGCGCCCTGCCCTGCACCGTGTGCGTGACCTCGGGGTGGAACTGCACGCCGTAGTAGCCGCGCGACTCGTCTGCGATGCCCGCGATGGGGCAGTTGCCGGTGCTGGCCATCAGCTGGAAGCCCGGCGGCAGCCTGGTGACCTTGTCGCCGTGGCTCATCCACACCTTGAGCATGCCGTGGCCCTCGGGGGTGGCGAAGTCCTCGATGCCCTCCAGCAGCTTCGTGTGGCCGTGCGCGCGCACCTCGGCGTAACCGAACTCGCGCTCCTTCGCCGGCTCCACCTCGCCGCCCTGCTGCACGGTCATCGCGAACATGCCGTAGCAGATGCCCAGCACCGGCGCGCCCGAGTCCCACACGGCCTGCGGCGCGCGCAGCTCGGCGTCCTCGTAGGTGCTCGCGTGGCTGCCCGACAGGATGATGCCCTTGGCGCCGAACGAGCGGATGAACTCGTCGGAGACGTCGTTGGGATGGATCTCGCAGTAGACGTGCGCCTCGCGCACGCGGCGCGCGATCAGTTGCGTGACCTGGGAGCCGAAATCGAGGATGAGGATCTTGTCGTGCATGGCGGCGGGGCGGGTGAGGAAGTGGGAATCAGGCGTTGGCGGGAACGGTGGTTCCCGACGAATCGGAACGATGACTGCGGAAATGGCACAGCGTCAGGGCCGCCGCGCACAACTGCAGCGCGGCGCAGACGTAGTACGGGGCGCCCAGGCGCCAGTCGCCGCGCGGGGCGTCGGCGACGGCCTGCAGGATCAGCGGGCCGACGATGGGCGCCACGACGGCGGTGAGGCTGGACAGGCCGGCGACGGCGCCCATCGCCTGGCCCTGTGCATTCTGGTCGGCGGCGTTGGACACCAGGCCCTGCAGCGACGCGCCGGCTGCGAAGCCGAGCACGTTGAACGCGATGACCGCGTACATCATCCAGCCCTGCGTGGCGGCGCCCCACGCGAGGTAGCAGACGGACGACGAGGCCAGGCCCAGCACCACCAGCCGGCGCAGCGACATCACCTTCGTCAGCCTGCCCACCAGGACGCCCTGGACCAGCACGGACATCGCCCCGACGGCGCACAGCGACCAGCCCACCTGCGCGGGCGTCCAGCCGAACTTGTGCTGCGTGTAGAGCACCCAGGTGCCCTGCAGGATGAACTGCGACAGCGACGTGAAGGCCACGACGCCCAGCAGCGCGCCCATGCCCTTCAACTTCGACAGGTGCATCAGCGAGCTGACCGGGTTCGCGCGCGCCCAGGAGAACGGCTGGCGGCGTTCGACCGGCAGCGATTCGGGCAGCACGAACCAGCCGTAGAGCCAGTTGCACACGCACAGGACGCTGGCGCAGAGGAACGGCAGGCGCAGGTTGATGTTGCCCAGCAGGCCGCCGATGACGGGCCCGAGGATGAAGCCCAGCCCGAACATCGCGCCCAGCATGCCGAAGCGCTTGGCGCGATCCTCGGGCGGCGTGATGTCGCTGACGTAGGCGTTGGCCACGGCGATGTTGGCCTGCATGGAGCCGCTCACCAGGCGCACCGCGATCAGCATCCACAGCGAGGTGGCGAAGGCCGTGACCAGGGTGCTCAGCGCGAGCCCGCTGAAGCCGATCAGCAGCACCGGCCGGCGCCCGAAGCGATCGGACAGCGCGCCCAGGATCGGCGAGGCGATGAAGTTGGCGCAGCCGAATGCCATCACCACCTGGATGAAGGCGCCGATGCGCGCCGACGCCGTGCTCTCGAACGTGCCCACCAGCGCGGGCAGCACCGGGATGATGAGCCCGATCGAGATCATGTCGATCAGCACCGTGGCCATGATGAACGGCATCGCCGCCTGGCGCTTGCCGGTGGCGGTGCGGGAATCGACGGCGGGGGTCGGGTCTGCGCTCACGGTGGCTGGGGGTTGGATGAAAGGATTGCCGCAAAGCGCAACCGCCCGGCGAACCGGGCGGCTGTCTCTCGGCGTGGCGTCACTCAGTCGGCGCGGTAGTTCGGGGCTTCCTTGGTGATCTGCACGTCGTGCACGTGGCTCTCGCGGATGCCGGCCGACGTGATCTCGACGAACTCGGCCTTGTTGCGCATGTCGTCGATCGTGGGGCAGCCGCAGTAGCCCATCGAGGCCCGCAGGCCGCCGGCCATCTGGAACAGGATGGACACCACCGAGCCCTTGTACGGGACGCGGCCTTCGATGCCCTCGGGCACGAGCTTGTCGGCGTTCGGGTTGTCGTCGGCTTCCTGGAAGTAGCGATCGGCCGAGCCGGCCTTCATCGCGCCGATGGAGCCCATGCCGCGGTAGCTCTTGTAGCTGCGGCCCTGGAACAGGATGACCTCGCCCGGCGCCTCCTCGGTGCCGGCGAACATGCCGCCCATCATGACGGTGCTGGCACCTGCGGCGATGGCCTTGGCGATGTCGCCCGAGTAGCGGATGCCGCCGTCGCCGATCAGCGGAACGCCGGTGCCCTGCAGCGCGGTGGCCACGTTGTCGATGGCCATGACCTGCGGCACGCCCACGCCCGCGACGATGCGCGTGGTGCAGATGGAGCCGGGGCCGATGCCCACCTTCACCGCGTCGGCGCCGGCCTCGGCCAGCGCCAGGGCGGCCGCGCCGGTGGCGATGTTGCCGCCGATGACGTCGACCTGCGGGAAGTTCTTCTTGACCCACTTCACGCGGTCGATGACGCCCTGGCTGTGGCCGTGGGCGGTGTCGACCACGATGGCGTCGACGCCGGCCTTGGCCAGCGCCTCGACGCGCTCCTCGGTGCCGTCGCCCACGCCCACAGCGGCCGCCACGCGCAGCTTGCCGTGCGAATCGCGCGCGGCGTTCGGGAAGGTGTTCTGCTTGGTGATGTCCTTGACCGTGAACAGGCCGCGGAGCTCGAAGGCGTCGTTGACCACCAGCACGCGTTCCAGCTTGTGGCGGTGCATCAGCTCCTTGGCCACGGCCAGGGAGGTGCCTTCGGGCACGGTGATCAGGCGCTCCTGCGGCGTCATGATCTCGCGCACCGGGGCGTCCATGCGGGTCTCGAAGCGCAGGTCGCGGTTCGTGACGATGCCCACCACGCGGCCGTTGTCCACCACCGGGAAGCCCGACACGCCGTGCAGGCGCGACAGCTCCACCACGTCGCGCACGCGGGCGCCCGGCGCGATGGTGACCGGGTCGCGCAGCAGGCCCGATTCGTAGCGCTTGACGCGCGCCACTTCGGCGGCCTGCTGCATGGCCGTGAGGTTCTTGTGGATGACCCCGATGCCGCCTTCCTGGGCGATCGCGATCGCCAGGCGGGCCTCGGTGACGGTGTCCATGGCCGCCGAGACGACGGGCAGGTTCAGGACGATGTTGCGGGTGAAATGAGTCCGCAGGCTGGTGTCGCGGGGCAACACCTGGGAATATGCCGGCACCAACAACACGTCGTCGAAGGTGAGCGCTTTGCCTAGAAGGCGCATAGAGGAAGCTCCAGACGCAAAAGCGGATTATACGGACTGCGCGCGCCTTTGCCCGGCAGGGCCTTGATGAACCCGCTTTCGTCAGCCACCGCGACGCCGATTTGTTTGCGATTTGTCACCACTGCGGAGCACTACACTCGGCGCCGCGGCGGCTGAAAGACACGAGAATGTGTCAACGCGCCCCGGGCGCCCCTCGTTGGTTCCTCACCCGTTCAGAAGAAAAGCAGCCATGCAAAAGATCGCCCTGTCCTTCGCCGCCGGCCTGCTGGCGCTGGCCGCCACCGGCGCCCATGCCCAGGCCTTCTGGAAGTGGCGCGACGCGTCGGGCCAGATGCACATCGGCGACACGCCGCCGCCGCCCGGCACGCCCGCCAAGAACATCATCAGCGGGCCGTCCGCCGGCACCGCCCCGGTGCTGGCGGCGCCCATCGCCGCGCCGGCGTCCGCGCCCGCCGGCGACAGCACGCTGGAAAAGCGCAAGAAGCTCGCCGACCAGGAAAAGGCGGACAAGGACAAGGCCGACCGCGCCGAGCTGGACGCCAAGAACGCCGCCATCCGCAAGGACAACTGCACGCGCGCCCAGACCATGCTCGGTCCGCTGCAGGACGGCCAGCGCGTCACACGCATCAACGCAAACGGCGAGCGCGAGGTGCTGGACGACACCGGCCGCGCCGCCGAGATCAAGCACGTGCAGGACGCGATCGCGTCCAACTGCGGCGCCGCGCCGGCCGCCGCTCAATAGCGTTCAGCGCTTGCGCCCCGCATAGCCGCGCCGGCGCAGCGCATCGATGCCGCCAGCCGCCTCGTAGCGCACGCGGCGCGCCTCCATCGGGTCGATCTGCAGGTCGCGCAGCACCTCCACGCGGTCGCCGTCGCGCAACGGGTGCGCCAGCGCCCTCCCCTTGCTCCAGACCGCGGCCGACAGGCCCGCCGCCGCGAAGGCCGCCTCCCCTTGCGACGCGCTCGCCAGCGCCGGCCAGCCCGTCGCGGCCAGCGCATCGGCCAGCGTGGACTCCGGCGGCAGGCGCAGCTCGACGCTCAGCGTCTCGCGCGCGGACGGGCTCCACACCACCTGCACTTCGATCTCAGCGCTCACCGTAGACCTGCGCCGCGCGCTTGACGAAGGAGTCGACGAAGGTGTTGGCCACCTGGTCGAAGACCGGGCTCAGCACCGCCTCGAACACGCGGTTGGAAAACGCGTACGTGAGGTCGAACTCCACGCGGCAGGCCACCGGCTCGTCCGGGTTCACGGGCTGCGCCGGGTCGGGCTGCTTGAGCGGCTTGAACTGCCACACGCCATCGAGCTGCGAGAACGGGCCGTCAACGAGCTTGAGTTTCACCGACTCGCCCTGCACCTCCTCGTTGCGCGTCGTGAACGATTGGCGCACGCCCGCGTATGACAGGCCCAGGCGCGCGGTCATGCCCGCGGGCGCGCCCGTTGCCGGGTCGGTCGGACGGCGTTCCAGCACGGCGGCCGATTCGCACCAGGGCAGGAACTTCGGATAGTCCTCCACATTGACGACGAGCTCGTACATTTCGCGGGCGGAGTACCACAGGAGGACGGACTTCTTGACGTGCTTCATACAATGGAAGAATTTTAAGCGCCCCCATGTCCGCCTTCATCGCAGAGAATCGCCGAGCGCGGTTCGAATACCACATCGAAGAGACATACGAGGCCGGCCTGGTGCTCCAGGGCTGGGAGGTGAAGGCCATCCGCGCGGGACAGGTGCAGCTCACCGACGGCTACGTCGTCATCAAGAACGGCGAGCTGCACATGATCGGCTGCCGCATCAACGCGCTGCGTTCGGCGTCCACGCACGTCAATCCGGAGGCCGACCGCACCAAGAAGCTGCTGATGCGCGGCGAGGAGATCAAGCGCCTCATCGGGAAGGTGGAGCAGCGCGGCTTCACCATGGTGCCGCTGAACCTGCACTTCAAGGGCAGCTACGTGAAGGCCGACATCGCGCTGGCCAAGGGCAAGGCCGACCACGACAAGCGCAACACGATCAAGGAGCGCGACTGGGAGCGAGAGAAGGGGCGGCTGATGCGCCACAAGGTGTCGGGGCCGAAATGACGGCCTCCGGCCGCCGGGTACGTCGGCCACCTCCCGAGGAGGGCGCGGCCTGGCTCCGGAGCGGCCGAGCGCTGGCGGCCGCGCGGCTTGCGCACTTCGCTCGAAGTCAGCCCGCGGCCAGCTTCTCCAGGGCCTGTTCGAGATCGCGGATCAGGTCATCCACATCCTCCAGCCCGATCGACAGCCGCACCAGCGTGCCCGCAAAGGCGCCCACGCGGCCCGAGTCGGGGCGGTACGGCACCGCCAGGCTCATCGGGCCGGCCCACGACCAGCCGATGCCGAACAGGCGCAGGTCGTCGACGAAGCGGTCGACGCGTTCCGGCGCGATCGCCGGGTAGAAGGCCAGCGTCATCAGGCCGGCCGCCGCGCGGCATTGCGCGGCCCAGTGTTCGTGCCCCGGCGATCCGGGCGTGGCCGGATGCAGGACGCGCGCGAACTCCTTGCGGCCGAGGGCCCACCGCGCGATGCGTCGCGTCGAGGCGTCCTGGGCGGCGTAGCGCAGCGCCACCGTCTGCAGCCCGCGCAGCACCAGCTCCACGTCGTTGGGGCCCACGCCCAGGCCGAGGCGGCAATGCGTCAACGCCAACTGGTCGTGCAGCGCCTGCGAGCGCGTGACGACGGAGCCCATCATCACGTCCGCGCCGCCCGACGGGTACTTGGTGAGCGCGTGGATCGTGAGGTCGACGCCCAGCGCCGGCGTGGCGGCGGGCTCGAGGTCGAACGCGTCGAAGGCGACGCCGCTGCCCCAGGTGTTGTCCAGCGCCACGACCGCGCGGGGCGCGTGCGCGCGGACCGTGTGCACGAGCGCGCGCAGGTCGGGGAACTCCAGCGTGACCGAACCCGGCGGCTCGATCCACACCAGCTTGACGTCCTCGCCGAGCGCCGCGCGCAGCGACGCCACGTCCATCGGATCGTAGAAGCGGTGGACTATGCCCCAGCGCGCCAGCTCGTGCGTGGCCAGACTGCGGTTCGGGAAATAGGCGTTCGACGGGATCAGCACCGTGTCGCCGCTGGACAGCAGCGACTGGTCGACCAGCGCGATCGCGGCCAGGCCGCTGGGCACCAGCATCGCGTGCGTGCCGCCTTCCAGCGTAGCCAGGCGCGCCTCCAGCGTGAACGACGTGGGCGTGCCGTGCAGGCCGTAGGTGTAGGTGCCCTTGTCCAGCCAGGAGCTGGCGCGCATCGCGGCCACGTCCTTGAACAGCACGGTCGACGCGCGATGCATCGGCGGCGCCACGGCGGCGAAGCCCATGGGCGGCACGTAGCCGTGATGGATCTGGCGCGTGGACGGCGCGTCGTCGTGGTCGCCCCGGGACTCGGCCATCAGATCGGCAGCGCGACGAGGTCGTGGCCCTCGGTGGCGACGATGCGTGCGCGCGTGAACTCGCCCACCTTCAGCTGCTTGGACAGCTTCTCCGGCGGCAGCAGGCGCACGATGCCGTCGATCTCCGGCGCGTCGGCGTACGAGCGGCCGACGCCGCCCTTGCGGCCCAGCATGGGCGCCTTGTCGACGAGGATCTGCATGGTCGCGCCCACGCGGCGCTGCAGGCGCTCGGTGGACACCTGCTCGGCCACCGCCATGAAGCGCGCGCGGCGCTCCTCGCGCAGTTCCTGCGGCAGCGGGCCTTCGATCTCGTTGGCCGTGGCGCCTTCCACCGGCGAGTAGGCGAAGCAGCCCGCGCGGTCGATCTGCGCCTCGCGCAGGAAGTCGAGCAGGGTCTGGAACTCCTCTTCCATCTCGCCCGGGAAGCCGGCGATGAAGGTGCTGCGGATGACCAGCTCGGGACACTTCTCGCGCCACGCCTGGATGCGCTCCAGCGTGCGCTCGCCGGTGCCCGGCCGCTTCATGCGCTTGAGCACGGCCGGATGGGCGTGCTGGAACGGGATGTCCAGGTACGGCAGGATCTTGCCGGCCGCCATCAGGTCGATCACGTTGTCCACGTGCGGATACGGGTAGACGTAATGCAGGCGCACCCACGCGCCGTATTTCTCGGCCAGCTCGCCCAGGCGCTCGCACAGGTCCAGCATGCGGGTCTTGACCGGCTTGCCGTCCCAGAAGCCGGTGCGGTACTGCACGTCGACGCCGTAGGCCGAGGTGTCCTGGCTCACCACCAGCAGTTCCTTGACGCCGGCCTCGAACAGGCGCTGCGCCTCGCCCAGCACGTCGCCGATGGGCCGCGACACCAGGTCGCCGCGCATGCTGGGGATGATGCAGAACGTGCAGCGATGGTTGCAGCCCTCGCTGATCTTCAGGTACGCGTAGTGGCGCGGCGTGAGCTTGATGCCCTGCGGCGGTACCAGGTCGATGAACGGGTCGTGTGGCTTGGGCACGTGCAGGTGCACCGCGTCCATCACCTCCTGCGTGGCGTGCGGGCCCGTGACGGCCAGCACCTTCGGGTGGATCTCGCGGATCAGGTTGTCGCCGCCGGCCTTGCCCGGCTTGGCGCCCAGGCAGCCGGTGACGATCACCTTGCCGTTCTCGGCCAGCGCCTCGCCGATCGCGTCCAGGCTCTCCTTGACGGCGTCGTCGATGAAGCCGCAGGTGTTGACCACGACGAGGTCGGCACCCGCGTAGCTCTTGCTGGTGCCGTAGCCTTCGGCGCGCAGTTGCGTGAGGATGAGCTCGGAGTCGGTGAGGGCCTTGGGGCAGCCGAGGCTGACGAAGGCGATGGTCGGTTCCGCCTTGGCTGGCACGGGGGCGAGCGGGGCGTCGGTGGTGGCGTTCATCGCGCGATTGTCCCGCATCCTCGCCGGAAACGGGCCCCCGGGGCCTTGCGCCCGCGGGCGGCGTGACTTTCGCCCGTGCGGCAGCCCGGCAGCAGCGCGCCCAGGCGACCGACAATGCGCCACGCCCCGCCGTCCCACGGAGACCCGCCCATGTGCCGCAACATCCGCACGCTGTTCAACTTCGAGCCCCCGGCCACCGAGATCGAGATCCGCGACGCCGCCCTTCAGTTCGTGCGCAAGCTCAGCGGCTTCAGCGTGCCCTCGAAGGCCAACGAGGAGGCGTTCGAGCGCGCGGTCGAGGCCGTCGCGGCATCGGCGCGCACGCTGATCGGCTCGCTCGTCACCACCGCCCCGCCGCACGACCGCGAGGTCGAGGCCGCCAAGGCGCGTGCCCGGTCGGCGGCGCGGTTCTCAGGCGGCTGAGCGCGTCACTTGCGGGTGGGCGGGAACCCCGGGATCGGGAAGATGGATTCGCCCGGCTTGCTCATCTGTTCCTGCATCTGCTCGAACAGCTTCTTCGACTGCTCGAGGTAGCTGCCCATCAGGTTCTGCATCAGCGGCGCCTGGCCGCTCATGAGCTTGCTCCAGCCGTCGGGCGTGAGTGGCGACAGGGCCGCGGCCGGGTCGGCCAGACGCGTCTGCATCTCGGCCAGCGCCTGCAGGTTCTTCTCGAGGTACGAGCCCATCACGCCCTGCATGGCGTGGCCGTAGAAGCGGATGATCTGGGCCAGCATCTGGCTGTTGAACATGGGCACGCCGCCGGTCTCCTCCTCCAGGATGATCTGGAGCAGGATCGCGCGCGTGAGCTCGTCGCCGGTCTTGGCGTCGCGCACCTCGAACGGCGCGCCTTCGAGCACCATCTTCTTCACGTCGGCCAGCGTGATGTACGAGCTGGTGAGCGTGTCGTAGAGGCGCCGGTTCGGGTACTTCTTGAGGATGCGCACGCCCGGAGGCGAGGCCGGGTCGGCGCTGGCCTTGGCATTGCGGCGGGTCGTGACCATGGAATGTCCCCAATCGATGTGTGTAGGTCTGGTTGAGTCGATTCTAGAGGCGGTGCATTGCAGTGCAGCAAGGGATTCCCCCGTCCGTTGCGGCCGCGCCGAACGCGCCACCTGCGGCAGGGTCTTCGCGTGCCCTGTACGCTCACTGGCTTCAGGCACCGATCCAGGACGACATGAGCACCGAACAACGCATCGAGCACGACGCCTGGGGCGACATCCCCGTCCCCGGCGAGCACTTGTGGGGCGCGCAGACGCAGCGCTCCATCGAGCACTTCGCCATCTCCACCGAACGCATGCCGCCGGAGCTGCTGCACGCGCTGGCGCTGGTCAAGAGCGCGGCCGCGCGCGTCAACGAGCGCGGCGGCCTGCTGCCCGCGGCCAAGGCCGACGCGATCGCGCGCGCCGCCGCCGAGGTCATCGAGGAGCGCTGGGAGGGCGAGTTCCCGCTGGCCGTGTGGCAGACCGGCTCCGGCACCCAGAGCAACATGAACATGAACGAGGTGCTCGCCAACCGCGCCTCGCTGCTGCTGGGCGGCCCGCTGGGCCTGAAGCGGCTGGTGCATCCGAACGACGAGGTCAACCTCGGCCAGTCGTCCAACGACGTGTTCCCCACCGCCATGCACGTGGCCGCGGTGCAGGGCATCGCGCAGCACGTGATCCCGTCGCTGCAGGGCCTGCGAGCCACGCTGGCCGCCAAGGCGAAGGCCTTCGACGGCATCGTCAAGATCGGCCGCACGCACCTGCAGGACGCGACGCCGCTGACGCTGGGCCAGGAGATCTCGGGCTGGGTCGCGCAGCTCGATCACGCCGAGCGCCAGCTGCACGCGGTGCTGCCCGAGCTGCGCGAGCTCGCGCTGGGCGGCACCGCGGTAGGCACCGGCCTCAACACCCCCGCCACGTTCGGCGCCGACGTGGCCGCCGAACTGGATCGCATGACCGGCCTGGGCTTCGTCACCGCGCCCAACAAGTTCGCGGCGCTGGCCGCGCACGACGCGATCGTGCGCGCGCACGGCGCGTTGAAGGCGCTGGCGGTGGCGCTCACCAAGATCGCCAACGACGTGCGCTGGCTGGCCAGCGGCCCGCGCAGCGGCCTGGGCGAGCTGCAGATCCCCGAGAACGAGCCGGGCAGCTCCATCATGCCGGGCAAGGTGAACCCGACGCAGTGCGAGGCGATGACGATGCTGTGCTGCCAGGTGATCGGCAACGACGTCGCCGTGACGATGGCCGGCGCCAGCGGCAACTTCGAGCTGAACGTCTACAAGCCGGTGATGATCCATAACCTGCTCCAGAGCGTGCGGCTGCTGGACGACGGCATGCGCGGCTTCGACCGGCACTGCGCGCAAGGCATCGAGCCGCGCCTGGATCGCATCGCCGAACTGCTGCAGAACTCGCTGATGCTGGTGACCGCCCTGAACCCGCACATCGGCTACGACGCCGCGGCCCAGATCGCGCGCACCGCGCACGCGAAGGGCCTCAAGCTGCGCGATGCGGCCATCGCCTCGGGCAAGCTCACCGGCGAGCAGTTCGACGCCTGGGTGCGGGCCGAGGACATGGTGCGTCCAGGCTAGCAGTCTGCGCGGCAGAAGGCGACTACTGCCGCGCAGACTCCCAGCCCTGCGGCTGGAGCGTCTTCACCACGCGCTGCTCGCCGTGCTCTCCGGCGCCGCTGCTGGTCGAGCGGCTCTCGCTGCGCAGCGTCATCAGGCGGTCGCCGGCGACGCCATAGGTGATGTTGTCCTCGTCCACCGCCTCGAAGCTGACGACGACGAAGGCGCGTCCCTTGACGCTGGTGCTGGTCGCGCTGCCCAGCGGCGTGCCGTCCGCCGCGATCCAGATCGACAGCGTGGAGTCGAACTCCTTGACGTACTTGCGCTGCTGCTCGGGCAGCCTCGACAAGGGCAGCGTGAACGTGAGCAGGCGCGCCGGCTTGCCGCCGAAGCTGTCGGCCTTCTCGCCCTTGAACACCGACTCGTCCAGGCGGCGGCCCAGCGCGTTCGCGGCGGAGGTCATGCGCAGCACCTCGGACGAGTCGAGCTTGCCGAGTGCCCACACCGTCGGCGTCTTCGCCTTGGGGTCGCGCGCCACCTGGCGCGACTCGGCCTCCATGCGCGCGAGCAGGTCCTTCGCATAGAGCACCTGCAGGCCGCGCGGGCCGTCCTCCAGCGCGACGCTCGCCTCGCCCTGCTTCTGGATGGCCTCGGCGCCGTCGCCCTGCTTCTCGCTGGTCTTCACCTCGAGCGCCGCCTTCAGCGGCGTCTGCGCCTGCAGGCGCGCGAGGGCCGCCTTGAGGTCGGCGACGCCATCGGCACGGGCGAGCGGTGCAGCCAGCAGCGTGGCGGCGAGGGTCAAGGCAGAGGCGAAGGTCGTGCGGTGCATCGGATGTGGCGATGTCGTTGCGGGAGGGCCATCCTACCGGGGCCGGCCCTCGGGCCGCGAACAAAGAAAAAGCCCCGAACAACTTCCGTCGTTCGGGGCTCACTTGAATGCAGCGATGCACTTTGCAGGCATTGCCAAATTCTTTCGCGGCTTCTTCTGTCGGGAGACTTTCGCCTCCTGTGGCCACGTCCTCCGGCAGAGCCGAATGGACTTCGAATTTGGTAGGCGCGATTGGACTCGAACCAACGACCCCCACCATGTCAAGGTGGTGCTCTAACCAGCTGAGCTACGCGCCTGCAAGACCGCTATTCTAGCATGTAATTTCTCGGTCATACAAGTCCCGTCGCGTCAAAGGTACTGGCTGCGCATACGGCCTCGCGTCGGGCCGGCGCGAGGCAAGGATTTGATAGATGCCGGTGCCGCCCGATTCGAACTCCAGCGCGCTCGCGGCCATGTAGAGGCGCCAGACGCGATACGTGGCCTCGCTCACGTAGATCGTGGCCTCGTCGTGGTGGGCCTCCAGGCGCGAGACCCAGTGGCGCAGCGTCCGTGCGTAGTGGCTGCGCAGGTTCTCCACGTCCTGGATCTCGAACTGCGCGCGCTCCATGCCGGCCTGGATCGAGCTGACGCGATCGAGCTCGCCGTCCGGGAACACGTAGCGGTTGATGAACTCGGTGTCCACCGATGGCTGCCAGCCGTCTTCCTCGTGCGTGATGCCGTGGTTGAGGAACAGGCCGTTCGGCTTGAGCACGCGGTGCACGGTGGCGTGGTACTGCGGCAGGTTGGCCAGGCCCACGTGCTCGAACATGCCCACGCTGGACACCTTGTCGTACACGCCCTCGCCCTCCAGCGCCCGGTAGTCGCGCAGCTCCACGGTGATGCGGTCCTCCAGGCCCTCGGCCGCGATGCGCTTCCTCGCCTCGTCCAGCTGCGCCTGGCTCAGCGTGATGCCGTGCGCCTTCACGCCGTAGTGCTTCGCGGCCCAGATCACGAGCGCGCCCCAGCCGCAGCCGATGTCGAGGAAACGCTCGCCGGGAGCGAGACGCAGCTTGCGGCAGATGTGGTCCAGCTTCTGCCGCTGCGCGGCCTCCAGCGTGTCGTCCGCCACGTGGAAATAGGCGCACGAATACACCATGCGCTCGTCGAGGAACAGCTTGTAGAAGTCGTTGGAGACGTCGTAGTGGTGCGAGATGGCGGCCCGGTCGCTCTCCAGCGAATGGTCGTGGTGGAACTGGCGCGTGGTGGGCACGGCGCCGGCCGGGGCGATCCGGCGCGCGGGCATGAACGCGAGGCGCAGCGCATCGAGCAGCAGCGCGGCCCGCTCGCGCCCCGTCAGCTCGAGCGTCTGGAAGTAGTTCTTGAGGCCGAGGGCGGCGTACAGGTCGCCCTCGACGTCGAGCCGTCCGTGGAAGTACGCGTCCGCCAGCGGAATGGGGCCGCGTTTCAACACCAGGTCGCGCAGCACCTTGGGATCGCGCAGCACCAGCGTGAAGCTCGGCGCGGCCTGCCCCACGCGCTGGCCGAACGAATGCGTCGCATCGTTCCAGAGCCGCAAGGCCAGCGAGCCGTCGAAGCGGCTCAGCAGCTTGTGGATGATGCGGACGGCGGCCTCGTTGAGGCCGGGGTCGACGCGGGAAGTCGGCAGCGTCGTGGACGTTGAGCGAGCCATGGATCCTCCGGTCGCGGCCCGTGGAGACGGGCTCACAAAACCATGCTAGCGCCGCAAGAATTTCCTGCCGCGCGAAGGGATTTGTCCGCGACGACACGAGGCGGCGCGGCGCCGCCCGGCAACCTTCAGCGCCGGCGCGCCGAGTCCACGCCCGCCACCTTGGCCACCAGTCCGAGCACGTTGCCCAGACGCTCCGCGTTGTCGATCTCGACGGTGAAGGTCATGAACGCGCGCCGGTCGCCGATCCCCTTGGTGGACTGCGAGCTCACGCCGATCACGTTGACCTTCTGCTTGGCCAGCACGTCGGAGATGTCGCGCAGCAGGCCCTGCCTATCCTGCGCCTCGACGACGATGTCCACCGCGTAGACGCTCTTGTCCGGACGCCCTTCGCCGGCCTGCGACCCCCATTCGACCGGGATCACGCGCTCGGGCGTGGTCGACGCCATGTGGCGGAAGTTGCTGCAGTCCGTCCGGTGCACGGCCACGCCCTTGCCGCGCGTCACGTAGCCGCCGATGGCGTCGGGCGGCGCCGGGCGGCAGCAGCTGGCCAGCGTGGTCAGCAGCGAATCGATGCCCACCACCAGCACGCCGCCGGCCGCGCCGCCGGTGCGCGGGCGCTTCAGCTGGATGACCTCGTCGGGCGGCGGCGGCTCGGCCGGGCGCAGCAGGTTCTCGATGTTGCGCAGCGAGTATTCGTCCTTGCCGATCACCTCGAACAACGCCTGCGCGTCGTCGAAGCCCAGCTTGCCCGCGAGCTCCTCCAGGCCGGTGGCCGTGCGGCCCTCGCGCTGCAGCAGCTTCTCGACCAGCTCGCGGCCCTTGGCCACGGTCTGCGCGTGCTGCAGCGCGTTGAACCACGCCCGCACCTTGGCGCGGGCGCGCGGGCTCTGCAGGAAATGCAGCTCGGGATTGAGCCAGTCCATCGACGGGCCGCCCTCGCGGACGGTGACGATCTCCACCGTCTGCCCGTTGCGCAGCGGGGTCTGCAGCGGCACCATCTGGCCGTCGACGCGCGCGCCGCGGCAGCGGTGGCCGACGTCGGTGTGCAGCGCGTAGGCGAAGTCCACGGGCGTGCCGCCGGCAGGCAGCTCGATGACGCTGGCCTGGGGTGTGAACACGTAGATGCGATCTTCAAAGGCCGGCGCATCGGTCGAGGCGGGGGCCGCCTCGCCCTCGGGCTCGGCCACGAATTCGCGCTCCCACGCGAGCAGCTGGCGCAGCACGGCCTTGCGCGCCTGCGCCACCTGGTCCTCGAACGCGCCCGCGGCGCTGACGCCCGCGTAGCCCTTGGTGCCGGCCTCCTTGTAGGCCCAGTGCGCGGCCACGCCGTGCTCGGCGTGCTCATGCATCTCGCGCGTGCGGATCTGCACCTCGAACGCACGGCCGGCGTCGTCCTTGACCACCGTGTGCAGCGACTGGTAGCCGTTGGGCTTGGGCTTGGCGATGTAGTCGTCGAACTCGCCGTCGACCGCGCGGTAGCGCTCGTTGACGCGCCCCAGCACGGCGTAGCAGGCGGCGACGTCGTCGACGATCACGCGTACGGCGCGGATGTCGAACACGTGGTCGAAGTCCAGCTCCTTGCCGCGCATCTTCTTCCAGATGCTGTAGATGTGCTTGGGCCGGCCCTGGATGTCGGCACGGATGCCGGCGGCGGCCAGCATGTCCACCAGTTGCTCGCGGAACGCGACGATGCCGGCCTCGCGCTCCACGCGGCGCTCGTCCAGCAGCCTGGCGACGCGGCGGTACTCGTCGGGCTCGAGGAAGCGGAACGACAGGTCCTCCAGCTCCCACTTGATCTGCCAGATGCCCAGCCGGTTGGCCAGGGGCGCGAACACCTGCTGCGACTCAGCAGCCAGCTCGGGCGGGCACGGCGTGCGGCTGGCGGCGTGCCAACGCAGCGTCTGCAGGCGCGACGCGAGGCGCAGCAGCACCACCCGCAGGTCGCGCGAGAACGCCAGCAGCATCTTGCGCACGCGCTCGGTCTGCAGCGCGCGTTTTTGCGCGTCGACATCCTTGCCGATCTGCGCCTCCCGTGCGTTGCGCTGGATCTTCACCAGCTGGCGCGTGAGGTCCACCACGCTCGCGTACGACGGCCCGAACGCCTTGGTGACCACCTCGATCGGGCGCTGCAGCCCGTCGCCCGCATAGACCAGGAAGGCCGCCGCCTGCATGGCGGGCGTGGCGCCGAGGTCGGCCAGGATCTGCGCGACGCCTTCGGCATGCGACCAGGCGGCCTCGCCGCTGTCGAGGATGCGGCCCGCGAGCAGCGGTTGCGCGAACGCCCGCGCGCGCGCCAGCGCATCGGCGTCGCCGGCCTCGCTGTCGGCGCCCTCGTGCGGCTCGCTCGCGGCCCGGGCCATGTCGGCCGCGGCCACGCGCACGATCGCCGGCGCGTCGTCGGCGGCGAGCGTGGTCGACTGCGTCTTCATGGCGATGCGAGGAAAGCGCGGACGAGCTCGATCTGATCGGCGTGCACCAGCGTCGGCGCGTGTCCCACGCCGGCGATCTCCTGCACGCGGGCGCGCGGCCCGCGCTGCGCCATCGCGTCCGCGGTCGCGCGCGCGAGCAGGTCCGACTCGGCGCCGCGCAGCACCAGCGTCGGACACGCGATCGCGTCGTAGGCCTTCCACAGCAGGCCTTCGCCGGCGGCGGCCAGCTCCGGCGTGACGGCCTTGAAGGGCACGCCGATGGCCGGGTCGTAGTGCGACTTGAACCCGTCGCCGTCGGCCACCAGCTGCGGACGCGTCAGCGCCAGCCACTCCTCCCGGGTGTGCGGGCCGAAGCCGCGCGAGATCGCCAGCAGGGCGTCGGCCGCCTCGTCGACGCTGCGCCAGTGCGCCGGCTGGCCCACGTAGCCGCCGATGCGCGCCAGCGCGGTGTATTCGATGGCGGGGCCGACGTCGTTCAGGACGAGCTTGGCGATCGGCGAATCAGGCAGCGACGCCAGGCCCATCCCGATCAGGCCCCCCATGGACGTGCCGACCCAGTGCACCTCGGTCGCGTCGAGCCGCGCGAGCAGCGTGACCATGTCGGCCACGTAGGTCGGGATCGCGTAGGCGGCGGCGTTCTTCAGCCAGCCGGAGCGGCCGCGGCCGGCGACGTCGGGGCAGACCACGCGGTAGTCGCCGCAGGTCGCGCGGGCGAAGGTGTCGAAGTCGCGGCCCTGGCGCGTCAGCCCGTGCACGCACACGAGCACCTTGGGATTGGCCGCGTCGCCCCACTCCCAGTACGCCATGCGGTGCAGACCCTCGGGGGCAAGGCATTGCACGTGGCGAAGGCGGGGTTCGGTCGTGAAGTCGGCGGTCATGCCGGGATCGTAGCAAGCGCGGGCGCCCGGCGACGCCCTCGCCTTCAAACCCGTGCGACTTACTTCAGTTGGACACTGCCGTTGACATTGGCCGTGACCGAGCCGGAGCCCGCCTCGACGGGCAACGCGTCGCCGACGCTGGAGGCCATCGCGGCCTTCATCCGGAACGGCCGCGGCACGGGCTGGCCGCCGTCGACGCTCACGTTGGTCTCGCGCACGGTGAACGTGGTGTAGCCGAACGCCCGCGCGTAGTCGGCCGCCCTGGCGCGGAAGCGGGCGATGGCCTGCGCGGCCACCTCGCCTTCCACCTTCTCGCGCGCCTCGCGCGACACGCTGTACTCGAGATTGGCCACGGTCATCGTCTGGACGCGGCCCGCGAGCTCGGCGATGGTGCCCATGTCGCGGCCCTGCACCCACAGCGACGTGGTGCCCGTCCAGCCGTTGACCAGGCCCTTGACAGTCAGGCGCGGCTGCAACGAGAAGCCGCCGCCCTGCACCTCGACGTGGCCGTCGCCCTTCTCCACCATGCGCGCCTGGGACAGCGCCGAGCCCAGCGCCGCCTTGAGGTCGGCCTGCACGGCCGCCGCGTCGGCGCCTTCGCGGGTGGTGCTGAACTGCACCGAGATCCAGTCGTTGGGCACCTGGACGGTGGCGCTGCTGTTGAGCGTCAGCACCCCCTCGGGCTCCTTGGGAGCCGCCGGCTGGGCGACGGCGAGAGTGGACAACGAGGCCGACAAGGCGCACGCTGAGACAAGGGCCAGCACTTTCTTGTTCATGGATTCACGCATGAGTGGATGATGCCCATTGAACGGGGCAAAGTGCACAAAGGGGTGACGAGATCGCGGCTATCGTCCTCGACATGAATTTGTAACAGAACTAAAAGGTCGGGCCGAAAAGCGTGATTTCCTCGATTTCTCCCCGCAGAATCGGGCTTGTTACATATTTGGAGCCACCATGTCGGCAGTACCAGGCACCCGCCAAGACCGCATCGTCGTCCTCGATGACGACGCCCGAATCCGCGACCTGCTGCGCCGCTATCTCAGCCAGGAAGGCTTCGACGTCCTGCTGGCCGAGGACGGCAAGGCGCTCAACCGGCTGATGACGCGCGAGAACATCGACCTGATCGTGCTCGACCTGATGCTGCCGGGCGAGGACGGCCTGTCCATCTGCCGCCGCCTGCGTGCCGCCGGCGACCGCACGCCCATCATCATGCTCACCGCCAAGGTGGAGGACGTGGACCGCATCGTCGGCCTCGAGGTGGGCGCCGACGACTACCTGCCCAAGCCCTTCAACCCGCGCGAGCTGCTGGCCCGCGTGCACGCGGTGCTGCGCCGCCGTCCGCCGCAGGAGGCGCCCGGCGCTCCGGCCAAGGACGCCCAGGTGGTGCAGTTCGGCGACTTCGAGTTCGACCTGTCGCTGCGCCGCCTCACCAAGGAAGGCGAGCCCATCGCGCTGACCACCGGCGAGTTCTCGATGCTCAAGGCGCTGGTGCGCCATCCGCGCCAACCGCTGTCGCGCGACAAGCTGGCCCAGCTCGCGCGCGGCCGCGACTTCGAGCCCTTCGACCGAAGCCTCGACGTGCAGATCTCGCGCCTGCGCAAGATGATCGAGCCGGATCCGTCGAACCCGCGCTACATCCAGACGGTGTGGGGCGTGGGCTACGTGTTCGTGCCGAGCGAAACCGCGTAAATCCGGTTCAGGATGGATCGCAAGCTCCTGTCGCTGAGTCTTTTCTGGCGCACGTTCTTCCTGCTGTCGCTGCTGCTCACCGGCGGCGTGCTGGCGTGGGTGCAGACGTTGCGCCAGCTGGAGTTCGAGCCGCGCGCGGTCGTGGCGGCGCAGCAGATCGCGAGCCTCGTGAACCTGTCGCGCGGCGCGATGAAGAACGTCGACGGCATCACGCGCATCGCGCTGATGAAGTCGATGACCGACCAGGAGGCCGTGCGCGTGCTGCCGCGCGAGCCGTCCGACCGCTGGGATCCCTACGAGGTCGACGCCTTCACGCGCCGCATCGCCGCGGAGTTGCGCGTGCGCCTGGGCGAAGGCACGGTGGTGGCGCGCTCGGTCAACGGCCAGGACGCGCTGTGGGTGGGCTTCACGATCGACGGCGACCGCTACTGGCTGCAGGCCGAATCCGCGCGCGTGACGCCGCTCACCTCCAGCACCTGGTTCGTCTGGGTGGGCATCGCGATCCTGGCCACCGTCATCGGCTCCGCGATGATCGCGGGCCTCATCAACCGGCCCCTGAAGGACCTGTCGACGGCCACGGCGCGAATACGCGAGGGCGAGTACGACGTCCGCCTGGACGAGCGCACCAGCACGCCCGAGGTGCGCGCCGTCAACATCGGCTTCAACCGCATGGCGCGCGACCTGGCCAAGGTGGAACAGGACCGCACGGTGATGCTCGCCGGCATCTCGCATGACCTGCGCACCCCGCTGGCACGCATCCGCCTCGAGGCCGAGATCAGCGTGCCCGACGAGGAGGCGCGCGGGCACATCGCCGAGGACATCGACCAGCTCGACGCGATCATCGACAAGTTCATGGACTACGCGCGCCCGGGCGTCACGCGCCTGGAGCCGGTGCCGCTGGCGGCCGTGATCGAGCGCGAGGCGCTGGCCTTCCGCGACGCGAGCCAGATCCGCATCGCGATCCAGCTCTCGCCGGTCTCGCGCGTGCTGGGCGACCCGATCGAGCTGGGCCGCGTGTTCGCCAACCTGTTCGAGAACGCGCGCCGCTACGGCCGCACCTCCGAGACCACGCCGGCCGAGGTGCAGGTGGGCCAGTTGCAGGCCGGCCCCTGGATCATCGTCACGGTGCGCGACCGCGGCCCGGGCGTGCCGGTGGAAAAGCTCACGCAGCTGACCACGCCGTTCTTCCGCGGCGACACGGCGCGCACCTCGGCAACCGGCGCCGGGCTGGGCCTGGCCGTGGTGAAGAAGTCGATCCAGCGGATGGGCGGGAGTCTCGAGATGACCAACGGGGCCGAGGGCGGGCTCGTGGCGCACGTGCGGCTGCGGCGCGTCGAAGCGGCCTGATCTGGCGCGCTGGGCGTTTGGGCGTTTGGGCGTTTGGGCATGCGGGGAGCGCTGGGTCAAGCACGACTCACCGGGGGAGCTTGTTTTGTTCGTGTCCCCCGGCCTGCGGCCTCCTCCTTTTACCTCACAAAACAAGCTCCCCCG
>FTKD01000042.1_pt2 | contig 51972 bp, 63 predicted proteins | sample 1658191 | NCBI WGS metagenome assembly FTKD01 (sample SAMEA3914808, study PRJEB12502) | metagenome | biome: forest; material: soil | place: Canada | collected 2011-08-03 | depth 0.3 m
TGGCCGAACAGCGCCTTCGGCGTCGGCAGCCGGACCCTACGGCGGAGCGCCGATCCGGCGTGCGACTGCCGTTCGCAGCATACCCGCCGTTCGGGATCGTTCGCTGCTCGGCTGGGGCCGAGCGCCAGCCGCCGTTGGCGACGCTGACTTCAGCGTCGAACAGCGGTCGTCCAGCATCCGCTTGATGGGCTGTGACCTCACGGTCTCACGATTGAGGTGGCGGGCGCAAAGAGACCATTGATATCTACGGTCTTGACGAGGATCGCCGCACTACCATCCGACGACACGGTGACATCGCCCAGAAAGCCGTCGGCGTCCTTATGCCGGCTGAGAACACGTCCGGCCGCGTCGTAGTGAACAGAATTTACCCCCGCGCCATTGGTTCCTCGACCGAACGTCAAATAGGTGGCGTCACCAAGCTTCGCGATGAGCGGCGACCCCACAGCCTCTGCCAAGGAAACTCGATTGGTGATGTTCAATGAATTGTCGTACTCGACTACTGACGGAGTGGGGTGCTCTGCGCCGTCGACACATCCGAACATCAGCGATTGATTACCAGCCGAAGTCCGAATCCATCGACAGTCGCCCAGGTCAGCATGAGCCTTGACTTTGCCTGAGCCATCAACGACAAAAATGTTGCCTATACCGGGGAAAACCAGATCGCCAGAAGGCGTCTCTTTGGGCGCCATCGGCGTAGGAAAGATCGATCCACCAACGGCCAGAGGTGTCTCCCAAATTGTCGAAAACTCCGCTGTCAATCTTCGAACAAAGACATCGCTATTGTCGTAGGGGTCGAATGCTGCCGTTGAGCCATCTGGCGACTCCTGTGTCGACATAACATAGCCGTCTCCCCACGTCGCACAGGTCATCGCGTTGTAAAAGGCTTTGCCCGAGTACCGCGAGTCCATCGGATCCAATCGCTCCACTTCCTTGCCGTCTCGGTCAAGCCTCATCAAAAAACCAGGCAACATTCGGCGTTCTGGCAGGCCAGCACGACGCCCGCCACACACTAGTGCGCCACCATCGCGCAGGGGTGTGACCATCGAGATGGTGACGGAAACGTCCGGGTCGAATGGCACAGCGAAGGACCACTTGAGTTTGCGATCACTACCGAGCTTCAGTACGCGCGCTGGAACGGATTGAGTCGGTACGAAATACCCCTCGTCAACAGTCGGAACGATTGAAATTGCGGCCGTTGCTCGTCCCAAATCGATAGGGACGTCATCAATCTGTCGCGGGCCTCCACACGCGAGAAATGCAATAGGCAGAAGAAGGACTGCTAGCCTGCTGTGGAGGTGCCCGGTCATGGCGACAGCATAGCTGTACAGGGCGTCGGGCGGGGTGTTGCCGTTGCCATGGGTCGTCAGATACCCCATACCGGTCGTTCGCGATCGGCTGCTTATGGCCGAGGCTGTGTGAAAACTCGGCACCGTCATGTCGACGCGAAGAATCGACGCGCCAGAACGCGCATGGTTGAACGATCGCGGCCTCGCCAAGGGTAAAGCGACCCCTAAAAATGCGCGCGCTTTGAGTTTTCACACAGCCTCGGCCGAAATCCGCCTGTCAGCGCCACGTCGCACCCGACCCCGATCCTGCGTTCATTCACCGTGGTAGTGGTACCACCAGATTCGGCGCAACGGCACCGGGTGGTCGGAACTTAGCGTCACGGACCGGGTGTCGGTGTAGGGGTCGTTGACCGGCAGCCAGCACACGTTCGTCGTGCCCTCGGTGATCGGTCCGCCCGGATTCCTGGTGGTGGTGCGACCATTCTCATGGACGACTTTCATGTTCAGATGTACGAGCGTTCCGTCGGCGGTTCGAAGGACGCCGTCGGGAACATCGTGGCGCCAATACGGATGTTCCACCAGCTCGATGCACAACGCAGTGTCAGGCGTGAGCCAGCCTGGCCGCAGCGGCAAAGTAATGTCCACGGGAGCGGCCAGGATCACCTCAGCCGACACCGGCTGCGTCGATACGCATCCGGCAAGCAACATCGAGGACAAGACAGCGGCGGCGAGTGCGCGGAGAACCTTCATGGTCATGGCACAGCCTACCCCAAAGCGGCCGGTCGCGAACGACTGCACTTGGCCGACATGCGTCTCCCGGGCCGGCCACAGCTGGTTGTCTGCCTAGGAGTCACGAACGCGCGTCCTCGCGGCGGCAAAGCATGCTGCTGAACAACGGAGTCAGATCTCGACCTATCGGCTCCGGGTGACAATGGGCCCCCTACGTGATATCAGACCACTTCTCATGCGCCTGCCGGCCACGCTCCGTACCCTGATCTTGGTTCCTACACTCGCGTTGGCCGCGGCAGGCTGCAGCAAGCCAGCCAGCGCCACTAGCCCAACCGCGGCAGCCGATTCTCACCCGCTGGTGGGCAAATGGATCGACGTCGAAAGCACAAAGTCGGAGTGCCAGACGTCATTCGAATTTCGCGACGGCGGTGAGCTCGTGATGAGCGACAACCAGGGGTCGAAGACCTATGACGGCACGCTATCGGCTATCGATGCCGCGGGCTACTACGCCTGGAGCGGGCGGTTTCGGGCCGCTGGCGGCAAGCAGAAGTGCCTGGGCGACGAGCCGATGAAGGACGCACCGATGCAGCTCTATGCGCGACTAGTTCATGCCGGCGCGCAGTTGACTCTCTGCGAGGCTGAGTCCGCCGAGACCTGTCACCTCTACCTTGGCCGCTCGCCGGATCGACCCGCCCGCGCGACGGTCCCCAGCGACCTCGGCTTGGCCGAGCCGCTCCGCACCGCGATTGAAAACGCCTCGACTGGGCCTGGCGTGGTTGTAGCGCTGGCTGCGGCAGACGCTTCAAAGCCGCTCTTCGTCGAGGCCGGTCAGTCCGCCACGCTGCAGTGCGAGGAGTTGGGGGCTTGGTCGATCTTCAGCGGGAGCCTTTTGGGATCTGTCACGGGCGCAAGGTGCGGAAATGCTACGCGCGCCACGCAACTGGCCGAGGAAGCACTCGCGGACCCAAAGCTCGCGGCGTTGATGGAGCGAGGCGCCGCACAGTTGCCCGGCATGGCGCTTACGCGGCAGACGTTGGAAGACGGCAGCACTCTGTCGTACTTCCCTGTTATGGCAATGGGCCACGGCGTCGTGGTGCTATGGACGGCGACCCTGGTGAACAAGGCGAAGTCCACTGCGGTCGTCATCCAGGCCACAACCACACAGGCCTGCCCGGAGGTACCGCTCGCGGATACGCCCCGACTCTGCCGAGATCCGAAGGGCTTTGCGATCGACGTCGCCAAGGCGCTTGCCGCCTCGCCGACCCACTAATCGTTTTGGCAGCACTGAGATGGGTGCCGGCTCTCGGCCTGGTCGCCGGACTCCAAGACAATCAATTCTCCGCGACCACTTGGTTGTCGAACGCGCCATGCTACCCGTTAGCGGACGGTTGCGAGAGGCTGCTTGTGGCCGATTTGCGTCCTCGGCGTCGACCAGGCCGAAGGGTCGCGGACCGCGGGGCTCGGCGCCGGCGGCCCGCGTTCATTTCAAGAATGGCATTCCCGGAAGCAGACGGTCGCTATGGCCAGCTTGTGGCCGGCTCCGCGTGTTCGATGCCTGCCATCGTAGGCAGGCACACAAAAATGACATCTCGGCAGAAGCCAGGAAGCGCATCGGCATGCAGTCCTAACGGCAGGACAAGGCGCATGCTCGAGCACACACTAGGACGGCCCCTTGGCGAAATACCTCGAAGCAAGTGCCTTGGCTTGCCGCATCCCCGCTTCTGTCAGGTACACAGATTCCGCTCTGCCCTTTGGGTCGCTGATGAAGCCGTTTTCATAGAGACGATCCATCGCACCAAAGTTCAGGCGCTTCCAAACGCGGCCATTGTCGAATTCGAGAGCCCCCAAGAGGGCCAGAATAGCCTCGTCAATCTTGCCCTTGTCGTAGTCCATTGGCTTCACCTCTTCGGCATGTGAAGTGGAGTGACATAGTATCTGGCCGCGAGTCGGTGGACGTTTTTTCGATCCGGGCGAGTCCTCGGAAGCTGCCCTTCGCGACCAACAGGTAGTACGCGACTGTGGGCCTTATCGGGTGCGTCGGCCCACAGCCCCGTTGACGCGAGCTTTCAGACTTCGACCAAGTACCGTAGCAACGGAAAGTCGACGCGCCAGGACTTTCCGGCGTCGGTCGCGACCGACGCTGTGCGCCGGTTGATCTTCGCCACCATGCCGATGATCGTATTGCCTTTGCCGTCGTCGAAGCTGACCCGATCGCCGAGTGCAAAGCCCGAAGGGCCCGTCGGCCTGGCCGGCTCTGGCGGGGGATCGAGGGCTTCGCGGTATCTCCCGGCGTGATCTCGGCAGGCGCGATCGACACGTAGGGGATCTTCCAGCTGCGGCGTACCGCCTCCTCGAACACCGTCGCCTGCGTTGGGTGCTTTGCGATCACCTTGCCCTGGCGCAACTGGCCGCTGCGAAAGTCGACGAAGCAAACAGCCTGTCCCAGATGCAGGCTCGCACAGGCGTCCATCATTCGCTTCGGGTCGGCAAGCATGCCTTCGATGAGCGTTTTGAGCTGGTAGAGCTGCAGGTTCGACGCGCCATCGAGTGCATCGATCATTCGGGCGGCGATATCGTCTTGTGCCACGGCGGGTTCCATGCGCTGAGCTATTGCGGAGGTGGGCCATATGCAGCAGAGCGGGAAACTGCAACCTTCAATTCCGGCCCAGCTGCGACTCCCACAAGCGGGTCAGGTCGTCACAATTTCGAATCCATCTGCATCTGTCAGGGCGTACGGCGCAGCGCAACAGGCTTGATCTTCAGGCGAAGTGCATTGCGACTCAGGACGTCGTCCAGGGTTGCCATCTGCTTCGCACCCGCAGCCTCCGCACACGCGAGGTGCAGGGCGTCGCCGGCGCGCAACGCGCTCGATGCGTCGAGCACCAGTTCAGCCGCGCGATGGAAGTGCGTGGGCTCGACCGGAAGGAGTCTCAGGTCGGCGGCCACCATGCGCTCGAAGCGCGTCCAGGCACCCTGGGCCTGCTGCGCATCGATTGCGCCGGTGCGCTGCTTGATGCCGAGGGCGCTGGCGAACTCCGGAATGCACCAAGCCGCTGCAACGAGTTCTCCCTTCTCGCGGGCGTACCAGTCGGCCGCCGCCACGCTGTGCGGCTCGTTCAGGAACAGCGGTACGAGTACGCTGGTGTCGACATAGACCATGTCAGTACCGCGCACCGCTGCGCAACTCGTCCATCACGGGCCCGCTCATCGGAATAGAACTGCGAGCCTCGGTCAACTCGAGGGCGAAGGCCTTGCGATTCCACTGCGCCGGCCGAATGGACAGGCTGCCGTCGACGGTAAGCTGGGCCTCCACGGTAGCGCCTTCGCGCAAGCCAAGCCGGCGCACAATTTCAGAGGGAATCCGCAGGGCAAGACTGTTACCCCATTTAGCTACTTGTAGATCCACGATGTATATCCTTTAACGTGTATACATCGTACTCGCTGAGCGTCAGATGTCAAGCGGCCCCGTCGGAGCCCTCGTCGGCCAATGGCCGGACGTGGGCGAGGCCCGCAGGTCAGGTGAGTTCCGGTGCTCGCAGCGGGCCGCTGCCGCCTCGTTGGACTTCCGCATAGTTGACGTCTGTAACAGTCCGGTTTTGGCCGATACCGGCGCCGTGTCATCGCGGTTGGTCGGTTGGATCCTTCGAATACAGCTGCAGAAATGTTGCCTGCCCTACGCCGTTCTTCGCCGGCCTGCAGCCGACGAACCAAACTGCCACATGCTGGCCAACAGCGAGGTCGCTTGGCTCGTAGTCGCCGCCAAATGCCGAGTAGAACTGGGTTTGTTGCGTGTACTCGACGCGCACTGGCATTTGCCCGACCCGGAGCGCGACATCGACAAACCCTCGGCCGGCGGCGGAGATCCTTCCCTCCACATTCGGCCGAGAAGGGGGCTTCTCGCCACCATCAGGAACTGGCAGCGTGCAGGACGCTGCAGCCGGCAAGGCAGAAAAGATTGTGAGCACCACAAGTACTCCCACCGAGGTCTTCATCAGTCGTATTCCGTAGTCACGCATTTGGGCCTCTTGACCTCGACTCTACTTCGCCTCAGGTGCAGTCGCCGCAAGTTGCTCCTAAGCCGACGTTCGCGAGAGACCGGTTCTGGCCGACCTGAGACGGTCGCTTGGCACTGTCGCACGAGTGCCGAGTGCCCGATTCAGTGGCGGTAGTCCTCTTCACGCTGGTGTCGAACAGCACCCACGATCACATCGTCGCCGGCAATTTCAAACAGGACAATATAGCCCGCACCGCCGAACGGCACGATCAGCTCGCGTGAACGGCCATTGCCCAGTTCCGCCTTACGGCAGGAGTATGGCGACCAGGACAGCAGACGCATTCCCTCGCTGATCGCGTCGAGCGCGCGCTGAGGCGTCGTCCAATCCGGTATTTCGCTCGCGAGCTCACGTTCGATAGCGAAGTCCTCCAGGCGCTGAAGATCCGCAACTGCCTCTTCGAGCAGCGTGACGGTGTAGACGGTCGTCACTTGCCAGCGCGTTGAGCCGCTCGACGCTTCGCGTCGTCAAGGTGTCCCTGCAAGCCGGCCATGACCTCGTCGACGGTGCGCCCGCCGCCTTCTCGCTTCCAACGCTCGATCGCCGCCTCGCCGCGATTGACGAACTCGGCCTGCACGCGACGCCAAGCTGCGGCCGAGACGACCGCCTCTTCGATGAATTGCGTGAGCGACTCGCCTTCGCGCAAGACGGCCTCGACTTCGGCCCGAACCTCGGGCTCGACGCGGATGGGAGGAAAGGTGGCGGAGCGCATCCCTCGAATGTATAGCAAACGTGCTACGCCCGCAATCCAGGCATCGCGGCACCCTCAAGCAGACCATGGGGAACGCCCGCAATTGGTCGCGAGCGGCGATGCTTGCCTGCAGCGTCTGCCGGATTGCCTGGCAGCCTGCGCTGCATCGCGCAGCTCAACCCGCGCGCAGTCCGAGGCGTTCCTGCAACGCGGCCCGATGCTTCCGGCTTGTCGGCAGGTGACGTCCGTCATGCAGCACGACCTCGGTTTCGCCGTCGGCCCCAGCTTGAAGTGCGTGTACCTGGGCGAGGTTGACGATGGCGGTGCGATGGACGCGGCAGAAACCAGCGGGTTCGAGCTCCGCCTCCACCGATGCCATGCTGCGCCGAAGGGTATATGTGCGGCCCGCGACGTGCAGGTCGACACAGTAGTCAGCAGACTCGATCCATGCGATGTCCGCCAGCTCGACGAAGTGAACCACGCGTCCGCTGCGCACGACCAGTCGCGTGGGCGCCGCTGCAGGGCCGCGTGCGGCGCGAGCCCGCACCACCTGCTCCTTTGCGCGTTCGAGCGCAAGGTCGAACCGCGCGTTGGTGTAAGGCTTGAGCAGGTAGTCAAGCGCCCCGGCATCGAAAGCGCGAAGCGCATGCTGGTCGAACGCGGTGACGAAGACCACCGCGGGCGGGATATCCGTGCCTAGCCGCTCGAGTACCTCGAAGCCGTCGACCTCGGGCATCTGGACGTCGAGAAATACGAGTTCCGGACGCAGCTCGCGCACGCGCTCGACAGCCTCTTCGCCCGAGTCGCACTCTGTCACGCGTTCGATCGCCGGGTCGCGCGCCAGCAGCACGCGCAACGAGCTGCGCGCGAGCGGCTCGTCATCGACAATCAGAGCGTGCATCGTCACGCCGCCTGCACGCCTGAGCCCTTGTCGGCAGACTCGCGCCAGGGCTGGCAGATCGTCACGCGTACACCGCGGCCATCGACGTTGGCGACGGCCAGGGATCCCTCCGCGCCGTAGAGGCCGCGCAGGCGATTGCGCACGTTGGTCAGGCCGATCGCGCCGCCGCGGTCGTTGATGTTGGCGCCGTTCCCGTCGCGCGATTCTTCATGCGGCGCGTCGTTTGCAGCCGTCTCGCGCAGCACGCCGGGCGCGATGATCGGGCCGTCGTTGTAGAGCGAGATCACGAGGCCCGCGGAGGTGCGCTCCGCGCGCAATTCCACCAAGCCCGCATGCGCGCGGCACGCGATGCCGTGCTTGATCGCATTCTCGACCAGCGGCTGCAGGATCAGTCGCGGGACCAAAGCGTGGCCCAGCGCGGGCGCGACATTCAGTCGCAGCGACAGCCGCTCGCCGAAGCGCAGCTTCTGGATGTCGAGGTACATCTCGGCAAAGCGCAGCTCCTCCTCGAGCGGGACCTCCTGCGTCGCCGCGCCGTGGAGCACGTGGCGCAGGAACTCGCTCACGCGGGCGATCGTCTCGATCGCGAGGTCGTTGCGCAGCTCGCGCACCAGGCCGGCGATCGCGTTGAGCGCGTTGAAGAGGAAATGCGGCTCGATCTGGTGGCGCAGCGCGTCGAGCTGCGCCTGTGCGAGCTGGCGCGCTAGATCTGCGGACGCCGCGCGCTGCGCGGCCAGGCGCTCGTTGGCCTCAAGCATGCGCCCGGCGATCACGATGCAGTAGTAGATGAACAACGACGCCAGGATCGATGCATACGCATGCAAGAGGAACAGATCGAGGACGGGCTGCGGCGGAGCGCTCGGATTCCACGGGTTGAGCAGGTGCTCGGTCACCGCGGCCCACAGCGACGCGCCCACGCTCATCGCAAACCAGCTCGCGGCGTGCAGCGCCCATCCGCGCAGCGTCGAGACGACGCTGCTGCTTCCGCGCGGCCAGCCCAGGCGCATCGGCGCGCCCACGCCCAGGCGCATCACCCAGTGCGTCGCGAGCGCCCACGGCAGCCAGCCAAGGAGCTGGAAGACGAACAGCTCGACCCATGCGTGGTGCATGCCCATGGCCTTCATCGAGACCACCGTCTGCGTGGCATCGAACAGTCCGATGCCGCCCCAAATGGCGGCGATGGAGCGCCAGCGCGGCGCGGGCAGGAGGCGGGCATCAGAAGGCATGGAGAAATGGTACGCGCTTGTGTGCGCGCGGAGACGGCCGCTGCAGCGAATCGACGTCCATTTGCAGCCGGCAAGGTCGACCGCCGCGACCATCCTGCGCATCATCGCTGCATGAAGAAAATCTCTCTTGCACTGGCCGTCGCGGCATTTGTCGCCGCGTTTCCCATCGGCGCATCGCGCGCTGCGTCCTACGATGAGCAGGCCTCCCCGATGCACACGCCCACGCCAGCGGCCTCCGTGGCGTCCGCTTCGGAGCTGCCCGCCTACGACGGCGAGAAGCTTCGCGCACCGCCCGACTACCGCGAGTGGATCTACGTCACGACCGGCCTCGACATGAGCTACAACCGAGTCAACCCGCCCGGCCACCACATGTTCGACAGCGTGTTCGTGAATCCGGGCGCGTGGCAAGCCTTCAAGCGCACGGGCACCTGGCCAGACAAGACAGTGATGGTGCTCGAGACACGCGGCGCGAACACGAAGGGCTCGATCAACAAGCGTGGCTACTACCAGGACGCCGATCTCATGGGCGTCGAGGTCCACGTGAAGGACATTGCCCGCTTCGGAGGCGACGGCTGGGCATTCTTCACCTTCGAGGATACCGACAAGCCCGCCGCGATGATCTCCCGCGACAACGACTGCTACAGCTGCCACAAGGCGCACGGCGCCGTCGATTCGACCTTCGTGCAGTTCTATCCGACGATGCTGCCGCTCGCGAAGGCCAAGGGAACGCTCTCGGCTTCGTACCTGCGGGACATGGCGCAGGAGCAGCCTGCAGCTCACTGAACCATGTTCAGGGCTCCGCGCTCAACAGTGTGCGAAGTGGCGCGACGGTGCTCGAACGTGTCGCATCGACTGGAAGCAGACACTCCCTGAAGTCCGCTGTTGGGCCGACATGAGCCCCCGATGCACGACACGCAGATCGGTCGTCTCGCCATTACTGTAGAGTTCGCCGGACGAATCGTACACAGGATAGCCAACAGTGCCAGCCATCGCGTTTGAACCAGCAGAAGAAGCTGACGGGGAGCCACTTGCCGACGTTCGCGTAGAGGCGATGCGAGAGAGTCTTGAGCGCATCGGGCGCTTCGATCCGACTCGCGCGCGAGAGCGCTTCCTCTCAAACTTCGCTCCGGCGCTCACGCGACACATCGTTGCCGACGGTGCGGGTCGAGCGCGGGTAGGGTTCGTAGTCGTCCGCCCGCACAGCGATTATTTGCTCCTCGAGCATCTGTATTTCCGTCAGCGTTACCAGGGCCAAGGCTTCGGGACGGCCGTTCTGAAGCAAGTTTTCGCCGACGCCGACCGTCAGTCCATGGACGTTCGTGTGGGGGCGCTACGGGCCAGCGACGCAAATCGCTTCTATGAACGCCACGGGTTCGTTCTGGTGGAGCAAAGCGAATGGGATCTGTACTACGTCCGTAGACATCGCGATGGCTCCAAGAGCCTCATCGTTTGAGGCCGTTCGCCGGGCGCAATTTTCGCGAACAACCCCGGCCTAAAGCGAGCTTTCCGAAACCCGCCGTTCGCGACCAACCGCACCTGGCCGGCTACTGACGGACGCTCGTGCCAACGGAGCAGATTGCCGCACGAACACCGCCTATTCGTTCATGAGCACGCTGGTCAGCCCATCCTGCGTGGTCTCTATGAGGAAGGTGTAGCGTCCCTCAGCCAGCACCCGATCGCCGACGTGGTCCTCGGGCCAAACTTCGTAGCGTCGAGCCTGCGAAGTCGCACCGAACCCCATGGTCGAGAAGCCACGATTCATCTTCACCAACGCGGAGCACCGACCGGGTGCAATGTCGCCAAGCCGCCAACCATGGGTCACGACGTTACTGAGAACGGCCGGTGTCAAATTGCAGAATCGAACCTCGACGGGCTTGTTTGGCGGCGACAGGGCCACCTGAGCGACGGCGACTGCCGCCGTGATCGCCAGAAGAAGCGCGACGACAGCCCCGAAGCCGCTCGGTGGCGTTTGCAAGGCTTCATACGATTCGCCAGTCAATCCGAACCTCCCGGCATCGCGCCGTCGGCGCATCGCCAGTCTAGCGCTGGCATGAGTTCCTGGTTGAGCTTCCCGTCAGCTGACGCTCGCGAATGACGTCTTCTGGCCGGCTTGCGACTATCGCCCCGCGCTCATGCAACGCATCAGTCCGGTGGCTGCTGAGGGCCACCCGTCATGATCCCGGATGGTATCCGCTCGCGGTCGAACTCGATGCCGTCGACATAGACCGTCAAGTGGTGCACGATTTGGCTCAGGTAGCGTCCGGCAAGCGCGTAGTACGCGTGCAATCGGTCGTCCGCAGGTCGAGCGATCATGTGTTCCGCTGCCCGAGCCACGAAGATCGGCACGGCCTCCCAGTTTTCGCTGATGAACAGGGCCGTGACGTTGTTGATGTAGCAGACCAGCGGATACTCGCCGCTGTTGCGGCGAAGCGAACGGACAGGAAGAGTCTCCGCGCTGGCGAGCTTCGTCTGGAACCTACGGATTACAGCTTGGCTTACCTCGGCATCAATCAGTGTCATCTTGCGCCCCCCTGCGCCAGCCTACCTGATCCGTCACGCCTTGATGTCTCGCGTTGCTTCTCCGCCCGTTGCACCTTGCTCGACGCAACTGTACCGCTCTGCCGCTCGCCGGCACCTCGGAAGCAGATCGGGCAGGTGAGCGCGAAGCAACTGCTCGGCAGAGTCTTCGTCTTGGCAGTCACATAGCAGGTGGTCCAGCTGGTATCCCAGCACGACCATGGGGTCGGACAAGTCCTCACCCATACAAGAGCAGCAAGCCCAGTCAGCAAACGCGCGAACCGCCTCAGGGGCCGATAGGTCGAGTGCGACTGCGCGTACGGCGAACTCGTCCACATAACGCAGCTTCATTGCCCTTGGCGGGAAGTCGCACTGTGCTCGCTTGAGGCACACCTCTGGCCCATTGATGGCCAACTCGATGAGCTCAGCTGGCGGGTCGTCCAGCCTGGCGATCTCGCGCCCCGCCCATTCGGTCACGTCTTGAGCCGTCAGCAGACCGGAGACCCAGAGGTCAAGCGTGTCCTTGATGTTGCGCATAGTAGTCAGCCTACCTGAAAGCAGCCGTCGGCGAGCTTCCGCTTCTGGCCGACCTCTGCCGACCGCAGTCATTCGGACAACTGGCAGGCCAGCACGACGAACTGCGTCTGACCAGTGGTCGACTGCACACCCCAGGGACGGTCAATGTCGATCCGAGCCAAGTTGCGCCCGCGATCATCCGTCCAAACGGCTTGACGTTCGCAGTCGACATGCCCGCATACGGGTAGCGCGGCATCGTCCATGGGCTTTCCGTTGCTCACAACGGGTATCTTCTCTTCGAAGGACTGCGTTTTCCCGTCCGCGTCCTGGAACGAGCACTCGACCCATCCAGGGAAACTCCGGTCGGTGACGCGACCAATCTGTACCTGAAGGCTAGGCATGGGGGTTGAGCATAGCGAATCTCTACCCTTCCCGGAAGCAGACCGTCACGAAGGGCAGCTGGTGGCCGGTGAGCGACGTCGCGCCCGTTGATCGTCAAGCGACGCCCGGCTATGCTCTCCTCGGACGAAGTTGCAAGACTCCTAGTAGCAAGCCCACGATGGAAGCCGCCATCCCACCGAAGTAGGTTCCCTTCAACGAGGCAAGGTTTTCTTGCCCTTCCAAGTTGCTTACCAAGATGCTATCGCCGGCGCGCGCCGACAGAACGGCCGAATCAGAGAGCCCAGAGCTCGGCCCTACCGTCCTTACCTTCAACGCGGCTGGGGAGTGCTCCTTCACGAAACGACAGAACCGGGCGAGCGGATCACAGCTGTACCGATGCAACTCGCCATCCGGGGTCGTCAACCCCAGTCTGCTCTTGCCTTCGGGCAGATAGCTCGCAATCACATCCACTTCGGGCGCACTCGAGCCACCGACCTCCCGGGGAAAGCTCCACAGGCTGATCGTGAACATCGCCAGCCATAGAAGCGACATGCCAAGGAGGAACACCCCAAGAAGCGTCTGCCGCAGACTGCGACGTACGGCATCGGACTCCGTAGCGACGCACACGTCGGTGGAATTTCCCGTTTGACTAGTCACCATGGGTTGCCAGCTCAAGCTGTCTCGCAGAATTCAAGAAGCCAAAGGCAATGTGCTCGAATCGGGTCATTCGCCGAGCTTGCTAACTTGGTCAGTTCCGACCAGGCATCGGATGGGAAAAGAGCAGGAATTTCAAGAAGGGCCGCGGTGAACCCATCGTTGTCATGGCCCTCCTCGAATCCCTTCTGGTACGCAGAAAGCAGCTCGCACAGGTGAGTGGCCCCGGAAATCTCTGCGAGCGGCCAGGCAGCTGCCTCGCGCTCGAAAGAGTCCCCCGTCTTCAATAGTTCCAGAAGGGCCGGCACATCCTCGGACGTCGAGTCCTTGTGGAGACGCGCCGCAGCGGCCACGCATGTGTCGACATCTCGGCTTTGGAGGGCGGCGACGATTTCTGACCAGGCAGCGGCGTTCATGAGATTGAAATCATAGGTCTTCCGGCGCAGGCATGTCGCGTTTAGCCTCCCCGGAAGCGGACGCCGGCGACTGCCCGGTAGTGGCCGACATGCGTCCTCGGCGTCGGCGGCTGGGGCGCGGGACAGTCCGTCGATCTCCGTGCCAATGGAAGCCGTTCGGCACCGTCAAAACTGCCAACGAACTAGGCGCCGAGCCTACCAACGTTCATTCAAGTCTTGCAAGTTTGCGCCAACAGTTCGGACAGCGAAGTCGGCGCGCGTCCGGTTCCAAACGCCGGATAAGAATTGCCGACCCAGTGAAAGAAGTCTTTGCGCTCGAACGCCCAGATGCTGGTACCGACGCCGATGCCGCCGTGTTCAACTGCCACGAAGATCCTTCGCTCGCCGACAGCGGCCATTGCAAATCGCAGCCGTGGAGCGTCGTCAGGGCCCACGACGTCGCCCGGCTCGAACGGCCCCCCGTGGCTGGAAATACGGCCACCCCCGCTGATAGCGTTGGCCATTCCATACGGTAGCCTCCAAAGCGAAGTCGTAGCCGAGAATGCGTCGCCATTGCAGTCGAGCCGGCCGTCGGCCAGGGGATCACCCGAATCGGCGCTCCACCCTCTGTCCTCCAGCTTCGTGCTCCCAAATGGCACAAACGACGCATAGATCGCCAACGCGACCACGGCCAACAGCAGTGCAATACGGTAAGGGTGGTGCTTCATCTTGCAATACTCTACGCGCGCTGCTGCCGTCTCGGAGGACTGCTCTAAAGATGCTATGTAGGACTGCTCAGGTTAGCCCCCTGAGCTACAACCAGATTTCCAAGTCTCTGTATCTCAAGGAGTATGGAAATGGCCAAATCCCAAACAGTCCTACAGCGCAAGGATACGACCTCCAAGAGCGCTCTGTACATCAGCTTCGACCTCGGCGACAAGAGCTGGCAGATCAGCCTCGGCGACGACCGATTTCAGGTGAGTCGGTACACGGTTGCCGCAGGCGACACGGCGGCCGTTGCGGCCCGGATCCTGAAGGCCGCAGAGCGCTTGCGAATCAGCGGGCGGTCCGAGGTCTACGGCGTCTACGAGGCCGGACGCGATGGCTGGTGGTTCCATCGATGGCTGCGCGAGCTGGGCGTCGACAACATCGTGGTTGATTCCGCGAGCATCGAGGTCAACCGTCGTGCGCGACGAGCCAAGACCGATCGGCTCGACGCCGACAAACTGCTGGCGCTGCTGATCCGCCACCATGCCGGCGAGCGCGTCTGGTCGGTGCTGCGCGAACCGAGTGTCGAGGACGAAGACGCGCGTCGCGAGCACCGCGAGCTGCAGAGGCTGACGCACGAGCGGATCGCGCACACGAACCGCATCAGATCGCTGCTGGTGCTGCACAACCTTCGCCCGGGGATCGTCATCGGTGGTCGTGACTGGACGCGATGGTGGGAAGCTCATCAGGAGCAAGTACCGCCGCTGCTGCGCGCGGAAATCGAGCGGGAGAGTTCGTGCTTGAAGCTGGTCAAGGATCAGGTTCGAGCCATCGAGTCGGCGCACCGCAAGGAGCTGGCCGAACACAAGCACCCGATGGTCATCGAACTCGCCCGACTGCGTGCCATCGGCGACAAGGGCGCGTGGGTGCTGGTCAAGGAGATCTTTGGCTGGCGCAACTTCGGCAACCGACGCGAACTGACAGGCTGCGTGGGCTTGGCGCCGACGCCGCATGCCAGCGGCAGCATCGAGCGCGAGCAAGGCGTCAGCAAGACCGGCAACCGACGAGCGCGATCGGTGCTCATCGAACAGGCCTGGAGCTGGCTGCGCCTGCAACCAGACAGTGAGCTGACGCAATGGTTCAACCGGCGCTTCGCCGCTTCCGGCAAGCGAATGCGCCGAGTCGGAATCGTCGCGCTGGCCAGGCGCCTGGCCATTGCGTTGTGGCGATACCTGAAAGACGGCGTGATCCCGGCTGGCGCCTGCCTGAAAACCGACACCGGCCGGCCCTGACCGCTTACCACGCCCAGATGAGCGGCAGCATCATGATCAAAGGTCAATGCGCCCGTACGGTCGGCGGGTCACCTCATCGTGATCGTCCCCAAAGATGGGGCGCGTCGGTAACCGGGGATTGCCAGTGCGCCTGGCGCGCATGCAGCATGGGGTGTCGGACGTCAGCGTCCGGCACGGATAGAAGCTTGCCCGAGCACTCGCTCGAGCTCTCGACTGTCCCCGACCTCGGATCAGGATTGCAGCCGAACAACGCGGGTACTTCGATGGGATGTCACCTTCAGGTGCCGCCTTGAATGCCGGCGCTTGACAGAACTGTCCTCATAGAAGCCGACCGTCGCCGAAGACCGGTAGTGGCCGGACACGGTCCCTCGCCGTAGGACCATCACCAGTTCCTGCGCTCGTCCTCGGTCGGCTGATCGGTTCGACGCTTCGCGGCGGTCCACGAGTCAATGACGGCCAATGCTCCCCCGATGAACGTGGCGGCCATGGCAAGCCCGAGCCACGGCCGAACATCGTGCGCGTCCGGGCTGGAGGACGCGAAAAACAAGACATTGAAGGCAACAACGCCACCGGCAGCCAAGATCGTGCCCCGCCAACGTCTAGCCATTGCTCAGCCCTTCCACATTCGGTGCAGCTACGAGACTCATTCTCACCAGACTAGCGAACATCCGCAGAGCAGACATGCTCCGATGTCCGGACCTGGCCGACACCAGCAATTCCGAGGTCGCGGACGTCGCCGTCGGGCGCTGACTCATGGAGCGGGAAACAGGTTTCGAAACTGTGCCTCAGCCTTGGAGGGCTGCGCTCTACCAACTAAGCTATTCCCGCGCGTGAGCCAGTCTACCAACTAGCTGACGATCGTCGGCGGCGGCTCGTGGCCGTGTACAGCCCGAGGGCGGCGAAGTCGATCGTAACGCTGCTGACTCCAAGCGGAAGTACGGATTGCGCACTGGACGCCGGCGAAGCGGCCACTGGCGCTTTAAACATCCCACGATCGCTCGCGCGACCTGCATGACGGCAGTCCCGTAGCGGCAGTTCGTCACCCAGGATGCCAGATCGGGATTTCGTCGCAATGGAAGCTGTGCGGCTACACCACGTGCCTAAAGTCGTGCTCTCCCCATCTGCAGAGTCTTGCCATGAATGTCCCAGGTCATTGGCGCCGTTTCGCTGCCGGCTTGTCGTTGGCGTTGCCATGCCTCGCTGTACACGCCATGCCTCATCCGATCGAGGTGGAGATGACCGCTGGCCGTTGGACGACGACGGGCCACGTCGAGTTCCTGCGCCGGGCCGGCTTTCCGCACGGATTGATGCACGTCACCGGAGGCGGCGCCACGCTCGTCGGGCGACGATTCGCCAATGGAACGATTGACTTCGACATCATGGAGGACGCCGACAACCAGGGCATCGCCGGCGTCTGGTTCCGCCAGCGCGACGCAGACAACGCCGAGAACGTCTACCTGCGCATCGACGCGGACTGCCCTCGGTCCGTCGAGTGCGTGCAGTACGCACCAGTGCGCCACGGCAATGTCCAATGGGACGTCTTTCCCGAATACGAGGCCGGCGCGCCGGTGCACGCGTCAGGCTGGAACCATGTGCGGCTGGTCGTCTCGGGCGCGCGGATGGACGTCTTCGTCAACGGCCAGGCCGCGCCGGCGCTGCGTGTGGGCCGCCTCGAAGGCGACGCCGCGGTGGGCTCGCTGCAACTGCGCGGCGATGCGACCTTCGCCAACCTGGTACTGGCGGAGGGTGCAGTCGACGGACTGTCGCCCGCGCCACTCCCCGATCCTGCCGCGAACGACCCGCGCTACCTTCGTCACTGGCGGATCGCGCCGGCGGGTCAGTGGCAAGGCCAGGAGGTGGACTGGAGCGCTTGCCCAGCCGCCACGGCGGCGTGGCGACCACTGGACGCCGGCCGCAAGGGCTTCGTCGACGTCGCACGCGAGCACGGCACGCCGCGCGGCATCCCAGATCTCGCATGGATCAGAACGACCGTGGTGGCCGATCGCGCCACGACGCGCCATGTCGCGTTCGGATGGGCACGCGAAGCCTGGGTATTCGTGAACGGGCAGCGTGTCTTCGCGGACCGTAACCTGTACTACCCGGCCTCTGGACGGAAGTCGCCGCTGGGCCGGCTCTCGATCGACAACGGCGGCTTCGACGTCCCGCTGCGCGCGGGTGCCAACGACATTGCCGTTGCGCTGGCAAACGACCTCCACTCGCCCAGCGGACGGCATTGGGGATGGGGCTTCGAGTGGCGCTTCGACGATGTGGCGGGATTGACACTGCCGCCACCGGGTTAGCCGGAATTCGCGTTAGGCCGCTCCTGGCCGGTGGGGGACGATCGCGTGTGTCTGCGACCGAGACTTCGCCTCCGATCTCGTCGAAAGCGATCCGTGTCGTGGCGAGCACTCTTCGAGTCCGATTGCAACTTCGAGGCCATTGTCGTAGGCCCGAACGCCCCAGTGGCTTCCTCCGAAGCTGACCTCTGTAACAGGCCGGTTCCGAGCCGGTCACCGTCAGTCGCATTTCCAGATCCAACGAGGCTGCGTCGCCATCGATCGGGCCGCCAAGGGGAACTCTGGCTCCGTAGTCGAGTGGCTGCGCATCGCCGAAGCGTCCATGAGCCAAGAGGATGTTGTAGGCGAGCAGTCGACTGAGGCAGTCGACCGCCCACTGGGATTGGCGAGGCACCTCTAGCACGAGTTCAGTGCCGATTCCCGAGTAACCGTCGGGATCGTAGTCCCCTGGCTCTTGCTCCCAGGGGTTCGACGTGCCCGACGTGACGTACAACCATGTGTCCCTCTGCATCGACGGCCCGTATTCGAAAACGCCATGATGCAGCCAACGAGGATCAACTTCCGTCTGCCGAAATGTCTCGGTGAAGAGTTCGATGGATAGCACGAAGATGCCACTTGACGCCTGGCCGAAGAGCGCCGGGTACACACCTTCTTCTCGATGCTCCCACACCGCCTCCAGAGACGGCTTCGAGAACTCCTGCGATGCCTTTTCGCTCTTCTTGAACCAGCCAAGGACCAATTCCGTTCTCCTCCATGCGCCGTCTAGAATGCCGGCGTTCGCTACCGGCCGTTCTTTGTCTGGACCACCAGTCATGCGCCTGCGGCAGGCTCGTCCGAAGCCGACCACTGTAACCGTCCGGTCCTGAGCCGATCAGCGACCTCGGGTGAGGAGAAGCCTCAGCGATTCGTGGCATCGTGCGTTGACCATGCCCTTTCAAAATCGTCGCGCGCAATCTCGACAACTGGAAACCCCGCAGCATCGAGTGGCTGGTCTGTGAGCATTCCGAACCTGTCGTCAAGATGCCGCTGGTCGTACTGCAGAACGGCTCCCCCGTCGTACACCTCCATCTGCCGCACTACGGTTTTGTCCGGCTCGACCTCGAAGTACCAGTCCGAGGCTCCCCATGAGGCGAATTCGTCATTTCGATTTTCGTCCCAACGTCCCTTGTAGTAGCGCATGCACGTGTTCGCTCAGGATTCCAGGGTTCAGTTTAGGCTGCTCCGAAGCGGCCCGTCGCGACCGGCCGCTGTTGAGCCGACAGCGGCGCGAACCGCTAATCGCGGGACATTCTGCGACAGCGCCACCACGAGGTCAGCGCACCGGCAAGCGGCGCGACCAAGCAAGCCAAGCCGAAGGCCGCGAGATCCGGCAAATCGCACGTCAGCAGATTGGACGGGCAACTCAACGCGTGCGACGCCGGACTGAAGGTCGCTACGCCAGCTACGAAAGCGCGCGGACTCGCGGCAAGCCCGAGTGCCCCGAAAAGAATTCCCTCCCGAGACGAAGACGTTCCTAACCAGGGTCGACGCCGACCGCTGGTGCCAATCCTTCGACGTGGCGATGGACTCGCGGCGGATCGTCAGCACCAAGGGATAGGAGACGACTACATTGGATGACGTTCTGCGGCGCGGTGCAGGCTCTGGGCCTCACCGACTTCGAGATCGCGGCCTCGCTGGCCGTCTACAACAGGGTTGGGGCGACCGACCGGCTACTTCATCCGCATAAGAATCCGGCTCAGGCGCTCTATGGCGCGTTCGAGCAGATAGCCCGTGCAGAGCGTCACGCCACGCCGCACCAGCTCCGTGATGGCGTCGATCAAGGCGAGCGGTAAGTGATTGCGATATGCTTTGCCGGCGTCATGCCTAAACAGACACCGATGCAAACTCCACAGCAGGCGGCGGGAATAATGCCGATCCGGTTCCGGCACATGGCGTTCCATCACGTTCAGTACGATCGCGACCGGATATTGGCGCGGTCGAACGTAGTTCTCAGGATAGCTTCCGAGGCTCCTCAACGGGTCCGGGTTGCCGTCCACCTGAATGGCGGTCATGTCGAGCACCTTGGTGTTGTCCAGCACGATGGCCCAGTGTTCGAGGAAGTTCACGTCCCTGCGCACGCGCCAGCGCACAAAGGCCACCTGCCCCTCCAGGCCCAGCCGGCGCGCCTCCTGTCCCATTGCCAGAGTGGCGTGGAAGCACAATCCGCGGGACTCTGAATCCGACTTGTGCTGCCCCGCAATCGCATAGCGTTCCAACTCGTCGACTCGATGTCCGCACTCCATCGGTTCAGTTTAACGCAAGGTTCTAGGCGGAGAACCAGACGGCCGCCCCGTAGTCCGGACAGCGGAAGCCCTGCGTACAGTTAGGCTGGGATACCTTCCGTGTCCTGATCTGTCGCAAAATCCCCGCTCGATAGAGACTTGGGATCGAGCTGAAAGCAGGGCATCGTCAAAGTACAGCTGGTACCCAAGAGCCGTCGTCGGCGAATGCCTGCGTGACCGTATTCGGACTGCTCCAGAGCCGACGTAGGTAACAGGCCGGTTATGGCCGCGTTCAGCCGAGACGGCAGTGAGGCCAATCGTAACGCCGTCATCGTCCCTGGAGGGCTCGTCGCTGCACTGACCTCGGCGCCGCAACGCGGCCAGCCGGAGTTTTCAACACCGATGGCGGGACTGCATGTCGAAACGCGCAGCTTTCATTCGTCATGTAAGGTCCGCTGCTTCAGGAGACCTCCATGCCCCGTTACATGATCCAGGTTCGCGCCACCGCAATGAGCGAGGCTGGCGACTTCCCAGATGACCCGACGCTCGTGCCACGCATGATGGCCTTCCACGACGAGATAGCCAAGGCTGGCGTACTGCTCGATGGCGCTGGGCTGCAGCCTAGCAGCCAGGGGTTTCGGGTGCATTACGACGCCGCCGGCTTGGCGCGCGTGGTGGACGGCCCCTTCGTCGAGACCAAGGAACTGATTGCCGGCTACACGTTGATCGACGTGCGCTCGGACGACGAGGCTCTGGCTTGGGCGCAGCGCTTTCCGGCACCCTTCCCTGGTCAGCCCTGCTGCATCGAAGTACGCCCGCTAATGGGCGGCATCGACCTGCCCCCTGAGGATGCCGAGCGCGTCATCCGAGAACAACTCGCTGCGATCAAGCGCCGCGGATAACCGCCTCGATCTAGGGTGCCAGGCGCCTGGAGGCTGCGCGGCCAATCGATGCCGTGCTAGCTAGGCCACCCGGTAGCCGTAAGTGGCGACCGGCCGGTTGTGGCCGAGGCTGTGTGAAAACTCGGCACCGTCATGTCGACGCGAAGAATCGACGCGCCAGAACGCGCATGGTTGAACGATCGCGGCCTCGCCAAGGGTAAAGCGACCCCTAAAAATGCGCGCGCTTTGAGTTTTCACACAGCCTCGGCCGTCAACTGACCTCCACGTGCGCCGCGTGACTTTTTCACGGGCCATCCCGACCCTTCGGCCGGCGCGCCGGGCGCCTTAGCAAACTCCGACGAAACAAGCGTGATGCCCTTCACGGCGCCCGTCGCCACGCAGGGGCGGACCCTCTGGAACTGCTCTGTCATCGCGGCAACACTCTGTCACCAGATTGGTTTGCGACCCGCGCGATGCGCGGGATGTTCGACAAGAGTGCCGAGCGTTCGGCGGAGGGTTTCCCATGAAGAAGTTCCAAAGATTCGGGGCCGTCGCGGTCGCATCGCTCGCATTCGCCGGCACGGCCGCACGCGCCGACACGCTGTGGGAGTTCTCGTATTCAGGCAGCGGCGTCAGCGCCTCCGGCTCGTTCGAGACCGTCGGCAACGGCTCGACGCCAACCGAGGTGACGTCCATGACCGGCACCTATTCGGACGGCATTAGCAGCGGCGCGATCAGCCTGGTCGCGAATCCGACGCCGGGCGCTGTCGCGACCAGCGCCGACGGCCTCTACATCTACGACAACATGTTCGGTGGCACGCCGAGCCTGGACATCGACGGCCTGCTGTTCGACGCCGGCACGCAGGAAATCAATCTCTACAAGGACCCGGGCCTGGGGCTGACCAGTCTCACGGACCGCAACGGCGGCTACGTCTACTCGCCGGTGTCGTCGTTCAGCGTCACAGCGGTGCCGGAACCCGGTTCGATGGCGCTGCTGCTGGCGGGCCTCGGCGCTCTAGGCATCGCGAGCCGCCGCCGCGCGCGTTGAGCGCCGATGCCGCGGCAACCGCCGCGCGCTGCCCATCAAGGCCCCGCTCGCGGGGCCTTTTCATTGGCTCGTCGATCAGGCGCTCGGGCTCGCCTTGCCCCAGACCGCGAACGCGGGTTCTCGAAGCCCGGCTTGCGGAAGCGCATCGGCGCCCCGGCGAGGGTCGCGATGCGGCCGCCCGCGGCATGCAGCACGGCGTCGCCTGCCGCGATGGCTCATAAAGTCACCACCGCGGGGGAAGGAGGGAGCAAGCGATTGTGACTCGCGATCACGTTGCTCCGAAGCGGACTCTCGTGACCGACAGCTTGGGCCGGATGCCGAATTCCGGGGGGTCGTGACAGCGCACCCGGCAACTTGCTAGGCGGACGCCTCCGACCGTCTCAAACTCGGCCAGGCTATCGTCGCCATGAAAGCCACGTGCAATAGCGCGAACGGTCCCAATGTGAAGGGAACTCCAGGGTCATGCCATGGCTGCAAAGCAACCAATGTGCTGACCATCACGATTGCCACAATCGATGTCACAACCGTGGAGAGTTCCTTGTTCAAGACGAACTGCACGACCAGAGTCCCGACGCAGACCCAATAGACGCAATACAGAACGGCGACCGAAATCCACGCAGTTCCACGGGGTTCGTCCCAGAGCACCGCAAACAAACGCGAGACCGACGCGCCAGACATCAAGCTGATAGCGAAGAAGGCGATCGTCCCTGCAAGCGGCGGCAGAAATGCCGGTGCAGAAAGAATCAAGCCAGCAAATGCCCAGCATGTCCGTAAAAGCATCTTCATGCGTTTCTTAGCCATTGACCTCAATGTTGCTCGATGCCTTTGCGCGGCTGCGAATGCTCCGCAGCACCTGCTCGCCTGCCTTGTTTTGGCAGCGCGTTGCGCGCTCACCGCGAGACTTTTGGGAATGCTACCTGTTCCCTTTGAATCCGAGCACCCATCTTCGGGGGGCAGGCAGCCGACCTGAAACCAGACATCGCGCGGCTACCGCTCCTGGGCCGAGGCCAGACGATCGCGACGACTCGGTTCGCACACTGCCGAAATCGCGCACCGCGCGTTCGAGTTCGCCTGGGACGAGATCGACCTTTCGCCAGGGGTGCGCGCCCACCAAGTCTGCTGCGGAGAATCGCAATGGTAGCGAGTCGACCATCAAGAAATACTTGCTCTCTTGAAAATCGATGGCGGACAGGCGCGCTGCCTATTTGCAGGCGATCTGAGCATGATGATCGTCGCCCGAAAAGTGACACGAAGTGACGGGCTTCGGCAACTTGACGTCGACCGCATCCTGGCCATAGTGGCAGCGGATCGTGACGATGCGGCCCTGGGCGTAGACGTCCTTGACTGTGTAGGTGTTTGCGCCCGGGCCATCGTCGTCGGGGGCCAGAATCGCTTGCTCGGATGGGTCGCCGTCGAAGACGTCGATCTGGCTTGGCGCAGCGTCCGCGCGCAGTGGACAGACGCCGGCCACTGTCGGCTTCGGACTCGCGTCGGCCGCGGCGCAGGCCGAGAGCATTCCTGCCAGGGGCAGCCAGACCAGCCGGCGCGAAATTTCACTCCACCACATAGAAGCCGTCGCCGTGATTCGAGACGCCACTGCCGTTCCAACGGATCAAGCGCGCGCCGACGGCCTTGCCCGCGCCGGTGATCCACTGGTCGTACACGTGGATGCCGACCGCGTCTTGCTTGACGTAGATTGCCGCGTGCCCGACGTACTGGCCGTTGGCGTCGAAGGTCGCGATGGCGGTCCCCTCGGCAATCGTGTTGTCGCCCTTCACCTGCTTGCCCTGCGACCAGCGGACGGTGTTGACCGGGATATCCGGACACACGGTGGTGACGTAGGACACGCACTGGCCGCAGAAGTCCGGGTTGTGGCGCTGGTTGGCGGCCGGATGATCCGCGAACGGTCCCAGCGACGAGGTTCGGGTGCAGACCCAGTCGCCCTCCGGCGCTTCCGGGTTGGTGGCGTAGTTCGATGAAACGTAAGGCATCGGATCGGTCTCTCCTGGAGCATAGATCGCCGCGGCAACGCGGGTGCGGCGGCGGGGCTCCGAGAGCGTATCCTCCCGGCCACGGCCGAGCCATCCCCCATCGGGGCGAGCCCTCGGGGCCGAACCGTCGATTGCGCGCGCCACGCGATCACCCGGGCCGAGGCGGCCGCGGGTTCCGCCGCTCGTACTGCCGGCAAGTCAGGCACTTTCCCTGCTCGGTGACTGACCGTCCCGAGATCGGTCACTCGCCACCGACTGCAGATGGGCCGACTGGCGGCGTCGGCGCAACAGCGCTGCTCAACCCATACTCATTCCGGCGAACCTGTGACGCTCATCTGGTGAGCGGTGAACCGGTCGCCTTCAAGGCGGCAAGCCACGGGGCTCGCATCCTCTTCCAGACAAAGTTTGACATCCTGTTCGAAGCCTCGCTCCGCCAGTTCAACCGCAGAACTGCAGACTGCCATCGCTGACATGCGCTGTTCTGCCAAGCCCTCGTAGGCAAGTGCCGCGGCCCTGGCTTCGGGCGCTGCATCATCTCTGACAAGAGCCGACACGATCCCGCCCGCCGCAAGATAATCCTCGATGCTTGGGCGTAACCCGTCGTCGTCGGGCCATCGCTCGCCGCATGGGACCACCAGGATTCTGTCGAAGTTTCGACAGGCATAGGCGGTCGCGCGCAAGTTTCGGAAGCTCGCGGCAAAGACAGCCGCTCCCAAGTCTTTGGCGTAGTAGCTGCAAGCTGATCCGTTGGGCGACGGGAGCACAAGTCTCAGGCCATTGGTCGCCGTAAGCATGGATTGTGGGGACAATGACCAGCCGGCGTCGAAGCGACTCCGACTACTTGCTACGGCTGCTCCGCGTTCGGCACCGTATCCTTGAGCTGTCTCGTCTCGCCAAGGATAGGGATATACGACGGCGCCGCGGTCCACGGCGATGCTCACGCACGTAGAAAACGACATGACATCGATGACGATGACGCAGTCCGCATCGGCCGCAAGGTGGCGAATGGCGGCGAGCCCCCATTCAAGTCGTACCGAAAACCGCGTCTGAGAGAAGTAGCTCATTGGGAGGTTGATCGCTGCAGCGATCGCATCAGCACCGATTTCTCTTGAGCGGTCGCTCGCGACTGGCTGGTACTGGTCGGTCAGCGGCGATCACAAATCAGGGCGATCGGAACGGCGGGCGATTTCAAGCAGCCCTAAACCAGACTACTGTAACCGTCAGTTGCTGGCCGATCAGCAACCGTCAGTCCGACGCCACTGCGATCGATTCTGAGGCGGTCCAGTCTTGAACGACGCGTTGGTATGTGCGCTCGAGCATGCCTTGTCGCTCATACCTTGCCCGTCGACGCCGGCGACCGAGCAGCTGGGGCCGCCCCGTAGCCGACATCGGCTGCGCAGGTTTGGGCGCCCGGAAGTTGACGCTCGTCCCGTCGAGCACCGGATGGCCGGTTTGGGTACCGGAGAGGACATTCCTACGGCGTTCTATACCGTCCTATACCAACCGCCCAAGGCAACCCGCGTCGAGCCGTGGGAGTGCGACCGCGCTATGTACAAGCGGCGCAACGAGGTCGAGCGTTTGTTTCGACGTCTCAAGGGCTATCGCCGAATCTTCCCTCGCTTCGAGAAGCTCGACGTCATGTTCATCGCCTTCATCAGCTTCGCGCTCATCGCAGATGGCTTGCGGTTGTGTCAACAGGCCCTAGAACTCTCACTGATGGTCGGCTTTACACTCGATGCCATCAAAGAGCGGTCGCAGATATGCAGTCAGCCGTGCAGGTCGATGATTCCGCGCCGCAATCCGAGCGTCACCGCGTGCGTGCGGTCGCTCGCGCCGAGCTTGTGCAGGATGGCCTTCATGTGGGCTTTCACGGTGTCTTCCGTGACGTTGAGCGCTAGCCCGACGCGCTTGTTCGAGCGGCCGAGGGCCACTAGCCGAAGCACCTCGACCTCGCGCGGCGACAGGTCGTTGTCGTTCAGGCGGCCCGCAAGTTCGAGCGCGATCTCCACCGGTACCGAGCGTTTGCCAGCCTGTACGCTGCGAATGGTTTCCACAAGCTCGCGCCGGAGCATGCTCTTAAGTAGGTATCCCGCCGCGCCGGCCGCAAGCGCCCGCCGCGCCTGCACGTCGCCCTTGTACGTGGTGAGGACGACGATGCGCGCCTCGGGCCAGGCCTGTCGGATCGCGACTGTCGCATCGATGCCGTTCATCAGCGGCATCTGGATGTCCATCAGCGTGATGTCGGGGCGCAGCGAGAGGCACAAGTCGACCGCCTCGATGCCGTTGGCCGCCTCGGCAACGAGCTCCATGTCGGGCTGGCCTTCGATCACGCTGGCGATCCCGTCGCGCAGCAGCGGGTGGTCGTCGACGGCGAGGAGGCGGATCGTACGGTGTGGGGTATCGTCGTTCGTCATGTTTTTTTCTGAGCCAGCGAGGCGAGGTAGAACATCAGGCCGCGCCAGCGGCGGCGCGTGCGGCTGCTCAGGCGCAGCTCCAGGCGGATCTGCGTACCCTCGCCTTCCGCGCTCGTCAGCGTGAAGCGAGCACCGATCGAGCGCGCGCGCTCACGCATGCCCGCAAGGCCCCAGTGGCCTGCACGCCCGGCGGCGTATTCGCGCTGCGCCGGCATGCCGCGCCCGTCGTCGCGCACCTCGAGCACGAGGCGCGTAGGTGTCTGTTGCACGACCAGTTGCACTTCCGCGGCGCGCCCGTGCTGCGCGGCATTCAGCAGCGCCTCGCGGCCGATGTGCTCGGCCTCGTGGCGCACGCGGCCCGGCAGCGGCTCGCCCTCGCCGCGCAACGCGGCGGAGAACGCGTGGCCGTGCTCCGCGGCCAGCTCCTCGCCGAAGCGGGCGAGCGTCTCGCCGAGGGTGGCACCGTCGCCGGCTGGGGCGCGCAGTTCGTTGACGCGGTCGCGGCCCTCCATCAGTACCTCCTCTGCGCGATCGAGCGAGCGCTCCAGCGCGAGCCGCGAGGGGTCGTCCGGCGACATGCGGTCGACGCCGGACTGGAACCGCAGGATCAGACCTTGAACGCTCTGCAGCAGCGTGTCATGGAGCTCACGCGCGATGCGCTCGCGCTCGATCAGCATCGCCTCGTGTCGATCGGCGTAGCGGGCCGCTAGCCGACGCACCCGCCAGCGCAGCAGTGCCCACGCGAGCAGGCCAGCGATCGGCACCCACATCAGTCGGAACAACCAGGTCTGGTGGAACGCGGGCGGCACCGAGAACTCGAGCAGCGCGGGCTGCGCGCTCCACACGCCGTCCTCGTTGCGCGCGAGCACGCGGAACGCGTAGTGGCCCGGCGACAGGTTCGTGTAGTGAACGCTGCGACGGGTGTCGACTTCCTGCCAACCCGAATCGACGCCGTCGAGCCGCACGCGGAAGGTCACGCGCTCTGGCTGGGCCAGTGCGACGGCCGTGTAGCGCAGGTCGACGCTGCGTGTGCCGACCGGTAGCGTTGGTGCCTGCAACGGCCACGCGTTGCCGCCGACCTCTAGAGCGACGATGCGCGCTGGTGGTGCGACGAGGTTGCGCCGGATGTGGCGCGGGTCGATCCAGACGACGCTGTTGTTGGTAGCGAACCAAAGGACACCATCGTCGGCCACAACGGCGGTTGGCACCGGGCGTAGCTGAGCCGGCGCGCCGTCGAGGCCGTCGTGGTAATCCATCCGCTCGGCCCCGACCGCGTGCGACGGCTCGCGCAAGGCCCGCTCGATCTCGGCGGACGGCATTCGGAAGATGCCCAGTGCTGTATTCAGCCACACGTCGCCGAACGGGTCGACGACGATGCCTGAGACCCCGGCCAGGGCCTCGCCACCGTCGACACGGATCGGATGGACATGACCGTCCGCCACCAGAGCAAGGCCGAGTTCACCACCCAGCCAGAGGCGATCGCCCTGCGGGCACAGCGCGAGCAGGCTGCCGACGTGCAGACCTTGCGGCGGCCCCCAGCTCACTAGAGCGCCGTCGGTGTCGACCATCACGAGCCGATTAAACGCGTAGCCGAGCCACAGTCGCCCGCGCGGGTCGCGTGCCATTGCGAGCGGGTTAGCATCAGGGCCTCCGGGTGGCTCGGGGACGGAGTGCCAGCCGGTCTTGGACGCTACGTCCTGCTCCCATTGGCCGTGTCGCAGGATCGCGAGGCGCAACCGGCCATCGCCGACATCGGCCATCGCCTGCACTGGTGTGCCGCCGAGATCGGAAGGCAGATCGATGCGCGTGGCCGCATCGTCCGCGATACGCCAGACGCCGCGCGCGCCGGCCATCCAGACGCCGCCGCGGGTGTCGCGCAGCACGCTGGTGATGCGCGGCCCGACGCCGGGCAGGCGGCGTTCATCTCGGCCGAGGCGCGCCGGTTCGACGTCGGTGCTGCCGACCCATACGCCCTCCCCTGGCGCAGCGGCCAGGGAGGGTGCGAGCAGACCGACCGGAAGATCCGCGCGCGTCAACTTGTTGGCGCGGAAACGATCGATGCCACCACTGGTGCTCAGCCAGAGGTCTCCCTCGCGATCCTCCAGTAGAGCAAGCACCTGATCGCCGCTCAGCCCGTCCGCATGCGTGAAGCGCTGCGACGGAGCGACTTGCGGGTCGCCGCCTGTCCCTAGCGTGGGCAGGTGGTCGGGATCTACGAGGCGTGCGACGCCGCCTTGACTCGCAACCCACATCGCGCCGTCGCGGTCGAACAACAGGGGGCCGACATGGCCAGGTCCGGGGACGGCAGCCTTCAGCGGCGGTGGCGTGTCAGCATCCGGCAGCGTCCACACACCTTGCGTGCCGTTCGATTCCCACACGCGGCCGTCCGCTCGCTCCGCGAGCCAAGCAAAGCTGATCGAGCGCGTCGAACGCAGGAAGCGCACGCCACCGCGCGGCAGGCGCCAGGTGCCCTCCTCGGCCACGGCCCATACCGTGCCGGCGCGGTCAGTGTGCAGCGCGTACGTGGCGCCCGCTGGATAGCCTGCGGCTTCGGGCGGTGTGCTCCAGCGCCGGCCATCGAATCGCGCAAGACCGGTGGTGGTGCCCACCCAAGGACGCCCCTGCGGGTCTATCGTCACCGCAGTGACAGTGCCAGACGGGAGCCCGTCGGCGCGCCCGAAGTGACGCAAGCGGCCCCGGTTCCACCAGCCGATGCCGCCGAAGCGGTAGCCGATCCAGAGCCCCTGGCCCGGCTGGGCAAACAGCATAGCGACGCTGGCCGTCGGGCCGCCCTCGCCGGCCGGCGGCTGGAACCGCTCGAACTGCAGACCGTCGAAGCAGAACAGGCCGGTGGGACTGCCGAGCCAAAGCGTTCCGTCGTCGGTTTGCGCGAGCGATTCGACCTGCGCCGGAGCACCGTCTCGCGTCGACCAAGCCGTGTGGTGCAGCTGGCCCAGCGTCAGTGAACGATCCATCGCGAACGCAAATGGCGCCGTCAGCACCTGCGATGCGAACAGCCCTGCGAAAACGAGGCGGAGACGGAAGTGCGCAAAGGCGGCGGGCATCGGCAAGGGCTGGCGGCGTCGTGCGATTGTGCCCGCGCAGCGCGTGCAACGTACGCCTTGCAGCCACCGGTTACCCGAAAGAGTGAGTGAGCTTCTACCCGTAATAGCAGTTTGTGCACGGACTGGAGCTGCCTAGACTCGGATCGATCCGGACCACCTCGCGCCGGACTTCATCCAATCCATCGAACCCAGGAAGAGCCATGCAAGATATCCATTTGTCTCGGCGTCGTACCGCGCACTCCATTTCGCTGCTAGCCACGCCGTTGACCGCCGTGGCGCTCGCGTTGTCGACGTTGTCGGCGAACGCAGCGGCAATCGCACCGATGCGCGACCTGGGCGTGGTCTCTCCATCGACGTCCGTGTCCGCAGTTGTCTGGCTCAAGGGCAGCAACGACGCCGCTTTCGACGAAGCGATGGCTGCGTTGAACGATTCATCCTCGGCCACGTATCACCAATGGATGGAAGACTCCGACATCGCCGCCTACGCCCCATCGGCAAAGGACGTCGCGACAGCGCGCGCCTCGTTCGCCGAACTCGGCCTTAGCGTCGACAAGGTGTTTGAAGGAGGCAAGCTGGTGCGCGTCTCTGGCAGCGCCGCGCAGATGCAGGCGGCGTTCGGAACACAGATTCACGCCCTGCAGACAGCCACAGGGCGCACTCTTTTCAAGGCGGCGACAACGCCATCTTACAAAGGCGCGCATTCCGAGTTGGTCGGTGGCGTTTCGGGCCTCGCCGGCGCGGAAGCCCAGCCGTTCGTGACACGCCAGATGAACTTCGCCACCGGCTACTCCGCGCCTGGTGTCGTGCCGCAGGCTGGCACCGATCCGCTGGCGGCTTTCACATCCAAGTGCTTCGGGCCGGACGTGACCGAGACCATGCATGGGCTTAGCGGAACGCTCGGTAGTGGTGTCTTCGGCAACGTCGTCTCAACGGCCACCGGCCCGACCTACCTGGATCCAACGACCACTGTGAACCGCCCCGCCTGTGGATACACGGCGCACGAGCTTGTGAAACACTACGGAGTCGACGAGGCGCATGCCTTCGGCCTCAAAGGCAAGGGCCAGACGATCGTGGTCGTCGACGCCTACGGCTCGTCGACCGCGCTAGCCGACTTGAATACCTTCTCGGCGACGATGGGACTGCCCGCTATGACAAGCGAGAGCTTCCAAGTGAAGTACTCGGACGGCGCGCCATCCAGCAGTGATCTCAATTGGGCGCTCGAAACCACGCTCGATATTGAATGGGCGCACGCCTTCGCGCCGGAAGCGAAAATCGTGCTTGTGGTCACCCCGAGTGGTGACAACGCCGAGATGGCGTACGGCGTCGAATACGCGGCCGATCATCACCTGGGCAACGTCGTATCCAACAGTTGGGGTTTGGCCGAAGTCAATGGCGACAAGTCGACCGCGCAGATGTTCGACCATGTCTTCAAGCATGCAGCCGCGCGCGGCGTGGCAGTCAACGTTGCGACGGGCGATTTGGGTGATAACGGCGTCGGCTCGCCGGTGGGCGCCCCCAACATTCCGTCGGACTCGCGCTTCGCCACGGCTGTCGGCGGCACGAGCATCGGCATCCCCAGCGACAGTGGTCCGGTCGAAGCCGCCTGGGGCATTTCGTTGACACAATTTGGCAACCGCATCCGACCGGCTCCGGTGCCCGTCATGCCGGGGTTCCTCCAGGGCAGCGGCGGCGGCGAGAGCGTGTTCCTGAAGAAGCCAGCCTGGCAGCGCAAACTGCCAGGCAAGGGGCGCCAACTGCCCGACATCTCGGCGCTCGCAGATCCGCAGACCGGCGCGATCGTCGTCATCACGGATCCGTCCAACGGCCTGCCAACCTGGCTCGTCGTGGGAGGCACGAGCTTGGCTACGCCAATCTTCTCGGCTATCTGGGCACTGGCGGATGAGGCGGCGGGAGAATCGCTGGGTCAGGCCGCGCCGGTGGTGGCCGTGCTGCCGCCATTCGCGATCCGCGACGTGGTACCGATCAAGGCGACGAAGCACAACACGATCGCTTCCATCACCTTTCGCGGCGGCGCGCCGACCACCTACGACTCGGCTCAGCTATTCGGCCTGCCCGCATCGCAGCAGACCGGTTTCCTGGGCGCGCTGTTCTTCGTTGGCGCGGACCCTTTCACTGGCTGGAATGACGTCGGTTTCGGACTCGACTCGTCGCTCGCAGCAGCTCCCGGTTGGGACAACGCGACCGGCTACGGCGTACCGAACGGACTTCTGTTCATTGAGACGGCGCAACTGTTCACGCGGGGCCACAGGTAAGGTTATTCCGGGGCGTGGGAGCGCCCCGGGAACGGGCAGCAACCCAATTTGATGACGGGCGCCGGCCTCCGTACGGGCGGTGGTTGCATTTCGTCGGTTCATTAAAGGCGACGCCAGCCCGCTTTTTTCTTCCCGTGGCGCTCTGCAGAGAAGTCAAATCTGACCGGCTGACCGCCACGGGATGGCCGTCTACTTCAATAGCGTGCCATCCACACAGCGGTGGTAGCCAACGATCATGGCCACATCGTGGCGACGGAGCCAGCCATCGACGGCACGCACGTGACGAAGTGGGTTGCCGACATGACCGACCGCGTCCTGTGTTTTGTTGAAGACGTATTCGCCCACGGCATCCAACGAAATCTCGGTGCGGGCATCACCCTGGAGGAGATAGCGCGGGCCGAGCGGCGCCCCGAGATGCCGCTGCGCTTTCAGTTTGCTCTTTCCGGTGACAGCTGTCATCCGTGGCGGCTACAGACCCACGCGACACTGTTCGAAGAGACCTGAGATGGTAAAGGCCGTGCGGTCTGTGGCCGTCGTTACCTAGGCTAACCTGCAGCCAACAGAAGCGTCGAAGGCTGGTGGAGCCCTCCATAATCAAGACCTAACCCCCGCTTGTTCGAGATGCCTACCTTTCATCATGGATAAATTCTTGTTGCAGCAGCAGGTGCTGGAACGGCTCGCCGAAGACCTGCTGCAAGCCGAACAGGCAGTGCAGGCGGCCCATGAAACGGCGACTCACGAAGAAAACATCGCCGAAAACAAATACGACACATTGGGACTCGAAGCCGCCTACCTGGCCACCGGCCAAGCTCGTCGCGCCGAAGCCATTCGCCAGGCGATGGCCAATTGGCGCCAATTCCGCCCGCGCCCCTACGACGCCAGCAAAGGCATACAGCTCGGCGCGCTTGTCTGCCTGGTCGATTCCGACGACAAGCAGCAACAGCTCTTTCTCGGCCCGGATGGGGGCAGCATGAAGTTAGTCAGCGGCGCTCAGCTCGTTCAAGTCATCAGTAGCGAAGCCCCTTTGGGCAGGGCCATGCTGGGTAAATGCGAGGGTGATGAGGTGTCGATACAGGTCGCTCCAATCCGACAGCAGTTTGAGGTGCTGCGGGTTCATTAAGCTGCAAGCAAGTTCACGCCGAATTGATCAGAAATTACTCGCCCCGACACCTTTAGGACTCGCTCCGTCCGCTGCAGCGGCACGCGAGCTAAGTCGCGCGGGACTCCAGGCCACGACCATCGCGGCGTTCCTCGCAAGGAATGGCGTCGGGCTTTCCGCCAAGTCACTCGTCGTCGTTGATGAAGCGGCGATGGTCAGTACCCGAGACCTCCACAATTCGAGCGACAGCCTGCAAACACTCACCGTGGCCGGCACGAACCACGCACGATTGCGAATCAACGAATTTGTTCGGCAAGAGTTGAGGTTGGCCGGGGCCGGGCACGTGGTCTCCGTGCTGGAACGCCGCAACCTGACGCGCGCCCAGCTCCGCAGCTCACTGAGCTACCAGAAGGATGACGTCGTCCAATTCTTGCGGAAGTACGACAGCCTCGGGGCGCGCGCGGGAGACACGGCAGCCGTCGTCTCAGCCGAGCCAGGGCTCGTCACGCTCCGCATGCAGAACGGCGCGATTCGGCAATGGCGTCCCACTGCCATGGAGCACGTGGCAGCCTACGACATCGGTTCGCGCGAGTTGACGGTGGGGGATGAAGTGAGGTTCACCGCCAATCAGCACGGCCTCGGCGTCGTGAACGGCGAACGAGCGCGCGTCGAAACCATCGACCCGGAAGCTCGCCGCATGACCGTCTGCACCTCGGAGGGGTGAACTCGTCTCGCTCGACCTGGACAGGCCCTTGCATCTCGACCATGGCTACTGCGTCACCGTCCATTCATCGCAGGGCCAGACATGCGACACCGTCCTCATCGACGCAGACGTATCGAGCGTCACGGCGGGCGAGTCGCTCTTTTATGTCGCCATCAGCCGCGCGCGGTCGCTGGCGGCGATTTATACCGACGACGCGAGTTTGCTGCCCGAAGCGATGTCTCGCAGCGAACCCAGGGCGAATGCCTCGACCTCGCCAAGCCCGAACCTCGGCAGGCTGCCCTGGCTCTCTAGCGCACGGATGAGTGCCAGCGGCTCGGACTTGCGCACCGCGCGGCCGTTCGTCGCATGCGACGGCCGCGCCGTGGACAAGTCCTGAAGCGCTTCAGCGAAGCGCCTTCTTCCACCGCTCGTTGAACTCCTTTCGACGGAAGTAGTACTGCCTGAAGTTGCCGAGCTTCCTCGGCTCGGGCAGCAGCCCCGCCAAGACCATGCGGTACACCGTCTTGCGACTCACCTGAATTCCATGCAGACGTCCGCCATCGTCATCAAATCCATCACTATCAGCTCCTAGAAGTGCTAGAAACTGATAGCGAACGCGCCTTATATCGGGATGGCTCTCGATGCCGGTTGGTGCCGGTTAGGTAAAAGACGGGCATCGGATGGCCTCGCCTGACCTCCGCTGACACAGTAAACTGTAGGGTCTTTCGGTCACGGCCCGGAATCGGGACAATGTCGTGTGAGCGCGCTAAGTCATTGATGCGCTTGGTTTTCCCCGCAACTTTGGCAGTGCGAGTACCGGCCGAGTGTGAAGTTTTTGTGGTGCCGACTATCCGAATCGAACGGATGACCTCCCGCTTACAAGGCGTAGGGTCGGCATTTCTACGGTGTGCCCTGGAGTCCCCTAGGCCTTGATTTAGCTGGGCAATCAGGTAGGCTGTAGTTTTCTGCAGTACCCCTGATCACTCCTGGTTCTACCCAAAAAGGTAGCACCGGGGTAGCACGACAAGCCCACCGATGCCCTCCGCGCGCCTTCTCTTCACCCGCAAAGCCCTCGCCGCGATCGAGCCGCCGGCCGAACGCACCACGTACCAGGACACCGAGACGCGCGGCCTGATCCTCGACGTCACGGTCCGCGGGATCAAGACGTTCCGGATCTACCGCAAGGTCGCCGGCAAGCCCGAGAAGATCACCCTCGGCCGGTTCAATCCCGACCTGCCGGACAGCCGGGAGTTCCCGCAGGGCTTCGACCTGCTCAAGGCGTTGATGTCGGCGTCCGAGCTGAACGTGAGGATGGCGCGGCGCCTGGGCGAGGCGGTCAACGTCCAGTTGGACAGCGGGCTGAACCCGGCCGAGACGAAGCGCAAGGCGCGCGGCGAGCTCAGCCTCGGCCAGCTCTTCACGCGCTACATCGAGGACTACGCCAAGCCCAAGGGCGTGAAGACCATCCAGGGCACCACCGAGACGTTCCAGCGCTACCTCGGCCAGTTGCCCGACCTGCCGGCGAAGAAGCACGGCATCAAGCGCACGAAGCCGCCGTTCTCCGTGAACTGGGAGCACCGCAAGCTGTCGACCATCACCGCCGACGAGGTGCGCCGCCTGCATTCGGCCATCGGCAAGGAACGCGCGGGCGCCACTGCGAACCGCGTGATCGAGCTGCTCGCGCGCCTGTACAACAAGGCGGCCGACTGGGGCGAGTTCACCGGCAAGCCACCGACCGACGGGCAGGACTCCTTCAAGGAGACGAAGCGCGACCGCTTCATCGTGCGCGGCGAGATGCCGGCCTTCTGGAAGGCGCTCTACGAAGACCCGAGCCAGGACTTCCAGGATCTGGTGGCGCTGTCGCTGCTGGCCGGCGCGCGCAAGGCCAACAACCACGCGATGCGCTGGGACGAGATCGACATGGACGCCCACGAGTGGCGTGTCCCGGACTCGAAGAACGGCGACCCGCTGCGCGTCGTGCTCGTGCCGGAGGCGATGGAGATCCTGGCGCGCAGACGGCTCGCGACGACCTCGGAATGGGTGTTTCCGTCGACGGAATCGGAAAGCGGCCACATCGAGAGCATGAAGCACCGCTGGAACGCGCTGCGCAAGCGCGCCGGCCTCACGACGCTCTGGATGCACGACCTGCGCCGATCGCTCGGCAGCTGGCAGGCACGCACGGGCGCCAGCATGATCGTCATCGGCAAGTCGCTTGGCCACAAGAGCCAGCAAGCCACCGAGATCTACGCCAGGCTGGACACCGACCCCGTGCGCGAATCGGTTGCTCGCGCCACCGCGGCGATGCTCGAGGCGGGCAAGGTGAAGAAGACGGCCGACGTGCTCGAGCTCACGCCAGGCCAGATGGGGAAGGCCAGGAAGACCGGCTGATTGAACCGCGCCGGCCGGCTGCCGGCAAAGCGGGCTCGCAAGGTGGTGGAACACCGAGCGGGCCCTGACAACCACCCGATCGATTGGAGATCGAAATGATTGCTGCCACCACTGTAGTTGAAGCGCGCCGCGGTGCCGGCGCTGCCCGCGGCCTGCCCCCGGGCATGCTGCCACCGGAGATCCCGCCGTACGAGATGACCGTCGAGCGCGCGGTGCCGATCATCCCCAGCCGCCCGAACCGCGGCCCCAAGAGCGGGCCGTTGAAGAAGGACGGGTTCCTCCTGGGCTGCCACAAGCCGCAGCCCGGCAAGTTGCCGACTTCGTTCAGGCTGCCGGTGCGTGATCACTCGATGGAGCCGCTGCTGTCGCTTGGTGATGAGGCGATCTTCTCGACGGAACTCGTTCCGTCCGAGGGGGATTGCGTTCTCGTCGGCACGATCTTCGGCCCCGACATCCGCCAGTACCACCAGGTGTCAGCGGTCGAATGGGCCGGCTGCGCTCTGCATCCGGAATACGAGCACATTCGCTCCGTCGAGGAGTCGATGTGGATCATGGCCGTGCTCGTCGGCGTGCTGCCGGGTGAGGCCGCCACCGCCGATATCAGCGGCGAGGAGCAATCGTGAACCAGAGTCCGACCAGCCACCGTGTCGTCGAATACACCTGCCACAGCTGGGGCGAGCTGATCTATGCCGGCAAGGAGGAGCTCCAGTCGTTTGGCATCGGCATCGGGTTGGCCTTCCCGGGCGAACCGAGCGGCCCGAAACGACAACTGGTGGTGCGAGATCCGCGCGGCCTGCAGGTGAAGATCACGGCGTCCTATCGCGGCTTCACGGCTTCGATCAGCTATTCACACTTGCCGGAGCACCCGAGATATCTCGAAAGTACGCCGTTCCCGGGCATCCGCATGCGGGAGGGCCCGTGGACTGATGACTTCACTGGTCGCGCGGAGGATCTGATCGCCGCCGGCTTGGTCACGGCGGAACAACTTCCAGGTGCACCCGGATTGCGCAAGACGCGAGTGACGATACTCGCCGACGGCTCGCTCCTCGACGGCAACTATTCGAACAGCATTCCCGGCGGCCTCACCGCTGGCGTCAAGCACATCGAGCGCGCCTCTCCGCGATCCGCCACCCTCACGGTGCGCATCCATGTCGATCGCGCCGAGCGGGATCGGCGTGAATCTCAGCGAGAGATCGCCGAATCCGCATGGGAGCACGAGGTGCGCAAGCTTCCTCGCCCACGGAAGTTGACGCCGTGCCAGGCGGCAGCCGTGGATCGTCACGTCAATGCAGCGGCCGCCGCGAGGAATGACGCGAGTTTCCAGGCGCTACTTGGCAGGCTCGTTCATTTGCCCACGGGGGACGAGTCATGAGCGAGCCCCGCATGTTGCAACGTCCGCTTTACGGCGGCCCCTTCGGTCATGGCCAGTACGCGCTCGCGACGCTGCCCACGATCACGAATGGCCTACACGCCGTGCGCTTCATGGTCATCGAGCCGCGACGCGGCACGGTGTTGAGCGTTGCCGACGACAAGCTCGCTGCGATGGCCAGCGCGCGCCGGCTGCTGGTGGGGTTGCCGGACGCCAGGGCCGCGAACGATGCCAACTGGGAGCAGGCGCGCTTCTGGCCCGACCTGCCAGCAGGACGCGCGTTGCGGCCGCGCATGGTCTCCCGTCGACGCCAGGAGGTCTTCGGCCGGTCCGGTGGGCGCTGCCACTACTGCCACGCGCTGCTGACGCTGGACGGTCGCTGGCACGTTGAGCACATGGTGCCGCGCGCGTTGGATGGAGGGGACGACGCGGGCAACCTGGTCGCCGCGTGCGCGCCGTGCAACCTTGCGAAGAGCGACCGCACGGCGCTGGAGTTCGTCATTCAAGAGGTGCCGCGGTGAGCCAAGGTCCTGCAGTCCGAGTCGACAGCTGGGCCCACCAGAGCGGCATCACCTTGCGGTACGAGGCCGATGACGCGATCCTTCTTGGGCTCGGTTTGCTCGCTCGAGAGCGTGTGCCAGGCCCCGAGCCGCGGTGTCATAGACACGGCGAGCACTTGCTCGTGGCGCGCATGTGCAACGGCCATGTCCGCGTCACGCTGCAGGCGCGCGAGCTGCGCCAGGTCGATATTGCCTTCGGTCGATTCATGCAGCAGGTGCTCGCGTCGACGCCGCGGGCCGACGCGCGTCGCGGGCGCGCTCAGGAACAGTGACAGGGTCTGGCTCGCACTCTGGCGCGGGGCTCGCGCGCGGCGGAATGCCCTCGACGCTTTCCGAGAACGAGCGACTGCTGGTCGTGTGCGTGCGGAGGCTCGCGCGCGCAATCGCTGACGGTGCGCACGGCTTGGCCCCTGCGGACGCGGACCAGTTCGTCGCGCTCGAGGTCTTCGAAATCATCGAGTCGCTGGGTGGCGTGTCGGATGCCTTCGCGATCGAGACGGCGCGATACCTCACGGACGCGGTCAGGCGACTGCGCCAGAATTGAAGTTGCGCCGCGCCTAGGCTGATCCCCGAAGAACCGCTCCCCGGCGGACTGGCGCGGCTCCCTCACTCGGGGTGCATCGGGGGATGCATGGAATCGACCGAACAGCTGGCGGCTCGTCCGCACTTCATCATCTCTGCGCGCGTTGCCGTGCCTGCTGGCTTGGCCGCACTGCCGCCGCAGACCGAGGTGACATTCGCCACATCCCTCGCCGGCTATGACGGCATGGGGGCCGCGCGCGCCGACCTGGTGATCGAGCAGCTCGAGGCGGAAGCCAGCGCGCAGGCACAGGGCATGTTCAGTGTTCCGGCGGCTGCGCAGATCCTCGCTGAATCGCAGTCGCTCGAATCAACTGCCGTGCTCGAGGCGATGCAGCGGGCCGTGCGCGCCGGCGAACTGCGCTTGGTCGCAGGTGACGTCCTGATGGTGCGGTCCACGCCTCCGACAGGTCACGCCCCCTGGTGGGGAGATTTCGTGCGAGCGCAGGAGATCGACGAGTGGCTCGCAGACACGCGTGCGTCCTATCGGTTTCCGGCAGGCCTGATTGCAGCGCCCCGAGTTCCGATGCCGAAGGCTGCCAAAGCGGGACGCCGCTCGCTCGCCCCGAGCGGGAAGGCTACGACCACGCCCAGTACCCAGCGAGCAGCAAATGCCCGCTGGGCGCACCTCGACGCCTTCAAGGCGAAGGCACTCGAGATCGCGAAATCGAAGACGTTTGCCAGCTACGCGGCCGCGGCAAGGGAGGCCGCGCTGCAACTCGATCCGAAGCCGAAACCGAAGTCCAGGCCCGATTCCGAAGACACGTACTACCCGCCGGGGAAGATCGAGGATTGGCTCAAGGAGGCAGGCTGGACGCCCGCGGCATCGGATGAGTGACGAGCGACGCAGAGCGCGCATCGCGTGGATGGCGATCGGCGTGGCCGTCGCCTTTCTCGCGCTGGGCGTCGTCGCCTTGGCCTTCGTGGCCTCGTACTTCTCGCGATACCACTCGGGCTGGCGCGAGGCGATTCCTGAGGCCGTTCGAGACGTCGCCTGGCTGCCGCTGATGGCCGCGGCCTGGTGGATCAAGATTCGCGTCGAGGACTGGCTCAACGGCGTCTGAGACGGCATCTGATCGGCGCGCGCCCCAAAGCTGCCGACCACCTGCACACCTGGAAATGCCTCGCCGGCACCTTTCCAAGGGCGCCGCGCTGCAATGAATCAGTCCGGGCGCGCCATCCATCCGTCAGGAAACTCGACCGACTCGCGGACGATCGACCACCGCTTCGACGCGACGTGCTGCGCGTAGACCTCCAGGTCGCCGAGGTGCGCAAGGAAGTGCGGCAACACCGCCTCGCGCAACGTCACGTCGAGGAGCCGCCCCGCAGGATCGGCCACGACCGAGTGCGCGACGTAGGCCGCGCCCTCGCCAGGGATCCCGTACTGCAGCATCCAACCGCGCGCGACGGTCCATCCGGCATGCTTCGCAACCCACCGGTCGCCGTTTGCGTGGCAACGCTGTGGTTCGGGCGTCCAGTCGTCCGGCCAAACGCGCCAGCGCTCGAGAGGAATGCCCTCCGACTCGCGCGTCGATAGCGATGCGGCGAGGTCCGCGTCGCGCGCCCACGGGCCGATCCGATTCAAAGCGGCACTGCTCACGCCCGCGGCGAATCAGGGTCGACGTCGTACGACACGCGCAGTTGCACCAGATCGGCGTTCACGTGCCGGCGGCAAGCGGTCAGGTCGTTGTCATCGCCCGATCGCCGAATCCTGGGCACGTACCAGTTCGCGCCGTCGGAGTCCTCGGCAAGAACCTGGAGCGAGTCGATGTGCAGATTCCGGCATTCCTTGCAGCCGACGAGCAGCCCTTGCGCCTTCGCGAGCAGTTCAAGGTACGGCAGGACTTCCTTCGGGCGTGTGGCCATCATGGTCTCCATGGCGTCAAGTCGGCGCAGGGTCAGGATACGGCCAGCGGTTGCGGCAAGGCCGACGATGGAACGAAGGCGACCGCCGGCTTGGCGCCATGGTAAGTCAGGTCCTCGCGCGACGCGCGATCGCCGAAGTCGTGTGGCGCGACGAGTGCCTCCGGGTACAGGCGCGCGAAGTCGGCGAGGCTGCGTTCGTGAGCAACGCCCCAGTGCTTCATGGCGCCGGGGTCGGTCTTCGCCGGCGCGAGGTGGCGCAGGGCGATGTAGAGCGTCGGCAGGTGGCTGATCTCGTCCAGGTTCTGGCTCGTGATCGCACGCATGTCGTCATCGGTGGCGAGGCGGATGTCGGGCATGGCCGAATCGTGTCAAGCGGCGGGCTCACCAGGTGCGCCAGCGCAGTTGCGGAGCGCGCGTCCGCGGCACGACAATCGCTGGCCACCCACCCGAGACGCGCCCCGTGAAACTCACTCCGACCGAAGCACGCCTCCTGGCTGAAGCCGAGCGAAACGCCGCGCTGGACGACGTGCTGAGCGAGTGGCATTCCTGGCAGTTGCGTGCGCGCGTGACGCGCGGCTTCGCGAACAAGTCGCTCGTCGCCGGCGAGTACCGCACCAGCCGGCAGTGGGACGACGTGAACGGAGCGCTGGACGATGACCTGGATGCGATGCGCATGCGCCAGGTCGACTTCGAAGTGACCCAGCTCGCCGACCCGTGGCGCAGCACCGTCTACGCGCTGGCGAAATCGGCCAGCACCGGCGCGGCCGTCTTCCACAGCCCGCGCGTGCCGGTCGAGGACCGCGCCAGGGTGCTGGCAGAGGCTCGGCAGAAGATCCATGCGAGGTTGCGCCAGGCCGGCGTCCTCTGACGACGCCCGCGGCCGTGCGCGACCTCAATGCGAGCTGGCGCGCGCCGCAGCTGGAGCGCCGCTGAGGGCGCCTGAAGGCGCTGCAGCCTTGCTCGTTGCCACGGGCGCCACGGCAGCCGCGATTACGCCTTTGGCCGGAACATAGCCGCGAGCCACCAGCAGCAGCGCCAAGCCGACCAGGAAGGTCCACTTGTGAACGAGGTATTTGCGACGCGTGCCGCGCTCGATCGACGCCTTCTTCGCCTCGAGCGCGGCCAGCTTAGTCTGTCGCCTTGCGAGCGCATCAGCGATGGACACGGGCTGCTCGTCATCCGTGATCTCGACGTGACCTTGCTCGGCCAACTGCTCGAGCTGTTCGACCTGACCTTCGACGTCCTGAGTCGCGCCATGTGCGAGGTGGGCGACCGGCAGCCATTCCATGCGAGACAGACCTACGAGTCCGGATGCGAACAGGATCGCCCAGCTCGCGAGTTCGCACGCATCGGCCACCGCGCCCCCACCGAACTTGGCTGTTTGCACCGCGGCCGCCAGCAGCGTGAAGATCAGCCCCAGGAGGTAGATCTCCAACTTCTCCTGCAGTTCTCGGCTGTAGTCTCGGCTGGCGTTGCCGTTCATTTCGGGCCCGGGCTCAGACGAGCGCTCGCGAGGTCGACCTGGCCGAACGTGTCGACGGCGGCCGCCAGAACGAGCCGCCGAGGACGAACGCGGCCGCCCAGGACAGGATAGTCGTCACCAGCAGCATGCCTGCGATCTCTCCCGAGCCGACGTATCGACGCTTCGCATCTCCGCAGGCCTGTTCATCTGCCGTCTGCGGCCCTGAGGGCGTCAGATCCCACGCCGAAGGCTGCTTCCCCTGTGCAGCAGCTGCGGCGGTGGCCAGCGCAACCTGCTTCTCGTCGGCTGCGGCCCTGGCACGCGCCACTGCATCGCAATCCAGAGACCCGAGCTGGATCCGCGGCATGGCGAACTCCAGTACCGCCAGCAGCGCGAGGAGCAAGCCGAACCACCACACCACCTTCGCCAGTCGAATCAGCACAGCGCACCTCCAGACCGCGCCACCACGGCGCCCGCTCGACAGGATACCGGGAACTGCGTCGGACATGCGCCTCGCTGGTCTCGGCACAGGTTCCTGCGAAAGCGCACCCGGCCGCAAGGCCCTACTCCTGCGGGTCCTGCCGCGGCACCAGGTCGGACAGCTTCGTCATGCGCTTCTGAGTCGCGCGCAGCGTGGCCGCGTCGTTGAACTTGCCGGCGAGCTTGTTGCCCAGGATGCTGCCCAACGCCGCGCCCGGAGCGCCACCGATCGCACCACCAGCCCCTGCCATGCCCGTCGTGATGCCGTGCGCCACGCCGGCACGCAGCAGGTTCTGCTGCTGGGCGAAAGCTCCGGGGTACGTTTGATCTTTCGCGAGGATGTTGCCGGCGTCGTTGAGCGTGCCGAACTGCTGCATCTCGTTGGGCTCGAACACCTGCGCCATGCGCGCCGAGTTGTTGGCCAAGTACTGGCGCACGCCCTTGGCGTTCCACTGCCCGGCCTGCTTCGAGCCAATGTCCACCACGTTGTGCGCGTACTGGGCCTTGATCTCGGCGAGTGCGGCCTGCGCCTGGGGTTGGATCGCGTCGGGAGCATTCTTCAACGTGTCGACCACGTGGCCCAGCTGTGCCACCGGCATGCTCGTCACCGTGTCGGCGATGCGCTCGATCGGCACCTTCCGGTTGATGGAGTTCGGCCCGGACGCGTCCATCAGGTTGGCGATGCCGTTCGGGTTGTCCAGGGTCGCCGCGCGCTGCGCTCGCATGGCGCGGGCCTGCGCATAGACGTCCTCGCCGGCGGCGCTGGTCACGTCGTCGTCGAGCGCGTCCTTCAGCTTGCCGACCATGCCCGAGTTCTGAGGGCTCCAGTTCTCGTTGAGGTACTTGCGCATCGTCTCGGCCTGCTGCGCGTTGGCGAAGACGTTGCCGTCGTCGTCCATGATCCCGAGCTTCCTCGCGTAGGCGTTGACGCCGGACTGCAGATGCACGCGGTCGGAGTTCGTCAGCATCGAGTCGTCGCCCAGCGCTGTGCGGAAGTTGTCCAGCTGCGTCGGGACGCCCTGCGCACGCGCGTCGGCCGTCTGGTACAGGGCCGAAGTCTGGTCGTCGAAATACTGCTTCATCGCGTCCAGCGGCGCCACGATGGTGTTGCCGCGCGCGAGCTTGGCGGCCTGGTCGTTCATCGCGGAGCCGCCGGTGTTCTGCGCGATGTTCTCGGCATAGTTCGTGATCGCGGCCTTCTCGCCGGCGATCGCGTTGCGCATCTCGAGGCCGGCCGGGCTGTCCAGGCGCGAGGTCTGGAAGTCGGTCGACGCGGCGCCGGCATCCCCCGTCACGGCGCTGGCGCGGACCCTGTCGAGGCCGATGGCACGCAGGACGGCTGCCCGCCGCGCCTGCTCCGCCTGCGGCAGGCCACCGGCGACATCCGGGTTGCTCTCCGCGAAGACGCCGTTGGACGGGTCACTGATGGTGGGCGCGTTGGCGGCTTGTCGGGCCGCCGTGGCGCTGGCCGAAGACGCTGGAGGGGTCTGCAGCGACGGATCGAGGTAGCCGGGCGGCGTCTCAGGCGCCGACCCTGCGGCGGCCGCGGCGCTGATGGGCGCAGCGCCGCTGGGCGCCGGTTCAGCACCAGGGAATCCGGGCGAGCGCGCCGGCACGGGGACGGTGGGTTGCAGCGCCAAGTCGACGGGCGCCGGTGCAGCGGGAGCGACCGACGGTGCCGCTGGCACCGCAGGATCGCTCACGCCGACGCGCGCCAGCTCCGGCTGCGCGACGGACAACGGTGGTGCCGGCAGTTGGCTCGGCATCGTCGGCTCGATGCGCAGCGCCGGCGGCATGGCCGATGGCCTCACCAGCGAACTCAGTTTGGCATTGGCGACGGCCTGGCCGACCGGAGACGCGCGCGCGGTGGCCACAGCCGCCGGCAGGCTTGCGGTCGCCGCGTTCATCTCCGGCGTCGGCCCCATCGGGTACGCGCTGGCAAGGGTCTGCAGGCCGCCCTCGATCGTGTTGGCATAGTCGCGGCCGAGCGGATTCGTCAACGGAATCGTCGGGCCCGAGTGCAGCGCGCTGATCGCCGTCTGGGCACCCTGCGCGCCGGCCTCGTCAATCGCTGTCACAGGCTGCGACACTTCGCCGGACGCCCAGGTGCGCGGCCGGTTGTCCCCCGTCACAGCCAGCACGCGCGGATCGTCGGGTTGGACGCCACCAGACAGCTTGGTCTTCAACGCCCCGGCCAGGCCGCCCAGCGTGCCGCCCAGCGTGCCGACATAGCCGCCGAGGCCGTCGATGGTGTCCGCGACGACGTGCATGCCCGCCTGGACGGTGCCTGTGGCCTTGTCCAGGAACGACGGCGCCGGCGGCGCTGCCGCGGTAGCCTGACCTGGCGAGGCCTGACCTGGCGGCGATGCCGGAGCCACGGTGCGCGGTGCGGCGCCGGAGGGCTTGGGGGCAACGCCCAGCGCCATAGCGTAGGGGTTCGCAGGATCCACGGACATCATCCGGCTGCGCATCAAGTCCGCGCGATCGGCCGGCGAGGCCTTGGCGTACGCTGCATCGAAGCCAGCATCGCCCATGGACCGCTCCATCGCGTTGCTCGCAGCGTCCTCTGCAGGCGTCAGTACTGCGGCGCCGGGCGCGAGCGACGACGGCTTCGCGGGCTTCAGGCCGAGCGCCGCGGCGTAGGCGTCGCTGCTCATTGCTGCTGCCCCGCCAGGTGCGTGATCGACTGCAGCTTCAGGAACAACGCCTGAGCACCCTTCGAGTTCGGGCCGCCCACCTCCTTCAGCACGTTGCCGATCTCGGTCTTGTCACCCGCGTCGACGGCATTCTTCAGGCGAAGCGCCTGGTAGCCGTCGATTCCATTCGACGGATTCATCGCGCCGGCCCAGTCACGGTCGAACTGCCGCTTCGCGAACACGCCGTTCGAGCCGTTGCCGATGGCGTTCTCGAGGCCCTGCTGGTAGAGCGTCGAACCGGTCGCCGCAGCATCATTGAGCGCGGCGATCCGTCGCAGCGTGGTCGGCGTGTAGTCGGTCGAGCCGTTCGCTCGGATCTGCGCCTCGAGACCGGCATTTGTGTGCGGGCCTTGACCCTGTGCCGCGCTGAGTGCGGACCGCTCGAGCAGCTTGCCCAGCGTGTTGTAGTCGGAGGCGGTGTCGGAGCCGAACTCGATCTTGCCGCCCAAGGCGGCCGACACCTGATTGCCGAGCTTCGGGAAATAGCCCGTGAGCGTACCCTGGTCGATCAAACTGATGATGCTCCGATTGAGGTTGTGCATCGTCGGTGCCTGGTTGGCCACCTGTTGCGCGCTGGTGCGCTGCAGCTGCAGCTCGGCCTGCGTCGCGCCGTTCTCGCCGGCGGGGAAGTCCACTGCTGGCGAGGTTGGCGAGGACGGCGTGAGCGGCGAGACCTGGCCGGTCGCCGGGTTCGCGAGCGCGGTGCCGCCGCCGGTGGTCGTCACCGTCTGGTTCGGCGGCGCCATCGGCTCACCCATCGGTCCGATCGGGAGGCCGGGGATGCCAGCCTTCGTGTTGTACGGCTGCACGCCGCCCTGAGTCGGCACGAACGAGACGCTGGGGCTGTTCGCATCCTGCTGCGCGCCCGTGCTCATGAAGATGCGACTCGCCGCCGCGAGGTGCTGATTCAGAACATCAGGGTCGCCGGAGTTCGGGCCGATGATGTGCTGGTCGAGAAAATCGAAAGCTGGTGCCGCGACGGGATAAGCCTTCTTGAGGCCGTTGATCGTGCTCTGGACGACGTCGTACGGCTGATCCTTCAGCGACGCGATCGCGCCGCCGGCGAGGTTGCGCGACTTCGTGTCGAGATCGAAGACCGATGCCTTCGCGTCCGTGGCCGCCTTTTGCACGCCCATCACGTTGTTCAGGATCGCCGCACCCGTCGTCGGTGCCGCGCTCATGATGTCCGGCGCCAGCTGGTTGAAGTCGATGTTGCCCTGCGGGTCCATGTACTGCTGGATGTTCTTCAGGATCGGGATCGAAGCCTGCTTCTCCTGCAGCGCGATCTGCGAGTTCTGAAGGTCCGTCTGGCCTTGCTGGTTCACCAGCTGGGCGTTCCGCAACTGCTGCTGCTGGTTCTGCACGTTGAGCACGCTCGAGAGCATGCCCATCGGATTGACCGACTGCGTCTGCAGCGGAATGCTGGGATCAATGGCCACGATGACCCTCCGGAGCTTGCGCTGCCTCGAGCACCAGGCGCTGGAACGCCTCGGGCGTCGCGGCCATCGTCTTGATGTGATGCTCGAACGCGTCGTCGATGAACCGGTGCAGCACCTTCAGCTGCTGCGCATCGCGCTGCGCGTCGACCGCGCGCGCGGCTTCGTCGAAGGCGTGCAGCAGTGAACTGTCGCCGGCTTGGCCGGCGTCGATCACCATCTGGTGCGCCAGACGGTGCGGCGCGGCAGCGTCCTCGAGCGAGGGATCGGTGATCGGAGGCGGCGGCGCGGAATGGGTCATGGGGGATCTTTTGTGAGGGCCTTGAGCGCAATGTCCAGGAAAGCATTGCGGCCTGCATCAAGTTCCGGAACTTCGGCCCGTCGCTCCTGGGAGCCACCGATCGAAGTTCCGGAACCGGCCAGGCCGAGCGGCACGTCAGCACGCCATTTCTCGCGGCTGCCGCGTGGCAGCGCCGGCGGCGTCCACTGCTGGTAGAACATCGCCGACTGGCCGTTGATCACCAGGAGATCGAGCAGCGCCTGCTGACTGAGCTCTGGCCAGCGCGCCGCAGCTGCGTCCAACGCGTCCTGCGCACCCGGGCCAGGCGTGTAGTCGATGCGCGGAGCGCCCGCCCTACGCATGCGCCGACGCTGCCTCGGTTCGACCAGTTCGCGCGCGCGGGCGCGTACATGGGGACACAGGGGCTCCGTGCCAGCCGCGCGCGGGCGCGCATATGGGCACAGAACCACCCTTGCCGAGTCGCGCGCGCGCGCGCCGCGCTTGGTCGCACAGCGTCATCGGTCGGCCCTGATCGACTCCGCGATCAGCCATCGCTGCACCTCGTCAGGCGTCTTGCCGGACTTGAGCATTTCCAGCGCAGCAGCACGCATGCGCACCTGCTCCGTTCTGAAGAGACGATGCGCAACCACCTGTGCCGCTTCGTTGACCGCCTTGCTCACCGGGCCGGGAAGCGTTGCCTTGAGCGCGAAGGTTCCGCCCTGCTTCGATTCGCTCATTGGAGCCACTCCTCGGCGTCGACCATCCCTGCATCGCCAGCTTCGTCCAGGGGTTCGATGTGCCGAGTGACGGCGGCCCAAACGGGGAGCGCCGCTTCGATCGTCCATTCGTACTGCGCCCAGACCCGACGCCTCTGCTCGAACAGCTGTAGCGCTGCAGGCCAGATCGCACGCCACTCGCCGCCGTCGACGCGAAACACGAGCGCGGGCGCCTCCCGGCCGGACTCAGCGGCTTCCGCTACCGCCCGCCAAGTTTCGGCGAGCGCCGCGCGATCTCGAACATCGAAGCGACGCACGGCGATGCGCCAGCCCGGCACGCCGACGAGGCGTTGCTCATCATGCAGCTGCCGAACGGGCCAGGCGATGAGGTTGCCGACGATCGCGGCGATCGAGGGCTCGCTCGAGTTGCCGTTCATGCTGCGTCTCCCGCACCGCGGCGCGAGACGTTGCCCGTCGAGTGCACCCAGCTCTGCGTCTTGCCGTGCAGCGACAGCGCCAGCCGCCCCCGCCGGCCCTGCCGGTTCTTCGGGATCTTGGCCAGCACCAGCATGCCGTCGTCGGGCGCGACGCCCATCGGGTGCAGCATGATGACCGTGTCGGCGTCCTCTTCGATGGCTCCGGACTCTTTCAGGTTGTCCAGCTCCGGTTCGCCGCGCTCGCGATTGAGCTGGCTGAGCAGCAGCACGCACACGCCGAGTTCCTTGGCGAGCTGCTTCATGCCGCGGCTGATCTGCTCGATCTGGTGGTGGCGCTTGTCGAATGCTCCGGTGCTGGCGCAGAGCTGGAGGTAGTCGACGATGAGCAGCGCCAGCCCGCCGCGCTGCTGCACCTGGCGCGCCTTCGCGCGGATGTCGAGCAGCGTCAGCGCTGGCTGGTCGTCGATGGAGAGCGGCAGCCGTGTCGCCGTGTCCGCAGCCTGCGTCACGCGCTCCCAGTCGTCGTCGACCAGCTTGCCGGTCATGAGGTGGTCGAGATGCACGCGGCCGAGGTTCGCGATCGCGCGATCGACGAGGTCGCCGGCTTGCATCTCTTGCGAGAGCACGAGCACCGGATGCCCCAACGCCGCGACGTTGAGCCCCAGCTGCGCGGCGAGCGAGGTCTTGCCGACTGACGGACGCGCGGCCAGCACAATCACGCGGCCGGGCTTGAAGCCACCGCCCAGCGCGGCGTCGAGCGTCTCGATGCCGGTGGAGATCCCGGCCTCGGTCTCGCCGGCCGAGAGCTGCTGCCAGTGGTCGAGACGCTGCGCGACGAGTTCGCCCAGAGCCCGCGGCGCGCGCGCAACCCGCGTGCGGCGGATGTTGGAGAACATCGAAGCCGCCTGGTCGAGCAATTCGTCCGGTGTCGCCGTGCGCCGCGCGAGTGCGTGCACCTCGTCAGCCGCCGCGATCACGGCGCGCCGCAGCGCCTTCTCGAGCACGGTATCGGCGTAGCGCCCGACGTTCGCCGCGCTGGGCACGCTCTGGGCCAGTGCGTTGAGGTAGGCCAGGCCGCCGGCGCGTTCTTCCTCCCCGGCGTTGCGCAAGTGCTCGAAGACGGTGATCACGTCGACGGGCTCGTGGCGGACCGTCATCGCCACGATCGCGGACCAGATCATGCGATGCCGGTGGTCGAAGAAGTGCGCCGCCTCGACGCCGCGGTCGCTGATGCGGCCCATAGCGTCCGAGTCGAGCAGAAGAGCGCCGAGCACGCCCTGCTCTGCCTCGGAACTCCACGGGACCGGGAGCAGTTCGTCGTCGGCGCTCATCGGGCCCCCTCGAAGACGTCGTCGGAATCGAGTGCGGGCCGGCGCGAGTCGTCGGGCTTGATCGGGAACAAGCCCTGCCAACTGTTGGCGATCGACTGCTCGAGAACGGCACGCGGGTCGTGGCCGGCGGCGCGCAGCTTCTCGAGCTTCTTGACCAGAATGCGCACCGCGGCTTCGGTTATCGGCTTCTTGATCGACTTGCGCATCGTGGCGAAGTCGTTCCAGGTGTCGGTCGGGATCCAGCCCGGAAGCTCAGTCGGCACAGGCTTCGGAACAGCGCTGCGCACGCGGCGCGCCTTAGATGACGGTTCCTGACGGTTCAATGACGGTTCGGCTGCAATGGGTTGCAGGGGTTTCGCGCACTCCATTGCAGGGGTACCGACGCTGGATTGCAGCCCTGCAACGCCTTGCACCCCTGCACCAGCTTGCATCCCCACCCCTGCAACGCCTTGCACCCCCCCGAGGGCCTCGAGGACGATGCGGTAGCGGTTCGTGCCCTTCGGGCCTTCGTTGACCAGCACCTGCAGCTCGCCGCTCTTCTGGAGCGTCGCGAGGATGTAGTTCGCGTTCCGCGGTTTCATGCGGCACTTCTCCGCGAGTGCGGTGACGCCCGGGTAGCTGCTGCCGCGATCGTCGGAGAAGTCGGCCAGCGCCAGCAGCATCAGTAGCTCGGTGCCCGCGTGCTGCGATCGCTCCCAGACAGCGGACATGACCTTGATGCTCATGCAGCGCGCCCCAGCTGATCGAGGAAGCGCTGGGCGGCGTCCAGATCGTGGAAAACTCGGCTCAGCCCCCAACGCTGCAGCAGCACCGAGGATTCGGTAAGCGGGTCGAGTGCGAACCCGCGCCGCGCGAACTCGGCCTGGAGCGTGAGAAGTCGCTTGTAGTCGCGCGATATGCGCTTACCCGCAAGGGAATGCACCATGGCGACCACCTCAGGCAACCACGCGATCGCTGATGAACTTCTGCAGGTCCGTCAGGCGGTAGCGGACCGAGCGGCCCAGCTTCACGTACGGGATGCCGAGCTCGCGGGTCGTGCGATCCTTCTCGAGGGTCTTCTCGGCGAAGCCAAGGAGATCGGCGGCTTCGCGGGTGAGCACCAGGCGCTCGGTGCTGATGGTGCTCGGCGTGATGCGAGCGGCTTCTCGGGGTGTGGGGTGCATCGTGGCGCTCCGTGGTTTGGATGGAGCGGACGATAGATTTCAGGGGTACAGCGCGAAAGGTCTATGCGTGCGCATTCACCCCAGAATGCGCGCGCATAGACCCCTGAATGCGCGCATTCACCCCTTCTCGGGCGGTCGCCAACCGCCTTTCTTGAGCCACCTCTCGATGGTGTCGAGGTTGTAGACCGTCACGCCGTCCGCCTGAGGCACCTGGTACTGAATCTGCCTGGCCGCCTCCGCGTAGGACTCGTATCCGCCCTCGTACGCGAGTTCGACAGCACGCTTGGCCAGCAGTCTCTTGGGCCCCCACCGCACTTCGGCAGCATCGAGGCCGCGCTTGGAGAGCTCCTCTCGGATCGCCTCGGCGCGTGCTTCCATCTCGGCGGCCACGCCGGCGCGGACACCTTCGGCATCCAGACTCGCGCGATCGAGCTCACGCTGGCGGGCTTCGATGGCAAGCATGCTCGCCCTCATGGCATCCATCGCCAGCGCCGCGGAATCTGCCCCGTACCTTGGCGGCTCGCCGTCGTCCGCGCCTGCGTGCGGCTCTTGGGCGACCTCGTCGATGCAGTCGGCCGCCAGCCAGAGGCACAGCGTGGCGAGTGCGTCCGACCTCTCGAAGGAAATCGCACCGGGGGCGCCCTCGTGGCGAGTACGATGGGTCTCCAAGGTCAAGAACAGCCCCAGTTCGCCAAGCTCGTCGCGAATCGCCTCAGCCAGCTCCAACGCGTTCTCGGACTGCACCAGCGCTATCGAGGCTGGCGACAGAAACGGGTACTCCTCGGCCAACTCTTCGGCCTCGTGCTCGGTGTGCGCCTGACCGTACTCACGGGCGGCGGCGTCGATGAGTTCCGACACGCCTCTAGCGATGCGCGAAACGTCGGCAGCGCTCCGTCCCTCCAGTACCTCGCACGCGCTGCCCACGGCGATCCACAGCCTGTCGCCGAAGAGCCCCCCGGCCGGAAGTCGGAGCGGCGGGTGTCGCGTGAACTGGTCGGTGAAGGCAGCCATCGTTGGTCGGATCAGACAGAACGGCGGGCGCCAACGCTTTTTTTCAGGTGGCGCGCGAAACGCGACTTTTCTCTCGCCAGTAGCACTTCGGTAGCACCGACCTATTGACGTGAGTACATGCTCACCGGCCAGAGCGCTATTTCTTGGTGCCGACTATCCGAATCGAACGGATGACCTCCCGCTTACAAGGCGGATGCTCTACCAACTGAGCTAAGTCGGCGTACGGAGCGCGTGGCGCGCCCCGGCAGGACTTTACTTGATGCGCTTCAGCGCCGGGCGCGGGGTGCTGGGCGCGGGCGTGGGGGATTCCGGTGGATCGGTGTCGTCGTCGGCGGGCGCCTCGGGCGTGCCTTCGTCGGACTGGGCGGTGCTGGACGGGGCCAGGCGCAGGCCGCGCGGGGCGCCGTCGGCCGCCGGGGCGGTGGAATGGGTCACCGGGCCGGAATTGTCGCCGACCGTGCCGGCCTCGCCTTCGCCGGTGGGCATCGGGAAGGCCATGCCCTGGCCGTTCTCGCGCGCGTAGATCGCCACGACGTGGTCGACGGGCACCAGGATGTCGCGCGCCATGCCGCCGAAGCGGGCGCGGAACTCGATGAAGTCATTGCCGAGCTTCAGGCCGCTGGTGGCCTCGAAGCCGACGTTGAGCACGATCTCGTTGTTCTTCACGTACTCCATCGGCACCTGCACCGAGCGGTCGACGTGGACGGCCAGGTAGGGCGTGAAGCCGTTGTCGGTGCACCAGTCGTGCAGTGCACGGATCAGGTAAGGCCGCGTGGAGCTGCCGGGAATCTCGGTGGTGCTGACCTGGGTCATGAACG